>Ga0190265_10003278_pt1 | contig 11034 bp, 8 predicted proteins | sample Popmic124T_FD_133135 | JGI IMG/M metagenome (GOLD analysis project Ga0190265, IMG submission 133135) | Populus adjacent soil microbial communities from riparian zone of Indian Creek, Utah, USA - 124 T | ecosystem: Environmental > Terrestrial > Soil > Riparian zone | place: USA: Utah | collected...
GCTGACAGCCAGCGGCGATCACACCGCGCGGATCTGGAACACGGCCCTGGAAACGCGATCGCCAGCACAAGTGACGAAGCTCATCGCTTCACGACGAGCTCCTGCTCCTCAATAACCGACAGCGACCGAACCAGCACGAGGACCTTCCCATGAGACAAGTCCAACATCCATCGCGAGGCGCGTGGCTCTTCATCCCCGTGCTGCTGTTGCTGCTGTGCGGGCTCGCGCTCAACCAAGTCGGCGCGCAAGCCGGAGCGCAGAAGAAGCCGCAGATCAGCGTGCTGACCACGTGCGCCAAGGCTTACTACTTTCGGGGCAGCGCGAAGCAAAAGCTGTGCGACACCAAGACCCTCGAGCTCCAGAACTACAAGCTCGAGACGATCAAGGATGGGCGCGGGCCGCTGGAGTTCCCCAACAAGACCAAGGTCACGCTGCTCGGCAAGTCGGTATTCCAGATCAACAAGTACGACAGCCTGGGGCTCTCCGGCACGCTCGTGTCGGGTCAGATCCGTTACGAGAGCCCCAGGAAAGGCGTCGGCAGCGACACCATCGAGGGCAACAAGACCAAGCTCGTTCACATCGGAACGACGTTCGTGTTCTCGGTGGGCGCCGATCCGCGCGTCAAGGCGACCCGCGTGCCCAAGAGCCAGCCGATCACGTGGAAGCCGGCCGACGTGCAGAAGCTCAAGCTCACCGACGCGCCCAAATGGAAGACCAAGCTGGGCGAGCTCTGTTCACGGGCCTGCAGTCCTGGCGCGTGGAAGCCGGATCTGCACAAGGGCACCGTCTCGCTGATCAACATGAAGCTCAAAGGCAACCTGCAGTGCGGGTGTCTGCCCGAGGCCGACCGCGACAACGACTCCGTCGCGGACCGGCAGGACTCTTGCCCCAAGCAGCCCGGTGAACCGAGCACCAGCCCGTTGCTCAACGGCTGCCCCGTCATGGTGGAGCAAGTCATCCTGCTGCCCGATGCCGACGGTAAGACCGTGGGAACGGTCGAGCTGCAAGTGAAGAAGACGGGCGCCGTGCTCGCGACGCTGAGCAAGGCCTACGCGTCCGCCGGCATCACGGCAAAAGGAGAGCCCGTGCTGCCCCAGGTCGCGCCGCCGGAGCCGGACAAGACGACGGGCGCAGCGCCCACGCAGCCGGCGACGCAACGGCCCGCGCCACCGGTCACGACACCGGAGGAAGAGCCCGCACCGGCTTCACCTCCAAGCACGGGCACCGCCGCCGCACCGTACCCGGGCACCGCTGCGCCGTCCCCGAGCAGCGTGGGGCCGGGCACGTCCGGTGGCGAGATCAGCTGCTACTGGCTGGAGCCAGACGGAGAGCGCTGGGAGTGGCGACCCCATTTCACGCGGCAGATGTGTTACGAAAACGACAGCTGCAGCGGTGGGCTCGGTCAGTCAGGCGGGGGTTGCTACAAGTGGGCAGCCGGCCCCGACGCGCCGGCCCAGGCATCGTGGAGCGCGCTCGGCTGTCCGGGTCCGGAGTGCTGACGCCGCATCGGCGTGACGAGGCGGAGGCCATGAATCAGCAGGAATACATCGAGCAGCGGCTCGACAACCAGATCGCCTGGTACGACGCCAGGAGTCAGACCAACCAACGCGCGTACAGGCGGGTCAGGATCTTCGAGATCATCGCGGCGAGCGCCATTCCCCTGCTCAGCGCAGGGGATCGGCTCGGCAACTACGCGGGCGTGGTGGTCGGTGTGTTGGGCGCGTCGATCGCGATCTGTACGGGAGTGTCCGCGCTGTTCAAGTTCCACGAGCTCTGGATCGAGTACCGAACGATCGCGGAGACGCTGCGGCACCACAGGTTCCTGTTCTTGACGCAGTCGCGCCCGTATCACGAGGCCAGCGCGTTCAGCATCCTGGTCGATGCCGTGGAAGGTGTGATCTCGAAAGAGAATTCGAGCTGGGGCAGCTTCAACAAGCCCGTGAACCAACCCTCCTCCGACGAGAAACCCGCGATCGCCGCGACCGCTTCCTAAGCCGTGCGCGCCTTGGCGAACTCGGCGAGCTCGCGAACTGCCGCGCGCGCTTCGGGCACGTCGTTGGCGTGGAAGACGTGCCACATCCCGTCCCAGACCTTGAAGGCGGTGTCGACACCGGCCGCGCGCGCGACCTCGACGAAGCGCGCGGCGTCGTCGAACAGCAGCTCGTGCGTACCGACGTGGACCAACAGCGGCGGCAGCCCGTGCAGCTGGGCGTGCAGCGGCGACGCGAGCGGATTCGGCTCGCTCATGCCCGGCAGGTACAGCGGTATGATCGTGCGGCAGAACGCCTGGCTGAGCATCGCCTCTTCGCGGTGGCGGGACGCGAACGACTCGCCGGACTGCGTCATGTCGGTCGCCGGCGAGATGCAGATGGCGGCCGCGGGCAGCGGCTCGCCGCGATCGCGCAACGTCAGCAGCAAGCCCAGGGTCAGCGTCCCGCCCGCGGAGTCGCCGGCGACCACGATGTGCTCGGGTCGGATGCCCGACGCGAGCAGAAAGCGGTAACCCGCGAGCGCGTCGTCGAGCGCGGCGGGAAACGGGTGCTCGGGCGCGAGCCGGTAGTCGATCAGCAGCGAGCGCATGCCCGCATCGCGCGCGATCCGCGCTGCCAGCCGCCGGTGCGTGGCCGGTGAGCAGGCGACGAAGCCGCCGCCGTGCAGGTAGTAGAGCACGCGCTGGGGATCGACCCCGCGCGGGGTCAACCACTCGGCGGGCACGCCGCCGGCGTCGACCGGCTCGATCGCCGCCGGCACCATGCGTCGCGGTGACGCGAGCCGCGCGAAGCGCTTGCGCGTGACCATCACGTCGTTCGACATCAACCAGGGTTTGAGCACGCGCTGCATGAAGAAGCGGGTCACGAGTGCCTGAACGCTGGGCATAGCCGTGCAGCATACACCGCTGCTGCCACCACGCTTTCAGTAGAGACGGGGGCGCGGCGCTCGGCCCTTCGGGCTGCTGACAGAACCCTGTCAGCAGCCCTGTCCTAGGTTGCCGGCAGCTCGCAGCGTGCGAGCGAATCACACGGAGACAGCCCCATGGCCAACCCCATTTCCTGGTTCGAGGTCCTCGGCAGTGGCTGCTCGCGAGCTACTGCGAGCTGCGCGCCGACTACCGCAGCTTCCGCGTCGACCGCATGGACGCGCACGCAGTGCTCGACGAAACCTTCGACCCCACCGACGGCATCGACCTACGAGCGTTCTTACTCAAGGTAGTGCGCTGAGAGACACGCACCCAACAGTCTACGGACCATTCGTGTTCAGTTTGGCGCGAGAGCGAGCGCGCCCGGAGCACCGACCCGAGGAATACTCCTGTATTTCGCAGGGTCGGGGCGAGGACGTAATCCGCTCTCGCGGCAAACTGAACACGAATGGGTTTACTCGAACGCGGCCAGGCCGGTGAGGTGCTGGCCGATGATCAGCGTGTGGATGTCGTGCGTGCCCTCGTACGTGTACACGGTCTCGAGGTTCAGCATGTGACGAGCGATCGGGTACTCGTACATGATCCCGTTGCCGCCCAGGATCTCGCGCGCGAGCCGGGCGATCTGCAGCGCGTGGTACACGTTGTTGCGCTTGGCCAGCGAGACCTGTACTGGCGTCACCTTGTGAGCGTCCTTCAAGCGCATCAGGCGTAACGCCAGCAGCTGCGCCTTGGTGATCTCCGTCGCCATGTAGACCAGCTTGTCTTGCGTCAGCTGGTAACCCGCGATCGGGCGGCTGAACTGCACGCGGTCCTTGGCGTATTGCAGCGCGCAGTCGTAACAGGCCATCGCCGCGCCGATCACGCCGAACGCGATCCCGCTGCGCGCCTGGGTCAAACAGCCGAGCGGCCCCTTCAGCCCGCGCGCACCGGGCAGGATCGCGTCCTCGGGCAGCTCGACGTCCTCGAGGATCAGCTCGCTGGTCACGCTCGCGCGCAGCGAGAACTTGTCTTCGATCTTCTGCGTCGTGAAGCCCTTGGTCGGGATCGGCACGAGGAAGCCGCGGATCTCGCCGTCGAGCTTGGCCCAGACGATCGCGAGCTTGGAGAGGTTACCGTTGGTGATCCAGCGCTTGCGGCCGTTCAGCCGGTACCCGCCCCCGGGGATCTTGTCGGCGCGCGTGATCATGCCTGACGGGTTGCTGCCGTAGTCGGGCTCGGTCAGGCCGAAGCAGGCGATCACTTCGCCGCTCGCCATCTTCGGCAACCACTTCTTCTTCTGCTCTTCCGTGCCGTACGCCCAGATCGGGTACATGCACAGCGAGCCCTGCACCGAGCAGAACGAGCGGATGCCGGAGTCGCCGCGCTCGAGCTCCTGGCAGATCAGGCCGTACGCGACCTGCCCCATGCCCGCACACCCGTAGCCTTCGAGGTTCGCGCCGAGCAGGCCCATCTCCGCGAACTTCGGGATCAGGTGCATCGGGAAGGTGCCGTTGCGGTAGTGCTCGGCGATGATCGGGATGACTTCTTCCTCGACCATCCGGCGCACGTTGCCGCGCACCAGCTTCTCTTCGTCGGTCAGCAGCTCGTCGACTTCGTACAGATCCAGAGCTTCGAACGCCATTCGCCGTGTACCTCGTGTTGGTTCCCGCTTCGCACGCAGCCCGTGGCTTGTAAAGCCAGAGATTTAGTCCGGGCGACGTGCGTCCCGGCCGTCCCCTCCCTTGCCACTGGGGAAGCCCTGTGTATAGTACGCGGCCTGTTGATTCCCAGGAATTCCGGGGCTGTAGCTCAGCTGGGAGAGCGCTGCGTTCGCAATGCAGAGGTCAGGGGTTCGATCCCCCTCAGCTCCACTTCGAGAGGAAATGCGGGAGAGAGCCAAGGTCTCTCCTGCCTTTCGCTCGCTCCCTTCGCACTCACCGCGCTGAGCCGGGACGCGTCCTCGCCCGGCTAGACCCGCGGCGTCCGTCAGCTCGACGCGTGGCTAGCAACTGCCCGCGAAATCGAGCGCTTGCGCGCTTCACGGGCAACTTCTGACGCACGCCTGGACGGGCGTGCGGCTAGCGTGTACGACGGATGCGCAACGGAGCGTGATTGCGCTTGGTGCGCGGTGGGTGGCCCCGACAGGGGGCAAGAAAGGGACGCGCGATGATGAGTCTTCGGAAACCGGCCGTGTACGCGGCCTGGGCCTGGCTCGTTCTCGTCACAGGCTGCGGCGGCGCCGACAGCGGAGGTGACGACGACCCCCGCTTCGATGCGCCGAGCACCGCGGGTGTCCGGGCGCCGGCCGCCGGCGGCAACAGCGGCGCCGCGGCGAACGCCGGCAGCGGCGGCGCAGACTTCGGCAACGGCAACGGCATGATGATGTCCCGCCCGCCGGTCGCGATGCGCGACGCCGGGGTCAACGAGACCACCGAGCCCGACGACGTGAAGTGCGGCGGGGCCAAGTTCACGCCGAAGATCGAGAAGGTCATCATCCCCGGCAACATCCTGCTCGTCGCCGACAAGTCCGGCAGCATGGAACAGCCCTTCCCTGCCACCGGCGTGCAGAAGGGCGAAGCCGCGCGCACCGCGATCGCGAACGCCATCACCGGCCTGCAGGACATGGTCAAGGTGGGCACCGTCTTCTTCCCCGACCCCACCGGTTGCTCGGGTGGAGACTGCAGCTGCAACGTCCCGCCCTTCGCCAACACGCCGCCGCAGATCCCGTTCACGCCCGGCCCCGCCTTCCTGACCACGTGGAACACCGCGTACTTCCCGATCAACAACGGCAACACCCCCCTGTCCGAAGGCCTGCAGTCCGCCGACAAGGCGCTGACCGACAACCTGCCCACGCTGACCGGCACGACCGTCGTCGTGGTCGTGACCGACGGCGCGCCCAACTGCGTGCTCGACGACGTGGACCTCAACGACCAGGTCTCGATCCTCTCGCCGCTGCCGACCAAGTGGCTGGGCATGGGGGTGAAGACCTACGTGATCGGCTTGCCCGGCGCGGACGACCTGGACGCGGTCACCGTGCTCGACAGCGTGGCGCTCGCCGGCGGCACGACCAAGCACATCCCCGCCAGCGATCCGATGACGGTGCAGACGGAGCTCGCCAAGATCATCGGCGAGAGCGTCACCAGCAACTTCGAGAGCTGCATGATCCCGCTGGAGAAGCAGCCGCCCGTTCCGGACGACGTGAACCTGGTCGTGACCATGAACGGGATGGAGCTCGCGGTCGATCGCGATCTCGGCGCCTCCGGCGGCTGGACCCTGAATCCGGACCTGACCCACATCGTGCTGCAGGGCACCTTCTGCGAGCGCGCGCGCATGGGCGAGTACGAGAACATCACCGTGGTGTTCGGCTGCGTCGACGTGCCGCCGCTGGACCCGCCGCCGCCCGTGATGTGAAGCGCGGCGCTCGGTTCGGAGAAAATCAACAGGAAGACGAGAAGAGAAGAATTCTAGCTCTGACTTCCCGCCTTCCCGCCTTCCTGTGATCTCCTTCTGAGCTTGGTACCGGGTGGAAGCTCGCCGGATCCCCCGCGGATCGGCTTGCGAGGCGCGCGAAGATCGTTACTCTGCGCGGCCATGGTGACCAGGCCTTTCAACTTCAATCCCGGACCGTCCACCTTGCCGCTGGTCGCGCTCGAGCGTGCCCAGAAGGAGCTGCTCGACTTCGAGGGCAGCGGCATGTCGATCCTGGAGCACAGCCACCGCGGCAAGCAGTACGAGAAGGTGCACGACCAGGCGATCGCCTTGATCGCCGAGCTGCTCGCGGTCCCGGCCACGCACCAGATCCTGTTCATGCAGGGCGGCGCCTCCGCGCAGTTCGGCCTGGTGCCGATGAACCTGCGCACCGACAGCCACGCCGGCGACTACGTGATCACCGATACCTGGGGCCAGAAGGCGTACAAGGAAGCCAAGACCGTCGGCAAGCCGCAGGTCGCTTGGGATCAGAACAAGGACGGCGTGTGGACGCGCGTGCCCAAGCAGGCGGAGCTCAAGCTCTCGCCCGACGCGCCGTATCTGCACTACACCACCAACAACACGATCATGGGCACGCAGTGCTTCGACGTGCCGAACGCGGGCAGCGTGCCCGTGATCGCCGACATGTCGAGCGACATCATGTGGCGGCCGACCGACGTGTCGAAGTTCGGGATGATCTACGCCGGCGCGCAGAAGAACATGGGCCCGTCGGGCATCACCGTCGTGATCATCCGCAAGGACTTGATCGAGAAGGGCCGCACCGACCTGCCCAGCATCTTCCGCTACGCGGAGATCGCCAAGAACAACAGCCTGCAGAACACCATCACCACGTTCAGCGTGTACCTGGTCCGCAACGTGCTCGAGTGGGTGAAGGAGCAGGGTGGCCTGCCCGAGATGGAGCGCCGCAACACCAAGAAGGCCGCGCTGCTCTACGGCGCGATCGACGGCAGCAACGGCTTCTACACCTGCCCGGCCGAGACGGCCTCGCGCTCGGTGATGAACGTGGTCTACCGCCTGCCGAGCGAAGAGCTCGACGGCAAGTTCGTGGCCGAAGCCAACAAGGCCGGCTTGCTCGGCCTCAAGGGCCACCGCCAGGTCGGCGGCATCCGCGCCTCGATCTACAACGCGATGAGCCTCGAAGGCGTCGAGAAGCTGATCGAGTTCATGACCAAGTTCCAGAAGAGTAGTTAAATCGGGGGCAAAGCCCCCCGTCCCCTTCGGCGCTAACGCGCCGGGCTCGCTGCGCTCGCGGTGCAGGGGCAACGCGAACCGCGTCCCCGAACGAGACCCGAACGGGATTCGTTCGTTCGCTTTAGGGTGCTACGGTGGCGGCCGATTCGAGGCCTGCGGGCCGGGGAGTGGCGCGATGGAGCGAGCGACGAAGAACGTGCGGTTGGGGCTGACCCTGCCGCTGGGCAGCGCGGCGGGGGCGGTGGAAACCGCGCGGGCCGCGCGCGAGCGCGGGTACGAAGAGCTGTGGCTCGCCGAGGTGGCGGGCGGCGACGCGTACGCAGTGGCGGGTGCGCTGGCGGTCGGGGCGCCGGGCATGCGCATCGGCACCGCGGTCGTGCCGGCGCAGACGCGCACGCCGATGATCCACGCGATGGCGGCGATGAGCTTGAGCCAGCTCACGCACGGCAACTTCGTGCTCGGGCTGGGGCTCTCGTCCCCGAACATCGTGCGCGACTGGGGCGGACAGCCGTACGACAAGCCGATGACCCGCATGCGCGAGCACGTGCAGGTGCTGCGTCAGGCGCTGTCGGGCGAGAAGGTCGATTTCGACGGCAAGACCCTGAGCAGCAAGCGCTTCAAGCTCGGCGGCGCGCCCGATGGTCAGGTGCCGATCTATCTCGGCGCGCTCAACGAACAGATGCTGCGCATGACCGGCGAGCTGTGCGACGGCGTGATCCTGAACATGGTGCCGGAGCGCGCGCTGCCGCAGATTCTCGGCGCGGTGCGCGCAGGCGCGGAAGCCGCCGGCCGCGACCCGGCCGAGCTGGAAGTGATCACACGCCTGCACGTGGTGCTGGTCGACGATCCAGCGCTGGGCCGCAACCTGATCCGCAACGTGTTCGGCGCGTACGCCGCGACGCCCGGCTACAACAAGTGCTTCGAGTGGATCGGCTTCAAGGAAGAAGCCCGCGAGATCCGCGAGCGTTTCGCGCGCGGCGATCGCGCCGGCGTCGCCGCGGCCGTGACCGACGAGCTGTGCGATGCGATGGCCGTCGTGGGCAACGCGGAGACCATCCGCGCCCGCGTGCGCGCGTATGCGCAGCAGGGCATCGACGTCTGCGTGATCAACCCGATCGCAGACCCCAAGGGGGTCGCCAGGGTGATCGACACGCTCAGCGGCGCGCTCGACGGCCTGGACTGCCGGCAGAGCGGCGTGCTGCGCGCGACGGCGTAAAGCGCGCCCCCACGCGCCGCGACCGGGTCTTCCACGCCGCACGCGGTCTTACCCGGCGCGCCCGTTCTCAGCGCGCCGCGACCGATCTTACGTAGGGGCGGGTTCAAACCCGCCCTCTTCGTGAAACGTCGCGATTGCAAGGAGGGCTGGTTTAGGCAGTTTAAACCCCCGCCCTACGATGTTCGACGTCGTACGCACGCGGGCGCTGCGCGGTGCGCGCCTGGACGCTGCGCCTGTACCGGTCGTCAGGAATGCTGTATCACGCTTTGCAGGTGCTCTGTAAGCAGGGCGGGTGCGGGGGCATGGACGGAAGGCGCTCGGGGATGCGTGCAGCGCGGCTCGCGAGCGTCGCGCTGCTCGCCTTCGCGTTCAGCTGCGAGCCGTACGCGAGCGCGCCGCTGTCCGCGCTGCCGGCCGGTGCCGATTGGCTGCAGCTCGCCGGCACGGGCGACGCGATGCTCGCGGCGAGCGACGACGCCGTGTATGCGCTCGACCCGCGCGGCGCGCTGCGAGTCGCGCGCTCCGCAGGCGGGACGCGGCTCGCGGTCGAGCTCGCCACCGACGGGGCGCACTACGGCGTGTACCGGCCGCACGGCCTCGAGCTGCACGATCGTGCGGGCGCTCGCCTGGCCACGCTCGCACCGGCCCAGCTCGGGTTTCGCCACAAGCTGATCGGGAGCGAGCGCGTGCTCGCGCCGGTGATCGAGCGACGCGGTCCGGAAGAAGGACGCATGGTCGGGATCGAGCTGCGCGACGTGCGCGGCGCGCTGCAGGCGACGATCGCCGCGCCCGACGGCGTGCGCTTCACGCGCCCGAGCGCGGATGCCATCACCTTCGCCGCTGCGGGCCGCGTCGCGCGCCACGCGTTCGACGGCCGCGAGCTGTGGAGCGTCCCGCTCGCCGCGCAGGAGCTCGCGGTCGCCGCCGAGCGCGATCGCGTCGCGCTCGTGACGGCGGAGGATGCGCGGCGCGTGGTCCTGCTCGCGGACGGACTGCGGATCGGGGCGGCGGACCTGCGCGCGCCGATCTGGAACGCGGCGCTGTCGCCCTCGGGCGAGCACGCCGCCGTCACCACCCAGCGCAGCCTGCACGCATTCGCAGACGGTCGCCTGCAGCTGAACCAGCCGCTGCCGCTGGCCCACGCCGTCTCACTCGCGGTCGCGCGCGACGGGCGCATGCTGGTCGGCGGACAGGACGAGCACGGCCGCGCGCGCGTGCTGTGCTACGCGCGCGGCGGCGAGTTGCTCGCGGAGCAGGGCCTTGCGGCCGAGCAGCAGGCCTTCAAGCCGTCGGTGCGCTGGCTCGACGCGGAACGCTACGCCGCGCTCGGCTCGGCCGGGCCCATCTACGGACGCTGTCCGCGCGAGGTCGCGCCGTGAGCGCAGCGAACGCCCGCGCGCTCGCCGTGCTCGTCGCGTGCGCGCTGATGGCCTGCAGCGATGGCGATGACGATCCGCCCGTGAGCACGATCCCGGAGGACGCAGGCAGCGGCGGCAGCAGCAGCCAACCGCGCGCCGATGGCGGCCCCGGCGACTCGAGCGTCCCGGCCGGTGACCCCGATGCCGCTCGCGACGCCGGTCACTCCGATCCCGATCCTCCCGACGCCGGCCCCGGCGATCGCTGTCCCACCCAGTGCGAGCGCGACGCGCTGCGCTGCACCGGCGTGCTGATCGAACGCTGCAGCGCCGACGCCGACGGCTGCCTGCGCTTCGCGAGCGAGCGCGACTGCAGCGACGACGCGCTGCGCTGCGTGCAGAGCGACGACGGCGCCGGCTGCGAGCCGCCGCTGCCCCGCTGCGACGACGACGTGCGGAATGGCGACGAGAGCGACCGCGATTGCGGGGGCGCCACATGTGCGCGGTGCGCGCTCGATGCAGCCTGCGCGCGCGACGAGGACTGCGCGACAGGCGTGTGTTGGGGCAGCCACTGCATGAACGCCCCGGAACAGTGCAGCGACGCGTTCGCCGCGCCCGACGACTTCGCCGGCCCCGCACAATTGACCTGGCCGCTGCGCAGCAAGACCAGCGGCGTGGTGCGGCAGGCGATCGGCAGCTCGTTCGGCGAGTTCCAGCAGTACGGCTCGACGTCCTTGCCCTATGTGCACAGCGGCATCGACATCCGCGGGCTGCAGGGCGACTACGTGCGCGTGGTCGCCGGCGGCAACATCTGGCTCACCGCCAACCTCGCGACCTGCGCCGACAACGCCGGCTCGACCTGCCGGCTCTACGTCAAGGGCGCGGAC
>Ga0190265_10003279_pt1 | contig 11031 bp, 12 predicted proteins | sample Popmic124T_FD_133135 | JGI IMG/M metagenome (GOLD analysis project Ga0190265, IMG submission 133135) | Populus adjacent soil microbial communities from riparian zone of Indian Creek, Utah, USA - 124 T | ecosystem: Environmental > Terrestrial > Soil > Riparian zone | place: USA: Utah | collected...
GAGGCGATAATTGTCGTCACGCCCCTTCGAGGTCGGGACGTGGGCCGTCTTGAACACCCAGCTGCGATGCTGGCTCATCTCGACCGCCGGGATCGCCAGCGCGATGCCGCGATCCTCATAGACCTCGGCCATCGTGGTCTGGCCGAGAATGTCCTCGAGCGCGTCGTGCAGGGCGGTTTCCCCCTGTCGCAGCGCCGCCGGGCGGCGCATCATGTCGGAAGGCACGCCAAGGAGGCCGGCGGGTAGCCGCTTGGGGAAGATGGAGGGACCGTGCTTGCGATAGAGATCGGCCATCGCGGCAAGCGGCACGCCCTTGGCGAGCCCGCAGGCGACGATGCCGCCAGTGCTCGTGCCGACGATCAGGTCGAAGGCGGCGCCGACATCGATTCCGGCGATCCCGCGGCGGCGAGCGAAGGCGGCGGCGACCCGGTCGAGATAGGTCGCCGTATAGGTGCCGCGCATGCCGCCGCCGTCGAGGCTCAGCACGCGATAGGGCTTTGCCCTCTTTTCCGTCCCCTTGGGCGGCTTCTTCGCCATCGACTCCCTCGTGCGAATGGACGCGGGTTCATTCCCGCATTCCTGGTCCGGGCAGACCGGTCCCGCCGAGAGATGGATTGAGTAAGGTTCCCCTTCCCGCTCGTCGGGAATCATATATAGGTCTGGAAACCCGATCGTTCAAGGATTACCGATGGAAGAAAGTGACCAGCCTGACCAGCCGCTCCGTTGGAGCATCGCGCAGCGGCTGGAATTCATCGAGTTTCGGCTGGTGTGGGAGGGGCGGATCAACAGGGCGGACATCGCCAAGCGGTTCGACGTCACCCTCCAGCAGGCATCCGGAGACCTCGGTCTTTACGAGGAGATCGTACCCGAAAATCTGATCTATGATCGCAATGCGAAAAGGTTCGTGCCGGCGGCGACATTCCACCCTCATTTCCTGAGGCCTCTCGCAGATAGGCAGCTCCTCCAGCTTGCCGCCATCGGCGGCGGCCTGGTCGACCCGGCGGAAACCTGGTTCGACCTATTGCCGCCGGTAGGGGTCGTGCCGGCGCCGCAGAGAAGCGTGACGACGATGACGATGCGCTGGATATTGGAAGCGATCCGGACCGGCTCTGCGATCGAGATCGAATATCAGTCGCTGAAGCGGCCGGATGCCATCCGCCGGGTCATCGCCCCGCATGCGCTCGCCCATAATGGCGTGCGCTGGCATGCGCGGGCTTGGTGCCCGAAAAACCGGGAATTTCGGGACTTCGTCCTTTCGAGGATCAGCAGCACAGGCGCGATCCAACCGTGCGCCGTGACGCCGTCACACGATCACGAATGGTTCAACCAGGTCGATATCGTTTTGGCGCCGAACCCGGCGTTGACCGAGGGCGCGCGGCGCTCGCTCGTCAAGGAGTATGGCATGAATCGCGGCCGACTCCGGCTACCGACTCGGGTGGCGCTGGCTTTCTACATGATTCAGCACTTGAACCTCGACCTGGACCTTCCGCCGGAACGCCAGCAGCTGGTCCTAACCAATAAGGAGGAGGTCGATGCCGCATGCGAAGCCGCGAAGGCGGCGACCAAGGCTGCGCTCGGTGCGGCCCCCGATGCCGAAAAGTCCTGAGTGGCAGCTGGGCACGCTTCCAGTGACTAACCGGGACCCAGCCACATCGTGCGTTATCGGTGAACGTCTCGGGCCTGAAGGCTGGGCAGGGGAGGTCGAGTTGAGAGAGGCAGGGTGCCTTGTTGGAGCACCAACCGGAAGATCACGATAGCCAGCCCGACGGCATGGACGAGGAGCGCGCTTCCAGCCGCCCCGATCGCGACCGCGCCGTAGCGCTCGGGATGTAGCAACACGAAGATTGACACGGCCGCGACGAGCAGGACGAGAGCGATGCCCAAATAGCCCATGCGCAGACGAAGCGCGAACCAGGCTGCGCTTTGCGCCTTGGCCTGCTCGAATGCCTCGCGATCCTGGCGAAGCTGCTCCTCGACCCGCTCACGTCTCATCGACGTCTTCCAATGCTGAGGATTGCGGCTGTCTCTCAAACGAAAGCATGACCTCGACCAAGTCGGGCAGGTGGCCTTCGCGGAGCGCCGCGAGCTGAAGCAGCGTGCCATTCACGATCTCGCCGAACGGAAAGATAACCGCAGGTTCGGCATATATGCCGGCCTTGGCCAGTGCGTCGCGACGTTCCGGATCCATGGGACGACCGTCCTCCAAGAAGATCTTTTTCCGGCGGCGGAACATCGATTCGAATGGCTCGGTGAAATGAGCCACCCTTAGGTCACGCGCATCACCCACGATCGCGCCATATTTGAGCGCCAGGACGCTGTAGCCCGCGGAGGCAATTACCTCGAAGGTGACGCCGCGCTGGGTAGCATCGTGCTTCTTGATGGAGAGATGGAGCTCCCAAGGCACCTCTCGACCCTCGATCAGCATGCGCTCGGCATCGCTCGCCAGATCGCGCGCGATCGCAAGATCAAGCCCCAGATCCGCAACCCGACGCATGAGGCCGAGCTTCACGACGTCGATCGCGGAGTAGAGACGGCGCTTCCCGCTGCCGGGATTCTGCTCGGCTAGCGCGATCACCCGCCGGTTGATCCAGGTCTGCAGGAGTTCTTTGCGCAGTCGTGTGACCGCCAACACGTCGGCTTGGGTGTAGCGTCGGGCTTGAAGACCGTTCATTGGCATAAAGTAGCATTGCTACTTTATGCCATCAAGTTTAAAATAGCAATGCTATTTCTAGAACCTGCTGTTCTCTTCATGTTGCCGACGGCGCGGCGGGGGTGCGACATAGAGTGAGGCAGCTGAAGCAGCGTGTGCTTTGAAGACTCGCACACATTCGCTTACTAATGTCGGCAACGGGCGCTTTCCCCCGATGAGCGGCCGGCCGTCATGTGATAGATCGGTGGAAATGAATAGGTCAGCCTCTGGATTCCATTGTGGAGGAAATCAGAGGTGACCTCACGAGAAGAGCTTTACGAGCTGGTCTGGTCAGAGCCGATGACCCGCATTGCCGAGCGGTTCGGTGTTTCCGGCAGCTACATGGCGCGAGTCTGCACCGTCCTGAACATTCCTCGCCCTGAGCGCGGCTATTGGGCGAAACTGGCAGTGGGCAAAGCCACTCCTCGGGTACCGCTTCCCGAAGCCCGGCCCGGCGATCAATTGTCCTGGACGAAGGATGGCGCACTGACATCGCAGCCAAAGCCGCGACAGGCTGCTCGTCCGCGCGCGGTCGAAATTCCGGTCCGCATCCCGAGGAGTCAGATCCACGGCCTGATCCGGGGGGCCAGAGCGCATTTCGAGAACAGCAGGCCCATTGACGAGGGTGCCTATCTCAAGCCCTACAAGAAGCTTCTGGTCGACGTGACGGTTTCGGGGGCCAGCCTGGACCGGGCGCTCGATCTCGCCAACGACCTTTTCAATGCGTTCGAGTCCGTAGGACACCGCGTGGTCATTGCACCATCTGATGAGGGACTGGGCCGCACGACCATCGATGAGCGCGAAGTCCGCGACACAGCCCGCGGTCGCTACCATCACAGCGGGCTCTGGTCTCCTCATCGGCCGACCGTGGTCTACGTGGGCAGCGTCGCCATAGGCCTCGCCATCGTCGAGATGTCCGAGAACGTCCTGCTGCGATACGTCGGTGGCAAGTACGTCCGCGAGGCGGATTACAGGTCACCCAAGCCTTCCCGATATGCGGTCGATCACAGTTGGACCACGACGCGGGAATTGCCGTCCCGTCGTCTCCGCATCATCGCCTATTCACCCCATTACCGCGTCGACTGGTCCACCGAGTGGCAGGACACGAGGAAGACGACCCTGCGCGGCAGCATCAAAACCATCGTCAAGGCCGTCGAGGACGCCGCGATCGAACTGGTCGAAAAGCTCGACGAGGCTGAGCGCAAGGCGGAGATCGAAAGGCAGGAGTGGCTGGCGGCCGAAGAGAGGCGGCGCAAGGCAGATGATCGACGCTGCGTCGAACAGTCGGTCCGAGACAGCCGCGACCATCTCGGGCAGATCATCCAGCAGTGGTCGAGCGTCATGAACATCGAGCACTTCTTGGCCGGAGTGGAAAAGCAGGCCGCCGAATTGCCCCACGCCGAGCAGGACCGGGTTATGGAACGCCTGAAGCTCGCACGTGACTTTCTGGGCACCCAGGATCCGCTGGATTTCTTCCTGTCATGGAAAATTCCAGGGGAGCGATACAGCTCGGCCTACCCCGACGAAAACGCCTTTCGCTCCGACTGACTAGTACCTGTCAGCACAACGAGACGACCGCGCTCGAGGCCAAATCGTCCAGCTGATCGGTGATCCACCTGGAATAATGCCGCTCGATCATCGCGACCGAGGTGTCATGCAGCGCCGCGACCAGCCGGGTCGGCAGATCGTGCTTCAACCCGCGCACGATCGAGCTGTGCCTCAGCGCATAGGGGACAGCATCCGGCAGGCCGACGGTCTCGACGACCTGCTTCCACTTCCGCATCATTTCCGAAGCCGCATTCCAAGGCCCGCGTCCGACCTTCTCCCATTTCACAGGCCCGATCTGCCTGAGGCGCCAGTGCTCCAACAAGGGTGCATAGGGATGCCGGCCCTCGGTCACGGACAAAAGCTGCTCGATCACGTCGGGACCGACCGGCACGCGAATATAGTCTTCGGCCTTGCCCCGGCCCTTGTGCGAGCGGGGAATCAGAAGCCGGTTCTGCTCAGTCTGGACGTCCTGCACGAGCAGCCGGCGGGCCTGGGAAAATCGCGCGCCCGTGGCAGCCAGCACCAGAACGAGCCGCGCGAAATCTCCGTCCTCGTCCAGCTCGGCCGACTCGCGCACGATCTTGCGGACCTCATCGTCGGTGAGAACTTGGTTGACGCGCGCGATGGGCTCGGCGGGGTCCTCGTTGAATACCGGCTTTAGTCCGACTCTGATCGTGATCGCGAGGTCGCTGGGAAGCGCGAGGCGATTGTCGACATAGGCCGCATTCAGCGCGGCCTTGAGATCGTTGATCAGTCGCCGCTTGGTAGTGCTCTTCAGATCTTCCAGCCGGCGCTGCCAGTTGCGCAGGTCACGCTCCGAAAGATCCGCCATCTTCAAATGCGGCAGATACTCGTCCGAAAGCACGTGAAGCGTCAGCCGCGACGATGCGTCCGACCGGATCGAGCGCCCTGCCCGCTTGCTGTCGCGATTGTCGCGGACGCCTGTGTAGAGTTCGATCGCCTGGGCGACGGTGATCCTGGCATCGGCGGCCGGATCGGCATTTCGCTGGCGTCTAGCCCACGCGAGCGCCTTCTCCAAGGCTTGAGCCCAGCTTAGGATATTGTCACCGTCGGCGGCGACGTTGTCGTCGGCCTCGCCGAGCGTTTCCGTTGCGTAGGGCTGGCTGCTGTCGGGCTGACGATAACGCGCCACCCAGGTCCCGACCCGCTTCCCACGGTAATAGCCGAGATGGAAGCCTTGGGAGATCGACCGCCAATAGGGATGGTGCCGCGGGGACAGCCTGGCCCGCACGGTACGATCCTGCAATCGGGTGTCTTTGATGGAGCGGCCCATAGCCCTGCGATGACTTGACGACTTTTTCCCGAATATACATATCTAAATCGGGATGGACGGCCAAGGACTCAATATCCCAATTCGACCTTTTTCTACAGTGTCCAAGGACGTCCATGGACGTCCAGACGCGTTCACACCTTGATCCTCTCACGGCGAAAACACGGGTTCGAGTCCCGTAGGGGTCACCAGCGCGCTAGTCCCCCACCTCCGCGACACGACGCGCGACGGCTGCAGCCGGGCGTCGACCAGGACGTCCTCGTCGAAGCGCGAGTCGCCGACGATGACGCCGACCTCAAGCGTGAACCAACTCGTCCGGAGCTGCGGCTGGAGCTGGACGTCGAGCGGCACGGCGAGGTCGCGCAACGCGTCGATCCGCCAGAATTCGATCTGGTTGGACCAGCCGCCTTCCGGCCGGCCCGCCAGGATCCGCCGCGCCCGCTCCACGTCGAGTTGCCCCGGCGCCAGCATCGCCAATAAGGGTGCCTGATCGGGCGAGAGCGTGTTGATGTTGAGCGGCGACAGATCGGTCACCGGCAGCGCGCAGAGCCAGGGCCGCAGCCGCGCGTAGATGTCCGCGTTCATCCCCGAAAGCACGCGCAATTCTCCCGGATCGGCGAACAGGGTGTTGCCGGTCCGGTAGGGCGCGGGAAGCGCCATATAGGTCTCGTCCTCCGCCCCCCCCGGCCCCGGTACCGGGTCGCTGTCGACCCAGTCCGCCGCCGCCTCGGCGATCCGCCGTGCATCGGCCTCCGGCACGCCGAGCGCCATCATCAGCCCGGTGAGCTGCAGCACGCCCGACGGCCGCCGCGCCAGCCCGGTCGCCCCCTGCCCCTCCGCGACGCTGTTGACGTTGAAGCAATTGCCGCCGTCGCGCACCCGGACCAGGGCCGCCGCGCCGCCGGGCAGCGCGATCCGCCGCGCCGCCCCGTTCCAGTTGCCGGCCGCGCTGGTCCGCTCGGGATCGGTCGCGACCAGATCGTCGATGGTGAGGATGGCGAGCTGCTCGACCCCGTCGGCGAAGGCGCGGCCCTGATCGAGCGCGGTGGCGTTGGCGGCGGCGGCGCGCGACAGCCGCAGCCCCTCCATCGCCGCCGCCGCGATCGCGCCGGTGATCGCGACCAGCAGCAGCACCGCGAGCAGGGCCGCGCCCCGCTCCTGCTCGTCCCCGCGCCTCACCGCCGGCTCCCGACCAGGAAGAGCTGGCGGAGCAGGCCGTGATCGGCGCTGTCGGTGATCAGCTCGATCGCCAGCGGCAGCTGCGCGATGTCGCTCGGATCCCAGCGCGCGCGCCAATTCCCTTCCCGGTCCCGGTAGCGCAGCCGCACCCGGGCCACGCCCTCGATCAGAATCGCCGCGACCGGGCGCGTCTCCCCGTCGACGGCGGCATAGGCCCAGCGTTCGAGCCGCCCTTCGCGCAGCCGATATTCGACCCTTTGCAGAGAGCCGTGCGCCGCGGTCTCGTCGTCCCAGCCGCGCCGGACCAAAGCGACCAGCAGGGTCTCAGAGCCGTCGCCGCCGGTCAAGGCGGGGCGCGGCCGGCCGTCGCCGTCGCGGCGGATGCGGGCCGTCGCCTGGCTCAGATCGGCGGTCAGCAGAGCGGCGGTCCGCCGCACCGCGCCGACCTCGTCGAGCAGCCTCTCGGAGGTTTCCTGGGTCCGCACGGTCAGCGTCAGCAGGGCAACCCCGGCGGCGGTGATCATCCCGAAAATGCCGAGCGCGATCAGCATTTCGATGAGAGTGAAGCCGTTCTTCCTCATGCCGGCCCCCGCCGGAACAGGACCAGCCGCGCCCGGCCGGGGCCGCCGGCCTCCGCCTCGACCGCAATCTCGATCTGGACGATGCGCGCCTCGGGCGAGCGCATCACCGAGCGGGTCCAGCGCCAGCGCCGGCCGCCGTTCATCGCCTCGCCCTGACTCGTTCCGAAGACCGGCGGGCCGGGGTCGGTCAGCGTCTCGACGGCGAGGTTCTTCGCCACCATCTGCGCCAGCGCCTGGTCGTTCAGCCGCGCGCTGTTCGCCGCCGTGGCGCCGCCGAGCCGCAGCAAAGCGAGAGCGGCGAGGCTGAAAATGGCGAGCGCGACCAGCATCTCGATCAGCGTGAAACCTGCTTCCTCGAGGCGGCCGCCCTTTCGTGTCCCGGCGAGGGCCGGGACCCAGCCACTCCGCCGTGCCGCCAGGCCCCGGCCTTCGCCGGGGAACTGATAAGCCTCAGCGGACATGAACCGCCCCGTCGCCGAGTATCTCCACCGCCTGCGCCCGCTCGCCCCGGCGCAGGATCACCACGGCCGGCTCGGCGAGCCCGGTGGCGTCGAAGCGGAGCGTCGCTTCCGCCTCGGGCCGCGTCCGCTCCGCCCATTCGTAATCGGCCGTGCCCCGCCAGCCTCCCGCCTCGCGCCGCGACACCCGGTAACCGCCCGGCCCGACCGCGACCGCGACCGTGCGCGCGCCGAGGATCGCCTCGTCCCGCGCCGCCTTGACCCGCGCGGCGAAGCGCACCGCCTCGCCGCGCAGGCTGCCGCCCTCCTCCGGCATGGTCATCACCACCGCCGCCGCGGCGAGTCCGATGATCACGAGCACGACCATCAGCTCGACCAGCGTGAACCCCGCCTCGCGGCGCTTGCTCATCAGATGTGACGGCCTCGGCATCGCCCCCATTCGACGCCACAAGCGCCCGCTTTTCAAGGCGCGATTAGAGGCGGCGCAAGGCGCTTTCGTGACGGGGGCTGAAGGGCCGCCGCAGCGTTGTTGGCCCCGACGGCTCTGTCAGACTGGATCGCTTGACCGGATCTTCAGCGTCTCTCCGCCCGGTAGCTTGACCGAACCCCCGCCCTGATTGCCGACCTGCTTCTGCACGAATGACCCTATGAACGCCCCGAGGGTGAGCTTTGCCAGTTCGAGGAACTCGGCATTCTGCAGGAAGAGCAACGAGAAGATCAGAGTCAGCGCGATCGTTGCCAGCGGCAGGCCGCTCAATCCGAGCTTGGTGAACATCCCGGTGAACCCCGTAAGACTGGTCAGCCTGATATATTGGGTAACAGGCTCTTCGTTGCCGGCCTTCACCTCATCGCAGATTGCGTCCCACTCCGATCGATTGATGACCCGGTTCGGCTGCGTCGCCGCCAGGCCGCCGGATCGAAGGAGACTGACACCAATCAATGCAGTGAACGCGGCCATGCCGCACAGGATCAATTCCGGTGCGAATTGTTGCCAGCCTTGAAATTCCTTCGGGAAATTCAGTAGCCGGAAAGCGACGATGCCACAAAGAACAGCTGTGAACCCGACAAAGAGCAGCCCGGCGTATGCGACGACGCCGGCTCCTCTAAGCCCTCCTTCCTGTATGTTGTTTCGTGATTGGTCGGAGCCAGTATCTTCCTGTCTTGCCATTTGTCGATTCCCTCCCAATGCGAAACCAATACAGGACTCATCGGCCGACGCAAAGCAGCCCCGGCAGATCCGCGCGTCTCTGGAACGATGTAGGTCAGAGAATGGATTGCCCCCGTAGGACGTCGCGGGCCCTGAAATAGGCGCAGTACAGGCGGTCCGCCTCCGCTTCCGCCTCGCGCTCGTCGAGGTCGGCCATGTGGACATTATTCATCGCCGAGGCGCCGGCGGTGTCGACGGTGACGGTGGCGAGGCGCATGGCGCGCTGGATGGGGCCCTTTGTGACGCTGATCGTCTGGGTCTTCTCGTAAGGGAGAATGCGCAGCCGCCGCTTCAGGAGGCCGCCGGTGACGTAGAGCGCGCGTTCGTCGTCGGCATGGCCGTGGGTGCGCCAGCGCAGGGCCGCGGCGAGCGCGAGAAGAGCCATGACGGCCGCGCCGATCCCCGCGCGCCAGTCGAACAGGAAGGCGCCGCCGGTGAGCGCCACGCCGATCGCGACCTGGAGCGCGATCCGGCGGAACAAGGCCCGCTTCGGCGCGCTGCGGAAGGCCTCGCGCGGCGGCGGCTCCGGGAAGCCAGCTTCGGCGAGGATCGGCAGGATTTCCTCCATCCGCGCGAACGGCGCCGCGACCTGGACGCCGCCTTCCTTCTTGTCCGCGCCGAGCGTCTGGAAGGAGAGCCGGTGCCAGCCGAGCGCGCGCGAGATCAGCCCGCCCTCGATCAGGGCGACCTGGGTACGGCGGATCGGAATCACCACTTCGGAGAGGGTGAAGAGGCCGCGCCGGCGGCGCAGACCGGCCTCGCTCCGGGTCAGCCGAAAGCCGAAATCGCGCAGCACCGTGCGGACTACGCCCGCGACCATGCCGAGCAGCAGGATGAGCGCGGCGAGCCCGAGCGCCAGCTGCAGCGACACCAGATGGGCGGCGGCGTCGGCGCGCTCGGGCGTGAACCAGCTGTCCCACTCGATCAGGCCGAGCTGGTCCACCTGCTGCACCACGGCCGAGATGGCGGCGAGAAAAATGAGCGAGAAGCCGAACAGGCCGGCATAGAGCAATCGGCCGAGGCTCATCGCGAACAGCACCGGCTCCTCGACGGGCTCGGCGGGCGCCTCACCTTCCGATTCGGCCGCGGCCGCCCTCGCGCCGCGCCTGATATGGTCGCGCAGCGCCTCGGCGTCGGCGATCGCGATCGAATCGAGATCGCCTTCATCCTTGGCGGCGCCGCCGGTCTCGATCCGGACCTTGGCGGTACCGAGCAGCCGCGCCAGCAGCTTGCGCTCGATCGCGATGTCCTGGACCCGGTCGAACGGGATTACCCGGCGCTGCCGGTTGATCAGGCCCTTTTCGATCACGATCTCGCCGGGCCCGACCGTGTAGAGGAACCGCCACCAATAAAGGAAGGCGAAGACCGCGCCGAGCGCGGCGGCGATCGCGGCGAAGAGGAGGAAGCCGCCGATCTGGCTGCTCCGCCCCGCTGCGGCCAGGCCGACGCCGGCGGCGAGCATTTGCGGCACGATCCGCAGCCAGCGGACCAGGAGAGTCGCCGGGTGCAGCCGCTTCGCTTCGAGCAGAGGCTCGCTCACACCAAATCCTGGCGGATCTTGGCGCGGATCCGGTCGCGAAGGCCTTCGGCGTCGGCGTGACGCAGGCCGGGCAGCGACACCGAGGCGCCCTGCGTCCCCGCGGTGTGCAGCGTCAGCGTGGCGAGGCCGAACGAGCGCTGCAGCGGCCCCTGCGCGACATCGATATGCTGGACCCGCCCGAACGGAACGATGGTGCGCACCCGGATGAGATTGCCGCGCTTGATCTGCAGCTCGTCCTCGCCTTCCTTATAGCCCCATGCGCGGTAGCGGCGCGCCGGATAGACGATCGCCAGCAGAAGGGCGAGCGTGAGCACCACACCCGGCACGGCGAACACCGGAATCGCCGTTTCGCGCAGCGGGCCGATGTCGAACGGCAAGGCGATCAGCACCGCCGCGCCGGCGAGGATCGCGGCCCGGACCCGCAGCACGTTGACATGGGCCGGATCGAGCGGCGTCCACGCCTCCGCGCCGTCCGCCGGGTCCGCCGCCTCGCAGCGCGATTCGTCCTGGATTTCGTCCGGCTGCACGCCTCGCCTCC
>Ga0190265_10003280_pt1 | contig 11031 bp, 11 predicted proteins | sample Popmic124T_FD_133135 | JGI IMG/M metagenome (GOLD analysis project Ga0190265, IMG submission 133135) | Populus adjacent soil microbial communities from riparian zone of Indian Creek, Utah, USA - 124 T | ecosystem: Environmental > Terrestrial > Soil > Riparian zone | place: USA: Utah | collected...
ACATGAAGCTGCGGTTGTGAGTGCCGGGCCGTGCTAGAACACGGCCAGGCACTCACAGCCGGATGCCGCTAGGTTTCCAGGCGTGTCCGTGATCGTCGTCGGAGCCGGGATATCCGGAGTCGCCTGCGCGCAGGCGCTGCGGACGGCCGGGGTGTCGGTGCGGGTGCTGGAGCGCGCGCACACGGTGGGCGGGCGAATGGCCAGCCGCCGGCTGCACGGCCGCCCGGTGGACCTCGGTGCCGCCTACTTCACCGTCACCGACCCGGAGTTCGCCGAACTGGTCGCCCGCTGGCGCACCGTCGGACTGGCCCGGCCGTGGACCACCCAGCTGGCCGTGCTCGCCGACGGCGGCCGGGACCACACGTCCGGGCCGATGCGCTGGGCCGCCCCGGGCGGGTTGCGTAGCGTCGTCCAGGAGCTCGCCGGCGGGCTGGACGTGGAGCTGGAGCGGCAGGTGTGCCACGTCGGTCCGGGTCCCGCTGTGGACCGCGAGGTGGCCGAGATCGTGGTGCTGGCCATGCCCGATCCGCAGGCGCTGCGGCTGGTGCACCCGTCCTCGCCGACGGCCACGGAGCTGGCCGACCGGGCCTGGCGGCCCAGCATCGCGGTCGCCGCCGGTTGGCCGTCGCGCCAGTGGGACCCGCTGCCCGCCGCGTTCGTCAACGGGCACCCCGTCGTGACCACGATCGCCGACGACGGCGACCGCCGCGGCGACGGGGCCGCGGTGCTGGTCACGCACACCACCGCGGAGTCGGCCCGGGCCCACGACGCCGCTCCGGACGCGGCGGTGCCGGTGGTGCTGGACGCGCTGCGCGAGCTGCTCGACGTGCGCGCCGCGCCGGAGTGGACCCACGCCCACCGGTGGCGCTTCGCGGCCCCGGACACCGCCCGCGAGCAGCCGTACTTCCTCGGCCCGGACGGCATCGCATTGGCCGGCGACGGTTGGGGGCCGCCCAAGGTCGAGACGGCCTGGCGGTCCGGCACCCTCCTCGGCCGAGCGGTGGTCGAGCGGCTCGCGGCCGGATAACGTCCGTGGTCATGGCCGTGCCCACCGCAGCGCCCATCACCACCGTCACCGATCCCGTCGTGGCCGATCTGGCCGTGGCGCTACCCGCCGATCGGATCCTGCTCGACGACGACGTGATGGCCGGCTACCTGCACGACGAGGCCGAGTGGGCCGAGCACGGGCGGGCCGCGGTGGTCGTCCGCCCGCGGAGCACCGCCGAGGTGGCCACGGTGGTGGCGATCTGCGCCCGGCACCGGCGGCCGCTGGTCCCGCGCGGGGCGGGCACCGGGCTCTCCGGCGGCGCCAACGCGGTGGACGGCTGCGTGCTGCTGAGCACCGAGCGGATGCGGGACATCGTCGAGATCAACGCCGCGGAACGGCTGGCCGTGGTGCAACCCGGGGTGGTCAACGACCACCTGCGCGCGGCCGTGGCCGACCACGGGCTGTGGTACCCGCCGGATCCGGCCAGCGCGCCCTGGTCGACGATCGGCGGCAACGTGGCCACCAACGCCGGTGGACTGTGCTGCGTGAAGTACGGGGTGACCCGCGACTACGTGCTGGCGTTGGAGGCGGTGACCGCGGCCGGCGAGATCGTGCGGGTCGGGCGGCGCACCGCGAAGGGCGTGGCCGGCTACGACCTGGCCGGGCTGCTGGTCGGCTCCGAGGGCACCCTGGCGGTGCTCACCGAGATCACCGTGCGGCTGCGCCCGCGGCGCAGCACCGCGCCGCGCACCGTGGTCGGCTTCTTCGACACCCTGGCCGCGGCCGGCGACGCGGTGGCCAGGGTCACCGCCCGCGGGCTGGAGCCGTCGGCCTTCGAGCTGATCGACCGGGAGTGCCTGCGCGCGGTCAACGCCTGGAAGCGCAGCGGGCTCCCGGAGGACGCGGCCGCGCTGCTGCTGGCCCAGACCGACCTGCCCGAGCCCGCGGCCGAGCAGGAGGCCGCGGCCATCCACGCCGAGTTCCTGGCCGCCGGGGCCATCGACGCGATGGCCTCCACCGACCCGGTGGAGGCCGAGGCCCTGTTCGACGCCCGCCGGATGGCCTACCCGGCGCTGGAGCAGCGCGGCATGGCCATGCTCACCGAGGACGTCTGCCTGCCGCGCGGGGCGATCGCCGAGATGCTGGCCCGGATCGAGGAGATCGCGGCCCGGCACGACACCCAGATCGCCACCGTGGCGCACGCCGGTGACGGCAACCTGCACCCGCTGATGCTCACCCCGCACGGCGACCAGGATGCCAAGCGCCGCGCCCAGGCGGCCTTCGACGACATCGTCGCCACCGCGCTGGAGCTGGGCGGCACGGTCACCGGCGAGCACGGGGTCGGGCTGCTCAAGCGGGCCGGCATGCAGCGCGAGCTGGGCCCCGGCGTGCTGGCCCTGCAGCGGGCGGTCAAGCAGGCCCTCGACCCGGACGGCATCCTCAACCCGGGCAAGGTGGTGGGATGACCGCGCCGCTGCTGCCCGCGCTCGTCGACCCACCGGACCGTCCGGCGCTCCGGTTCGGCGTCGGGGCCGAGCAGGTCGAGCTGAGCTATCGCCGGCTGGCCGGCATCACCGGCGCGCTGGCCGCGGCGATCGCCGGCCGGGCCCGGGTGGCGGTGCACGCCGAACCCACCGTGCACACGGCGGTCGGGGTGCTGACCGCGCTGGTGGCCGGGGTGCCGGTGGTGCCGGTCAACCCGAAGCTGGGGGAGCGGGAGCTGGGCCACGTGCTCGGCGACGCGGCCCCGGAGCTGGTGCTGGCCGCGCCCGGCGCGGTGCTGCCCGGACCGCTGGCCGCGCTGCCCCGGGTCGACGTCGACCTGGACGCCGCCGCCGCGCTGCCGCGGGCGGAGCCGCCCCCCCATGCACCCGCCCTGATCATCTACACCTCGGGGACCACCGGACTGCCGAAGGGGGCCGTGCTCTCCCGCGCCGCCATGGCGTCCAACGTGGACGCCCTGGCCGAGGCCTGGGAGTGGACAGCGGACGACCTGCTCGCGCACGCGCTGCCGCTGTTCCACGTGCACGGGCTGGTGCTCGGTGTCGTCGGCCCGGCCCGGCGCGGGGGAACGCTGCACCACCTCGGCCGGCTGGACGCGTCCGTGCTGGCCGGTGCGGGCGCCGACATCGTGTTCGGGGTGCCCACCCAGTACCACCGCCTGGCCGAGCAGCTCGAGGCCGACCCGGACGCCGCGGCCGCGGTCGGCCGGGCCCGGCTGCTGATCTCCGGATCGGCCGCGCTGACCGCCGTCGACCACGTCCGGTTGCGGCGCGCCACCGGCACGCCGGTCCGGGAGCGCTACGGGCTCACCGAGACCCTCATCCTGACCGCGACCCGGGCCGGCGAGGAACCCGAACCGGGCACGGTCGGCCGGCCGCTGACCGGCATCGAGCTGCGGCTGGTCCCCCTGCCCGGGGGCGGCTCCGACGGGCTGGGGGCGGTGCAGGTGCGCGGCCCGAGCCTGTTCGACGGCTACCTCAACCGGCCGGACGCGACGGCCGCCGCGCACACCCCCGACGGCTGGTTCATCACCGGCGACATCGGCCGGTTCACCGACTCGGGGGCGCTCGCCCTGGTCGGGCGCAGCGCCACCGACCTGATCAAGTCCGGCGGCTACAAGATCGGCGCGGGTGAGATCGAGAACGCGTTGCTGGAGCACGCCGGGGTGGCCGAGGTCGCGGTCGTCGGGCGGCCGGACGACGATCTGGGGGAGCGGATCGTGGCCTTCGTCGTGCCGGCCGGCCCGCCCCCCGCGGAGCGCGAGCTCGTCGACCACGTGGCGACCCTGCTCGCCCCGCACAAGCGGCCCCGCGAGGTCCGGTTCGTCGAGCAGCTACCCCGCAACGACATGGGCAAGGTGGTGAAGTCCCGGTTGCCGGGTGGTTGACACAGGGCATCCTTTGAGAACCTGTACGGGTGCCGACGAGCAGAACCGGAACGACCAGGGCCCGGACCGGGAGCCGTACGTATCGCGGCGTGGCCGAGATCGGAGCGCCCCGGCTGGCCGGTCTGCCCGGCGTGCACGACGAGCGGCCCGAACCGCAGCAGCTGCTGGAGATGGAGCGCTACGACACCGCTGACCGGCGGTTGACCGCGGCCGGGATCGCGCTCGCGGTGTGCCGGGACGGGGCGCAGGCCGTCTGGCAGCTGGATCTGCCGGAGGGCGACGGGCACGAGCGGCTGCGGGTCCCGGTGGCCCCCGCCGACGCCACTGCGCCCCCGTTGCCGGACGAGCTCGACGAGCTCATCCGGACCGCCGCCCGCGACCTGCCGGTCCACCCGGCCGCTCGGGTACGGATCGTCCGCCACGTCACCCGGCTGCTCGGTGCGCGCGGCGGCGAGCTGGGCGAGTTGGTGCACGACCAGCTGAGCCTGGCGACCCTGGGCACCGCGACCGACGTCACGTCCTGGACCGAGGTCGAGCTCCGCACCGGCCCGCGCGCGCCGCTGGAGGAGATCGAGGAGCGCCTCTCCGAGGCCGGCCTGCGCCCGGCCGCGCCGGCCGCGGACGTCGAGCTGGCACGGGTGCTGCGGCCGCAGCCGCGGCCGCACCGGGGTGGTCGGCGCGGCTCGGCGGGTGCGGCGCTGGTCGAGTACCTGGCCGAGCACGCCGACCGGCTGGCCGCCGAGGAGCTGCGGGTGCGCCGCGGCGAGCCGGACTCGGTGCACCAGCTGCGGGTGGCGTCGCGCCGGATGCGCAGCGCGCTGCAGGCCTACCGACCGCTGCTCGACCGGAGCCGGATCGAACCGATCCTTGCCGACCTGCGCGAGTTCGGCCGCGAGCTGGCGCCGGCGCGGGACGCCGAGGTGCTGGCCGAGCGGATCCACGCGGGGCTCGCCGCGCTGCCGCCGGAGCTGCTGCTCGGCCCGGTGCAGGCCCAGGTGAACCGGCACTTCGCGCGGGCCGAGGCGGAGGCCGGAGCCGCCGTGCTCAGCGCCCTCGACGGGCCCCGCTACGCGCGGCTGCGGACCGCCCTGGAGGAGTTCGTCGCGGACCCGCCGCTGAGCCGCGCCGCGCGCCGCCGGGCCGCCGCCGAGCTGCCCCGACACGTCGCGCGGACCGCCCGGCGGTTGGCGAAAGCGGTCCGCACGGCCACCGACCCGCAGCAGGAGGCCGAGGCCCGCGACCTCGCCGTGCACGAGGCCCGCAAGGCCGGCAAGCGGCTGCGCTACGCCACCGAGGTGGCCCGGCCGGCCGTCGGGAAGCCGGCGCAGCAGTTCGCGAAGGCGCTCAAGGGCTTCCAGACCGCGCTCGGCGAGCACCAGGACACCGTGGTGGCCCGGGAGGCGCTGCGCGGGCTGGGCGCGCAGGCGCACGCGGCGGGCGAGAACGGCTTCAGCTTCGGGGTGCTGCACGCGGTCGACGCCGCGCGAGCCGAGCGGATCGAGCAACAACTGCCCGCGCTGTGGGCGGAGGCCTGGACGAAGAAGCACCGCCGCTGGTTGCGCTGAGTCGGGATCTCCGACGTCCGCCACGCCGCGGGCCGGGCCGCGTGCGACGATCCACCGCGTGAGCGGAGCCGTGGCGGACGAGGCCCGGGACGCGGTCGCGGACCTGCGCCGCATCGCGTTCCTGCTGGAGCGGGCGCACGAATCGACCTACCGGGTACGCGCGTTCCGGACCGCGGCCGCGGTGCTGGCCCGGCGCACCCCGGAGGAGCTGTCGGCGCTGGCCCGCTCCGGTGAGCTGGTCCGGCTGAAGGGCGTCGGCGCGGTGACCGCCCGCTGCGTGGCCGAGTCGGTCGCCGGGCAGCAGCCGGGCTACCTGCAGAACCTGGAGGCCGTCGAGGAGCCTGCGCTGGACGATGCCGCCGCCGCGCTGCGGGCGGAGATCCGGGGTGACTGCCACAGCCACACCGACGCCTCCGACGGTGGCTCGCCGCTGCGCGAGATGGTGGCCACCGCCCGCGAGCTGGGCCACGAGTACCTGGTGATCACCGATCACTCGCCGCGGCTGACCGTGGCCAACGGGCTCTCGGCGGAGCGGCTACGGGCCCAGCTGGACCTCGTCGCGGAGGTGAACGACGAGCTCGCCGCCGCGCCCGGCCCGCCGTTCCGGGTGCTCACCGGGATCGAGGTCGACATCAACGAGGACGGCACCCTGGATCAGGAGCCGGAGCTGCTGGACCGGCTCGATCTCGTCGTGGCCTCGGTGCACTCGAAGCTACGGATGCCGCGCGCCGAGATGACCGGGCGGATGTTGCGCGCCATCGCCGACCCGCGGGTGGACGTGCTCGGGCACTGCACCGGCCGGATGGTGACCGGCAACCGCAAGCGGCCGGAGTCGCAGTTCGACGCGGCCGCCGTGTTCGCCGCGTGCACCGACCACGGCGTGGCGGTGGAGATCAACTCTCGGCCGGAGCGGTTGGACCCGCCGCTGCGGCTGCTGCGGGAGGCGGCCACGGCCGGATGCATGTTCACCGTCGACACCGACGCGCACGCGCCCGGGCAGCTGGACTGGCTGCGCAACGGGTGCGAGCGGGCCGCGGCGTGCGAGGTCGCCCCGGACCGGATCCTCAACACCTGGCCGGCCGAGCGGCTGCTGCAGCGCCGCCGCTGACGCAGCCGGCCGCTGACCTCCCCGAACGGGGGCCACCCATCGGAGTGGCAGCGCTCGCCATGGGTGGGGGTGAACCGCTGGAATGGTGTCTCGGTCGCCACCGGCCCGCAGCAACCGCGGTTGGTGCGACCGAAGCCCCGAATCGTGGGCGGCGGGTGACGAAAGGATCTGGGGCCGTTACCCGCCGTCCGCGACCTTCATCCCGGCCCAGCTGCGCCGGGACTCGAGGTCCTCGGCGGTGGGCGGGTCCGCCCCGCGCCGCGAGCAGGTGATCGCGGCGGCCAGCATCGACTCGTCGAGCACGGCATCCATGGTCGAGTGGCTGATCGCGTGCAACGCCGGGCGGCTGGCCGCCCCGAGCAGCTTGCGTCGGTGCAGCCCCGCCAGCAGGGCACCGGAGAAGGTGTCGCCCGCGCCCACCGTGTCGATAACGGTGACCGGAACGCCCGGTCGGCGAGTGCGCAACCCGGTGGACGTGCCGGCGGTCACCCCGTCCCCGCCGAGGGTGACCACCACCAGCGCGGGACCGCGGCCCAGCCAGTCCTCCAGCACCTCTTCGGCGGTGAAGCCGGGCATCAGCCAGCCCAGGTCCTCCAGGCTGACCTTGACCACGTCGGCCACCGAGACCATCTCGTGCACCCCGGCCAGCACGTCCGCCGGCTTGCCCATCAGGCCGGGTCGACAGTTCGGGTCGTAGCTCACGGTCGCGGTCTGCGCGGCGCGGGCCATCAGTGCCCGCAGCGCCGCGTCCCCTGGCGGGGTGGTCAGCGCGAGCGACCCGGAGTGCAGGGCCAGTACCGGGCCACCGGGTCCGGGATCCAGGGCGTCGGCCAGCTCGGCCGCCGTCCACTGCCAGTCGGCGGTGCCGACGACCCGGAAGTCGTAGGTGGGGCCGCCGTCGGGGCCGACCATGACCATGGCCATCGACGTCTGCTCGGTCGCGGTGACCACGTGGTCGAGCCCGACGCCGTTCTTGCTCAGGTGCGCGCGCAGCCGGCGGCCGAGCGGGTCGTCCGCGATCCGGGCCAGCATCCGGGTCGGAATCCCCAGCCGGGACAGCCCGACCGCGACGTTCGCCGGGCTGCCACCCGGGGCGAACTCATAGTAGCCGCTGATCGGGGCCGGAACCAGGTCGACGAGCGCCTCCCCGGCGATGGCGACGATGCCGTTGTCGATCGGTGTGCCGATGACCGCTCCCCTCTCCGAGGCGAGCACCCCGCCCGCCCTGACCACTGCCCACCGCAGCCCTTGCGCAGCGCTGCTGGGTGCTGACAATGCTCGCGGGTCGACACCGCTCCGCGCCAGTGCCAGTCCCGATGTGTGTCCGGCTCAGCTGCGGACGACGTCCTCGAGACGGGTGAGCACGCCGGCGTAGATCCGTTGCAGGCCGCGCGGCGCGAAGGTGCGCTCGAAGAAGCCGCCGATGCCGGAGGCCCCGTTCCAGGTGGTCTCGACGGTGACCGTGCTGCGCTCGGCGCCGTCCGGGACGACGCTCCACGTGGTGACCATGCTGGAGTTCGTGTCGCGCTCGACGATCCGGTCCGCGGCGGGCGCGCTGACCTCGATCAGCTGCTCCCGCGACCGCTTGCGGGTGGCCTGCAGCACCCAGTGCACTCGGCTGCCGGCACCGCGGCCGCCGGCCTCGACGCGGTAGTCCCGGAACTCGTCGGTGAGGATGCGTGGTCGCACCTCCCGGTAGTCGGCCACCGCATCCCGTACCCGCTCCGCCGGGGCGCCGATCGTCCGCTCCGCCCGCGCCCGCACCTGTGCCATGGGGCCCATCCTGCCCGCCACGCCGCGAGGGCGGGCAGGACGGACCGGTCAGGTGGTCCGGGTCGGGTCAGTAACCGCCGGTGCTGGCGCTGCCGGAGCCGGAGTCGCCGCTGGAGTCGCTGCCGGACCCGGTCGAGCCGGATCCCGACGAACCGGATCCCGACGAACCGGATCCCGACGAACCGGATCCCGACGAGCTGGAACCCGAGGAGCCGGCCGCGCCGGACCCGGCCGAGCCCGAACCGGTGCCGGCGGCCTTCTTGCCCTCCGGGGTGACGGCGTACCAGGTGCCGCCCATACCCTGCCCGGCCGTCTGGCCCGGGGCGGTGTCACCGGCGAAGCGGTAGACCGGCCAGCCACCGAGGGTGAGCTGGGCGGTGCCGTCCGGGCGGGCCACCATCCCGATGGCCGAGGAGTCGATGCCGTCCAGCGTGAGCTTGCCCTTCGGGTCCACGGTGACCGGGGGCCACTTGGTCGCGCAGGCGTCCACGCAGGTCGTGGTCGGTTCCGGCTTGGCGGTGTCCTTGTCGAACCGGTAGAGGGTGAAGCCCTCCGCGTCGGCCACGATCTTCCCGAGAGCCGGCTCGTCCTTGGCCGCGAGCAGCGGGCCGGTCGGCGCGCTGGGGTCGGCCGTGACCGACGGGGCCGCCGGAGCGCCGACGGCCGGCGCCGACACGGAGGCGTAGGGGTCGCTGCTGGGGCCACCGCAGGCGCTCAGCGTCAGGGTGGCGGCCGCGATCACGGCGAGGGGCAGGATGCGGTGGCGGGGCATGGGCGAGGACCTCCGTGTTCCGAGCCGGCGGGTATCCCACCGACGCTCTGGAACACGGTCACGGCCGTCGAGGAGTTCAATTCGGTATCGATGTGGCGGCACTGTCGGCGTGTCGCGGCGACTCGCGCAGCTCCTGCGCGGCCGCCGTGAGCTGCTTGCCGGCCTCGATCGCCACCGGCACCCCGGCTTCCTCGGCTCCGCGTTGCAGAGCGGTGCCGCCGACCCGCAGCCCGGGCGCCGCCGCCTGGAACCCGGCGGCGGCCCGCTGCATCGCCTCGGCCAGCCGGCCGGCGGTGCCGCCCGCGGCCACCAGGGTGTCCAGCAGCTGCCGGATCCGCCGGCAGATGTCGGTGGCCAGCTCAGCCGCCCGGGTCACGACGGTCAGCACGACGGTGGCCAGCGAACCCCCCGCGGTCAGGAAGGCCAGCGTGCCCGCGGCCAGCAGGTACTGCAGCACCAGCGACAGGAACTCGGCGACGGCGTCCCGGATCAGCGCCCGCACGGTGCCCACGCCGGCGCCGGTGACGAGGATCAGCTGGGACAGCGCCGCGGCCCGGTCCGCGGCCTCCTCCATCGCGGACGCCAGCTGGGCGGCCGAATGCCGGTACCCGTCGGCGGCGACACCCTCCCAGCCGGCCACGGTGCCGGCTCGGTGGTCCGATGCGGCGGCCCGCAGCTCGACGCCCACCCGGCTCCAGTCCTGGGCCTGGACCAGTACGGCCGCCGGGTCACCGGCCAGCGCGTCCAGCGGCTCCCGCAGGAACGTGACGTGCTCGATGAGCCAGCCGAAACCGGCCTGGGCCAGCTCGTCGAACGGCGCCAGCGCGGTGCCCAGCGTGTCCAGCCCGGCCGCCGCGGCGGCGTAGCCGACCTGCGCCGGGTCGACCTGCTCGGCATCCAGCGCCGCGACCAGGTCGACCCAGCTGGACACGATCCCGGCGCCCTCGGTCGGCGCCGTCACCGGACGCCCCCGAAGTCGCCGGCGGCCCGCCGCTCGGCGCCCAGGTAGCTCTCCCGGCTGGCCCGGATCCGGGCGGACTGCTCGGCGGTGTGCTCGGCCAGCCGCCCGACGGCAGCCGCGCCCGATCCGGCCGCGGCCACTGCGGCCAGCGCGAACACCTGCCCCACGAGCCCGTACGCGGCCAGGTCCAGCGGTCGCCCGACGCCGGCCGTGTCGCGGACCCGCCCGGCCAGCGCGTCCAGCTCCCTGGCGTGCATCTCCAGTCCGTCCGGATCGACGCGGAAGCGGTCGGCCATCAGCGCACCGTCGTCAGGCGTCCGCGCCGGGCAGCTGGGCGCGCAGCATCCGCAGCACCTCGGGGTCCGGCCCGACGGCGGCCACCGCCGCAAGGGCCTGCGAGCCGGCCCGGGCCCGGGCGGCGCCGGCGGTGTCCAGCACCAGCTCGGCCAGCTCGGCCCGGCTCAGCCGCCCCGCCGGCTCGGCGAAGGCCAGCCCCACCAGCGCGCCGGCCGGGTCGACGGTGACCGTGACCGCGCCGTCCCGGCTGCTTGCGGTGGCTCGGAGGGTGGCCAACCGCTGCCCGGCCTCGCGTACGCGCTCGTCGATCTCGGCCAGCCGCCGCCGGTAGTCGTCCCACCACTGCTGCCCGTTCATGTCGGCGGACGCTACGGACGGCCGGCGGAGCGCGGTGCCGGTTCGCACAGATGCCATCCCGAGCCGGTGAAGTTGCTCCGATCGGGGCAGCCGCCCCAGATCTCACCGGGCTGCTGCGGGGGTGCCACCACCGCCGCCGGCTGGGCGGACGGCGGCACCGGATCCACCCGTGCGCCACATCGCCGCGTTCTGCGGCTGCAGTTGTGGTGGCCCGCAGTTGCACGTCGACGACGAGCTGCTGGTGCCCCTGCCCGGCTGGTCCCGTGGGCCCGTCAGGCGCCGGCCACGACCTCGCTGACGATGCGCTGGGTGCCGGCGTA
>Ga0190265_10003281_pt1 | contig 11030 bp, 6 predicted proteins | sample Popmic124T_FD_133135 | JGI IMG/M metagenome (GOLD analysis project Ga0190265, IMG submission 133135) | Populus adjacent soil microbial communities from riparian zone of Indian Creek, Utah, USA - 124 T | ecosystem: Environmental > Terrestrial > Soil > Riparian zone | place: USA: Utah | collected...
CACCGGTTTTCAGAACGGGCTCGCGCTCGCCGGCGACTACATGAGCGCGGCGAGCTTTCTCGGCATCGCCGGCCTCGTGGCACTCTCCGGGTTCGACGGCCTGATCTATTCGATCGGATTCCTCGTCGGCTGGCCCGTGGTGATGTTCCTGATCGCGGAGCCGCTGCGGAACCTCGGCAAGTACACGTTCGCCGACGTGGTGGCGTTCCGGCTGCGGCAGACGCCGGTGCGTGTGGCCGCGGCGATCGGCTCCCTGGCGGTTGTTGCGTTCTACCTGATAGCGCAGATGGTTGGCGCGGGGAACCTGATCCGCCTGCTCTTCGGCATGAATTACGAGCTCGCCGTCACGATCGTCGGCGTGGTGATGCTCGCCTACGTGCTGTTCGGCGGGATGATCGCCACGACCTGGGTCCAGATCGTCAAGGCGGTGCTGCTGCTGCTCGGCGCCTTCCTTCTGGCGCTGCTGGCGCTCGCCAGGTTCGACTTCAATCCGCTGGCGCTCTTCCGCGCTGCGTCGGAGCGCTACGGCGCCGCGGTGCTGGCGCCTGGACGCCTCGTCTCCGATCCGCTCGACGCGATGTCGCTCGGCCTCGCGTTGATGCTCGGCACGGCCGGGCTGCCGCACATCCTGATGCGGTTCTACACGGTGCCGGACGCCAAGACGGCGCGCACGTCGGTGATTTACGCCACGGGGTTCATCGGCTTCTTCTACCTCCTTACCTTCATCCTGGGCTTCGGCGCGATGGTGCTCGTCGGACAGGATCGGATCAGTGCCATCGACGCGGGTGGCAACATGGCGGCGCCGCTATTGGCCGAGGCGCTCGGCGGTCAGGCGTTTCTCGGGTTCATCTGCGCCGTCGCCTTCGCGACGATTCTCGCGGTCGTCGCCGGCTTGACGCTCGCCGGCGCGGCTGCGCTGTCGCACGACATCTGGGTCAACGTGGTGCGCGGTGGATCGCCGCACGAGGGCGAGGAGCTGCGCGTGGCGCGCCTGTCCACGGTTGTGCTCGGGGTCGGTGCGATCCTGCTCGGGATCGCCTTCAAGGGTCAGAACGTCGCCTACATGGTGGGACTCGCCTTCGCCATCGCGGCAAGCGCGAACTTCCCGGCGCTGCTGCTGTCGGTGTTCTGGCGTCGATTCACCACGCGGGCCGCCCAGGTGAGCATGCTCGCCGGCACCGTATCGAGCCTGGCGCTGATCTATCTCTCCCCTGCCATCCAGGTCGACATCCTGAAGAACGAGGCGGCATGGTTCCCGCTCCGCAATCCCGGATTGATCTCTATCCCGCTATCGTTCGCGCTGGCGATCGTGGTCGCGCTGCTCTGGCCGGAGCCCGCCGCCGACGCGGGATTCGACGAAGTGGAGCGACGCATCCACGTCGGCGTCGATCACGCCGGCGTCGTGCGCTGAAATCAGCGCGCGGCGGCCTGCGCCGCCTTTTGAATGGCGGTCGTCAGAGCGGCGTCGTCGGCTTTCCACGCCTCGCCGGCCGCCGGCTGGAGCTCCCTGACGACGAACGCGAGGAGGTCGGTGTGCGCGGGAACGGCGCCACGCACGAGGATCTCCTGGCGACGTGTCTGCCCGGCTTACGCGAGTCGTCAGCGCGGCCGTGACGGGTGATGTGAGGCAATCCAGTCCCAGCGCCGAATAGCTTCCAGGAACGACTCGGCCATCGCCGCGGACAGTAGACGGGCGTACTCGTTGGCCTTGTCGACGTCGAAGTTCGGCAGGCCCTCGCCCGGCTCCTGCGGCAATCCCATCGAGGCGATGCCGGGGAACACGGAGAATCCTGTTCCTCCTTCCTGAGACCCGAGCTCTTTCCCTCCGACCTTGTCATAGAGGTCCCGTTCGATCAGCTTGGGATTGTAGGCGATGTTCAGCGCGGTTTCCTCGAGCGCGCCGTGTCCGGGCGTGTGCGGCTTGCCGCCCCAGATCTTGGTGGACAGATCGCGGCGGAAGTTCCACCACTCGACGACCATCGTCCGGAGGCCGTCCTCATCGTAGACGCGCTGCGCTGCTCGCCGAGCGGGCTCGGCGTTGCCGCCGTGGCCATTGACGACGAGGACGTTCTTGATCCGCCAGCGCGCGAGCCCCTTGAGCACGTCGTAGACGTACTCCTCGAAGATGGCCGGCCGGATCCGGATGGTGCCCGCCATGTCCATCAGTCCCTGCCCGCTCGGCCCGTGGTACACCGGAGGTGCGATCAGGGCGTTGGCGGGTCCGTAGGTCAGGTCGGCGAGCTTCAAGGGGATCAGGATGTCCGATCCGTTCGGATCCACGCTGTGGGCTTCGATCGTCCCGATCGGCAGAATGGCCCGATCCGTGACTCCCGGAACGATGTCCTTGAGACGCATCCAATTGATCTCTTCCCATTTGTGCGCGGGAAGCTCGGTGACGCGCCGCCCCTGGGCGCTCGCGGGCGAAGTGGCGAGCCACGCCACGCCGGCGACGATCACGATTCCAACGCTTCGCAACGCTCGCGACATGACGTCTCCTTCCTGACCCAGCACTCACGAGAATTTGGGACATGTCGTCTCCCCTCAACTCATTGCGTTGAGGTACGACATGCAGGCGGCCGAGGGCCGGCCGCCTGCGGCGTGCGCGACGCTCCTAGAACTCCAGCCTGAAGCCCAGTTGCTGACGCTGCTTCGGCAACTGGCTCAACGGCAGCGCGAAGGCGGACGACTGGACGCTTCCCTGGTAGCGCAGGAAGTTGTCGACGTTGAACAGGTTGAACACTTCCCAGAACCCGGTCGCTGTCACGCCTCGGCCAAGCTTGAACGTCTTGCTCAGCCGAAGGTCCAATGTGTTCTCGCTGTCGCCGCGACGCGAATTGCGCGACTCGGGCCGGTCCGGGAAAGGGTCGCTGTCGAGCTGCAGCGCCGTGGACACGGTATAAGGAAGCGCGCTGCGGTACACCCAGAGGCCGGCGAGCTGCACGTCCCACGGTATCTGCAGGGAACCGTCGAGCACGAAATTGTGGCGCCTGTCGTTGTCGTCGGGTCCCAAATCCTCCGACAGGTCGAAGGGATTGGAGGTGCCGCCGACGCTCAGGCCGGTGCTCGTATTCGAGATGGCCTTCGAGAGGGTGTACGACGCGCCCATTTGCGCCCTCGTCCAGCGGCGGTACTCGACCCGCGTCAGCAGCCCGTTATAGCGGATGAAGCCGCCATTGCTCGCCAGCGATATCCGGCCGAATCGCGGATCCTTGACGCGGTACGCTCCGTCGACCAGCTCATAGTTGAAGTTGCGGCCGGTCGGCGCGTCGAACTCGCGCCGGAACGTGTAGTCCGCCGACAACGAGAGGCCGGAATCGAACACGTGGGTCACGCCGCCTGTCAGGTGAGCGCTGTACGGGATCTTGAAGTCGGGATCCACCCCGAGAATCGTTTCGGCCGAGGCCGCTGCGAGAGAGATGTCCGGGAAAGCGGGGAAGTTCTGTGCCAGGAACGCCCGGAGCGCTGCCTGCCCTGCCGGGATGTTCGCGGGATTCCAGAAGGGATTCTGCTCCGGATTGTTCGCGTTGAACTGGAAGCGGCGCTCGGTCTGCAGCGTCTCGATGGCATAGATGACCGTCCAGTTGAAATGGTTCTGGTTGTAGAAGATGCCCGAGCTCGCGCGAATCGCCGTTCGCTTGCTCTCGGTCGGCGTCCAGACCAGGCCGAAGCGCGGCGCGATGTTGTTCGTGTCCAGCGTCGATTCCCGCAGCGGCGCCGCTCCGCCAAAGCGCGAGATGATCCGGTCGTTGTAGGCGGGGATCCGATCGTTGAGGACGAGCGGCGTCCGATCCAGGTCGTAGCGCAGACCCATGTTGAGTGTCAGCGAGTCCTTCACCTGCCACGTGTCCTGGAAGAAGAACGACGGATTCCAGGCGGGGTACTCGCCGGTGGTGTCGCCGATGCCGCCGCTGAACGAGGAGGGATAGCTCAGGGGATCGTTGATGTTGAACACGCGGTCGGTCAGGAACGTGAAGCTCCCCTTGTGCGGCGCTTCCACGTCCATGTGCATGCTCAGGCGGGAAAGCTGGCCGCCAATCTTGACCTGGTGCTTGCCCCTCACGAAGGAGAAGTTGTTGATGATCGTGAGGTTCGTTTCCCCCTCGAGACCGGTAAACCCCGTGGCGCCGAAATTGGCACCGGGATAGTTCAGCGATGCAAAGACGCCGTTCTGGCCGCCGTTCCCGTCCAGGCGAAGCAGCTCGGAGCCGCCGGCGCCGGCGAGATCAGAGATGATCCACGGCAGGTTTCGCCCGTAAAACACACGAAGCTCGTTGAAGCTCGAGTTGCCGACCGTGGTGGCCAGATTCCCCATGACATTCCAGAGCGGGCCCGTGAACGTATAGCGTTTCTCCGCCGTGTCGAGCGGCGAGTTGTTCAGGCTGCGGCCGAGATCGGATTTGTCCGTGTTGGTATAGCGCATGGTCAGGCGGTTGTTGCCGGCAACGTTCCAGTCGGCCTTTGCCAGGAACGCCAGATCCTCGACGCCGGTCGGTACCGAAGCGGCCGTTACGCCGTTCTGCCGCCAGTACTCGGACACGCCGAGGACGTCCGAGGCGTCCTGATCCATGTTCTGGACTCCCACGAAGAAGAACAGGTTGTCCTTCTTGATAGGCCCTCCCAGCATCCCCCCATATCGCCCCTCGCTGAACTCCGGCGCTTCGTCGAGGAACACCGGTTGGCCGTTGGCGAAGCGGCCGGCGAATGGCGCCTTGTCGAACTGGTTGTCGCGGAAGAAGCCGTAGGCGCGTCCGCCGAAGCGGTTCGACCCGCTGCGGGTCACCACGTTCAGGAGCCCGCCGGCCGCCTGGCCGTACTCGGCGCCGAAGGCGTTCGTGTGTACCTGGAATTCCTGGATCCAGTCCTGCGGAAACTCGTTGGCCTGTCGGCCATAGAACTGCATGGCGTTGGACGCGCCGTCGACCACGATGCCGTTCGACGTCGGGCGCGCGCCCCCGACCGACACGCCGGAGCCTGCGCCGGTGCCGCTCGTGCCCGACTGGGTGGTGCCGGGCGCGAGCTTGGCCAGCTCCGCGAAGTCCCGGGAGATGATCGGGAGATCGTCGATCATCTTCTGATCGATGACCGTGCCGACGGTGTTCTGGGTGGCGATCAACCGTGACTCGCCCACGACTTCGACGTTCTCCGTCACACCGCCAATCTTGAGCGTGAAGGTGATCGTCAGCTCCTGTCCGACGCGCAAGTCGAGGGTGCGCCGGTTCGGGACAAATCCTGATAGCTCGGCGGTGATCTCGTAGGCGCCGGTCGGCAGGTTGCTTATGTAGAAGAACCCCGCCTCGATGCTGACGGTGTTCAGGGTTGTGTTCGTCGCAAGATGGCGCGCCGTGATTGTGGCGCCGGGCAGCACGCCGCCTTGCTCGTCCGTGATTGTCCCGCGAACGGTTCCCATGCTGGTCTGGCCGACCGCGACGGGCACGGCCGGACCCATCACAAGGAGGTACGCCGCGAGGATCGCAATCCAGGTGCTATGCGCAGCCATCATTTCCTCCGTTCCACTTCCACTGCTAAAGGTTGAAACAGACGACGCGTGTATCGGTCATGGCTTCTATCGCGAAGCGGATCCCTTCGCGCCCGATGCCGCTCAGCTTGGTTCCGCCGAAGGGCATCACGTCGAGCCGGTAGTCGGTCGAATCGTTCACCATCACGCCACCCACGGCGAGCCGCCGCGCGGCGGTGAACGCATCTCTCAGACTCTCGGTGAAGATGGCCGCGTGCAGCCCGTAGCTCCCGTTGTTCGCGCGGTCGATCGCCTCGTCCAGCGACGACACGCGGTAGAGCGAAACCACTGGACCGTACGCTTCCTCCCGATCGAGCCGGACACCTGGTGGAACGTCCTCGAGCACGGTCGGCCAGACCACCGCCTTGTCGCGACGGCCGCCTACCAGCACGCGCGCCCCGGCCTCGACCGCTTCGCGGATCCACGACTCCAGTCGTACGGCCTGCTGGTCGTTGATCATCGCGCACACATCGACGGATTCGTCGAGCGACGACCCGGCTCGCAGGCGGCTCACGTGGGCGACCAGGCCCCGCTGGAACACCTCGTAAATCGAGTCGTGTACGAACACCCGCTGCACGCCGATGCAGTTCTGTCCTGCTTGTGCGAAGGCGCCCGACGCAATGGCCGGCACGGCATCGTGGACGTTCGCATCTGCCAGCACGATGACCGGCGAGTTCGACCCGAGCTCCAGCGAGAGCCTCTTGATGCCGGCCGCGCGAGCGACCCGCTCGCCCGTGACCACCCCGCCGGTGAAGGTCACCATCCGGACTCGCGGGTCAACCACGAGCGGCGCGCCGACCTCTTCGCCGCCGCCCGTCACGACGTTCAGCCGCCCGGCCGGGAGGCCCGCAGCCGCGAGGTCCTCAGCCAGGTGCAGCGCCGAGAGCGGGGTCGCCGAGGCCGGCTTGAGGACGACGCCATTGCCGGCCGCGAGCGCCGGCCCGACTTTGTGCGCCGCCGCCGCGAGAGGATCGTTGAACGGCGTGATTGCCGCGACAACGCCGACCGGCACGCGTACGTAGTAGCCAACGCGGTTTTCCGACCCGACGCGGCTGTCGAAGGGCAGCGTCTCGCCCGCGATTCGGCGTCCTTCCTCGGCCGCCAGCCGGAGAATGTTGGCGGCGCGCGGCGGCTCGCGCCGCGCTTCACGAATCGTCTTGCTTCCCTCCCGCGCGATGGTCCACGCGTACGCCTCCTGCTGCGCTTCGACGCGATCGGCGGCGCGCATCAACACCTCGTAGCGTGCGTGCGCAGGGAACTCCGCCGCGAGCGACGCCTCGGCCGCGGCCGTTGCGGCCGTCACGTGATCCGGATCGCCCGCGGCAACCATCGCGACTCGCGCATGGTCGAACGGGTTCCTCACCTCGAAGACGCCGGGGCAGGAAACCCACCGACCGCCGATGAACAGTCGAGTCGTGCTGTCGGCGACCGTGGATCCGCTGGCGCGGCTCAGGCTCATCGTCGTCTCCAGCCGTTCACCGGACCGGGCCGCAACAGCTTGTCGAGCACGATCGCGCCGTCCTTCTTGAAGACGGCACCGTTCTTCATCACGAACAGCACGTTGCGCAGCGTGTCGATGTCCTCCAGCGGGTTGCCCGCAACCGCTATGAAGTCTGCGTAGTGGCCGGCCTTGATGGGGCCGCGCTCCCCGTACACGTCCGCCGCCTTGAAGCCGTTGATGGTGATCGCCTTCAGCGTGTCCTTTGCGGAGATGCCGGCCGCCTTCCACGTCAACAGGAAGTTGATCGTGAGATCGCCACGATTCATCCACTCGCCGCTGTCCTTCTTCATGCGCTCGTTCCAGTAGTCCATGTCCGTCGAGAAGGTGACGTTCACGCCCTTTTGCCATGCGCTCCGCAGCTGATCCACCGCACGCTTCTGGCCCTCCACAGATCCCCGGTATTTCGTGAACGGCGTGTCGGTGCTGGCGAGGTACATCCCCTTCTGCGCCATCTGCGTGTGCTGCTCGGGCGTGAGTTGCTGCCCGTGCGAGATGACGTGGATGCCTGCGTCGATGGCCCGCTGTCCGCCGTCGCGCGTCTGCACGTGCCCATCGACCTTCGCACCGCCTTTGGCGGCTTCTGCGATGAACAGCTTGATGTCGTCCACCGAGTAGCCCCACGGCTTGCAGTCCACGCAGATCTTGATCGTCTTCGCGCCGAAGAGGAGGTTCTCGCGGACGGCTCTGACGATCTCGTCCGGAGAGTTCGCATCGAAGTACTCGGGGTACACGATGCTGTGGTTCTTGTACATTTCCGGCGTCGGCGTGAACTGACCGCCCGTGCCGCCGATGATCAGCCCCGACGGAATCACGGTCGGCCCGGGCAGCCAGCCTTGCTCGATTGCGGCCCGGAGCGCCGTGTCGGCGTACATACCGTTGTTGCCGACGTCGCGAATCACGGTGAAGCCGGAGGAGAGGAGCTGCAAGGCGTTCGACGCCGCCTGAATCGCGCGTAGCGGCGTGGAGTCGAGCACGTAGGTGAAGTAGTAGACGTTGTTTTCGGGGACCTCCTTGTAGGTGATCGCCATGTGCGTGTGAGCATCCACGAGCCCCGGCAGCACCGTGAGCTTCGACAGGTCGATCACCGGAGCGCCCGCGGGGATGGCAACGTTCGGACCGATCTCGCGGATGCGTTCGCCTTCGACCAGGATGATCTGGTTGGCAGCCGCTGTGCCCGTCTCCGGGTCCACGAGCCGTCCGGCCCTGACGGCGACGACGGATTGCGGGCCGGTGGATTGCGCCGAAGGTTGGGTCTGCACGCTCGCGCCGGCGGCGGCGACAAGCGCGATCCCAATCGCAATCCGTCTCAACATGTGCATGAGCTCCTCAGAAACACGAAAACCCCAAGGCACTTCCAGTTGTCCATGTTGAACACGTTTCATACGCCGCCACTTGGTCAACGTCAAGCGAATTGTTCACTGAATTGGCGCCCGATAGCGTGAATACGAATGTTTTTCTCACCAAAGCCTGAACTCGCTCGATAGACGCGAGACATTCGAAATATTCGCCGATGAGTTCACTAAACGTAGAAAATGTAAACTTGTTGCCGTACGGCGTCAGTCTTGAAATCTCTGCGCCTTTCCCCCTATCATCCGTACCCGAGCGGTCGACCAGAGACACCTTATGCCTGTCTATAGCTCCCATCTCCTGCGCTACGACCAGCTGAAGCTCGGTGAACGCGTCCGTGAGATACGCCAGCAACAGGGCGTGACACTGAAGGACCTGGCGGCCCGAGTAAACACATCGCCTGCGCGGCTCTCACAAATCGAGAACGACCGGCTTCACCTCGATCTCGATGAGGTCCAGGCCCTGACCCGGGCGCTCGAGGTTCCACTGGAGGCGTTGCTTCCACACGAGGAGACGCTGCCGTATCAGATCGTGCGTGATGCCGAGTCGCGCGCGGCGCCCATGCAGCCGGCGCTGCTCGGACAGTGGGACGGCGGGGCGGTCGCCTCGCCGCACGGCTTCTCGCCGCTGGCGGACCTGTTCGTGGGTCGCCACATGGAACCCGTGCTTGCGCGCATCGAGCCGAGCGACGAGCGCAGTTTCCAGTTCTGTTACCACGACGAGGAAGAGTTCGCGTTCGCGCTCCGCGGGCGGATCGAGTTCCGAATCAAGACGCCGGACGGCGAGCGACGAGAGGAGCTGCAACGCGGCGACTGCCTCTATTTCCGGTCGGACCTGCCGCACGGGTTTCGATCCCTGGGCGATGTGCCGGCCGAGAGCCTCCACGTGATCTGCTCGACGTCCGCATCGATCGCCGGTGGGCTCGATCAGGCGCACTATCGCGCCATCGCGCACGACGGGCAGCAGGCGTCTGGCGCCCTCGAGCCGCGCGCGGGCGACAGGCTCAGGCTGTTGCGCGAGCTGCACGGATGGTCGATCGAGCGGGTCGCGCGTGCGGCGAGTCTCCCCGAGCGGATCGTGACGCGCATCGAGCGCGGCGACCGGGCCATGCCGCTGGAGGCGCTGTTGAAGCTGGCGCGCGCGTTTGGCAAGCCATTGCGAGAGCTCATCGGCCTGACGGCCACGCAGCAGCCCTACTACGTGGTACAGCGCTCGAGCGAGATTTCCTCGATCCCCAGCCGACGGCGGCGAACGCCCGTCGAGCGGCCGAGCGCGCCGCCATCGAAGACGTGCCAGCCGCTCATCGCCGGGTTTCCCGTCAAGGAGATGTACCCGTGCTTCCTGAGACTTCTGAACGTCGGCCTCGAGACGCTGACACTGCACGAGCATCACGGCCAGGAGTTTCTGTATGTGCTCGAAGGCGAGCTCGAGCTGACGACGTTCAGCGGGACGAAACAGGTGCACGAAGTGCTGCGGGCCGGTGATTCCTGCTACATCGACTCGACGGCGCCTCACCTGTTTCGAAGCTGGACGCGCAATCCGTACTCGGAGACCAGCGCCGAAGTGCTAGACGTGTTCTGGTGCCCGCTCGGAGAGAGCTATCTATTCGAGCTGTAGCCGACCTGTGGAATACCGCGCCCGTCGGCGCGGCGTTGAGACATCTTCTCCGTGCTCCATGGGACGGAAGACCTTCCGAGCGCTTCTCGAGGCCGACCTGGTCGACACAGCGCCTCGCCGAAGCCGAGGAACTGGCGGAGGGAGAGGGATTCGAACCCCCGATACCCTTTCGGGTACAACGGTTTTCAAGACCGCCGCCATCAACCGCTCGGCCATCCCTCCGGATGTCCTAGTATCTCACGCGGAAGTAGTGATAGTTTTCGTCGCACCCTCACCTCTCACCTGGAGGGGATTGTGACCTCGAATCGTACGCTTGCGCTTGCGTTGCTGGTGTTCTCCGCTGCAACCGCCGTCGCGCTTCATCGGACGGAACCGGTTGCCGCCCAGAACGACATCCTCGAACACTTCAAGTACGGCGCGGTCGGTACCGAGGAGCGCGCGGGCGTTCCTTACTGGATCTGGCGCGTGCTGCCCAAGGTCTTCGCCGACAAGCTGCCGAACCGGCCGGGTCAAGGCTACGAGAAGCTCGGGTTCATCTACGAAGCCGCCGGCCGCGACCGGCCGATCGGCGTCACGTACGGGGGCGGCTTCATCAAGGTCGCGGGATTGAACTGCGCGACCTGTCACATGGGCACGGTGCGCGATGCGCTGGACAGCCCGCGACGCATCGTCGCCGGCATGCCGGCCAACCGGATGGACCTCCAGGCCTATGCGCGCTTCCTCACGGCGTGCGCGCAGGACCCGCGATTCAATGCGTCCACGCTCATCGACGCCATGGCGAAGGAGAGCGATGGCCCGGGATTCTTCGACCGCCTGACGTACCGCCTGCTCGTCATCGGCCGGACAAGGCAGGGCATCCTGGACCGCGCCCAGGAGAATTCCTGGTTCGACCGCAGGCCGCCGCAGGGACCCGGCCGCGTGGATACGTTCAACCTCGACAAGGTCCTCTTCGAGTTCGACATGACCCGCGACGACACCGTCGGCACGGTGGAACTGCCGTCGCTCTGGAACCAGCGAATGCGGCAGGGCATGTGGCTGCACTGGGAAGGC
>Ga0190265_10003282_pt1 | contig 11026 bp, 10 predicted proteins | sample Popmic124T_FD_133135 | JGI IMG/M metagenome (GOLD analysis project Ga0190265, IMG submission 133135) | Populus adjacent soil microbial communities from riparian zone of Indian Creek, Utah, USA - 124 T | ecosystem: Environmental > Terrestrial > Soil > Riparian zone | place: USA: Utah | collected...
CGACGGCCCGGCACAGCGTCTCGTCGGAGAACGGGAGCAGGTCTTCGATGCTGCCGCCACCGCGGGCCAGCACGATCACCTCGACCTGCGGGTCCCGGTCCAGCGCGGCGAGCGCGTCGACGAGCTGCGGCACGGCCAGCGCACCCTGGGTGGCGGTGTTCTCGATCCGGAACCGCACCGACGGCCAGCGCGCCGTCGCGTTCGACACCACGTCGTGTTCCGCGGCCGACGCCCGACCGGTGATCAGCCCGATGCAGCCGGGCAGGAACGGCAGCCGGCGCTTGCGGGCCGGATCGAACAGGCCCTCCGCGGCGAGCAGCCGGCGCAACCGCTCGATGCGGGCCAGCAGCTCGCCGAGCCCGACCGCGCGGATGTCGTCCACCCGCAGGCTGAGCGTGCCGCGCCCGAGGAAGAACGACGGCTTGCCGTGCACGATCACCCGACTGCCCTCGGCGACCGCGGGGCCCCCCTCGCGCACCAGCCCGATCGGCGCGGTGAGCTGCAGCGACACGTCCGCGGCCGGGTCGCGCAGCACCAGGAACGCGGTTCCGGTGCCGGCGCGCGCGGTGACCTGGGCCAGCTGTCCCTCCACCCAGACCGCGCCCAACCGGTCCACCCATTCGGAGATCTTGCGGGCCACCGTGCGGACCGGCCAGGGCTGCTCCGGGGAGGTCGGCGGCCCGGTCACCCCTCGGTGACCGTCGTGATCCGGTTGGTCAGCATCGTGACGAACGGCGGCCGGTTGCCGTGCTCGGTCTCCCACGCCAGCAGCGCGCGCAGGTCCTGCTCGTTCAGCTTCCGCAGCCGGGCGCGCAGCTGCGGGATCGTCATGTCCCGGTAGCCGGGCATCAGGTTCGGCCCGGACGCGTCCTCGTCGAGGCCGGTCGCGGAGTCGTCGGGCCCGGCGCCGGAAGCGGCCTCCGCGGTGGTGCGGGCGGCCACATCGGCGGCGGACGACCGTGGCTGGTCCGTCGAGCGGGGCTCGGTCGTCGAGCGGGGCTCGGTCGTCGAGCGGGGCTCGTTCGCCGGGCGGGGCTCGGTCGCCGGGCGGGGCTGGGCCGCCGGGCGGGGCTGGGCCGCCGGGCGCTGCTGGGCCGCTTGGCGGGGCTGGGGGCGCAGCGGCGTCACCGTGGTGGTTCCGTTGCGTGGGGCCGGCTCCTCGTCGTCGTCGAACGTGGCCCAGGCCGGCGCCTCCTCGACCGGGCGCAGCACGCCCAGCGCCTGGTCTCCCTTGATCGCCAGTTCGGTGACCTTCTGCTGCATCCGCATCGACGCCTGCAGGGCCTGGCTGATCGCGGTGACCGGGAACTCGACGACGTGGCGCGGGAAGTCGCGGGCTTGCTCGACGGCGGTGGCGACCAGGCCGGCAGCGATCCGGACCGGTAGCGGCAGCGGGCTCATGGGCACATTCTCCCCGACCGGGTAGCCGAGCGCAGTCGGACCGGGTACGGCGTGTGTCCGAGCACGTCGAGTCGACCTGCCCGGCGCCGGCATCCGTAGGCTGGAGCCCATGACCGAGCCGAACAAGCGCGTCCTGCTGGCCAAGCCCCGTGGCTACTGTGCCGGCGTCGACCGCGCGGTGGAGGCGGTGGAGCGGGCCCTGGAGCAGCACGGAGCGCCGGTTTACGTGCGCAAGCAGATCGTGCACAACGTGCACGTCGTACGGACGCTGTCCGAGCGCGGTGCGATCTTCGTCGACGAGGCGGACGAGGTGCCGCCGGGGGCACTGGTGGTGTTCTCCGCGCACGGCGTCTCGCCCGCCGTGCGCGCCGAGGCCCACGACCGCGGGCTGCGCACCATCGACGCCACCTGCCCACTGGTCACCAAGGTGCACCACGAGGCCAAGCGGTTCGCGCGGGAGGACTACGACATCCTGCTGGTCGGGCACCACGGGCACGAGGAGGTCGAGGGCACCGCGGGGGAGGCGCCGGCGCACATCCAGCTGGTGCAGACGGCAGCCGACGTCGACGGCGTGACGGTGCGCGACCCGGAGAAGGTCGTGTGGCTCTCGCAGACCACGCTCTCGGTGGACGAGACGATGGAGACGGTCCGCGCGCTGCGGGAGCGGTTCCCGACCTTGCAGAACCCGCCCAGCGACGACATCTGTTATGCCACCCAGAACCGGCAGGTCGCGGTGAAGGCGATGGCCGCGCGGTGCGACCTGGTGCTGGTGGTCGGATCGACGAACTCGTCGAACTCGGTGCGGTTGGTGGAGGTGGCGCTCTCGGCCGGGGCCGGCGCCGCGTACCTGATCGACTACGCCCGCCAGATCGACGACTCCTGGCTGGACGGGGTGTCGACCATCGGGCTCACCAGCGGCGCGTCCGTGCCCGAGGTGCTGGTGCGAGGCGTGCTGGAGCACCTGGCCGAGCGCGGCTGGGATGCGGTCGAGGAGGTCACCACGGCCGAGGAGACGCTGACGTTCTCGCTGCCCCGCGAGCTGCGCCCGCAGCGGGCCCGCGCCGGGAGCTGAGCGCCCCTCAGCCCTCGCCGGCCAGCGCGGGCTGCCGCTGGCGCTGGGTGAGCAGCCGGAACAGGCCCGCGGCCAGCGCCAACCCGGTGGTCCACGCCATGATCGGGAACGCGTTGACCAGCGGCGCGCCGATCACGAGCAGCCGCTCGGCGAAGCCCAGCCCGGGCCGGGGTGACCCGGCGGCCAGCACCACCACCGGCACCGCCACCGCCACCAGCAGCGGGGGCATCGTCACCGGCCAGAACAGCCCGTCGCGGCGGACCCAGGCCACCGCGAGCAGGCAGCCGGCCACGTGGCAGACGGTGAAGACCGCGCCCAGGCTGCCGATCCGCAGCAGGTCGACGCACACCCCGAGCGCGGTCGATCCGGCCGCCAGCCCGACGGCCGCCCAGGTGGGTACGCCGAGCACGCTGGCCAGCACCGACCGGTCAGGCATCGGCCACTGCCCGGCCGTGCGTCGGCGCGTCGCGTCCGCGGTCATCCGGTCACGGTAGCCCGGTTGTCCGGCCGCGGCGGCGTAGCCGGGCGGTCCAGCTCGTGCAGCGCGATCAGCGCATCGGCGGCCGAGGCCACCAGCTCGGGGGCCGCGATGGTGCGCGGTGACCGCTCGAGGAGCCCGGGTGCGGGCAGCTCGCCGTCGGCCACCTCCAGGTCGGTGAGCTTGCGCGCGGACACCAGCACCCGCGCCTCCAGCGACGACACGGTCTGGTTGTAGCTGCCGACCGCGGCGTCCAGGCTGCGGCCGAGCTTGGCCACGTGGGTGCCCATGGTGGCCAACCGGCTGTGCAGCTCCTTGCCCAGCTGGTGCACCTGCGCGGCGTTGCGGGCCAGCGCCTCCTGCCGCCAGCTGTAGGCCACCGTGCGCAGCAGCGCGATCAGCGTCGTCGGGGTGGCCACCACCACGTTGTGCGAGAACGCGTGCTCCAGCAGCGCGGGGTCGGCCTGCAGCGCGGCCTCCAGGAACGGGTCGCCGGGGACGAACAGCACCACGAACTCCGGCGACGGCGCGAACGCCGCCCAGTAGTTCTTGCCGGCCAACGCATCCACGTGCTGGCGCAGCTGGCGGGCGTGCGCGGCGAGCCGCTGGGCGTGCACCTCCGGGTCGCTGGTCTCGACGGCCTCCAGGTAGGCCGCGAACGGCACCTTCGCGTCGACCACGACCTGCTTGCCGCCGGCCAGCCGCACCACCATGTCCGGGCGCACCCCGCCCTGCTCGCCCTGGCCGGTGACCTGGGTGGAGAAGTCGCAGTGCTCGACCATGCCGGCCAGCTGCACGATGCGCTCCAGCTGCAGCTCGCCCCAGCGGCCCCGGACCTGCGGCGCACGCAGCGCGTTGACCAGCTGCTTGGTCTCCCCGCGCAGCTGCTCCGAGCTGGAGGCCATCGCGCTGACCTGCTCGCGCAGCCCGGCGTAGGCCGCCTCGCGCTCCTTCTCCACCGTGCGCAGCTGCCCCTCCACCCGCTGCAGCGTGGACGCCATCGGGTCCAGCAGCTGGGAGATCGCGTGTGCCCTGGCGGCCGCGTCGCCGTCGGCCCTGGCGTGCAGCGAGGCCGCGGCCTCCTTGATCCGGCTCTCGGCCAGCGCGACGAACTGCTCGTTGTTGCGGGCCAGCGCGTCGGCGGAGAGCGCCTGGAAGGCCTGCTTCAGCTCGGCGTCGCGGCGCATCAGCAGCTGCTCGCGGTGCGCCCCGGCCTCCCGCTCGCTGGTCAGCGCGGCGTGTGCGGCCGCCGCGTCGGACTCGGCGCGGCGCAGCCGCTGGGTGGCCCGGTCGTGCTGCTCGGCGAGCTCGTCGATGCGCTCCAGGAGCCCGGTGCGCTCGGCGCGCAGCCCGGCCGTGGTGGCCCGGGCGGTCGCCGAGGCGTCGGCGGCGGCGCGCGCGGCGTCCGCGGCCTGTACCCGGGCGCGCGCGGAGATCAGGCCCCACGCGACGCCCGCTCCGAGCGCCGCGCCCACCAGGATGCCCAGCAGCAGCATCGAGAGGCCGGCGATGTCCATGCCGGCAAGCCTGCACCCGGGTACCGACAGGATCGGGTCAGGCGCGCCGCGTGAGGGGACCAGCGGCCGCTGCCGTCAGCCGAACGGTCGAACGCATGGTCGAGCGATGACCGCTCGGTCACACGCCTCGATCAGTGCGCTGCTTCGTGCTCGAGGAGCCGGCGCTTGACCGGCAGGCCCCAGCGAAAGCCGCCCAGGGTGCCGTCCAGGCGCAGCACCCGGTGGCAGGGCACGAACAGCGCGGCCGCGTTGCGGGCGCACGCCGAGGCCGCGGCGCGGATCGCCGCCGGCCGCCCGGATTTCGCGGCGTACTCGGAGTAGGTCACCGGGGCGCCGGCCGGCACCGTGCGGAGCACCTCCCAGGCGTGCTCGAGGAACGCGCCGGAGCGCTGCCGCACGGGCACGTCGTCGATCACCGACAGCTCGCCGTCGTGGTAGCGGAGCACCGCGTCGGTGACCGCGCCGAGCTCGGCGCGGGCCAGGCCGGTCGGGCGCAGGGTCGGATGGATCAGCGGCAGCAGGTCCTCGAGGTCCGACGTCCAACCCGAGGCCAGCACGGCACCGTCACCGTCCACGACCGTCGTGAACGGGCCCATGCCGGTGTCGGTTGTGGACCAGGAAGTCATTGTCTCCTCCGGGATGTCGGGGTCGTGGCGGCGGCGCGCCACAGGTGTGTCGCGGCGTAGGAGCGCCACGGTCGCCAGCGCTCGGCGCGGGCGGCGAGTTGTTCCACTTCGGACGGAAGCCCGAGAGCGGCGGCGCCGCGGCGCACGGCGAGGTCGGAGGCCAGCAGCTCGTCCGGGTCGCCGAGCACGCGCATGGCCAGGTAGCCCGCGGTCCACGGCCCGATGCCCGGCAGCGCGACCAGCTCGGCCCGCAGCTGCGCGGGGTCGCGCCCGGCGTCGAGCACCACGCTGCCGTCGGCGAGCGCGGCGGCCAGCCCGAGCACCGTGGCGATCCGGCGGGCCGGCCCGGCCAGCACCTCGGCCCCGCGCTCGGCGATCACCGCCGGCGTCGGGAACAGCAGGTCCGGCTCGGCGGCCGGACCGGGACCGGGGCCCGTCCCGACCACCGGCCGGTCGCCGTCGGCGCCGCCGGGCCGGCGCAACGCGGGCGGCAGCGGATCACCGAGCGTCGCGGCCAGCCGCGCGGCCGCGGTGCGCGCCGCCGCCACCGACACCTGCTGCCCGAGCACCGTCCGCAGCGCGGTCTCGGCGCCGTCCACGGTGCCCGGCAGCCGGGTCCCGGGGGAGCGGGCGACGCTCACGGCGAGCGCCGGGTCACCGCTCAGCAGCTCGTCCACCGCTACCGGGTCGGCGTCGAGGTCGAGCAGGCGGCGCAGCCTCGCCACGGCGGGCCCCAGATCCCGGGGGTCGGCCAGCCGCAGCGTGGCCAGCACGTGCCCGGGCCCGACGCTCAGGGCGACCGTCGCCGGGCCCTGCGGCAGCCGCAGCGTCCGCCGGTACGCACCGTCCACCACCGACTCGACGCGGTCGAGGGCCCTGCCGCGCAGGAACTCCAGCAGCCCGGCGCCGTCGAGCGGGGCGCGGTACGGCAGCCGGAGCACGAGCGTGCCGGCCGCGGTCGGTAGCGCGCCCCGGCGCCGGCCGGCGTCGGTGCGCAGCGTGCTCGGCGGCACCCCGTACACGGCGCGCACGGTGTCGTTGAACTGGCGGATGCTGGCGAACCCGGCCGCGAACGCGACGTCAGCCAGCGCGAGCGGCGTCGTCTCGATGAGCAGCCGCGCGGTGTGCGCCCGGTGCGCCCGGGCCAGCGCGAGCGGACCGGCGCCCAGCTCCGCGGTCAGCACCCGGCCCAGGTGCCGCTCCGAGTAGCCCAGCGCCGCGGCCAGCCCGGGCACGCCGGCCCGCTCCACCAGCCCGTCGCTGATCAGCCGCATGGCCCGGGCGGCCAGGTCGGCGCGCACGTTCCACTCCGGCGAGCCGGGTACGGCGTCCGGCAGGCAGCGCCGGCAGGCCCGGTAGCCGCGCTGCTGGGCCGCGCCCGCGGTGACCAGGAACTCGACGTTGCCACGCTTGGGCGTGACGGCCGGGCAGGACGGGCGGCAGTAGATCCCGGTGGTGCGCACGGCGGTGACGAAGTGCCCGTCGAACCGGGCGTCGCGGGAAGCGACGGCGCGGTAGCAGCGGTCCTCGTCGAGCGGCACGGTGTCGAGCCTGCCACGCCCACCGGTCGGCGCCTGGCGGAAATCGGACAGCATGGCCGCGCGTGATCAGCCGGGCGGCAGGTCGGGCCGGAATCGATCCACCGGTCCAGGACTACGCTGGGGTCCCGTGTCGCTCACCCTCGGGATCGTCGGGCTGCCCAACGTCGGCAAGTCGACCCTGTTCAACGCCCTGACCCGCAACGACGTGCTGGCCGCCAACTACCCGTTCGCCACCATCGAACCCAACGTCGGCGTCGTGCCGCTGCCGGATCCACGGCTGGCCGTGTTGGCCGAGATGTTCTCCTCGGCCAAGGTCGTGCCCGCCACGGTCTCGTTCGTCGACATCGCCGGCATCGTCAAGGGCGCGTCCGAGGGTGCGGGGCTGGGCAACAAGTTCCTGGCCAACATCCGCGAGTCGGATGCGATCTGCCAGGTCGTGCGCGTGTTCGACGACCCGGACGTCGTGCACGTCGAGGGCCGCATCGACGCCGCCGGCGACATCGAGACGATCTCCACCGAGCTGATGCTGGCCGACCTGCAGACGCTGGAGAAGGCCGTCCCGCGGCTGGCCAAGGAGGCGCGGATGCAGAAGGACCGGCGCCCGGTGCTCGAGGCCGCCGAGGCCGCCGTCGCGATCCTGGACGGCGGCCGCACCCTGTTCGCCGCCGGTGTCGACCGGGCCCCGCTGCGCGAGCTGTCGCTGCTGACCGTGAAGCCGTTCCTGTACGTGTTCAACGCCGACGAGGCCGTGCTCACCGACGAGGCCCGACGCAAGGAGCTGACGGAGCTGGTCGCCCCGGCCCAGGCGGTGTTCCTGGACGCCAAGGTCGAGGCGGAGCTGCTGGAGCTGGACGAGGAGTCCGCGCGCGAGTTGCTGGAGTCGATCGGCCAGCCGGAGCCCGGCCTGTACGCGCTGGCCCGCGCCGGCTTCACCACGCTCGGCCTGCAGACCTACCTGACCGCCGGGCCCAAGGAGTCCAGGGCCTGGACGATCCACCGCGGCGACACCGCCCCGCAGGCCGCGGGCGTGATCCACAGCGATTTCGAGCGTGGTTTCATCAAGGCCGAGATCGTCTCCTACGACGACCTGGTCGCGGCCGGCTCGATGGCCGCGGCCAAGGCGGCGGGCAAGGTGCGCATGGAGGGCAAGGACTACGTGATGGCCGACGGGGACGTGGTCGAGTTCCGGTTCAGTACAACATCTGGCGGCAAGGCCGCGCAGTGACCCGTGCTCTGCCCGGCCTTGACCCGACGACGGTCAGCCTGGAGTCGGTTCTCCACGTGATCAGGCCCGGTGCGGCAGCGCCAGCGGCTCTGGCCGAACACTCTTGATACCGAATCGACTGGGCGCATCGATGGCGCCGGATTTACCGCTTCGATACTCGTCGATCGTCAAGCGCCGAGCCTCACCGGCTGGGCGGTGACAACTGCTCTGCCTGCCGCGAACATGATCCGCAAACCCGCGGCGGCGCGACCTGCTCAGTCGGGAGGAGGCGGTGTTGTCGGCGTCGCGCTGGAGTTGGCGACCATCGTGGCCTGACGGAGCGTGGAGTTCTGTCGACAGGCACATAACAAAGTGTTGACAGAAGTCGGATAGGCTGGGGGTGAACACTGGAGGTTCGTGGTGAGCGCTGATCCCCTGTCAAGTCTGGACCGCAGCACGCTCCGAGAGCGTGCCCTGGAGGCGCTCCGCTCCGCGATCACGTCCGGGCGCTACCGCACTGGGGACCACCTCGGCGAGGTGGAGCTGGCGACGCACCTCGGTGTCAGCCGGGGCACCGTACGGGAGGCGCTGCGTCATCTGCAGCAGGAAGGCCTCGTGACGGCGGGGAACCGCGGGATGCTGCGGGTGAACGAGATCTCGCCCACCGAGGTGCGGGAGCTCTTCCGGGTGCGAGCAGCGCTGGAGAGCCTGGCGGTCACCGAGATCATTCGTTCAGCAAACCGCGGCCCGGCAGTGGCCGCGCTCCGCGAGGCGCTGGCGCGCCTCGAGAGCACCGAGGGCGATTTCGCAGCTAATCTCGAGGCCGACCTGAACTTCCACCTGCTCCTGTGCCGGCTGTCCGGGAACTCGATGCTGGTGGAGGCGTGGCGCTACCTCGAGGGCCGCGTCCGGGTGACAATCATGAACTACGAGTCGGACGAGAAGCCGACGATGATGTCGCGCGACCGGCATCTGCCGGTCGTCGAGGCGATCGAGAGCGGCAATGCAGACGCCGCTGTCGGGGTGGTCGAGCAACACATGGCGTTCGCGGCCGAGCACTACGCTCCGGCCGACGACGCGGCCTGATCAGGGTCGGCGCGGGCCGGCGGCGAAGTGGTCCGCGGCACTGGCCATGTAGCCGTTGATCGCGTCGACGGCGGCGGCCGGATCGCCATTCTCGATCGCGTCGATGACCGGCTCGTGCCGGTCCGGTGACATCAGCGGCTGAGCCCTGATGGGGCCGGCGGCCATGATGACGACCCGGCTTCGGCCCTCGAGGTGGCGCCAGGTGTCGACCAGCATCGAGTTCCCGGACAGCTGGCAGAGGAGCAGGTGGAACCCTAGGTCCGCGTCGACGAGTCCGGCAAAGTCGGCCTCTGGGTCGGTAAGACGTGTCAGCGCTTGGCGCAGGCTGTTCGTCGCTGCGTGGATTTCCCCGGATGAGACGATCTGCCGTGCGGCCAGGCCCTCGAGTGACGCCCGCACCCGGAACAGCTCGCGGATCTCCGCGGGGGTCAGCGTGTTGACCCGGAGCATCGAGCGATGACCGGCCGTCACCAGGCCCTCTTGCTGGAGGTGCCACAACGCCTGGCGCACCGTTCCCCGGCTCACGCCGAGGTGCGCGGCCAACTCGCCCTCGCCGAGGTGGTCCCCCGGGCGGTATCGACCCGTCGTGATCGCAGCGCGCAGCGCCTGCAGGGCACGCTCGCGCAGCGTACTGCGGTCCAGGTTGGGCAGGGACTCCACGACCACCGCTTCCTCCTCGGTCCCCAGCAGCATAACAGTTGGGTGTTAACAGTCAACCAATAGCATTGGTAGCGGCTACCTTAGCTTCCTCTGCGCGTACCGATCGCGCCGACGCGCGGCCTCGACGGATCGCAGGCTTGGAGGTGTGAGCTGTCAGCACCACTAGTACCGACTGTTGACACTCATGCGTATGCTCGTTGCGGAGCGAGGAGGTCGTGCGGTGACTCTGGAACCTCTGTCGAATCTCGATCGCAGCACGCTGCGGGAACGTGCTCGCGAGGCACTCCGGTCGGCGATCATCTCCGGGCAGTACCGTCCTGGGGACCACCTTGGCGAGGGCGAGCTGGCCAATCACCTGGGCGTGAGTCGGGGAACGGTCCGCGAGGCCATGCGACACCTCGAGCAGGAGGGCCTGCTCAGCGCGGGTCGACGGGGGATGCTCCGGGTGAACAGCCTTGGTGCGCACGAGGTGCGCGAGCTGTTCCGGGTGCGGGCGGCGCTCGAGAAGCTCGCCGTCACTGAGATCATGTCGTCGCCCGGGCGGGACGCTGCGGCTGAGACCTTGCGCGAGGCGCTCGCGAAGCTCGCCGGTGCTGAACTCGACTTCGTCGAGCGGGTCGAGGCCGACTTGGGCTTCCACCTGCTGCTGTGCCGCCTGGCCGGCAACTCGATGCTCGTAGAGGCGTGGCGGTACGTCGAGGGCCGGATCCGGGTCGCGATCATGAGCAGTGGACCGGACCGGGCGCCGCGGATGATGTCCGAGGATCGGCACGCTCCGATCATCGAGGCCATCGAGAACGGCGATCTCGCTGTGGGGAAGCGTGTTATCGACCAGCACATGGCCGAAGCTGCTGACCACTTCGCGGATGCCCGCGGCTGAACAACCGACCCACTCCGACGGCTCGCTGGCCGTCTGACCGGGCTCGTCGACGGCAACGGGGCCGTGGGCCGGGAGCGGGAGCCTTGTGGTTCTTGCTGTCCGGGATGGTTTGGACGAGTTCCCAAGTGGGCATTGACACACGGCTCGCACCGTTGTCAGTATATGTCCAACAGCAGGCTGTTAACAGTTGACGTTCGAGGGCGCCAGCAGGCGCAGCGGCTACCTCGAGTGAGTCCCTTCCGGTCCTCCGAGGCGACGAACGCCTCCTGATCGACGGAGGTCACTATGACCGAAGCGCACCCACCGCTGCGGGACCCCCACCTCGAGGAAGTCGCCCACTGGCATCCCATTGAGGGCACGGCTATGAAGAAGCGGGTTGCGGCCGGCTCCTCGATCGGGGCGATGATTGAGACCTACGACTTCATCGGTTTCGGGATTGCCGCGGCGCTGTATTTCAACACGGTGTTCTTCCCGGCGAATGATCCGCTGTCGGGGACGTTGTTGTCGTTCGCGACGCTGGGTATCGGGTTCGCGGTGCGCCCGCTGGGCGGGATCATCGGC
>Ga0190265_10003283_pt1 | contig 11021 bp, 6 predicted proteins | sample Popmic124T_FD_133135 | JGI IMG/M metagenome (GOLD analysis project Ga0190265, IMG submission 133135) | Populus adjacent soil microbial communities from riparian zone of Indian Creek, Utah, USA - 124 T | ecosystem: Environmental > Terrestrial > Soil > Riparian zone | place: USA: Utah | collected...
GGAGGAGCCGCTCCAGCCGGTGCCGCTCGGCTCGGTGTGGCTGGCGGACGATGCCGACGTGCTCCTCGCGCTCCGCATGGACACCTACACCACCGGCGAGCGCGCCAGCGGCGTACCGATCGGGCTCTATGCCGCGGGCGGACACGAGTCGCCGGTGTATCTCGACTGCGACTTCCTCCTCGGCCCGGAGGCGGCCCACCTCAACATCACCGGCGTGTCCGGCCTCGCCACCAAGACAAGCGCGGTCGAGTTCCTCCTGTCGAGCATCTTCCAGAAATTCCCTCGCCACAAGGGATCGGTCGCCGCGCTGTGCTTCAATGTGAAGGGCCCGGACCTCTGTTTCCTCGATCAACCCGCGACGCTCTCCGGCGAAGACCTCCGACTGTACCAGCGTCTCGGCCTCGAGCCGTGGGCGTTCGCCGACGTCAACTACTACGCGCCGCTTCGGCCCGACGGGGTGAACCTCAACACGCTCCGGACCAACGAGGCCCTCGCCGCCAACACCCAGCCGCTGATCTGGGGACTGCGCGAGGTGCTCGACTACGCCGAAGTCGTGCTCAACCGCGACGACATAGACGCCAAGGCGGACGCCTTCATCGATTTCCTCGCCGAGCGGGTGGTCGGCCGGGAATACCAGGACGACGTGCTGCGCACCCGGCCCTTCCAGGTCCAGAGCTTCGCCGACCTGGAGGAATTCTTCCGGGCGATCTTCGATTTCATGGAGTCGGTGGGGCGGGGTGGGGAAGTCTGGAAGACGCACCACATCGCCACCATCCGGAAGGTCCGCAACCGGCTGAGCAACATCTCCACCCGCTCCAAGGGCCTGGTGACCGACGACGGCACCGCGAACGATCTGCCCTGGGGCACCTTCGCCGACCGCAGCGTCCACGTGGTGGACGTGGCGGGACTCGATCCGCTGGCGCAGGACCTGGTCTTCGCCCGGATCGTCTCCAAGCTCCGCGAGCACCTCGAGCGGCGCGATCTCGGCGTGGACCACGTCGTCGTCTTCGTGGACGAGCTCAACAAGTACGCGCCCGGCGATGGTCCCGAGACCTATGTCCGCAAGATGCTGCTCGACCTCTCCGAGCGGGGCCGCTACCTGGGCTTGGTGCTCTTCTCCGCCCAGCAGTTCCGCTCGCAGGTGCAGCGGCGGGTGGTCGGCAACGCGGGGACGGGCGTCTACGGCCGGATGGACGCGGACGAGCTGGCCACCCCCGGGTACGCCACCCTCTCGCCGGCGATCAAGATCAAGCTCGCCACCCTCCCGAAGGGCGAGCTGATGGTGCGACACCCGCACTTCACCCAGCCGATCTTCGTGAAGTTCCCCCGGCCGCCGGTCCTGGGCGGCCGCGAGGGGATCGAGCGCTTTCCGCCCTCGGGCGACGTGCCCTTCGCCGAGGCGGTGGTGCGCCGGCTGCGTGCGCTCGACCGCCGCGTCTCCGCCGAGGCGGTGCTCGCCGCGATCGACGGCCGCCGGGAGGACGACGTGCGCCGCGCGATCTCCGCCACCCGGCGCGAGCGCCCGAGCGACGTCCTCGCCTACTTCGTGGCCTGTCTCGGCAAGCGGGTGGCCGGGGAAGTCGTGGGTCCGCGCCGCGGAATTCCTGCGCTCCGCCGGGGCGACGACGGCTACGGCGCTTGAGTAAATGCTGATCCCACATGACATTTAGCATGTGAGACTGGCCCACCTCGCCGATCCCCATCTGGGGCTTCGGCAGTATCATCGTCAGACCCCCTCCGGCATCAATCAACGCGAGGCGGATGTCGCCCACGCCTTTCGGCAGGCGATAGATGGGGTGATCGCGGCGCGCCCCGACGCCATCGTCATCGTCGGCGACCTGTTCCACTCGGTCCGCCCCACCAACTCCGCGATCGTCTTCGCCTTCAAGCAATTCCAGCGGTTGCGCGAGGCGCTCCCCGACGCGCCCATCGTGCTCATCGCCGGCAACCACGACACGCCGCGCTCGGTGGAGACCGGCTCGATTCTCCGGCTCTTCGAGGAGCTCGGCGTGGATGTCGCGGCCGACGAGGCCCGGCTGCTGGAGTACCCGCACCTCGACCTCTCGATCCTCGCGGTTCCCCACGCGGCCCTCGCCTCGACCGAGCGGGCCTCGCTTCGGGCGGAGAGCTCGGCGCGCTACCGGGTGCTGGCGCTGCATGGCGAGATCGAAGGCCGGCTGCCGACCGAGCGGCACACGGTGGAGTACGGGGGAGCGCTGGTGGACCTGCGGGAGCTGGGCCCCAAGGAGTGGAGCTACATCGCGCTGGGCCACTATCACGTGCAGCACCAGGTGGCGCCGAACACGTGGTATGCCGGCTCGCTGGAGTACGTCGGCCTCAACATCTGGGGCCAGCTCGCCGACGAGGCGGAGAAGGGCACCCGGGGGAAGGCCTGGCTGCTGGCCGATCTCGAGCGGAACAAGGTGCACCGCGAAGAGGTGCCCTCGGCGCGGCCGATCATCGATCTCGAGCCGATCCGCGGCGAAGGGCTCGACGCGGCCTCGATCAACAAGCTGATCCACGAGCGCCTGCGCGCGATTCCCGGCGGCGTGGCGGAGCGTATCGTCCGGCTCAAGGTGTACGACGTGCCGCGTCACGTCGCGCGCGAGCTGGACCACGCCGCGATCCGCGCGTACAAGGCCGAGGCGCTGCACCTCAACCTCGACATTCGGCGGCCGGAGATTCACCGCACCGTCGGCGTCGGGGCGCCCGGCCGGCGCCAGACGCTGCCCGAGCTGGTGCGCGACTATCTCAGCCATCGTCCCCTCCCGGCCGACCTCGATCGCGACGAATTCGTGCGCCTCGGCGCCGAGCTCATGGACGCGGTCGAGCGCGACGTGGCTGGTACCTGATGCAGATCAATCGCCTGCATCTCCGCAACTTCCGCCAGCACCAGGACACCGAGCTGGAGTTCGGCGCCGGCCTGACCGGCATCGTCGGTCCCAACGGGGCGGGGAAGACGACCATCCTCGAGGCCATCGCGTGGGCGATGTACGGCATGCCCGCCGCCCGAGGCAGTCGCGACAGCATTCGCCGGCGCGGCGCCGGACCTCGCGAGCGGGTCGAGGTCGAGCTCGACTTTACGCTCGGCGCTCACCACTACCGGCTCGTGCGCTCGCTCAACAGCGCGCAGCTCTACCAGGACGGCGACGTCTCCCCCATCGCCAACAGCCTCGGGGCGGTGTCGGACCGCGTGACGCGCCTCCTCGGCATGTCCCGCGACGAGTTCTTCAACACCTACTTCACGGGACAGAAGGAGCTGGCGGTGATGGCCGCGATGAGCGCGCCGGAGCGAGCCCAGTTCCTCTCCCGCGTTCTGGGGTACGACCGCATCCGGACGGCGCAGGAGCGGCTCAAGGAGAAGCGCTCGGCGCTCCGCGCCCGTCTCGACGTGCTGCGGACCAGTCTCGGCGATCCCGCGGAGCTGGAAGCGGGCGAGCGCCGCGCGCATGAGCGGCGCGCCGCCGCCACCGCGGCGGAGACCGCGAGTGCCGAAGCGTGGGCCGGGGTCGAGCGGCGGCTCGCCGAGCTGAGGCCCCGCGCCACGCGGCTGCAGCAGCTGCGGGACGCGGCGATGCGGCTCGAGGCCGAGACCCGGGTGGCGGATCACGAGGTCGCGACCGCGGAAGCGCGCGTGGCGCAGCTCGAGAAGCAGGTGGCGGAAGCGGACGTGGCGGGTTCGCGTCTGGCCGACGTGGTGGGCCAGCTCGGTCCGCTGCCGACACTCCGCGAGCAGGGCGCGGCGCTCGATGCGCTGGCCGAGGCGCATGCGCGCCGGCAGGGACTGGTCGCGCAGCTCACCGAGGTCCGCAAGCACCTCACGTCGGTGGACGAGCGCGTCGCCCGACTGCCGGCGGAAACGGCCGTGCAGGCGGCGCGGCTCAAGTCCGAGGAGCTGCGCACCGCCATATCGGTGGTATCGCTCGACGCGGAGAACGCCCGGACCTCGTGGGTGCGCGACGCGCAGGACGCCAAGACCAAGCGCCAGGCGCTGCTCGACCACTACCACGAGCTGCGCGAACAGCGTCACCGCCTGGAGCACGCCGGGCCCGAGGGCGATTGCCCCACCTGCACCCGCCCGCTCGGCGCCGAGTACGGCAACGTGATCGGATTGCTCGACCGCCAGATGAACGAGGTCGTCTCCAACGGCAACTTCTACAAGCAGCGGATCGACCAGCTCCAGCACGAGCCCCCGGAGCTGGCGGAGCTCGACCGGCACAAGGCGGCGGTGGAGAAGGAGCTGTCGCAGGCCACCGGGGAGCTGGGCCGGCTGGAGGCCCAGTTCCAGGAAGCGGGCCCGCTCGGCCAGGAGCGGAAGCGGCTGGTCAAGCGGGTGAAGGAGCTGGAGAGCGCCATGGGGCCGGAGCCGGCGGCGTACGACGAGCGCCGCCACCGCGAAGTGGAGATGGGGATCCGGTCGCTCGAGCCGCTCGCGCTGGAGGCCGAGCGCCTGCGCGCCATCGGTGAGCGGGCCCCCGCGCTGCGCGAGGAGCTGGCCACCTCTACCCGCACCCGCACCGCGGCGATGGAGCGCGCCACGGCATTGAGGACCAAGGTGAGCGAGCTGGGCTACAGCGACGTCGCCCACCGCGAGGCGCAGGAGGCGGCGGATGCGGCCGAACGGACCCGGCGTGAGGCGGAAGTGGCCCTCGCCCGCGCGAAGGGCGAGAGCGGCGCGGCCGCGGAAGCGGTGCAGGAGGCGGAGCGGCGGCGGCAGGAGTGGACGGTGCGCGAGCGGGAGGCGGCGGAGACCTCGCGCGAGCTCGGCTTGCACCAGGAGCTCGACCGCGCGCTCACCGACCTTCGCGGCGAGCTCAATGCCGGCTTGCGTCCCGATCTCTCCGAGCTGGCCTCCGGCTTCCTCCGCGACCTCACCAACGGGCGCTACACCGAGCTGGAGCTGAACGAGGACTACGGCACGATCCTGATCGACGATGGCGACCCCAAGGCGGTCATCTCCGGCGGCGAGGAAGACGTGGCCAACCTCGCGATCCGGCTGGCGATCAGCCAGATGATCGCCGAGCGCGCGGGCCAGCCGCTCTCGCTGCTGGTGCTGGACGAGATCTTCGGGTCCCTCGACGAGGACCGCCGGGTCGCCGTGGTCGATCTGCTCCGCAGCCTCGCCGACCGTTTCCCCCAGGTCATCCTCATCACCCACATCGATTCGGTGCGCGACGGCTTCGATCGCGTCATCCGGGTCGGTCTCGACGTCGCGCGGGGAGTCGCCACCGCGCGCGACGAACCGCTTTCGGGTCACGATGTGGCGGCCTGACCGGAGCGTCAGGGGCCCCGACCGCCCCACCTTTCGGGACATCGATCCGCTCAACCGGGTCTTCGCGGAAGCGTTCACGGACCGGTACAGCCGGGACGGCCTCGTCGGGGTGCGGGTGCCGCAGCTCAACCCGCTGGTATGGCGCTACGCCATCGAGGACGCCGGCGACGGCGCGATGATCTGGCGCGATCCGGAGGGGCACATGGTGGCGTTCAACATGGTCCACCGCTCCGGCACCGAGGGCTGGATGGGGCCGCTCGCCGTGCGCCCCGACCGCCAGGGCGAGGGACTCGGCACGCTGATGGTGCGCTCGGGGATCGAATGGCTCCGCGGCCAGGGCGCCACCACCATCGGCCTCGAGACCATGCCGCGGACGGTGGACAACATCGGGTTCTACAGCCGGATCGGGTTGGTGCCGGGACACCTGACCGTCACGCTGGTGCAGGATGTGCCCCGCCGTGGCACCGGCGAAGTCGAGCTGCTGTCCCGCGGGCACGACCCCGACCGGATCACGGCCGAGTGCCGGACGCTGACAGCGTCACTGCTGCCGGGCGTGGATTTCACTCGGGAGATCGCCCTTACGCGCGAGCTCAACGTCGGCGACACTACCCTGATCCGGGACGGCGGTGAGCTGGCGGGATTTGCGCTCTGGCATTCGACGCCCCTCGCGGCCGGCCGGCCGAAAGACGAGCTCAGGGTGCTCAAGCTGGTGGCGCGCGATCCGGCCGCGTTGGACCGGCTGCTCGACACCCTGCCGGCAACGGCCGCGGGAGAGAAGGTCGGCCGCATCGCCATCCGGTGCCAGAGCGAATTCGCCGCGGCGTACCTGCGGCTGGTAAGCCGAGGATACCGCGTGCATTGGACCGACCTCCGGATGACGCTGGACGGCTTCGCTCAGCGGTCGCCGGAGCGCGGGGTCGTAATGTCGAACTGGGAAATCTGAGGCTGGAGCATCTCTTCGACGACTTCCAGCAACCGGGACGGCAGGAACGGCTTGCGAAGGATCGGAACGGTCGGATCGTACAGGTGGTGGGCCTCGAGATAGGCCCGCGGGTACCCGGAGATGAACAGGATCGGGATTCGGGGGACGTGCATCCGCATCCATTCGGCCACGACCTGTCCGTCCAGCACCGGCATCACCAGATCCGAGATGACCAGGTCTACCTTGTCCGGCTGGCGCTCCAGCATGCTGATCCCCGCGGCGCCGTGACTCGCCTGGAGCACCTGGTAGCCGGCCTGCCTCAGCGAGCGCTCCACCAACTCCCGGACGATGTCTTCATCGTCCACCACAAGGATCGTCAGGAGTCGGTTGCGAGACGGCTCGCGTTGCGTCATAGCCCTGCCATCGAAGGTGAGTCTGCTAGTTAGGCCCCGAGCGGCACGATCACCGTGATGGCCGTCACCCGCGGGCGCCGAGCACGTCGTGATAGACGTCGAGCGTTCGCTTCACGCTGTGCTCCAGGGTAAACTCGCGCTCGAATCGTGCGCGGCCGCTGGCTCCCAGCTTGCGGCGCAGCTCGGGTGACGTCAGCAGCCGCTGGATCCGCTCCCGTAGTGCCGTCACGTCGCCCCGCGGCGCCAGGAATCCCGTCTCGCCCTCCGCCACGGACTCGTTGACCCCGCCGACCGACGTCGCCACCACCGGCAGTCCGGCCCGCATCGCCTCGAGGATACTGAGCGGGAATCCCTCCCAGTTGGTCGCGAGCACACTGATCTGCGCTTCGCTGAGCAGGCGATCCACGTCGTTACGCTGTCCCAGGAATCGCACCCGGTCGCCGAGCTCGAGCGACGCTGCCAACGCCAGCATCTCCCCCATGAGGGGACCGTCGCCGACCAGATCCAGCTCCCACGGGTGATTCCGCAGCAGGGCGAGCGCGCGAAAGAGTGTCGGGTGATCCTTCTGCGCCCCGTACCGCGCGACCATCACCATCCGAACGGGAGAGCGGCCGGGATCGGCGCGACCGGCGGCCCCGAGGTCCGGCATCCCGTTGTGGACGGTCACCATCCGGTCGGGCGGTGCGATCCGGGCGGCGAGACCGAGCTGCCGGTCGTACTCGGAGACGCAGATGATCTTCGTTGCCAGCGGACCGACCACCCGCTCGGCCTGGCGGTAGATCGAGGCCTGGAACGAGGGGACGCCCGGCGTGAACGCCCACCCGTGCACCGTGAAGACGACAGGCACGCGGAGTTTCCGGCCCGCGAGCCGGGCGAGCATGCCGGCCTTGGAGGAATGCGCGGCGACCAGCGCCGGCTTCAGATCGGCCAGCGCGCCGTGCACTTCGGCCAGGGCTCTGAGGTCACGCCACGGGTGAATGGGCACGGCGAGGTGGCGCAGCACCATGACGGGGATATCGAGCCGACGGAGGTCGTCGATGAACGTGCCGCTGCCGCTCGTGATCACCGCCGGCGCATGGCCTTGCGCCTTGGCCGCCGCCGCGAGGTCCCGCACGTGAATCTGCGCCCCGCCGATGGGAGACGCGGTGGTCACGATGTAGGCGATTCTCACGCGGGGCGGCTCCAGGTCGCGGGCTCGGGGGCAGAGCCTCAGTTCGGGCGAGAAGTATATCCGTGGAGGGAAGGGCGCGCCGCCCCGGGGATCCGGGAGGGGCGCAAACGGTGTTCCGAGGCTGTCCAGCAGTTGATATGTGTCAAAAAAATATACGAAATTTTGTTACAATTCATGTTGTTTATAACCAAAATATCGTTGTCCCAGCGTTACTTAACTCACTAGGCAAAATCTACCGATCAAAAAATCGTCTAACTCTTGCTATTGAGCTTGCGCGCGGTCTGCCGTAAATACGATCCAGCCCAAGGGTGGGAGTGGACGGACGGGAGGGTTGGGCTCATCGCGGGACCACGCAAGGATCCACCGACAAATGACGTACACCCACAAGCTTGCGCGTAGACTGGCGCTCTCGCGAAACTTGGCCATGTTCCCCGTTCTTCTGCTGGCGGCCGCATGCGCCGGCGAGACCACGGCCCCGGAGGCACCCGCCAACCCAACTTCTCCGTCCGCACCCACGAGTGACGTGGGATTCCGTGTGCTTCCCGGCACGGTCACCGTCGAAGTCAACCAGCGCATCCGCTTCCGGGGCGAGTTCCGCTCCTTCCGCGGAATGGAATCCACCCCGAGCCTGCGCTGGGAAGCCAGCGGCGGGACGATCGACTCCCGCGGCACCTTCTCCTCCAACAAGCCCGGCACCTTCCGCATCATCGGCCGTGGGATCGGCCGTGGTCGCGGCACCCATCAGCGTCCTGATACGTCCGTCGTCGTGGTCGTCCCGCGGCAGCCGGACATGCTCGGCCTTCGCGTGACGCCCCGCGCCCCGCGCCTCCAGCCCGGCCAGCGCCGCGCCTTCACGGCCATCGGTCGTCTCGGCGCCGGACGCACCGCGCCGATCGGCGTGACCTGGTCCGCGACCGGCGGTAGCATCGACGCCGGCGGCGTGTTCCTCGCCGGTGAGGAAGAGGGCAGCTACCGGGTCATCGCGACCAACACCCGGGGCACCCACGCCGACACCGTGCAGGTCCGCATCCGTCGGGGCGAGACGCCCGACACGACCGACGGCACGCCCGAGCCCAACCCGACGCCGGCGATCGCCAAGGTCGTGCTCAAGCCGGCGACCGTCATCCTGGCGACCCGTGCGACCCACCAGTTCGCCGCCTTCGGCCGCAAAGCCTCGGGTGACAGCGTCGCGGTGGACGTGACCTTCCAGGCCAATGGCGGCACGATCACCGAGACCGGTCTCTTCACTGCCGGCAGCACCGCGGGCAGCTACCAGGTCATTGCGACCTCGAGCGAGCTGGCGGACACGGCGCTGGTGACCCTCGCCCCGAGCTCGGGCGGCGGCGGGCCGACTCCTCTGCCGGAGCCGAACCCGACGCCGGGGCCGAACCCCGGCCCGGGCCCGCTCCCGGCCGGCAACGGCGTGCCGATGGGCATCTTCGGCCTGCTCAGCGAGAACGTCAGCCCCCGGCAGTACACGATGGCCGTGGACGGCTACACCGCGGGCAACGTGGCCAGCCGCATCGAGCAGGCGCGCCGGATGAACATCCGCCTGTTCATGAACATGACCGGCGGCCAACATAAGAACTACATGACCAACGGCGTGTTCGACATGGCGAAGTGGCGCGCCAAGATGGACACCTACAACACCCCCGAAGTCCGCGCCGCGATCGCGAAGGGTGTGGAAGACGGCATCATCATCGGCAACTCGGTGATGGACGAGCCGGCGAACGTGTCGCCCAGCAACTCCTGGGGCCCCGAGGGCACCATGACCAAGCCTCGGGTGGACGACATGTGCCGCTACGTGAAGGACATGTTCCCGAGCCTTCCCGTGGGCGTGCTGCACGACCACCGGATCTTCCAGCCGGAGCAGGGATACCAGCACTGCGAGTTCATCGTGTCGCAGTACCGGCTCTCCAAGGGCGACGTGAAGTCGTTCCGCGACGGCGGTCTCGCCTGGGCGAAGCGCTACAACATGGGGATCATCTTCAGCCTGAACATCCTCCACGGTGGCAATCCCGGCACCACCTGTCAGAAGTGGGGCGATGACCCGCGCGGCGTGCTCTGCGCCATGTCCGGGGAGCAGCTCCGCGACTGGGGCACCTATCTCGGCACCGCGGGCTGCGCGCTGATGATGTGGAAGTACGAGCACGATTACATCAACAAGCCTGAAGTGCAGGAGGCGTTGCACGACATCGCCGACGCCCTGGCGAGGACGCCGAAGCGGTCCTGCGCACGCGGGTAAGCACTCTTCATTGAAGCGGCACGTCACGGCCGACCGGGAGCTTATACTTCCGGTCGGCTGTGTCGTTTCCGGAGTGGACCCCAGGTTTTGTGGTGGTGACACGACACGCAGTCCCCCGCACCTGGTCGGACCTCGCCAGCAATCGGCCAAGCCACAGTAGAGCAAACACTTACAGTCACCAGACGCCCGCCGACCCGCGGGGGCAGCTGGCCTGAAAGGTGCACCCGTGCTTGGCTGTTCCTTCCAGCTCCCGTGCGAGGGTCCAGGCTTCTCATGAACTTCCGCCGAACCGCCGCGTGGATCACGACGCTCGCCGTCGCCGCCGGCTCGCTCACTTGCAGTAGCGACATCAGCGATCCCGACCCCCAGCCCGCCTCGCTCACGAAGAGCGGTGGCGACGAGCAGGTCGGTCTCATCAACGAGCCGCTGGCCGACTCCCTGGTGGTCACCGTCGAGGACGAGCGCGGGACGCCGCTCCCCGGCATCATCGTCAGCTGGTCGGTCGGTGGTGGCGGCAGCGTCGACCAGGCGCAGGTCACGACCGGGGACGACGGCAAGGCCGCCGTCGAGCGCACCCTGGGCGACAACGCCGGCGTGGTCACGACCACCGCCGCCGTGACCGACCTTCCCGCCGTCGTCTTCACCAGCACGGCGGCCGAAGGCGGCCTCCCGACGATCTCGATCGCGACCCAGCCGTCGACCTCGGCGGTCAGCGGCGAGGCCCTCGAGCGCCAGCCCGTGATCCAGCTGGAGGACGGCAACGGGCAGCCCAGCGGAGCCGGTGTGGCGGTGACGGCGTCGGTCTCGGGTGCCACGCTCTCCGGCACGACCGAGGCGGAGAGCGACGAGACCGGCCTGGTCCGGTTTACGGACCTGGTCCTCACCGGCAGTGACGGCGACTACACCATCGAGTTCGACTCGCCGGGCTATCTCTCCGCGGAGTCCGGCCCTATCGCCCTCACGGAAACGCCGAGCGAGAGCGATCGCCTGGTCATCAC
>Ga0190265_10003284_pt1 | contig 11020 bp, 7 predicted proteins | sample Popmic124T_FD_133135 | JGI IMG/M metagenome (GOLD analysis project Ga0190265, IMG submission 133135) | Populus adjacent soil microbial communities from riparian zone of Indian Creek, Utah, USA - 124 T | ecosystem: Environmental > Terrestrial > Soil > Riparian zone | place: USA: Utah | collected...
TCGCGACCCCAGGGACACCCTGCTCTCGATGGTGAACTTCTTCTCCGGCGTCGGCGGCCACAAGTTCAGTCGCCAGCCCGAGATGGCGGTGTTCCGGCCGATCTTGCAGAACATTCCCGACATGGCGGGCCGTATCACCTACATGCTGCGTGATCCGGCGATCCCGCTGCTGAACGACTTCGAGGCCGCGATCAGCCTGTTCCACCACCCGGAGGTCTGCGCCGTCTCCTTCGAGGATCTGGTCGGTCCGAACGGCGGTGGAACAGCTGCCGCACAGACCGCCGCGGTCAGCCGGGTCGCAGAACACATCCAGGCCGATATCGATCCGGACGTAGTGGCAGGGAAGCTCTTCAATCCCGAGGCGTACAGCTTCCACCGCGGCCAGATCGGGACGTGGCGGGATGTCTTCACCACCCAGCACCGTCAGATGTTCGCTTCCCGGTTCGGACACCTGCTGGAGGTCTTCGACTATGCCTGAGGTGGCCACGGGTGTGGTTCTTCCGGACGCGGTGCGAGCAGAGGCGCTGGAGACGGCAAGGACGATCCTGGATCGGCTCGCGGACGATGCCGTCGTGTCTGCGGCAGTCGCCGCCACGGAGAAGACGACGGGCCATCCGGTATGGCACCCCACCTCTTTGTACTCGGGCCCTGCCGGCACTGCGCTCGCTCTCACATCCGCCGCACAGGCTCTGCCAGAGGAAGCCGACCAGTGGATGGCTGGCGCGCGCCGGTCGCTGCGGCTGATGGCGGACGGCACGCGCTCGGCGCCAGTGTCCTCGGCGTCGATGGCTGCCGGGACAAGCGGAATCGCGCTAGCGGTCACCGAGGCAGCCGCGGTCGATCCCCGATACGGCCGGACCTTGGCTGACCTGCACCAAACACTCGCGAAGCAGGTTGACGAGCTCGCCACCGCCCCTGGCGATGCGCTCGGATTCTGGCACTACGACGTGAACATGGGTCCGGCCGGAATCCTCGGGCATCTCACTGCTCTCCCAGCCGGCTTGGCCGACCCGAGCGCCCGGCAGGCCGAGCGAGCTCTCGTTGACATGCTGGTCCGGCTCAGTGGTCGCGGGTGGGAGGGCTGGCGGATCCCGCGGCAGAACTATCCGCTCCGACCGATCGAGCACAAGCTCTACCCCTACGGCTACGTCGATCTCGGTCTGGCCCACGGACTGCCGGGACCATTGTCGGCACTCAGCCGGGCCCGACTGAACGGCGATCGCCGTCCCAGCGTACGCAGTGCCATCGAGGTGCTTGCCGCGCAGGTGATCGAGGCGTCGCGGTTCGACGCCCGTGGGCGGGTGTGGCCGAGGCTGATGCCGTTCGACGCCTCAGGCGACATCGCACCGGAGATGACCGAGGTGGCCGGACCGGCGTACTGCTACGGGTCGCCGGGCATCTGCTCGGCGCTTCTGGACGCCGCGGACGCACTGGACGACGCTTCGATCGAGGCGATCGCCGTCGAAGGATTCGAAGCAATGGCGCTGCAACTTCTCGATGACTCCGGACCTCACTCGCCGGGACTGTGCCATGGGTTTGCGGGCCTGTTGCTGATCAGCCAGAAGTTCTCCGAGCGGCCCAGTTGCCCAGTCGCGCAGACGACGACTGCGACACTCACCGAGGAACTGCTGAGGAGCTGTGATCCTGAGCAGCCGTTGATGGTCCGGGACTACAAGCCGGCCGAGGCCGGCGCACCGGGTTCACCTCTGGCCAACACCTCCACCGGCGCCTGGATCAACCAACCCGACTTGATGGATGGTGCCGCCGGAGTCGCGTCGACGCTGCTTTCCGTGGCCACCGATACGCCGGCCAACTGGTCTCGGGCATTGCTTGTCGGTGGAGCGAGGCGGGCCTCTTGATGTCAGGTTCCTCGTCCCCAGGAGGTCGGAGCATTTACAGGGCTGTGGACCTCTACGAACTGCGCGCTCCGGTCCTGCCCGCCGACACGTTCTCGAACCTTGCCGACAATCAGGCCGAACACGGTCACGACGTCGATGCCCCTGCCCTTCGATCGGCCGGCCACGCACACCTGGGTGACCTTGTGCGGTCGGCTCGCGTCCGCCAGGCACTCCATGCGGCCAGTCCGACCCTGATCGCCGCGCTTTCCGGTCTCGACGACGGTCGGAAGGACTCCGACGGCCTGCGGTCCAGCCTGCTGCGCTATCTCACCCGGATGTCCACGCGGCCGACCCCGCACGGCCTGTTCTCCGGAGTCGCGATCGGTACCTTCGGTCACGGCACAAATGCCCTCCTGGATCGCGATCCTGTCTTGCAGACCAGGACTCGGGCTGACGGCGGCTGGCTGGGTAAGGTCATCGCAGATGTCGAGAACGACCGAGCAGTCCGGGATCGCCTACCGGTACGGGTGGACGACCTGACCTACCGTGCCGGACCGTTCCGGATCCTTCATCGGACGTATCCTGAGGGCTCCACCAGTCCTGAGCGGATCGAGCTCTCGGCGACGGGCGCGCTCGAGCTTGCCGTCGACCTGGCACGTGCCCGTCCGCTCTTCGGCGACCTGTTGGCCGCACTCTCGCGGCGTTTCTCTGACACCCCCGAAGGAAAGATCCGCGGCTTGCTCGACCAGCTGTGGGAGGTCGGGATCCTGCGCAGCGATCTGGCCGCACCACCCACTGAGGCATTGCCCGAACGGCATCTCGCCGAACGGTTGTCCGACTTGGGAATCAGGCCGGACCTCGCCGTCGGGCTTCGCCGGACCAGGCAGCTCGCCGATGAGATCGATCACGCCGCCGGCCACGCCGACCTCGGCATCGTCAAGAGTCTCGCCATGCATCAGCGGACGCTGACCCCGGGCTTTGACGGTCCGACCTACCAGCTGGACACTGCATTGTCCCTCCGGGCGTCCGCGTTGTCGGCGGGGATCGCCGAGGCAGCGGCCGAAGCCGGCGAAGTACTGATGCGGCTGGGATGCACACGACCGCGAATGCCGCATGTCGCCGACTACCACCGGATGTTCCTGGAGCGTTACGGCGTGGACTCCGAGCTGCCACTCGTCGACGTGCTCAACCCCGAGACGGGTCTCGGTCCACCGAACACCTACCACGTCCCGGCTCGACGCCAGCCTCTGCCGGAAGACTCGCAGAGCAGAGGAGATGGACGCGACCAAGCACTCGTCGACCTCGCGATGAGGGCATCCCGCAATCGAGTCCACGAAGTACACCTGAACCAAGACCAGCTCGATGCGCTCTCGGTGTGGAGTACCGACGACCCGCACCACCGTCCCCGGACCTCCCTGGACTTGTTCCTCCAGGTGGCGTCCAGCTCCGCGGATGCGATCGATGCGGGCGACTGGATGCTGGTGCCCAGCACCGTCGGCTACTACGGCGGGTGGCAGGGTTTCGGACGGTTCTTCGACCTGTTCGACGACACCGTGCTCGAACGGATCCGGGCCCAGCAGCAACTCGAGGAAGGGCTGCGACCCGAGACGATCTTCGCCGAGCTGAACTATCAGCCGATCAAGTCACGCGCCGCCAACATCAGCGTCCACCCGGTCGGCAGGGACTTCGAGATCTGTGTCAACACGACGCCCAGCCTTCCGTCCAGCCGCCAGATTCCCCTGGAGGACGTCATGGTCGGGGCAAACGGCACGGGCCTGTACCTCCGTTCGCGGGCCCTGGGCCGAAGGATCTCGGTGACCCAGTCGCACGCCCTCAGTCCCACGATGGCGCCCAACATCTGCCGCGCTCTGCTCGACTTCTCGTCGGACGGCTTCACTCCGCTGGCACGGTTCGACTGGGGCGTCATGCGGGACGCACCACACCTGCCCCGGCTGGTGTGGGAGAAGACGGTGCTGCATCCGGCCCAGTGGACGATCACGCCGGACACCTTCTCAAGTGAGGACCTGTACCCGGAACGCTTCTACACCGCGTGCCAGCGCTGGCGACGGGAATGGAACATCCCGCGGCACGTGTACATCATTGAAGACGACAACCGACTGTTGCTGGATCTGGAGCACCCGTTGTGGGTGGACGAGCTCCTCAAGGAGATCGGCCGTGGTCAGCGCGGCGCCGGGTCGGCGACCGTACGGCTGCACGAGATGATCCCGGATCCCGACCAGCTGTGGTTGCGCGACACCGACGGTCGGCGGTATCACTCCGAGATCGTCGTGCCGCTGGTCCTGCGCACTCTCGAGCCGATCCCGGCCATCGAGGTCGGCGCCAACAGCTCAACCTCGACGACCCGTCGATGGCTGCCCGGGGACGAGTGGATCCATCTCAAGCTGTATGCGGCGGCCGAGAGCCATGACGCGATCATCGCCGGTCCGTTGCGCTCCCTCCTCGCGGACGAGGCCATGACCGAGCTGGTGGATCGCTGGTTCTACATTCGCTACGCCGATCCGTTGCCACACCTGCGTCTCCGCTTTCGTTCTGGAAATCCCGACAGCGCCAACCTGATGGCGCGTTGCGCGGCCTGGGCCCGACGACTGGTCGCCACCGGGATGGCCACTGATTTCGCATTCGCCAGCTACGACCGGGAGGTGGAGCGCTACGGCGGCGGCGAGGCGATCGACGCCATCGAGGAGGTCTTCTGGCAGAACAGCGTGGCGGCCGCCGACCTCGTCGGACTCCTCAGGCTCGGGAAGCCCGACCTCGATCCCGAGATCGTCGCCGTCGCCGCTTTGCACGAGCTGTACCGCAGCTGGGGGGTTGCACCGCAGGAGTCGACGACGAAGCCGACCGACGCAACTCGCCGAGACTTCCGAAGCATCCGAGCGCTGCTGGGTGAACTGCTGGCACCGGGTGAACGCCGACCCGACTCGCGCACCGACAGGTACGTATCCACCGTGATGCCGATCCTCGCGCGCCAGCAGCACTCCCTGGAAGGCGCCGGAAAGCGGATCCGTCAGCTCGCCGACGAGCACCTGCTGGTCGGGTCAGAGCGCAACGTCATCGAAAGCCTGGCCCACATCCAGTCGATCCGGCTGCTCGGCCTCGACGCCGACCGGGAGCAGAAGTGCCGCCACCTGTACTCGCTCGCACAGCGAGCCATCCGCGGACGCACGGCGTCCCGACGCGGATCGGAAGAAGCTCCAATAGGAAAGGAAGAGAATTGACCACACTCACCCAGGTACCTCCGTATCACCAGAGCAGGGGCAGTCCGGATGACTTCGATCTCGACATCCGCATCACTGTTCAGCCCGACCCAAGCCGACCCGAGGCCGGATTCAGCACCTGGCAGTCCTGCCAGTCGCCATGCGGCAGCATCACGTCGATTCACAAGTGTTGCTAGCCCCGGCGAATCAGTCCAGTCCCAAAGGAAAGGAACACTCATGACCGCAAGCACCATCGCCCACCCCGACCACGATGTTCTCGAGGCCGAGTTCAAAGATGTCGTCGACGCGTTCGATCTCGACATCCGCATCACCGTGCAGCCCGATCCAAGCCGGCCGGAAGCCCACTTCAGCATCTGGTACAGCTGCGCGTCGGGAGTCTGCTGGACCGTCACTTCGTTGCAGACGTGCTGCTAGTTCAAGGAAGCTGACCAGCGTGCGCGCTGAAGCGGCGCTCGGCACCTGAAAGTGCTGCGGGTGGGGCCCTTTGTGGTGGGCCCCGCCCGCCTCTTTCACCATCCTGAACGAAGGAGATGACCTCACGCCCATGTGGCAAGCTGCCGAATCCGTCGACGAGCCCCTTGCCGCATCTCGCGATGACGTCGATACCGAGCCCGCACCCGACGAATTGTCGGCGAGTCCCTGGCGCGTTCACGATGTCGAGGCCGTCAGCGCCGGGATGGGACGCATGGTGCGTGCGATGCCGGGGTTCACGCGGGTCATCCTCGGGCTCGCCTGGCGCTCCTCGCCGGTCGCGACACTGACCGCCGTTGTGCTCACCCTGGCGTCGGCGGCGGCAACGGCGTTAGCCCTCCTCAACGTCACTCGGGTACTAGAGCAGCTCCTGGTTCCCGGGGAGATCGAGGCCCACCTGCTGTCCGCCCTGCCGGCGGTCGCAATCCTCGGATGCTGCTACGCCGCGGCCGGGCTCGCCGATGCCGGCGTTTCCGCCGCCGAAGCGCGGCTGGCTCCAGGCGTGAGGCGGCTCGCCGAGGACGACCTCGTGACCGCCGCTGCCGGCGTCGAGTTGGAAGCCTTCGACGACCCCGCGTTCCACGACGCGCTGGTCCGTACTCGCGACCGAGCCGCCCGGACGATGGACCGTGCTGTCATGCAACTCGTTCAGCTCGGCGGGACTGCGGTTTCGATGCTGGCTATCGGGACGGTCGTTGTCACGCTCCACCCCCTGTTGCTAGTCGCGCTGGTCCTATCCGTGGTTCCCACGGCGTGGGCCACCGTGCACATGGCCCGACTCGGGTACGCGATGGTCCTGCGCACCATGCCGGGACGGCGACGGCAGGAGCAGCTCCGCGACCTGCTGACCGAGCGCGAGCCGGCTGCAGAGGTGCGGTCGTACACTGCCGAGTCCTACCTGCTCGAGGAGTACCGCGGAGTGGCTGGTTCGCTCGAGAGCACAGAGGTCAGCCTGGGCCGGCGACAGGTACGGGTTGAACTGGCCGGACGGTCGTTGTCCGGTATCGGCGTCACGCTGGCGTACGGGCTGCTGCTCTGGCTGGTCATCGACGGGGGCGTTGCTGCGGCGAGTGCCGGTGCCACCGTCGTGGCCATGCAGGCCGGCCGGGGTGCCATGGCCCGGGCGGCCATAGTGATGAACCTCCTGTACGAGCAGAGCCTGTACGTCCGCGACTTCGGCAGGTTCTGTGCGGACGCGCACGAACGACACCGGCTCGACCCTCGACCTGCCGCTCCCTCGGATCCACAGGTGATTGACGTCGTCAATGCGTCTTTCCGCTATCCCGGCGCCGTCCGGGACAGCCTGCGCGACGTCAGCTTCAGGCTCGAGCGTGGCCAAGTGCTCGCCCTCGTGGGCGAGAACGGGTCCGGCAAGTCGACGCTGGCCAAACTGCTCGCCGGCCTGTACCCCCCGCGCGTGGGGATGGTCGCCTGGGACGGCGTCGACCTCGCCGGAGTCGACCTTGCAACGGTGCGGGAGCGGGTCGCCTTCGTGCTGCAGAACCCGACCACTTGGCCGTTGACCGCCGAGCAGAACGTCCGGATCGGTCGTCCGCACCAAGCATTCACCGACCGCGCCGGCTTCGCTCGCGCCGCCACCGCGAGCGGCGCGGACGCCGTGGCGTCGACGTTGCCCGCCGGCTGGAACACCCTGCTCTCCAAGGACTTTCAGGGCGGCATCGAGCTGTCGGTCGGCCAGTGGCAGCGCATCGCGATGGCCCGCGCCCTCTACCGCGACGCGCGGCTGCTGATCTGCGACGAGCCGACCGCTCCGCTGGACCCACGGGCGGAGGCCCTCTTCTACGACACCCTGCGCCGCCTGGCCGGTGGTCGCACGGTCGTCCTGGTCACCCACCGACTGGCCAGCGTGCGCCTCGCCGACCAGATCGTCGTGCTTCGTCGCGGAGAACTGGCCGAACATGGCACCCACGCCGAGCTGATGGCAAGCCGCGGCCACTACGCCGAGCTCTGCAACCTGCAGGCCCGCACGATCGACACGGAGTGAGACATGATCAACGAGCTCGGCCTGACCCTGGGGCGGCAAGCCCTCGACCTGTCTCATTTTCGCGATGCCACGACGGTCGAGCTGTTCGACCTCGAGTGGGAGAAGCACGCCGAGGTCTTCGGCAGCCTGGACGCCAGGGGCCCCACTGCGTACCTGACCTCATGCCTTCCGTATGAGGAGGGCACCGCGTTCTTGGAGATGGGCTGTGGCATCGGTGTGACAGCGGTGGTTGCGGCTCTTCGCGGTTGCGATCCGGTGACCGCGCTCGACATCAATCCTGCGGCTGTCCGCAACACCATGGCAAACGTTCGGAGACAAGGTGTGGGCGACCGCGTACGAGCCATGCGAAGCGACCTGTTCCAAGCTCTTAGCCCGGACGACCGGTTCGATCTGATCTATTGGAACTCGCCCTGCATCGAGGCCCCTCCCGGCGCCCTTGAAACCTTCGATGAGTACACCCTCTTCGATCCTGGGTACTCGATGCACCGAACCTTCCTGCACACCGCTCGGGAGCATCTGACGAAGAACGGGAGGGTCTTCCTCGGGTTCAGCGCCGCTGCGGGCAATCTGGATCTCATCCACGAGATCGCCGACGAGGCCGGCCTGACGGGCAGCATCTACGCGCAGCAGACCACCAACGTCTTTCACGAGGAGATGGGAACCTCGCCCGCATTTGCTGCGCACGCTGACAGCAACGGAATGCTGCAGCTCGACTTGACACTCCTTGAATTCGTCCAGGACTAGAACTGCGACATGTCGGCAATTGCCAGTCAGTGCGCAGCGGCGACCAAGTCGCCGCGGCCATCTCTAGACTCCGCATCACGCTGCGGGTCGATTTGACCATAGGCCCAGTCGGCGGAGCGCATGGAATGGTCAAACCGCCGATGCGTCGTGGCAATGCGGCCCGGGCGATCGTCGTGCAGTGCCGCAAGTTCGCCGGCGTATGTTTGCGTGAGGCCATTGAGGCTGTAGCGACCGCCGACCTCCGTGATCAAATGAGCGTGGCTGAGCTCGGCGATCAGCCGAACAGCTTGGCGCACTGGTATGGCCGCGAGGCTGGCCGCAGCGTCGACTGAGAGTTCCTGCTGTCGGCATGAACCAAGCAGTCGGAACAGTCGCGCGGCACCTGGACTCAGCACCCGGTACGACCACGACAGGACTGCTCGGATGTCGGTGTACGGATCTCCGGCGTAGAACAGGTCGAGCCGGTTCTCCGAAGCGAGGAGATCGGCCGCCAGAGTGCTTGCCGGTCGGTGCGGTTGCGACGCGAGACGTGCGGCGGCGATGACCAGAGCCAAGGGCAAATGGGTGCACAGCTCGCCGAGGGTGCGCAGCGCAGCAGGATCGTGCGTGGGCGCCATGCCGACGTGCCTGACGATCAGCCGCCGCGCCTCATCCGGTGACAGCACGTCCAGGGTCACCGGAGTCGCCGACTCGGTGGCAACGAGGCCGGTGAGCCGATTGCGGCTGGTGACCACGACCCTGCATCCTGAGCCGGCCGGCAAAAGTGGCCGCACCTGGCTGGCATCCCTGGCGTTGTCGAGCACCACCAGCATCCGGCGACCGGCCGACCGGGTGCGATAAAGCCCGATCTGCGCGTCCAAACCATGGGGGATGTCTTCTGGCACGGTGCCGAGTGCGTCCAACAACGCGCGGATCACATCGGAGGTCTCCATCGGCTCGTTCGCGGGTTCGAAGCCCCGCAGATTGAGATACAGCTGACCATCTGGGAATTGATCGGCGACGGCATGCGCCCAGTGCACCGCGAGCGCCGTCTTGCCTACACCCGCGGTTCCGGTCACGACCGCGACCCGCGACGAGCAGACGGTGGACGAATCGCGAACCAGGCTGGACAGACGTTCGAGCGCGCCCTCGCGCCCGACGAAAGTGTCGATGTCGGGCGGGAGCTGCCGCGGGACAGGAGCAGATACGGGCGGCTGGGGCTCGCTCTTGCGGCACACCGTGCGACCTTCGAGCAGTTCTTGGTGAGCGCGCTGGAGGGCTGGCCCGGGATCGACCCCGAGGTCGCCGGCCAGCCGCTGCCGGACCTGTTCGTACCGCTGCAACGCCTCAGCCTGTCGTCCGCATCGATCCAGGACCATCAACAGGCGCAGCCACAACGTCTCTCGCGTCGGATGGCGAGCTACCCACTCCTCGAGATCCGCCACCAGATCACCATGTCGGTGATCGGTGATGTCGAGATCGGTCCGCCGCTCCACTGCGACGAGTTGACGCTCGTTCAGCCGGGGAGCTTCCATCTCGGTCAACCAGCGGGAGTCGACCCCCTCAAAGGCCTCACCTCGCCAGAGACCGAGAGCTTCGACAAGATACCGGCGCTCTTCGCCGGGCGCGCTGTTGCCTGACTCTTCAAGTAGTCGGCTGAACTTGAATGCGTCGACGTTTTCTCGATCGACGTGAAGGATCAGGCCGGTTCCTCGTGACTCGATCAGTCCGGCGCCCAGGACGTCCCGCAGCCGGACTGCATACGTCTGCAGACTGCGACGCACGTTTCGGGGTGGCGCCTCGGACCATACGGCCTGGGCCAACCGCTCCATGGACACGATCTCCCCGGGCGAAACGGCGAGAACGGCCAAGAGAGCAAGCAGTCGATTGGCGGTCAGTCGCACCGGCAGACCGCCCACGGACACTTCGAACTGTCCAAGGACGCGGATCGTCACCTCACCTGAGGATGCGTGCTTCTTTCGAGTCACGAGAACGTGCGTGAGGACTGTCGGGAGGCATGGGCGGCACATAGCTCCTGTTCCACGCCGTTGTCCCATCGTTCCGCCCACGGCGTGGCAAAAACGTGCAGCTCCCGGAGATGGCCGCCCCTCCCCATCCTCCGATCGACAATCGAGTGTGCGTCACAAATCGGCTCGCATTGCCCGACGATTTGAGGTCCCCCGACGGAAAGGCACGACTGGACATGGTCACAGTCGAGGAGGTTCATGGAGTGGTGCCTCAACTCGAAAAGGCGTCTTGCGTGGCAGGCAGCATCGTTGACCACACAACCGGTCGACCCATGCCGTGCGACACGAATTCGATCTCTTTCGAAACGGTCTCGTCGGGTCGGTTCTTCGCGGGAAGTCCTGTATGCCACGTGCTGGTGTCGACGACGACCAGTGCATGTTCGCGTGCAAGGCGAAGCGACAGTGATGCCGATAGGAGGCGCGGCCTGCGCGGACTCATTGGAGACTGTCGTTCTGAAGGCCCCACTCCTGGTCCGGTCTCTCAGCAGGCGCACCGCGGGAGACTGCGGTCTGAATCCGAAACGCTGTGTGAGTGTCGGTCGAAGCGTCCAGCTCGTGGGTCCGCCGAAGCCAGTACGCGAGAACCGCAACGCCGAGCGTCAGACCCCAGACGGGGAAGGGAAACATGAAGAGCATGTACGCAAGCTCCAGCAAGTCGCCCTTTTCGATCGGTTCCAGCATGATGGCGGGCGCAGAGATGGTCACCACAGCCGCCACGAA
>Ga0190265_10003285_pt1 | contig 11018 bp, 13 predicted proteins | sample Popmic124T_FD_133135 | JGI IMG/M metagenome (GOLD analysis project Ga0190265, IMG submission 133135) | Populus adjacent soil microbial communities from riparian zone of Indian Creek, Utah, USA - 124 T | ecosystem: Environmental > Terrestrial > Soil > Riparian zone | place: USA: Utah | collected...
ACGAGCGCGCTCGACGTCGGGGCGCCTCCCGGGACCGATGTGTACTCGCCGGTCGACGGCACGGTCGTGGGCATCACCCCCTACGTCGTCAGCGAGAAGACGCTCGGCGCACGGATCGACGTGCAACCGGCCGCAGCTCCTTCACTCGTGGTCACGCTCACCCACCTGCGGCCTGACCCGGCGCTCTCGGTCGGCTCCTCGGTAGCCGCGGCGAGGTCGAAGATCGGCTCCGTGCTCGACTTCTCCCGCGTCGAGCGCCAGGCGCTTGCTCGATACACGCAGGACGCGGGGAACCACGTGTCCGTCGAGGTACACCCGGCGGCCACCCTGGCGCTTCCCTGAAGCTCCTCTTCGTCGCCGATGTGAACGGCCGGCCGGGACGTGCGGCAGTCGAGACCCTGCTGCCTCCCCTGCGTGAGAAGCGCGGGATCGACTTTTGCGTCGTGAACGGCGAGAACGCCGCCGACGGGCTAGGGATCACCCCGAAGATCGCGGACAAGCTGCTCGCGGCCGGCGCCGACGTGATCACGCTCGGCAATCACACGTGGAGGCGCAAGGAGATCGTCCCGTACCTCTCCGGGACGGACCGCGTGATTCGGCCCGCGAACTACTCGAAGCACGCGCCGGGACGCGGGCTCACGGTGGGGGCTGCCGCCGATGGCACGAAGGTCGCCGTCATCAACCTGCTCGGCAGCCTCTTCCTCGAGCCGATGGTCTCAGCCTTCGAGATCGTCGACGACCTCGTCGAGGAGGCCCGGCGCGAGACGCCGATCGTGATCGTCGACTTCCACGGCGAGGCAACGAGCGAGAAGGTGGCCATGGCACGCTGGCTGGACGGCAAGGTGACCGGCGTCTTCGGCACGCACACCCACGTCCAGACGAACGATGCCCGGGTCCAGCCGGGCGGGACGGCGGCGATCACCGATTCGGGGATGACGGGCCCCCACGACTCAGTGATCGGAGTCGTGGCCGAGCTCGCGATCGACCGGATGCGGACAGGGATCCCGGTCAAGTTCGTTACCGCCGAGGGTGACGTCCGGCTCGAGGGCGTGCTGGTCGAATGTGACGGCTCAGGTCGCGCCACCGCGTGCGAGGCGGTCCGCGTGCCGCTCTCCTAACCCAAGAGCAAGCACGGCAAGCAGCGCGAGGAGGGCCAGGTCGCGCGCGAGGACGAGCCACGACGCGGGCCCGTCGAACTCCAGCGCGAGATCCCAGTAGCGAAACGGGAACCAGAGCTGCGTCAGGAGCAGCGCGGCCGCGAGCAGACCCGACGCCGCGAGCCCACGGCGACCTCGAACCAGCGGGACAACCGGGATCAGCCAGATCAGGAACTGTGGCGAGAGCACCTTCCCGAGCGCAACGAACGCGGTCAGCACCGCGGCGCAGGCGAGAACGAACCGCTCCTTGTCTGCGGGCCCCCTGGCAAACACCACCCAGATTGTTACGAGCACCGCCACTTGGACGAGCGCCTGGAGGATGGCGAGCACGTCGGGCAGTGTCCCCGCCAGGTTCTGGGAGCCGTGGCTCGAGTCCATCGTGATGTCGAGCCCGAAGGCGTGATGCGCCGCGAGGAGGAACGACGACCCGAGACTCTCGATCTGCAGCGGGCGGGATGCCTGGCGGGTGAGACTGTCCCAGACGCCGCCCGGGGAGAGCACCAGGAATGGGAGGACGACGAGCGCGGTCGCCCCGGCCATGATCGCGCCGCAGCGCATCGCCTCACGGCGCCCTTCCCGTTTCCAGACGTACGCCACAGCTAGCGGCGCCAGCACCGCCGGGTAGAGCTTGGCGGCGATGGCCAGGCCAAGGGCTCCATGGCCCAGACGCTCGCGTCCCGAGAGGAGAGCGGCGAGGGCAGCCGCAGTGAGCGCCGCCGGCCAGAGGTCGAAACGCGAGAGGACGACGGAGCCCACTGCGAGCGGAGCGAGCGCCACGAAGCCGAGCGCCGCGGCGAGGCGACGAGTGCCGGCGCCCAGCCCCGCCAGCGCTGCCGCGACGAACGCTACGAGCGCCAGTCCGCACACGGCCATCAGGCCCTCGAAGCGTCGAGTGAACGTCTGGAAGTCGACGTCGCCGAGCGCCGGGACGACGAAGGCCGGAAGCGCCCCCGGCGGGTACTCGAGCCCGAAGTCGCGATACGGAACGCGCCCGTCGTCCATCGCCGTCCCGTAGCGGTGGTAGACGGGCGTGTCCACGATCTGGTCGCGCTTGTAGAAGCCGCGGTGGAGGAGCGCCCACGACGTAAGGAAGAGGATCGACGCGAGGCCCGCCGCAAACGCGGCGAGCACCGGCTCAACCGGACGCGACCGGCTCGCGATTGTCATCCGTTGCCAGCACGGCGTAGGCGACGAAGGGCAGGAACCACGGGATGTAGAGATAGAACCAGTGCGTCAGCGTCAGCTCGAATCCGATCAGGATCGCCCCCGTCAGCGCAGCGAGCTGCAGCACCGTCTTGCGGCGTGGCCAGAAGAAGGTCGCGACCGAGCCGGCGACCAGCAGCAGGATGGCCACGGGCTGTGCTTTGCCGAGGTCCGGGATTCCCTCGGCGTGGTACTGGCCCCAGCCCCAGATCGAGAACGGCGAATCGCGGCCCACCTGCCAGCCGAAGGTGCGGTCCCAGAACACACGCGCGGCGTGCAAGGGGTCCGGCTCGAGGAAGAGGATCCAAAAGCAGCCGATTGTTCCGAGAGCGAAGCCGGCCGCGAACCGCGCCTTCGGGCTGAGCGAGTGGGGCTCGCCGTAGGAGGCCCAGAGCGGCACGAGCAGCAGGGCGGCGAACTTCGTCCAGCCCGCGAGGGCGAGGAAGATCCCACGCCCCCAGGGCGACGTGACGAGCCAGAAGCCGAAGACGAGGAGGGCAGGCATGATCACGTCGTTCGTGTTCGAGTTGGACACGTACTGGGTGAACGGATGGGCCGCCCACGCGAAGGGGAGCATGGCGCCGAGTCGGGCGCCGCCGAACCGGAGGCCGACGAGCATCAGGCCCAAGAGCGTGATCAGGTCGAACGCGATCGCGGTGGCGTGCGCCGCGGGTAGCTTGTCCCAACGGCCGCTCCACCCGAAGACCGCGTAGCCCGGCACGTAGGCCTCGTATGCCACCGGTCCATAGGTGTCGCCGCGGTCATTGGCCGACTCGCAACGGCCGTTCGTCTGGATTCGCTCACGCACGCGGCCCTCCGCGTCCTCGGCGCCGCACTTCCTCAGGTCGCCCTCGACCGGCATGTGGCCGTAAGGCATCTCCCCGTTCGCAATCCGGTGCGCGCCGATGACGCTCGCATATCCGACGTCGATGACGTTCGAGGCCTGCACGTTGAGGCCGACGCGGAAGCCGGCGAGGAAGACCGTGAGCGCCGCGAGCAGCCACACGGGCCACACCGGAGGCGATGCGCGGGAGGGGCCGCGCACGGTGATCCAGACCATGCGCGCGAGCAGGTAGGCCATCGGCGGGTAGGCGAGCGGCACGGCCGTGAAGATCTCACCCTCGTTGAAAAACCACAGCGACGCGGAGAAGGAGAGCAGGACGAGCAGGTCGAGGTTGCGCACCGAGCGCAGACGGCGGAAGTCCAGGAGTCCGGCCAGGAAGACGGCGCAGAAGCCGAGCCAGATGACGGGGCTCTCGAGCTGGCGACCGCCGAAGGCACCGGGGTAGCCACGGGCCATCCTCCAGGCCACCTGCGGCCCCGTCCACGCCTCGGTCACGACCTCGGTCCCATCGTCGACCCGGCCGGTGGCGATCTGACCCGCGCGCCGGTCCCAGACGTTCACCTCCCAGTCGTGACGCTTCGTGTCGTACTCGGCGTCAGTCGTCCTGTTCGACCTGGAGTAGCGCCCCACCCAGCTGGCGACCTTGGCATCCTTCAGGAAGACCTCGGTCGCGCGGCGCTTGGTCAGGGCCGGGCGGTCCTCGACCGGGGCGAACGGCGTCTGGACAAGCCGGCCCTGCGCGTCGTACGTGGGTCGGGTCGGAGTGGTGGCCCCGCTAGCAGTTGGAGCCGCGAGGCCGGCGAGCAGGAACGACAGAAAAACGGCGCGCCACACGGCGCGCCAGGAGGGTCTGACGAAATACAGTGCTGAGCCCCCGGGCCGCGCTGCTCGCCCCGAGGCCGCGTCCTCAGTCGCCCCAATGCTGAAAAGCATTGAGGCTCCCTGCGTCCTTGCCTCGGAACGACCATCGCACCCCGGCGACGAGCAGTATTCCGTCAAACCCTCCTAACGCCGCCGGAACGACCAGAGCTTGTTGCCGACGAAGTTGATCGGCATGACGAGCACGACTGCGATCGCCTGGGCGACGATCTTCCCGATCCCGAACGCGACGAACGCCGTTAGGAGTACCTCGTTCGCCGCCAGAGCAACCAGCGAGACGCCGAGGAAACGGAGACCCTGGTAGGCGAAGTGACCACGCTGGCCGCGAAACGTCCAGAGCCTGTTCCACGTGTAGTTGTTCGTGACGGCGACGACGAACGAGCAGGCGGCGGCCAGGCTGTAGTGGAGCCCGGCCTCGATCAGCGAGGCGTAGACGGCCAGGTTGACGACGTACCCCGTCGCGCCGACGACCGAGAACTTCGCAAGCTGCACCCAGTTGGCCGGGCGACGGAGCGCGCGCCCGGCGCGGCGGCGGGCCTGCCCGAACGAGGACGGGGCGGCTGCGGGCTCGTGCGTCACGGGTCGGCGAGCGTACCGGAGGCGCCGGCGCGAAGGGAGCGGCCGTGAGCTCGGTAGAACTCGAGTTCCGCCGGCTCGAGCAGCGTGAGCGGCGAGTCGATCTCGACGTCGGCCGCGACCTTGGATGCGGCGGCCATCGGCAGGAAGCGGTGCTCGCCGTCGCGGCAGAGCACGTCCAGGCCGAGCGGACGGTCGGCATCCGCTTCCAGGATCACGTCGACCACACGGCCAACCTCGATCCCGCCGCGCAGCAGGACGCGCCTGTTCAGGAGATGGTTCGTCGCCACCGCCGCCCCCTTCTGCCCCTGACCCGCCGCGGGGAAACTCATTGAACTGCGAACCCTTCCTCGCGAGCCGGATCCTCCCAGTCGACATCGACCGATTCCACCCGTGCGCCCGCCGGGCCGCGGCGGCACCACTCGACCATCGATTCGACCCGTTCCTCGGGTCCCTCGAAGACGGCCTCCACGGCTCCATCCTGCAGGTTCCGCACCCAGCCCGAGACACCGAGCGAACGGGCCCGGTCACGCGTCTCGACGCGGAAGAAGACGCCCTGCACAGCCCCCTTTACGCGCACGCGCGCCCTCTTCATCGCGGGAACCCACCCTCGCCGACCAGCGGGACGAAACGGCAGGGGACAGACCGGACGATCGCCGGCCCCTCGGGGCTGCGGATGACGAGCTCGAGTCGCTGTCCGCCACGCCCGCCGACCGGAACGGCAAGCCGTCCGCGCGGTTCGAGCTGTTCGTAGAGCTGCTGAGGCATGCCCGGGGCGGCAGCCGCGACTGCAATGGCGTCGAAAGGCGCCTGCTCGGGGAGACCGAGTGTTCCGTCACCCTCGTGCACGCTGACACGGTCGTATCCGGCTGCCGCCAGATTGAGCCTGGCCTGCTCCGCGAGCTCCGGGATGCGCTCGATGGTGAAGACCTCGTCGGCCAGCTCGGCAAGAACAGCGGCCTGATAGCCCGAGCCGGTGCCCACGTCGAGCACCCGCTCGTTCCCGCTCAGTGCCAGCGCCTCGCAGATGCGGGCGACCATGTACGGCTGGGAGATCGTCTGGCCGTGACCGATCGGCAGGGCAGCGTCGTCGTATGCGCGCGACCGCTCGCGCTCGGGAACGAACAGCTCTCGCGGGACGCGCTCCATTGCGTCGAGGACCCGCTGGTCGACGATGTCGCGACCTCGTAGCTGGTCGTCGACCATTCGGGCGCGGGCCGTCTCGGTCGAATCAGGCGGCATGAGCGGCGGCGCGCATCGAGGCTGGCGGCTCGACCCCGAAGTGGCGCAGGACCGTGGGCGCCACCTCGACGATCGAGCCGGGAGGGTCGAGCCCGACGGCGAGCATCGGCACTTCCGAGTCGCCGACCTCGAGCGAGCCGTGACTACCGCCACCCGCGTGGTGGCCGCCGCCCAGGTCCGCGAACTCGAAGCCCGGCGCGGCGGAGACGATCAGGTCGCCCGCGTTCGGGTTGTGCAGGGCGGCCCACGAACGCTCGAGCGCGTCCGGGTAAGGGAGCAGCGACTCGTCGCCGCGAGTGGAGAATCCGCCGTCCCCTCTGACGAATCGGAGCTCTTCGCCGGCGCGCCGGGCGACGGCCTCACCGCCCTCGAGGTAGAGCACGACTTCGGCGCTCTCTTCTTCATCGAGGCGCCGGGCCAGCTCCTCCGTCTCCGCACGACAGGTCGGGAGGCGATAGACCATCGCGGCGCGGTTCGAAGCCGTCACGGCCAGCTCGGCGAGGCCTCTGCCGGGGCGGAAGAGCGAGAAGCCGTCGAACGCCCTCTCCAGTCGCACGCCGCGGTCCACCTTTGTCTGGCCGTGGTCTGAGCAGACGAGCACCGAGTAGCGCGCGAGGAACTCGTCGGCGCCGCCGGCGGCATCGAGCAGGGCGGCGACGGCGCGATCGGTCCGCGTGAGCGCCGCCTCTGCGCCTTCGGGCCCCTCGGCGTGCGAGGCATAGTCGTAGTCGGGCAGGTAGTAGACGAAGAAATCGAAGCCGTCCCGGGTGACAAGCCAGCGGCCGACGCTCGCCGCGTAGTTATCCACCGAGCCGCCCGAGCGGGTGCGAACCGCGAGCGGGGCCCCGGTCACGTCCGAGGCGAACACGTTGAAGTAGTAGAAGCGGCGCGGGCCGCACACCGTGCGCCTCACGCCGGGAAGCGTGGCGGTGTGCTCCGTACGCCCCCGGTAACAGACCATGTTCACGGCCGCCGTCACCTGCCCCGCGTCGTCGAGTGTCTCGAACACGGTGAGCGCGTCGGGAGAGAGGTGCTCAGCGTTCAAATTGAAGATTGCGTCTCGGATCGACTGCGCCGTGCCGGCTGCCCGCAGCGCGCGAAAGGACGACCCGTACTCGACGAGCCGCTGCTCGCGCTCGTGGTACCAGACCAGGTGCGGAATCCGGTGCACGTCAGGATGCGTGCCCGTTGCCAGCGACGAGAGGCAGACCGGGGTCAGAGAGGGAAAAGTGGTGACGGCGCGCCGATAGGACCCATTCTCGGCGAGAACGGCCAGCGCCGGAGCCGTGCCCCGCTCGACGGCGCGCTCGAGCATCGCGGGCGTCAGGCCGTCGATGACGATGAGGACGAGCTTCTGAGACACGGCACTAGTCCCTTGCGAGGATGCGCAGCCCCGCGTAACGCCGGCTTCCCGTCCGGCGAACCCGCATTGCCAGCGTAGGCAGGAGGAGGGCTTCGAGGTACCCCACTCCCGGGATGAGCGCGAGCAGCGCTAGAACGAGTGCAGCGAGAACGAGGAGTGCAGCGGTTGCGACCCGCGCGCCGCCGCGGGAAAGAGCGCCGCGTGCAAGCACACCGGCGCCGAAGGCTCCGGCCAGTCCGCCGGCGGCAGCGCCAATTGCCTCCTCGGCATCGGCCAGGCTGAGGCCGAGAGCGACACCCCCGGCAGCCGCAGCCGCGAGCGCGAGCGCCAGGCCGAGCCGAGCCCCGGCAAGGAGGGCCGCGGCAAGCACCCCGAGGCCGGCTCCGAAGCCGACGAAGACCCCGATCGTGTAGAGATCTCGCACCCCGCGAGCAGTGTACGGGCAAGGTTTGAACCTGCCGATCACGAGGAACGACTTGTTCGGATGTCTGGTTCGGACCCGGGCCGCAGCCGGGGTTCCCAAAAGCCGCTGCTCGTCTTCTTCTCCGCCAAGCGGTCTGGACCCGCTCGGCGCATGGACAGCTTGCTCGACCATCTGGCGAGAAAGGAGCGCGACCGCCTGCGGGTCGTGCGTGTGGATGTCGAGGAGGATCCCGCAACTGCTCGGCGTTTTCGCGTTGGCACGGTGCCGACGATCGTCCTCGTCAAGGACAAGCGCACCGTCGCCCGCGTGGAGGGCCGCGCAAAGGCCACCGACATCGAAGGACTGGTGGGGCCGCATCTGCCGGCGGGTCGCATGGAAACCGAAAGACCTCGAAGTTAGTAGTTTTCAGTGGAACAGACGAAGGGAGGAACGGAGAATGAGGAAGAAGCTCATATTCGTCGGTCTTGTCGTCTTGGCTTCTGTGGCTTTGGCCGCGACCGCGTTCGCCGACCGAGGCAAAGGGAAGGACGGCAAGAACTTCAAGACCGTCCTGACCGGATTCGAGGAGACTCCTTCGGAGTCAACCCCCGGGCACGGTGACGTGCGACTCCGGATCTCGGGCAGCGAGATCCAGTACAGGCTCCGCTACGAGGACTTCGAGGCGGCTGAGGTCGCCACGACCGCCGCGCACATCCATTTCGGGCAGCGTGGCGTAGCGGGTGGCGTCAGCGCATTCCTCTGCGGGGGCGGCGGCAAGCCTGCCTGCACCTTCCCCGAGGGCACGTTCGAGGGCGTCATCGTTGCCGCTGACGTCATCGGGCCGACCGGACAGGGAATCGCGCCTGGTGAGATAGCTGAGCTCATTCGCGCGATCCGCAAGGGATACACGTACGCGAACGTCCATACGACGCTCAACCCGGCGGGCCTGATCCGCGGCCAGATCGGCCACGGCAAGCGCCACGGCCACAACCGCTAACGCAAGAGAACGCAGCGCGTCTCGAGAGCCCGGCCTCGACCGGGCTCTCGTTCTTCTCAGGCTTCGATGCGGCGGATGACCGCTAGCCCGAACTCCGCGGCGCGGGCGCCGTCGACCACCCGATGGTCGAAGGTGAGCGCTACGTATCCGACGGGTGCGAGCTCGACCCGGCCGTCGCGGGCGACCGGCCGCTCGGCGACACGCCCCAGGCTGAGAATGGCGACCTCCGGATAGTTCACGATCGGCGTCTGGAACAGACCGGCGAGCTTGCCCGCACTCGTGACGGTGAACGTCGAGCCGCGGAGCTCCGCGGGTTTCAGCGAGCCGGTGCGAGCGGCCTCGGCGAGCCGCGCGACCTCGGCGCCCAGCTCCTCCAGCGAGCGGGTGTCGCACTCGCGCACGACCGGGACGACGAGGCCCTCGTCGGTCTGAACCGCCACGCCGAGGTCGTAGCGCTCGAGATACACGATCTCGTCCCCTTCGAGCCGCGCGTTCAGCTCCGGGAACTCCCCGAGCGTCTCCGCGCAGGCCTTGAGAACGGTCGGGACGAGCAGCTTGAGATCGACGTTCGAGAAGTCACACTCCTCGACCCACGTGACCGGCGGCACTTCGCGATGCGCGCGAGCCATGTGCTCGGCAATGAGGCGTCGCACCCCCCGGAGCGGCTCACGCCGTCCCTCCGAGACAGGTCCTGGGGTCTGACCCCTTGGCATGGCAGGTGAGGCGTCGGCTGCTCCTCGCACGTCTTGCTCGGTCACGCGCCCTTGGGGGCCTGTCCCTTCGAGCGAATCGAGCACCACGCCAAGCTCTTGCGCGAGGCGGCGTACGAGCGGTGTCGCCCGGACTTTCGCGCCTGGGACACGTCCCGGGGCTCTTTCGACAGACGGGGCCTTTTGAGCCTTCTGTGACGCTTGCGCCCCCTCGTTCTCATCTTTTCCAGGGCCCGTTGCGCCGTCTGCTCCGATCACGACCAGCACGGTCCCGACCGGGACGACCGCGCCCTCCTCGACCAGGATCCTGGCGACCGCCCCTGCAGCGGGCGAGGGAATCTCGACCGTCGTCTTGTCGGTCTGGATCTCGACGAGCGGCTGATCCTCCGCGATCTCGTCGCCCTCGGAAACCAGCCAGCGGGCGATCTCGCCCTCGGTCAGCCCTTCGCCGAGATCCGGCAACTTGAACTCGTACGCCACGGCGGCGGAATCTACCGGGGCCGCCCGACCCAGGCATCGGCCGGGGCGATCAGCATCCGCAAGCCGCCCTCGACACGCCACAGGGAGATCGCCTGCTCGTCCCCGGCGAGCTCAGGGGCGACCTCGCGCGGCACGTACCCGGCCTGCAGGGTCCGTTCCTCGTTCCAGACCGCGACGGCATTCGAGTCGTGCGGGTTGTCGGGCTCGGGAACGAGCGCGAGCAGTCGCCCCGGCTCGAACGACGGATCGCCGTGCGCTTCGGGCCGGAACGACACCCCCGCGACGGGGACGACCCGGATCCGTGGGTCCTCCCAGGCAACCCGCTCGCCCGTCTCGGCGTCACGCAGGTGGTAGCCAGCGTTGCCGCGCTCCATCCAGAGGCGAAGCCGCTCGCTCAGAGCTCAGAACTCGAGCAGCTTCTCGACCGCGTCCACCACGCGCTCGACGGACGGCATGTACGCGTCCTCGATCTGCCAGTACGGGTACGGAACGTCGTAGCCGGTGACGCGGAGCACGGGGCCCCGGAGATCGAGCATCGCCTTTTCTGCCAGGACTGCCGCCAGCTCGGCCGCGTACCCGCACGTGCGCGGGGCCTCCTGGATGAGCACGACCCGGCCCGTCTTCGCCGCGGCCGCGATCAGAGCCTCTTCGTCCAAGGGCTTCAGCGTCCGAATGTCCAGGATGTGCACCGAGGCGCGACCCTCGAGCGCGTCCGCAGCCCGCTCGGCGAGGGGAATCATCGACCCGGACGCGACGAGCGTGACGTCGTCGCCTTCGCGGACGATCCGCGCCTGCCCGAGGGGAACCACGTAGTCGCCCTCCGGAACCTCGCCGCGCATCGTCCGGTAGTGCAGCTTTGGCTCGAAGATGACGACCGGATCGGGATCCCGGATCGCCGCTGCCAAGAGCCCTTTCGCATCGGCGGGTGTCGAAGGGATGGCCACCTTCACGCCCGGTGTGTGCACGTAATACGTCTCGGGGGAATCGTCGTGCAGCTCGGGGGCCCGCACGCCGCCGCCGTAAGGCATGCGCACCGTGAGCGGGAAGGCCATCTTTCCCCCCGTCCGCCAGCGGTAGCGCCCGACGTGGGTGATCAGCTGGTCGAGCCCCGGATAGCTGAACGCGTCGTACTGCATCTCGCAGACGGGCCGGAACCCCGCCATG
>Ga0190265_10003286_pt1 | contig 11018 bp, 13 predicted proteins | sample Popmic124T_FD_133135 | JGI IMG/M metagenome (GOLD analysis project Ga0190265, IMG submission 133135) | Populus adjacent soil microbial communities from riparian zone of Indian Creek, Utah, USA - 124 T | ecosystem: Environmental > Terrestrial > Soil > Riparian zone | place: USA: Utah | collected...
ACCATCGGTGCCGCCTCCCTGCCATGGCTGGTCGGGGTCGTCGCCGAGAGCAGGGGTCTCGAGAGCCTCGGCATGAGCCTGTTCGTGGCGGCGGGCCTCCTGGCCGTCGCCCACGTCATCAGTGAGAGGCTCTAGTGGCCTGGTGGCCGAGTGGTCGCGTGTCTAGCCGCCGTCGGCGGGCTCGAGGACTTCGCAGTACTCCATCCGATCGCCACAGAGGAGGATGGTGAACGGAATCTCCAGCTCGCCGCCGGTCGTCTGCACCACGAAACCGTCGACCACGCCGCCTCCGGACCCGGTGCGCTCCGCCCCGACCAAGAGCTGCACGCGCTCGTCACCGGGTGGGGCGTCGCAATCGCTTTCGATCACAGTCTCTGCGAAGGGCTCGATCCGGCTCTCGTCGATCCCGTCGGGCGGAAAGCCGTGGGCAGCGCCGATGTAGCGGTCGGGTGAGACATACACCCTTGCTCCGAGGAACTCGACGTCGCCCTCGGTGTGCATCGGCGTGATCGACTCCAATTCGACCGACCCGTCCCTCGTGCAGACGAAGACCCCGAAGCTCTTGTCCCGGCCGGTGGAGAAGTTGCCGAATCCGGCCGTCTCCCCTTGGGGCTCGATGACGGCCTCCAGGGTCCCCGGGCCGGTCCTCGCGTTGCATCCGCTCCCCATCGCAACGATGAGGACGAGGCCCAACAACGGTCTCGCGCTCATCGCGGGAAGGGTAAGGGTGCAGTTCCAGCAATGCCCAGATGGGATCAGGTCTACGACCTGCCCGCCGATAATCTGGCACTGATGCCCCGAGGTCTCGCCGCACTCGTCGCGCTCGTTTTGTTCGCCGTGTCATGCACAGGGTCGGCCGATTCGACCACCACGTCCGGTGCCGGCCCCCCCACCACGGCGGGAGCCGGCTCGACTACATCCACGGGAGGTGAGGCGACCACGTCCACCTCGGAGGGGCCCACCCAGACGACCGCCCCCGACCTCTCGGGAGTAGTCGGGCTCTCCGACGAGGTCAGAGGGCAATTGGTCGAGCTCATCGGGCAGGCCCAGGCGATCCGAAACCTCGCGTTCACGTCACCGCCAGCGATTCGGGTGGTGACCGAGGACGAGCTCGAGGAACTGGTTCGGGCTGACATCGAGGAGCAGGCAGAGGACCTCCCCGCCGACGAGGCGCTCTACAAGATGCTCGGGCTGCTCTCCGACACGGCAGACTTCGACCAGATACTCCTCGACCTGTATGGCGAGCAGGTGGCCGGCTTCTACGACGGCGACACCGGTGAGATCGTGGTGCCGGCGCGGGAGGACGGGCTGTCCCTGCTCCAGCAGGGGACGATGGTCCACGAGTTGGTCCACGCCCTGACCGATCAGCAATTCGCCTTCCACGATGAGTTCGATGTGATGCTCGACGAGGAGCGGCTCGACGAGGCCACCGCATACCAGGCGCTGATCGAAGGCGACGCCACGCTCGCCGAGGTGCTCTGGATCCAGACCCTGTCCGACCTCCAGCTCGGGGAGCTCATCGCCGAGTCTCTCGACATCGACACCGCAGTGCTCGACGCGGCCCCCCGGTTCCTCAGGGAGTCTCTGATTTTTCCCTACGACACCGGGCTGGCGTTCACCCAGAGCCTGTATGTGGGCGGCGACTGGGAGGCGGTCGACGACGCGTACGAGACACTCGCCGCCCTCCCCGCGTCCTCAGAGCAGGTCATCACTCCCGACGACTACACCCGTGACCTGCCCGCAGAGGTCGCCATCCCCGACGTGCCCATCACGGGATACGACTTGGAGCGGACCTCTGTGTGGGGCGAGCAAGGGTTCCGCATCATGCTCAACCAGGGCGCCGGCGCCGCCGGGGTGGCCGCGGCTGCCGACGGCTGGGGCGGCGACTCGTATCACCAGTGGTTCGACGGCGAGAACGCGGCCATGCTCATCGTCTTCGAAGGGGACACCCAGGAGGACGTCGACCAGCTCGAGCAGGCGCTCCTCGGGTTCTCGTCGGAGTCCTTCCCCGAGGATCACTTTGCCTGGGTCGACCAGGCGGACGGGACGCTCTACTTCATCGCCGCCGATGTGCCCGCTGTCGGCGAGCACATCCGGGCCAGCGTGGGCCTCGACTGACGATGCTCTAGCGTCGGCCCATGCCACACGGCCGGCTGGTGCTCTGCGCAACGCCTATCGGGAATCTCGGCGACATCTCCGAGCGTCTCCGCAACACTCTGGCCTCGGCCGACCTCGTCTACGCCGAGGACACCAGGCGCACCGCCAAGCTGCTCCGCCATCTGGTGATCACGGTTCCGCTCGTCTCCCTGTTCGCGGGGAACGAGATGGAGCGGACCGCCCAGCTCGTCGAGGCCGTGCGCTCCGGGCAGACCGTGGTGCTCGTCTCCGATGCCGGCATGCCCGCGATCTCCGACCCAGGGGCGGCCGCGGTGCGCGCCACTCGCCGCGCCGGTCTCCCGGTGAGCGTCGTCCCCGGCCCGTCGGCAGTGACGACTGCAATCGCCCTGTCCGGCTTCGGAGGGGATCGCTTCGTGTTCGAGGGCTTCCTCCCCAGAAGGGGCCAGGAGCGAGTCGACCGTCTTGCCGCTTTGGCCGCAGAGACCAGGGCAGTGGTGATCTTCGCAAGCCCGAACCGACTTCCTGGTGACCTCGGCGACCTGACGGCTGCCTGCGGCGCGCACCGGGAGGTGGCGGTCACCCGGGAGCTGACCAAGCTCCACGAGGAGTCGTGGGTGGGGCCGCTCGGCGCATCCGTGGAGAGGTGGCCCGATGCGGTCAAGGGAGAGGTGACGCTGGTGTTGGCGCCGACCACGCCGGCGCCGCCGTCGTTCGACGAGGCCCTGGCGAGGGCGAAGGAACTGGTTGCCGATGGGGGCAGTGTGCGTGAGTCGGCCCGCCGGGTCGCCGCCGAGACCGGAGTCTCCCGTCGGAGGCTATACGAGGGCCTGTTGGCCGATCAGCCGTCGAGCTGAGACTTGCAAGAGGCACAGATCCCCTTGCCCTTGAACTGGGACACCTGACGGTCGGTCCCGCAAAAGGTGCACGAGTCGGTCATCTTGCGGAGAACGATGTTCCCACCCTCCACCGCGATGTAGAGATGGTCCCCCTCCCGGATGTTGAACATCCGCCGGGTTTCGGCTGGGATGACGATCCGTCCCAGGTCGTCGATCTTGCGCGCGATGCCGGAGTCCACGTCGCCGAGACTACCCACCGGGCAGACGACGCTGCCGGGTACCGTCCGCGGTCATGACCTGGGTCGACACGCACTGTCACTTGCAGCTCGACGGGCGGCCCCCGGCCGAGCTGCTCGACCGTGCCAGTGACGTCGACTGGGTGGTGGTGCCCGGCGTGGATGCACCGAGCTCTGCGGCGGCGATCGCCCTCACGGCCGCGTTTCCGGGCCGGGTCCTGGCGACCGCGGGGCTACACCCGCACGACGCCGCCGCGTGGCCCGAGCAGCGGGAGGAGGTCACTTCTTTGGCTGCGACCGCAGCCGCGATCGGTGAGACCGGGCTCGACCACTACCGGGACCTGGCACCCCGTGATCTCCAGGAGGCTGCGTTCCGGGAGCACCTGGAACTGGCGTCGGAGCTGGGCAAACCGATCGTTGTCCACTGCCGAGATGCATTCTCCGACGTCCACCGTCTCCTCGAAGAGACCGGCGCCGGCCCGAGTGCGGTCCTTCATTGCTGGACTGGAGGGACCCGATGGACCAAGCGGTTCCTCGATCTCGGAGTGACGTTCTCCTTTGCCGGGCCGGTTGCGTTCGAGACTGGAGAGACCATCCGCATCGGTGCGGCTCTGGTCCCACCGGAACGGGCCATGGTGGAGACCGATACGCCGTACCTGGCGCCGCCGCCTCACCGAGGGGAGCGCAACGAGCCCGCCTGGGTCGTCCACGTCGGGGAGGCCCTCGCACGTGTCTGGGGCATGGACGTCGGGGAGGTCGCTGCCATCACCAGCCGGAACGCAGTGCGGGTGTTCGGGAAGTGACTGCCCAGAATCGGACCGAGATCGCTGATCTCCTCAGCCGTCACGGCGTGTCCCCGGTGCATCGACTCGGCCAGCACTTCCTCGCAGACGCCAACATCACCCGCAAGATCGTCGCGGTGGCTGCGGTCGCATCCGGTTCGAAGGTCGTCGAGATCGGCGCCGGCACCGGCACCTTGACCAGAGCTCTTGCAGCCGCCGGTGCGAGGGTGGTCGCCTACGAGATCGATGTAGGGCTGCGGCCCGTGCTCGAGGAAGTGACCGGCGGCCTCGAGGTCGACCTGCGTTTCGAAGACGTGGGTCGCGTCGACCTGGCCGACGCCCTCGACGGGCCGGGGTGGGCGATGGTGGCCAACCTCCCGTACAACGTGGGCACCTCCGTCGTCCTCGATGCCATCCGTGAGGTGCCGACGATCGAGCGATTCGTGGTCATGCTGCAACGTGAGGTGGCGGCGAGGTTCGCAGCCGGCGTCGGGAGCCCCGACTACGGGCTCCCCTCGATCGTGGCAGCGATACACACCGATGCGAAGGTGGAGTTCGTGGTACCGCCTCAGGTCTTCTACCCGGCGCCACGGGTGGAGTCTGCGGTTGTGGTCATGGTTCGCAAGCCGGCGCCGCCCGGCGCCGAGCGGGCCGTGGAGATCGCCCGTGCCGGGTTCGGGCAGCGTCGCAAGATGCTGCGCCGCTCTCTCGCAGGAGTGCTCGACCACCCCGTGGACACGCTGGACCGAGCGGGCATCGCCCCCACCGCCCGGGCCGAGGAGCTGACGGCCGACGACTATGTCAGGCTGGCGAGGGCATGAGGAGGTACGAGGCCCCGGCGAAGGTCAACCTGTCGCTGCTCGTCTTTCCACCGCGTCCCGACGGCTATCACTCGCTCGAGTCGATGGTGCAGACGATCGAGTGGTGTGACACTCTCGACGTCGAGCCCGGCGAGGAGGGATCCGACACACTCGAGACCGACATCGAGGACAACCTCGTCGAGCGGGCACTCCACGAGCTGCGTGTCATTGCGACCGTCCCGCCGGTCTCGATGCGACTGACCAAGGAGATCCCAGTCGCCGCCGGTCTTGGAGGGGGCAGCTCCGATGCCGCGGCGGCGTTGCTGGCCGGCGCCGAGCTGGGGGGTCTCGACGTCGACCTCCATGAGGTGGCTTCTCGGGTCGGTGCGGACGTGGCGCTGTTCCTCACCGGTGGGAGCCTGATGATGACCGGTGTCGGCGAGAACATCGACCCGCTTCCCCCGCTGCAGGGATTCGCCGTGGCCGTGGCCGTCCCGGAGCTCGGGATCTCGACCCAGGAGGCCTACCGGCGATGGGACGACCTCGAGGGCCCCCAAGGGACGCCGGTTCCCGACGCCCGGCTCCCGCCTCCGCTCCGGGGTGGCATGCCGATGCGGAACGACCTGCTGCCGGCGGCGCTCGATCTCGCTCCTGCCCTGGGCGACTTCATGGCCGACCTGGCGTCGGCGTGGGGAACGCACGTGTCCCTCACCGGCTCGGGATCGGGGTGCTTCGGGTACTTCGCGTCAGTGGACGAGGCGGCCGACGCCGCCGTGGCGGTTTCCCATCTCACCCGGGTGGCCCGGGGTGTGGGTCTGCGAGCCCGCGGTGTGTCCAGGGCAGGGTCTGACCCGGGAGACCGGTAACCTGGAGGAGCCCACTCTTGGGGGGTGGTGTAACTGGTAGCACGGCAGGTTTTGGTCCTGTTAGCGCGGGTTCGAGTCCTGCCCCCCCAGCAAACAACAGAGGATCCACCACTTGGCCAGACATGTCATCGTGCTCGCCGCCGGCGAGGGAAAGCGGATGAGGTCGGACCTGCCCAAGGTGGCCCATGTCGCCGCGGGCCGACCCCTGGTGAGCTGGGTCATCGAGTCGGCTGCCGCCCTCGGGCCCGCTTCGACGGTGGTTGTCGTCGGCCATGGTGCCGACCGGGTGCGTGAGGTGCTCCCCGACGGCGTCGATGCCGTGGTCCAGCCGGAGCAACTGGGCACCGGGCACGCGGCACAGATCGGTCTCGACGCTCTCGGAGCGATCGATCCCGAGGATGTCGTCGTGATCCTCTACGGCGACACTCCCCTCCTCACGCCCACCCTGCTCGAGCGGCTTGCGGCACTCGATGACGGGGAGACGGCCCGCCTTGTGTCAGCGCGCCTCCCTGATCCCGGTGGCTATGGCCGCGTGATCAGGGACGGGGAAGGTCATGTCAAAGGTGTTGTCGAGCACCGGGATTGCACCCCCGACCAGCTCGGGATCGACGAGATCAACGCAGGCATCTATGCGGTGCGTGCCGGTCGGCTTGCCGAGGCGCTGAAGCAGGTCACGAATGACAATGTCCAGGGCGAGTACTACCTGACCGATGTTGTGGGCATACTCGTCGCAGCAGGCGACCGGCTCAGCGCCGTCGAGTCACCCCCCGAGGAGGTCATGGGAATCAACTCACAGGAACAGCTCGCCGCGGCTCGCAAGGAGTTGCAACGACGCACCAACCAGCGACTGATGGACTCGGGGGTGGCGATCATCGACCCCGAGCGCACCTATATCGACGACACGGTCCAGGTGGAGCCGGGGGCACGCATCTACCCGGGCACCCACCTCGAAGGGGCGACGCGGATCGGCGCCGGAAGCCAGATCGGCCCCGATGTCTTCGCGGTCGACTCCACCGTGGGCGCCGACTCGACCGTCTGGTACGCGGTGCTGCGCGGGGCGGTGGTCGGGGATGGGTGCGAGGTCGGGCCTTACGCCTCTCTTCGTCCCGGCACGATCCTCGGGAATCGCGCCAAGGCGGGCACATTCGTGGAGACGAAGAACACCACTCTCGGCGAAGGCGCCAAGGCTCCCCACCTCTCCTATCTGGGTGACGCCACCGTCGGCGCCAGAGCCAACATCGGTGCCGGCACGATCACCTGCAACTACGACGGTTACCACAAGCACCCCACCGTCATCGGCGAGGAGGCATTCGTGGGTTCGGACACGATGCTGGTGGCCCCGGTGACGATCGGGGACCGCGCCATCACCGGCGCCGGCTCGGTGATCACCAAAGACGTCCCCGAGGGGGCGCTGGGCGTCGAGCGCACGGCCCAGAAGGAGATCCTGGGCTACGCTCAGCGCCGCGAGGCGCGTAAAGCCGCCGAAGACGCAGAGGACTGACGTGGACATCGTCTCCCGCAACCGGATGATGCTCTTCACGGGGGGCGCCAACTTGCCTCTCGCCGAGGAGGTGGCCGACGTTCTCGGCATACAGCTCGGCAAGCTGGAGCGCTCCACCTTCGCCAACGGTGAGATCTATGTGCGCCCGTTGGAGAGTGTGCGGGGCTCGGACTGCTTCGTGATCCAGAGCCATAGCCACCCGATCAACGACCACATCTTCGAACAGCTCATCACGATCGACGCCCTCAAGCGGGCCTCTGCCCGTCGGATAACCGCTGTGGTCCCATTCTTCGGCTACTCACGGCAGGACAAGAAGGTGCTCCCCCGGGAGCCGATCACCGCCCGGCTCGTCGCCGACCTCTTCATGCAGGCCGGTGCCGACCGCCTCGTCTCGGTCGACCTCCACACCGGGCAGCTGCAGGGGTTCATCCACGAGTCCTGGGATCACCTCACCGCCATGCCCATCGTCACCGACTACCTCTCACAGAGCCTCGAAGGCGACGTGACCGTGCTCTCGCCCGACGCGGGCGGTGTGAAGCGCGCCGAGCGCTACGCCCGTCGCCTCGGAGCGAGCGTCGCCTTCATCTACAAGCGGCGCGAGGCGGCCAGCCACAACGAGTCCTCGGCGCTGGCCATGGCCGGCGACGTGGAAGGGCGACACGTCGTGATCGTCGACGACATGATCGACACCGCCGGCACCGTGTGCAACGCCGCCGAGATGGTCAGGGATTTCGGTGCCCTGAGCGTCCGGATCGCGGCGACGCACGGCATCTTCTCAGACCCCGCCCTCGACCGGATCAAGAACGCCTCCCTCGAGGAGGTGATCGTGACCAACACGCTTCCGGTGTCCCCGGACATCGAGGCTCTCGACAACGTGCGGGTGCTGTCGATCTCCTCGATCCTCGCCGAGACCCTCCACGCGATTTTCATGGACTCCTCGGTGTCGGAGATCTTCCTGGGGGAGAACGCCTAGTGACCTGTCGCTGAAGTACTTGTGGCGTCTCTCCGGCCCTCGTCGCCCCTGGCTGCGTCGAAAATGCTCGCCGCAGCTCCCGGCTGCGGCTGCGCTTTTCTCCTTCCCAGATGGCGCCGATGACTCGGAGACACGCGCACACTATTTCAGCGACAGACCACTAGTCGCCCGTCGCCGGGCCATACAATCCGCGTCTCTGTGACCGCCCGCCACCGTCAGCCTCCCTCCCCGTCGCAAGCCCGTTATCGCGCGCTGCTCGTCGGCCTGGTTGTGGTCTTCCTCATCGGCTTCCTCATCCTTCGCGTCTTTGGCGGCGGTGGAACCGAAGACCCGGGGGCGGTCGGCGCCACGACCACGAGCACGCCAGTCGACGGGGGAACAACCGGCGCAGGGAGCGTTTCGACCACGCTCCCGGGCCAAGGCACGGTCACGAGCACCACCGCTGGATCGGGCACGGCTCTCCCACCGCTGCAGGAGGTCAGCCTCGACCTGGTCTTCGAAGGGTTCCGCCAGCCCTCGGCGCTGACAGCCCCGGCGGGCGACGACCGGCTTTTCGTGGTCCAGAGGGTGGGGGTCATACGGATCCTCGACGCCGACCGGACCATGCTCGACCCGGCGTTCCTGGACCTCACCGAACAGGTGCTGGCGGGCGGGATCGAGCAGGGCATGCTCGGGCTGGCATTCCATCCCGACTACGCCGAGAACGGGCGCTTCTTCGTCTACTACACGGACAAGGGCGGGAGACGCCAGCTCTCGGAGTTCGCCGTCTCGCCCACCGACCCCAACGTGGCACCAGCCGAGAGTGAGAAGGTGATCTTCGAGTACGAGCAGCCCCCGAACGCCACCGACATCAGGCATTACGGCGGCAACGTCGCCTTCGGCCCGGATGGATACCTGTGGGTGTCGATGGGTGACGGCGCCGACAGTCGCGCCCAGGCCCAGGACCCCAACACGCCGTTTGGGACGGTCGTCCGCATCGACGTCGACGGTGGCGACCCATATGTGGTGCCCCCCGACAACCCCTTCGTCGACGGTGGCGGGCTGGGAGACGTCTGGGCGTACGGACTGCGCAACCCGTGGCGGTTCGCCATCGACCCCGTGGACGGCCTCATCTACATCGCAGATGTCGGGCACGCCGATCAGGAAGAGGTGAACGTCGTCCCCATCGACCAGGGCGGGTGGAACTTCGGCTGGTCGGACATGGAAGGGACACGCTGTTTCCACCTCCCGGACTGTGACGCGGCCGACTACACCGCCCCGGTGATCACGTACAGCCACGAGGAGGGTCTCTCGATCACGGGTGGCTTCGTGTACCGGGGGGAGGAGATCCCCGAGATTCAGGGCACCTACTTCTATTCCGACTGGGTTCGTCAGTGGATCCGCGGGTTCCAGTACGTAGAGGGGCAGGCCATCGAGGCCAGGGACTGGACCGAGGATCTGGGAGGGCCGGTCGGCTCGATCACCAGCTTCGGCCTCGACGGCCACGGCGAGCTCTACGTGGTGACCTACGAAGGCGGCGTCTACAAGTTCACGGCCGTTCGCTGACCTCGGGGAGGGCCACCACCTCGCCGGGGTAGATGAGGTCGGGGTCTCCGGAGCGCAGTGTCGGCGTGTTCACTTCGATGACCTCGCGCCAGTACGGGGCCACCTGCCGGTCGGGAGTATTCGGCCCGAGATGTCGTTCCGAGATCTTCCAAAGGTGGTCGCCCCTCTCCACCACGACCGTGCCTGACGGCGATTCCTGGTCGTCGACGATGCCGAACGGCACCCTGACCCCGTCGCCGGGAGCGGCGATCGCAGGCCCGACCGCCATCACGGCGACGACGAGCCCGATGATCAGGAGCACTCTGCCCATGGGGCCAAGGTAAGGACGGACGCCACGTTATGGAAGAGGGTTACGATCGGCCGATGAAGGTTCGCATCGGGATAACCACGACCGACAAGCTCATCGAGATCGAGGTCGACGACGCCAAGCCATTCCAGGACGCCATGGAATCGGCGATCGCCGCCGGCAGTCTCGGTTGGTTCAAGGACTCCAAGGGGAGAACGGTCGGGATCCCGGCCCGCAACATCGCCTTCATCGAGATGGAGGATGCCGGGGAGGCGCGCAAGGTGGGGTTCGGTCCCGGAACCTGACTCCTCACGAGAAAGAGGCGCCCTTCCGGGCGCCTCCTCGACTCTCGAAGGATCGTTCAGACGGCGCGGCGGCGACGCTCGGCGAGCCAGCGCTTCCGGAGACGACGACGGTCGTCCTCCGCGTAGCCGCCCCATACGCCCGACTCCTGGTTGGTCTCCAAGGCGTACTGGAGGCAATCTTCACGGACCATGCACGTGTTGCAGATGGCCACTGCGGCCTCGATCTGCTCGACGGCGGGGCCGGTCGTCCCCACCGGGAAGAAAAGGGTTGGCTCCGAGTCCCGACAAGCGGCGACGTCACGCCAATCAGTTGTGATGGTGGTGAGGGTCACTATGTTCCTAACTTTGTGATCTTTTTCACAAGAGCCCCGTCAGGAGATCATCCCTGAGGGTGTTTGGGGGGATTTCCGGGGCGGAATGTACTGTCCGCACCCACTCTTGTAAACGGATTTCTTCGATTGTTTACTCCAACTGATCGGGTTCTGGTGGTCGGTCACCGAGGGTGGCCTCGTCTTCACCCGGACAACACGCTCGCCGGTTTCCTCGCCGCAAGTGATGTCGCCGACATGGTCGAGATGGACGTGCGACGGGCCGGCGACGGAAGACTCGCCCTCTCTCACGACCCGGCCATGGCAGGTCAGGTCGTGTCGAGCACTCCGTGGTCGGCTCTGTCGGAGATCGACCTCGGCGGTGGTCACCACCCCGCTCTGCTCGACGAGGTCCTGGCGGCGCTCCCGGGTACTCCTGCCCAGCTCGAGGTGAAGAACCAT
>Ga0190265_10003287_pt1 | contig 11017 bp, 11 predicted proteins | sample Popmic124T_FD_133135 | JGI IMG/M metagenome (GOLD analysis project Ga0190265, IMG submission 133135) | Populus adjacent soil microbial communities from riparian zone of Indian Creek, Utah, USA - 124 T | ecosystem: Environmental > Terrestrial > Soil > Riparian zone | place: USA: Utah | collected...
CCGCCCCGCGAGCCGCCTCCACCAGGCTCGGCGGCGCGACCTCGGCGTACGCGTCCTCGGCGATCCCGGCGATTTCCTCCCAGGCGAGCCCGCGGTCGAGCCGCACACCGAGCCAGCCGCGGTGACCGACGTAGGGCGGAACGAAGAAGCGCTCGGGATCGGAGCCGACGAGCAGGCCCTGTACGCCCTCCTCGGCCGCGCACCAGATCGCGAAGCGGCCGTCGCCGTGGTGATCGACGAGCACCATCAGGAACGCCCGCTTCCCGCGCACGAAGAACGTCGGGGCGCCGTGGCTCGGACGCTCGCTCGTCTCGGGCAACCCGAGGCAGAGCTCACGGATCCGCTCCAGTGTCTGCTCCACCTCGGCCTCGCCGACCATGCCGTGATCGTCGCAGGTCCCGGCTCCCGCGCACGCCGTCCGTGCGCGGGAGCCCTGGGTCTCTAGAGCGGGTGGTTCGAGAGGATCGTGTCGTCCGGGTCGACCTCGGCCTTGATCCGGCAGAGCCGCTCGTAGGCCTCTTCGCCAAAGAGGCTCCGCGGCCCGCGGCGGGTGTCGGCGAAGTTCATGTACGTGTGCTCCGCCTGCCACGGCGCGACCGTCCCGCGCATCACCGAGACCGCGCCCTCGACCGCCTCCGCCGCCTCCGGACTCGGCGCGAAGCCGACCGAGTACATGACGAAGGGGGCCTCGAAGGCCGCGATCGCACCGTGCCCGGGCTGCGACCGCGCGACCGCGCCGCCCAGGTGCCGGATCTCCACGCTCAGGAGCGGCGAGCCGACGGTCGCATCGACGACGGCGTCGATCAGATCGGCGTCGACGTCCGTGAGCATGCCGCCGTCGCCGACTGCCGGCACGGGCTCCTCGGGATCCATGTGCAGCTGCGCCAGCGCCGTGACCGGGATCGTGGTGACCGTGTCCATCACGGGCCCGAGTGCCCGCAGCGGCGCGAGCAGCTCCGCACCTTCGGCCTCGTCGCCGAGGAAGATCGCCTCGACGACGACGAACGACTGGCCGCGGACGGGCTCCGGAATCTCCAGGATCGGCGGGAACTGGAGGATGCGGCCGACGGAGGTCATCTCCTCGGGCTGGCCGTCCGTCCATGCACGCCATTCGTTCAGCACCTCGGCAGCGCGGTCGACCGGGTACCAGAGGACGCCCGCGTAGACCTCCGCAATCGGGAAGAGGTTGAACTCGATCGCGGTGACGACGCCGAAGGCGCCGCCGCCGCCACGGAGCGCCCAGAACAGGTCGGGCTCGTGCTCTGCATCGGTGCGCACGAGATGCCCGTCGGCCGTCACGAGCTCGATCGCCGTGACCTGGTTCGCGCCGATGCCGTGCTTGCGCGCGAGCCACGAGAGCCCGCCGCCGAGCGTGTAGCCGACGACGCCGACGTCCGGCGACGAGCCCGCGAGCGCAGCGAGACCGTGCTTGGCCGCAGCCTCGACGACCTCGATCCACAGCACGCCGGCCTCGGCGCGCGCGGTGCGGGCCTCGGCGTCGATCGCGACGCCGCGCATGCGCACCGTCTTCAGGAGGATCGCGTCCTCGAGCGAGCCCGCGGCGGCCGCCAGCGCAGCCGCGTTGTGACCCGTTCCCTGCGGGGCGACCCGCAGGCCCTGCTCGCGCGCGTAGCGCACGACGGCCGCGACGTCGTCCGCGGATTCCGGCAGCGCCACGGCGGCTGGCCGCTGGTCGATTGCGAGGTTCCAGGCGAGGCGCGCCTCGTCCCAGCCCTCGTCCTCCGGTGTCACGATGTCGCCCTCGAGCTGCGCACGCAGCGGGCTGACGTCGACGAGCGTCGGCGTCGTCTGCACTCCGATCACCTCCATAGTTGTCATGGAGCGATCCTGAGGCTCGCGCGGCCCGGCGACATCGGCCGCGGGCAGGAACCTGACCGTCGCCACGGATGATCTTCGCGTCGGCCGCTGGGAGGAGGCGCCGTCGTCAGCGCGGACGACTAGGGGAGCCGGTCGAGCAGCTCTGCCACCTGCTGCTCGAGCTTCGCGACGCGTTCCTCGAGATCGCCCGTCGGCGCTGTTGGCAAGGTCGGCTCGGCGTCCTCCTCGCCGCCACCGCCGAGCAGCTGCTCGTACCGGTCCTGGCTCTGTCCGGGCCGGCGCGGCAATCGCCGCACGAGCTCGTTCTCGGCCAGGGCGTCGAGCGCCTTCTGCACGTCCTCGAGGCTCGCGAAGGGGTAGAGCCGCTCGACTCTCGTCTTCAGCTCCCCGGGGGTCTGCGGCCCGCGCAGCATCAGCACGGCCAGCAGGGCGATCTGCGACGGCACGCGGCCGAGAGCCTCGTCCAGCAGGTGACGGTACTTCGCCGCGCGGCTGCCGGGCCCGCTCGCGAGCCTCGTCCATCCCTTGCGCGAGAGCCGCTCGAGAGCGCCGCGGATCGTGGCCTCGTCGTAGTCGACGACCGGATCACGGTTCGTCGCCTGGTTGCATGCGAGCCGCAGGGCGTTCAGCGAGAGCGGGTAGACGTCGGGCGTCGTCCGCTGCTTCTCGATCAGGCAGCCGAGCACCCGGATCTCGACGGCGTCGGCGTCCACGCTACTCCGGTCGCTTCGCGCCCCAGTCCTCCGGCGCGACGTCGCGGAGGCGCGTCGCGAAGGACCAGAGCTGCCCTTCGAGGTCGTAGACGTCGTAGCGACGATCTCCATACGGCGTCTCCTCCGGCGCCTGCCGGATCTCCGCACCGGCCGCCCTTGCCCGCTCGTAGTGCGCATCGACGTCGTCGACGTAGACGTGCACCTGGGCGGTGAGCGTGCCGAGCCGCTTGGGGCTGCGGTAGTCGCCGCCCGGGTCACCGAGGAAGATCGACTCGCCGCCGATGCTGATCTCGGCATGGTTCACGTCGCCGTCCTCGCCGATGACGCGCAGCACCTCCTCGAAGCCGAACACGCGGGCGAGCCAGTCGAGCGCACCGGCGACGTCCTCGTAGAGCAAGTACGGCGCGATTCTCTGCGGCATCGTCGCGAAGCCTACGACGAATGGCCGCCGGGAGGTCGGCCGGTTGTCAGCCGACCTCCTTCAGCAGCTTCTCCAGCTCCTGCGTCCGCGTGCGGAGCTCCCCGACCTCGTCGGTGAGCCGTTCGAGCGCCGCGGCGGTCTTCGCCTGGGTGGCCGTCGCCTCTTCCGCGAGCGAGCGGTATCCCTGCTCACCCTTCGACGAGATCGCCGTGCGCCCGGTGCCGAAGACCTGCCAGACGACCACCGCCACGAGGAGGATCCCGAAGCTCGCGATCATCGCGTCCGGCCAGCTCGTCGCCGCGAGGATGAGCCAGGCGATCATCCCTCCACCTCCTTCCGGTCGGTCAACGTCTTCGCGGCCTTGGCAATCGCCGCGGGAGTCAGCTCCAGCGCGAACTCCGTCACCTCGTAGTACTTCATCGCCTTTCCCTCCTCTGAGAGCTCGAGCGTTCCCGACACCAATCCCGCGGCCTCCAGCCGCTGCAGGTGCATGTGCAGCAGCGGCCGGCTCATCTCCATCCGCCGTGCGAGCCTGCTGACGTACTCACGGCCCCCGGAGAGCGCCCCGAGAATCCGGAGCCGATGCGGGTTCGAGAGCGCCGAGAGCGCCGCCAGCAGCGCGTCGCCGGACGGTGATGGCGTGAGAATGGTGTCGTCCGCTTTCATGTGTCAGAAAAGTATGACACATGACAGGCGACGCGCGCAACACCGACGATCAGATCGTGATCCAGCTCGTCTCGGCCGGGACGTCCGTCCGCTCGTGCCCGCTCACCCGCAGGCGCATTCGGCCCGCCGGCACGCTCTCCGCGCGAAACCGGCCGTGCTCGTCGGCTTCGACCGTCGTTCGAAGCTCGCTCGTCTGGACCTCGATCGTCGCCCTGCGCGGCGGCACGAGCTGACCGACGAGCGTCCGGTGAGCACCGCTGCCGAGGATGTCGAGCTCGATCGTGAAGTCACCGGCCTCGAACGCCACCGCGCGAACGCTTCCGGTCGACCGGACGAGGGCAAGCCGCTGGTCGTCGACAATCGAGTCCGAGAGGAGCGCGGCGAGCTCCGCGTCGACGCGACGCCAGGTCAGGCTCTCACGTCCCGCTCGCACCAGTGCGTCGGGCAGGGGGTCGATCACCGCTGCGGCGCGCCGCAGTTCGGCGAGCAGCACCTCGTCCGGATCGCCCGGGACGGGCACGTCGCGGCTACTCGAGTCGGTCACGGCTTTCCTCCCGCGTCGAAGATTGCCAGCTGCGGGTCGCGGCGCAAGCGCTCGAGGCAGCGCCTCCGCGTCGGCCCGATTGCCCCGATCGGCATGCCGAGCGCTGCCGAGACCTCCTGATAGCTCGGTGCGACGTCCGCCATCAGCACCCTGAGCAACGCCTGGCACCGGTCGCCGAGCCCGGCGAAAGCCCGCCAGAATGCGCGGTCCCGCTCGGTCGCGAGCAGCGCCTGATCGAGAGCGACGCCGCCGTCGGCCTCGAAGGTCTCCATGTCGCTCGTCACGACCTCTCGCGCACCGTGCCGGATCAGAGCCAGGCACTCGTTCCGCGTGGTCGTCGCGAGCCAGCCGCCCAGCCGGTCGGGCTCGCGGATCCGATCGAGGTGCTCGACGAGACGGAGCCAGGTCGTCTGCACGACCTCGGCGCTGTCGGCGGCGTTGAGCCGGTGCGCACGCACCGTGGCCCAGATCAGGCCCGCGAAGCGCTCGACGATCGCGTTCCAGGAATCTTGCTCGCCGTCTGCGGCGGCCTGAACGAGGTCTGCGAGATCCACTGCGCCGGAGTCCCCCCTGGGAAGGTGCCGTCGGTTGTTGCTGGGGAGCACCCCAGCACCGGTTTCGAGTTGCTCGAGGCGACGCAGCGCGAACACGCTCACCCCGCCCCGAAGCATACGAATCCGGCACGAGCCGCGACAGCCTCGACGCCGTTCCCGGCGGCGGCCTGCGCTCGGACGAGCGCTTCGGCAGGGCGGTCTCCGTCGGCCAGCCCGCGATGGAACGCGGTCATCAGCAGCGTGCTCGTCTCGTCGGGAACGGTGACCACGCTCGCGACGATCGTTGCGCTGCCGAGTGCGAGCAGAGTTGCGGTGAGGCCCATCAGCTCGTCGCCCGCGCGCACCTCGGACAGGCCGGACTCACAGGCCGAGAGGACGCAGAGCGCGGGTGCGTCTCCGAGCGATTCGAGGTCGTAGACGGTGAGCGGGCCGTCGGCGAGGTCGATCGACGAGAAGAGCGGGTTGTCGGAGCGGAACGACCCGTGCGCCGCGAGGTGCAGCACATCCGCCCCGTCCAGCGCCTCCAGCACCGCCGGCGCCGTGGCCGCCGCACCGAGGAATGGAGACGCGCCGTACAGGGCTGCTATTGCGCTTGCCTCCGGGCCTGCAAACGGCAGCCCCGGGCCGGCGGCAACCGTGACGCGAGCGCGCGCGGCGGTCGGGCGATACCCCGTCTCGGCGTGGCCCCAGGCGGCCGCGGACGGTGCAACCGCGATCGGCCGACCGGTCAAGCTCGGCACGATCGCCCAGGGCATCGCATGCAAGGCCCCCGTCGGGACGAGCACGAGCGGACGGTCGCCCAGCTCTGTGGCGAGCGGTCGAACCAGCAGCTCGTCGAGCCGGTCGGCAGCGTGCGTGGCTGCGCCGGACGCGGCAGCCTGGACGGCCGGCGTTGTGGTCGATCGAGCGAGCCGGCGGAGCGCGAAACGAAGCGCGTCGAGCTCCATCCGGGCTTCCGAGGCCTCCCCGAGTGCGTGCAGCCGTACCCGCCCTGCGCACAACGTGACCGCGCTCAGGCGGCCCTCGGCCTCCAGGTAGGTGACGAGGCCCCGCTCGCCGAGCAGACCGCCCAGCTCCCCCACGGTGAGCCGCCTGGCGGCAGCCGAAGTCGCGCCGGCCGCGTGGCGCGTGCGACGACGGACCGAGTCCTCCAGCGTGACCTGGCGCCGGCGGAGCTCGCGGACATCGCGTCCGGCGAGTGCTCCCTCCGCGACGTCGGCGACGATGCGCCGCAGATCCGCGAGCTCTCCTGCGAGCTCGTCGTTGTCCGGCGGACGTACCGGCCGGAGCCCCAGGGCGCCTACACGGCCCTCCTCCAGCCAGGCGAGGACACGGCGCGGATCGGCATCCTCGAGCGCCAGCCGAAGCCCGAGAGCCGTGAGCTCCTCAGCCTGCCCGCCGACCTGCGCACGCAGCTCGGTCGCGCCGAGCGCGACGCGGTACTCGTTGAGGAGGCGGACGCCCGACCGCAAGGCGGCGTAGGCGCGAGGCCGGCTGCCGTCCGCGAGCGCGAGCAGAGCGCTCGCGTGCTTCGCCCGCACGCGGAGATCGACCGGCTCGCGCCGGCTGACCCGGACCTGGGCGAGAGCGCGCCGCGCCGCGACCGTCCGGCCGAGAGCCAGAGCGATCCGTGCGCTGAGTAGATGAGCGTCGAGCGCGGCGACCGACCATCCGGCCGAAGCAAGCGACGAAGCCGCGCGCCGGGATGCACGCAGCGACTCGACGGACGATCCCTGCTCGAGGAACGTCGCTCGCAGCGCCGCATATCGGGCCAGCGCGACCCAGCGTGGCCGCCGTTGGCGCGCGAAGGCGCGCACGGCCGTCTCGGCCTCGGTTCGCGCCGTCTGGAAGTCGCCGTCGACGAGGGCGGTCTCGGCGAGGATCAGCCGGGCCTCGGCCGTCTCCAAGGCCATGCTCCCGCGCGCCAGCTCAGACACGGCTTGCTCGGCGGCCGCGCGCGCCTCTGCGACCAGTCGGACTGTCAACAGCAGCTCGCAGCGGTCGCTGAGGCCGTATGCGAGCGGGACACCCTGGACGCGTCGCCGCTCCTGCGAGCTGTCGTAGAGGTCGAGCGCGGTCGGGACGTCCCCCCGTCGTGCGGCGACCCAGCCGAGATTGTGCTCGACCTCGGCGAGAGCCAGGTCGAGCCCGAGCTCGGCGTAGATCCTCGAGGCGGCACTGAGGTCGTCCTCGGCGAGACCCAGCGAGCCGCGATATGCGTGGACGAGCCCACGGTTGTTGAGTGCCCGTGCCTCCCAGAGCCGGTCACCGTGGCGACGCAGGACGACGAGCGCGGCGCGGTACCCCTCGAGCGCCTCGTCGAGCCGGTGGTGGTGATGGAGGAGGATGGCCCGCTGCAACTGCAGCCGCGCGCCGGCCACTCCGTTGAGCGCGGCACCGGCCGCGTCGATCTCACGAAAGGCGCCGCGCGAGTCGCCCGTGTAGAGCAGGGCCCGGCCGAGACTCATCCGCGCCTCGGCCGCGCGCACCTGCAGATCGGCTCCGGCCGCAGCCCGCACGGAGCGCCGCAGATGGGCGACGGCCGCATCGCCGTCCCGCAGCCCCAGCGCGGCCAAGCCGAGCGCGCGCTCGGCAACCGCGACTGCCTCGACGTCCACTCCGGCGCGTTCGAGGACGGCCTCGGCGAGCACCCTCGCGCGCCGAGGAGAATCCGGCGCGAGCTCGATCGCCCGTTCGGCGTCGGCGACGGGGCTGTCCTCCTGAGGGTCGAGGTCGGTCGGCTCGGACCTCACTACGCCCGAGCGTAGACGAGTCGGCCGCGGCTCACACAAGGTGCTCACTGTCGCCCCACGGCAGTAAGAGCGGCGAACCGGCCCGCAGATACATCGCTCTCGGCCGCTTCGACCCGCGCGGGATGCATACGATCCGAGCGTCATGGCACGCGAGCGAGAGCCGAGAGACCCGCGCAGAGCGATGCGACGTCACCGGGAGACACGGCTTCCCGACCGCGACGACGTCCTGCTCACGGAAGGGGAGCGCCCGCACTTGCACGCTCCGAACGAGCTGTTCGTCGCGCGGGACGACCTGCCCGCGCTGGCGCGCACGCTCGAGGATCTGGACGCGACCGAGCTCGATACGACCGCGGGCCTCGAGGAGCGGCTCCTGCGGTTCGAGCTGCCGGCCGGTGCGGATCTCCCGCGAGCAGTGGGCCGCCTGCGCCTCCGCGATGACGATGCAATGCCCCGCGTGTCGCCACATCACGTCCTCTGCGGGCTGCCATTCGTGCAGGGCGGCCCGGCGGGCTTCGCCGTCGCGGCCGAGCAGGGTATCGACTTCACGGACGGCGACGGCGAAGGAGCGCGCGTCGCCGTGATCGACACCGGGTACACGCCGAACCTGCACCCGTGGCTCGACGCGCGCACGAACGCCGCGCCGGACACCCTGGAGGACACCGACGTCAATCCGCAGAACGGCTGGCTCGACGACGAGTCGGGTCATGGCACGTTCATCGCGGGCGTCGTGCTCCAGCGCGCTCCGAACGCGACGATCGAGATCGCGAAGGTGCTCGACACCGAGGGCTACGGCTCCGAGCTGGACGTCGCACGCGCGATCCTTGACCATGCGGATGCCGACGTGATCAATCTCTCGCTCGGCTGCTACAGCCACGACGACCAGCCGCCACTCGCGATCGCGGAAGCGCTCAGGCACGTCTCACCGACGACGGTCGTCGTCGCGGCTGCAGGCAACGACTCGACGCACAGGCCGCTCTGGCCGGCCGCTCACAAGCGCGTGCTGGCCGTGGCGGCCGTCGACGACAGCCTGAACAGGGCCACCTTCACGAACGTCGGCTGGTGGGTGGACGTCGCCGCGCGGGGCGTCGACGTGCTCAGCACGTTCCTCGAGTTCGACGAGTCCGGCCACACGAGGCGGATCCCCGATCGCGTGCCTCAGAGCTTCCGCCGCTGGGCCTATTGGAGCGGCACGTCGTTCGCCGCGCCGAAGATCTCGGGTGAGATCGCCGCGACGATGACGCGCCTCGGCTCCGCCAACGCGCGCGAAGCCTTGACGAGCATGCTCGCCGGCCAGCAGTGTGGGCCGGACCGCGAGCTCGGCCTCGTCTTCGACATCTGAGTGCGGACTGCGATGTATCAGGAGGCCTGACCGGCCGCTCTATCTCGTCGACGTCGCGAGCGAATCGCGCCACCGCCGATGAAGGGAGAGCTTCCGATCATGTCCATCGCGCCCGACGAACGCTCCACGCCCGGCTCGCTGAGCCGTCGTGGGACCAGCCGCTCCGCTGTGCTCCTCGACTCACACCCTCTCCTGCTGGAGACGATCGAGCGGGTGCTCGAGGCCGCCGGTGTCACGACCGTCTCGAAGCAGACGACGCCGGAGGAAGCCCTCGCCGCGGTCCGTGAGCACCGTCCCGAACTCTTCCTCCTCGACCTGCGCAACGTCGACGGAGTCGCGGGCATTCACGACGCGCGGCAGCTCGTCCCGAACCTGAAGACGATCGTCCTCGTCGACACCGCCGACGAGACGATGCTCGCCGCCGCATTCGCCGCTGGAACGACCGTCGCGATCTCGCGCGCCGCGTCGCCGGACGATCTGGCGCTGGCAGTTCGGCAGGCCTTCGAGCCGTCCATCTTCCTCGCGCATTCCGTGCGCGCAGTCTCTGCACCCGCCTTGTCCGATCCGCACTGCGGTGCGCTCACCAAGCGGGAGCGAGAGATCCTGCGCCTGGTCGCGGAGGGGTACTCGAACGGTCGGGTCGGCAAGCTCCTGTGGGTGACCGAGCAGACGGTCAAGTTCCACCTCTCGAACGTCTACCGGAAGCTCGATGTGGCGAACCGGACCGAGGCCAGCCGCTGGGCGCAGCGAAACGGCCTCCTCGCCGAGGCTCCGGCCGCGGCGTGAGCATTTTCGCGATGACATGTATCACGCAACGCGCTCGGGCCTCTCTCTAGTCGAGGGGACACGGGGAGAGGCCGGCGGCCCGGCCTCTCCCTGACGGCCTTGTCGGTCGGTTCAGGATCGCGCGAGCTCGTCGGTCTTCGCGGCCATGATGAAGTCGTTGCGGTGCAGGCCACGGATCTTGTGCGTCCACCAGGTCACCGTCGTCCGGCCCCACTCGGTCAGGAGCGCGGGGTGATGGCCCTCCGACTCCGCCAGCGCGCCGACCTCGTCCGTGAAGGCGAGCGCCTGGGCGAAGTCGTCGAAGGCGAAGACGCGGCGGAGCCGCCTGATCCCGTCGAGCTCCAGGAGCTCCCAGCCGGCGACCTGCGGGTGCAGCTCTGCGATCTCGTCGTCCGTCACCGTCGGCGCATCCCGCCGGCACGCGACGCAGGTCATCTGCGTCAGGGGCTCCATCTCCTGCAGCGTACTGCTCCCGGAAAGATGAAGACCGCGGAGGGGGCCGCGGTCTTCGAGGGGTGAATCTGGGGAGGTGGGTACCCCAGATATCGGCGACACGGCCCGCTGCTGTAGTCACCCGTCCGAGTGATTCTCTTCTGACGTTGATCAGACTCAACCGCGGTTGACGGCCGGAGCCGGGCTTGCCCGGCGGGGGCCAACTGCGGCAACTCAGACTGGCTGCGAAAGAAGGAGGGGGCTCGTGGGGGAACCATGGGTTCCCCCACGCTAAAAGCCGTAGCGCTGCTCCTCGAACGGATCCGCGTCGTTGTGGTAGCCGTAGCGCTCCCAGAAGCCCGGCTGGTCGTTCGCCGAGAGCTCGATTCCGCGCAGCCACTTCGCACTCTTCCAGAAGTACTTGCCCGGGATGACGAGGCGCAGCGGCCAGCCGTGCTCGAGCGCGAGCGGCTCGCCGTTCGCGTGCGTCGCGAGGAGCGCGCGGTCGTCGCGCAGGAACGAGATCGGCACGTTGGCGGTGAAGCCCTGCTCGGCGAGCGCGATCGCGTAGTGCGCGCTCTGCTTCGGGCGGACGAGCGCCTCGAGCTCACGCCAGTGCACGCCCGAGAAGGTCACGTCGAACTTCGACCAGCGCGTGACGCAGTGGATGTCCTGGGTGTGCTCGGTGCGCGGGAGGGCGTTCAGCTCGTCCCACGAGAGCGTGATCGGATTCTCCACCTCGCCCGACACCTCGAACGCCCACGTGGCGAGGTCGGTCGACGGCAGCGAGCCCGCGTGGAGCACCGGCCACTTCTCGGTCAGATACTGGCCGGGGGGCAGCCGCGCGGGGTCGTACCCTGCCTCGCGCACCTTCTTCTCCGCCTTGGACCGGAACACCGTCTCTACAGTAACCATCGAGATGCGCGTCGCCTTGCGTCCGAGGTCGTTCGTCCGGGTCGCCGGCCCGGGC
>Ga0190265_10003288_pt1 | contig 11017 bp, 9 predicted proteins | sample Popmic124T_FD_133135 | JGI IMG/M metagenome (GOLD analysis project Ga0190265, IMG submission 133135) | Populus adjacent soil microbial communities from riparian zone of Indian Creek, Utah, USA - 124 T | ecosystem: Environmental > Terrestrial > Soil > Riparian zone | place: USA: Utah | collected...
CCGCACGCGCGCGCATCCCCGCTCACCGCGCATGACCCGCCACGTCGTCAACGTGCTGATGAGCGGCGTGTTCCATGCCGCGACCCTCTTCCTCGTGGCGGCGGGGCTACAGGTGGTGTTCGGCGTCCAGAAGATCTTCAACCTGGCGTGCGGGTCGTTCTACGCGCTCGGCGCCTACGTCGGCGTCTCCGTGGTCGGCGCGTACACCGCGGCCGGCGGACCGCCGGCGCTCTTCATCGTGCCGCTCGTCGTCGCCGGCCTGGCCGTCGGCCTCGTGGGGCTCGTGGTCGAGCGCGGGCTCCTGCGCTACGTCTACGACCGCGACGAGACGTTTCAGCTCCTGCTGACGTTCGCCCTCGTCCTCATGATGGAGGACCTGATCCGCATGACGTGGGGCACCGCGCCGCAGTCGACGTCGGCGCTCTATCTCGTCTACGGGCAGGCCAACATCCTCGGCGCGACCGTGCCGGTCTACAACCTGATCGTGATCGCCGCCAGCCTCGCCATCGCGCTCGGCATCGGCTGGCTCCTGACGCGCACCTCGTTCGGCCGCATCGTGCGCGCGAGCGCCGACAACCGGGAGATGGCGGAGGCGCTCGGCGTCGACATGCGGGGTGTGTACGCGCGCGTGTTCACGCTCGGCACCGCCCTCGGCACGCTGGGCGGCGCGCTCGTCATTCCCGCCACCGCCGCGATGAGCGAGATGGGCATCGAGCTGATCGTCGAGGCGTTCGCGGTCGTCGTCATCGGCGGGCTCGGCAGCATGCGCGGCGCCTTCGTCGGCGCGCTGGTCGTCGGCGTGCTGCGCGCGGTCGCCATCGCCGTGTACCCCGAGCTCGAGATGCTCCTCATCTACGTGATCGTGATCGCCGTGCTCTTGCTGCGCCCGCGCGGTCTGTTCGGAAGCGTCGCCACGTGATCGGGCGGTTCGTCCTGGCGGCGCTCTCGCTCGCCGTGCTCGTGATTCCGCTGGTGGCGCCGACCTACTACGTCCTCATGATGCTGCCGTTCATGGCGTACGCGGTCGTGCTCCTCGGGCTGAACCTCCTCTTCGGCTACACGGGGCTCGTGTCGTTCGGGCACGCGCTGTTCATCGGCATCGGCGCCTACGCCGGCGCGTTCCTCACGACGCATACGACCGTCCGCTCCCTCGAGCTGATCCTGCTCGTCGCCGGCGCGCTCGGCGCGGTGGCGGCCGCCGTCGTCGGCGCGCTGTGCGTGCGCTACGTCAAGATCTACTTCGGCATGCTGACGCTCGCGTTCGGCATGCTGTTCTACACGTTCCTCCTGAAGTTCTACCGGCTGACGGGCGGCGACGAGGGCATGCGCGTGCTGCGGCCGACGCTCCTCGGCCTCGACCTTGGCCAGATGCCGAAGACGGACTACCTGGCGGGGCCGTACTACTATTATTCGCTCGGCGTCCTGGTCGTCGCGACGGTCCTCATGTGGCGCATCGTCCACTCGCCGTTCGGCCTCTGCCTCCGGACGGTGCGCGACAACCCGGCGAAGGCGGAGGCGCTCGGGCTCGGCGTGACACGCTACCGCTGGCACGCGTTCGTGATCTCGGCCGTCTACGCGGCCGTCGGCGGCGCGCTGCTCGGTCCGCCCACGGGCAACGTCGACCCGACGCTCGCCTACTGGACGCAGTCCGGCAACATCGTGTTCATGACGCTGCTCGGCGGCTTCGCGAGCTTCTTCGGCCCGGTGCTGGGCGCGTTCGTGTTCATCTTCCTCCAGGACACGGTGATGTCCGTGCTGCCGTACTGGCGGCTCGTCTTCGGCGCCATCCTCGCCTTCGTCGTGATCTTCGCGCCGAGCGGCCTCATGGGGCTGTTCGCGCGGCGCGCACCCGCCGAGGCGCCGGCGGCCCGCTGAATATGCCCCGGGCAACTGACATCGCCGAAGCGGTGGGATGGCCAGGCCCGTCTGCGCGCGTCGTGGCACGCTGATGCTCGAGGCGCGCGACGTGACGAAGTTCTACGGCGACTTCTGCGCGCTCGCCGGCGTGAGCCTCACCGTCCGCGCGGGCGAGTTCGTGTCGATCATCGGCCCGAACGGCGCGGGGAAGTCCACGCTGATCAACGTGCTCACCGGCACGCTGGCGCCCACGTCCGGCACCGTCCGCTTCAAGGAGCGGGACATTCGCGGCATCGGCCCGGTCGCGCTCACGCGCCTCGGCATGGCGCGGAGCTTCCAGCTCGTGCACGTCTTCCCCGACCTCACGGTGGCGGAGACGATCGAGGCCGCCGTCGTCTCGCGGCTCGGGCGCGGAACGCGGCTCTTCGCCTCGCTCGCGAAGGACACGGTCGTCCGCGAGCAGGCGCTCGAGGTCGCCGAGCTGTTCGGTTTGGCCGGCAAGAGGCACGTCGTCGCCCGGCAGCTTGCACAGGGCGACAAGAAGCTGCTCGACGTCGCGTCCGCGTTCGCGCTCCGGCCCGAGATCATCCTCCTGGACGAGCCGACCAGCGGCGTGTCGACGTCGGACAAGACGGGGATCATGGAGATCCTCGTGACGGCCTCCCGGCGCATCGGGTGCCGTGCGATCATCCAGGTCGAGCACGACATGGACATCGTCTTCGGGTACTCCGATCGGATCGTCGCCCTGCACCAGGGCCGCGTCCTCGCGGACGCCGCGCCCGCCGCCATCAAGGCCGATCCCCACGTGATGGACACGGTGGTGGGCCGCCTCCGCGAGGCCTCGTAGCCTTGCTCGAGGTGGCCGGCATCGACGTCTTCATCCAGGCGAGCCACATCCTCCGCCGCGTCTCGCTCGAGGTCGGCGAGCGGGAGGTCGTGTGCCTGATCGGCCGGAACGGCGCGGGGAAGACCACGACGCTGCGCACGATCATGGGGTTCCTGCGGCCGCGGGCCGGGCGCATCGCGTTCAAGAATCGCGAGATCCACGGCCGCCCGACCTACGAGATCGCGCGACTCGGCCTCGGCTGGGCCCCCGAGGACAGCGGCATCTTCCCCGACCTCACCGTGGCCGAGAACGTGGAGATCTCGACGTGGACCCGGCCCGGCGGGCGCCCGGCCGCCGAGCGCATCGAGCTCGCCTACGCGGTCTTCCCGGTCCTGCGACGCTACCTGGCGCGCAAGGGACCCGCGATGAGCGGCGGCGAGCGCAAGATGCTGTCGATCGCCCGCGCGCTCGCGCTCGACCCGGAGATGCTCGTCCTCGACGAGCCGTTCGAGGGCCTGTCGCCCGCGATCATCCCGACCGTCGCCGCGGGCATCGCGGAGATCACGAAGCTGGGCCGCTCCGTCCTGATGGCCGAGTCGAACATCTACCACGTGCCCGCGTTCGCGGATCGGCTGTACGTGATCGAGCGCGGCGAGATCATCTACGCGGGGCGACCGGACGCGGTCCACGCCGACGCCGCCACGATGCGCGTCATCGCCGGCGGCGCATCATAGAGGCCCCGCGGTCCCCACACGCTGTGACACATCGCCGCAAAGGAGAATAGAGAGATGGCCGAGGTGCCGCTGATTCCGTCGACGGTCGTGGGCTCGCATGGCAAGCCGAGCTGGTGGTTCGCCGCCGTGAAGGCCTACGAGGCGGGCGAGTACGGCCCGGGAGACCTGGACGAGATGTTCGACGACGCCGCCGACACGGCCATTCGCGACATGGAGCGTGCGGGACTCGACGTCATCACGGACGGCGAGGTGCGCCGGCTGGACGGCTACGTCGACTCGTACTACGCGATCATCAAGGGCATCGAGCCCTTGCCCATCCGCCGGAAGGCCGGACCGTGGGGCTACGATCAGCAGACCCGCTACGAGGCGACCGGGCGCATCGAGACGCCCGAGGGCGGACTCGGCATCGTGAAGGAGTTCGCGTATCTCAAGGCGCACACGGCGCGCCGGACGAAGGCGACGTGCGCGGGGCCGCTCACGTTCGGCTCGCGCATCCATCCCGGCAAGATGTACAAGGGCGTGGTCGACGTCGCCGAGCGCTTCGCCGAGATGATCAACGCCGAGCTGAAGGGACTGGTCGCCGCGGGCGCGGACTTCATCCAGCTCGACGAGCCGGCGCGCGGCAACGTCTCCGGCGAGGAGATGGCGCGCCTGTTCAACCTCGCGACGGAGGGCGTGAAGGCGAAGCTCGCGTTTCACGTGTGCTTCGGGAACCGCTTCGGCCGCTCGCGCTTCGACCGCACGTACCGCCCGTACTTCCCGGGGCTCCTGAAGGCGCGCGCCGATCAGTTCGTGCTGGAGTTCGCCGGCCGCGAGCTGTCCGAGCTCGACGTGTGGAAGGAGTACGGCGACGGGCGCGAGCTCGGCGCGGGCGTCATCGACGTGAAGGGCTTCTATCCCGAGGCGCCCGAGGACGTCGCGAAGCGCATCCGGCGCGTCCTCACCGTGTGTCCCGCGGAGAAGCTCTACGTGAATCCCGACTGCGGATTCGGCTGGTCGCCGCGCTACATGTGCAACCAGAAGGTGCAGGCGCTCGCCGCCGGCGCGGCCCTCGCCCGCGCGGAGCTCACGGGCAAGAAGTAGCGAGCGAGCGAAGTTACGCGCCCGACAGCTTGACGACGCCTTGGTGGCCGCCGCGCGCGCTCAGCGCCCAGCCGGCTCCACGGGCGCCGACGCGCCGGGCCGCCGCGCCTTCTGGTACGCGAGGCTGACGAGGAGCAGCACCACGCCGAGGATCAGGAACGACAGCATGCGATACGCGGTCCGCACCGCGGACAGGTCTACCAGGAAGACCTTCAGCACGGTCAGGCCGAAGAGCGCGAGCGCGCCGTAGCGCACGGCGGGAGCCGCGCGCAGGAACCCGTAGGCCAGCGCGCCCGCCGCGTAGAGCGTCCACAACACCGAGAGCCCGACCTGCATCGTCCATCGAATCGCCTCGCGCTGACCCGCGCTGGACGCGGCCGCGATCCCGACTTCTTGGTGGCGCATCCAGCCGGCGCTCAGGACGAGGAGGAGCGCGACGGCGCCCGCGCCCGACATGATCCGCCCGTACGGTTCCGCACGGCGCGAGGCGTCGGAGCGCGAGAGCCACGTCCCCGCCAGCGCCAGCGCGATGCACGCGGCGACGCGCGACAGCAGCGGCCGGTTCAGCAGGGACGCCGCGGCCGCGCGGGCGAGACCGTCGTCGACGATGAGCACGCGCGCGAGCAGGATCGCGGCGACGAGCCCCGTGGCGACGACGAACGCGGGCGCCATCGAGACGCGCGCCATCGCGCCCAGCACCAGCACGAGCCCCGTCAGGAGCGTCGCCGGCCAGAGGCCCGGCGGCTCGCGCCAGCACAGGACCGCGAGGACGACCGCCGCCATCACCCGCAGCGTGTTCTGCATCACGGCGGCGGTCTCCGCCGGGAGCCGCGCCGAGCGAATTCTCCCCGCGAAGGCGCCGCCCGCGATCAGCGCCACGACGACGAGCAGGTGGACCAGGTACGTCGAGTTCCAGACGGGCGGAAAGTCCGGATACCAGGCGCGATCGAGGAACGCGGCGCGGGCGGCGGCCAGCGCGAGCGCGCCGAATCCGCCCCACGCGGCCACCGGCGTCGTCATGCGCGCGGCCACCCAGAGCAGCATCGCGCCTTCCGCTGCCCACGCGAGCGTCACCCATCGCGCGTCGAGCGCGAGCGGCACGGCAATGGTGAGGAAGGTCCAGGCGATGCCCTCGTGCAGTCGCACCGTCGCCCGATCGTCGGCGACGCGCGCGGCGTAGTCGGCGGCCGCCATGCGATAGACGACGGCGAGCGCGAGCGCGTACGGGCCTGTCGCCAGGGGGTGCCATGCCTCGAGCGTGACGTACACGACCCAGAAGTAGCCCGCCGCGTTGCCCACGACGAGCAGGAGGTCGACCTCGCCGATCCGGCGGTATTCCGCTCGCTCGCGCAGGAGCGGCACCGCGACGAACAGGAGGAACAGGCCCGAGAGCAGCACCAGCCGCGTCAGCGGGTGCGGCGCGTCGGGCTGACGCAGGAACACGGGCAGGAACAGGAGCGCGCTGCCCGCCCACGCGAGGCGGTTCAGCGCGGGCCAGCTCCGGAACCGCGCGATGGCGAGCACGAGAAAGTCCAGGACGAGGAGATAGACGAGCAGATTGCGCTCGTCGGGGCGCGCCACGGTGAGGAGGACCGGGGTCAGGAGCCCGCCCAGCACCGCCAGCGCCGCGGTGATCTGACGGCTCGACGCCACGGCGACGACCGCGCCGAGCGCCGTGACGGCGAGCATGCACGCGAACGCGGCGGACGCACCGAGCAGCCCGTACAGCCCGTGCGCCGCCCACAGCGACAGGTAGAGCACGCCGAGACCGAGCCCGGCGAGACCCTCGCTGAGGTACGGCACGTCGCGGCGCCGGGCGAGCGCGAGACCGGCGAGCAAGAGCGCGACGCCCGCCACGCCGCCGAGCGCGACGCGGGCGCGCGGCCCGATCAGCTCGCTGTCGAAGGACCACTTCAGGAAGAAGCTGACGGCGAACAGAATCGCGACGATGCCGACCCACGTCGCCCAGCGCGCGCCGATCCGCTGCTCGAGATCGAGCTTCGGGCGCGGCGCCCCGTCCGTCGTGACCGGCGCCTCTGGTACGGACATCGCCGCCGAGCCGGCGGGCGCGGCGCGAGCGGCGCCGCGGGGCACGGTCCACGGCAGATCGCCGACGTCGCGCGCGCCGGCGTCGAGACCGGACGCGATCGCGGGCTCGGGCGACAGCTCCGGCCCGAGGCGACGCGCGTCGGACGCCTCCGCGACGACGTCGGCGGACGCATCGTCGAGCCGGGCGGCTCGGCTCGGCGGCGCGGCAGGCTCGGCACTCGGCGGCGCGGCGCTCTCGCTCGATGCCACGTGTCCGCGTTCGAGCGTCCACAGGCGGTGGAGCAGCCCGCGCACCTGCTCCTCGAGCGCCGCGATGCGCTCCTCCGTCGGCGCGGCAGGCGGCGCCCGTCGAACGGCGCGGAGCGCCCGGATCGCGATGCCGATGGCGATGAGCGGGAGGAGGACGTCGAGGACGAGCCCGACGAACGGGAACATCATCGCGGTTGAGCCTACACCCGATGGACGACTAGGGCATACTGTGCCCCATGCGCGCTGCCGCTCGGATCACGCGACACAGCGCGACGGCACGGCGCGCGGTGCTGATGCTCGCGCTGCTGCTCGTCGCCGCCGCGCCCGCCGTGGCCGATGCGCGGCGCTACGTGATCCAGCGCGAGACCAGCGAGGTCAGCTTCAGGGCGACGTCGCGCCTCATGAACGCCGACGGCCGCTTCCACCACGTGCGCGGCGAGGTCGTCGTCGAGCCGACCGACATCACGACGGCGCGCGTCGCGGTGACGCTCGAGGTCGCGTCGATCGACACGGGCATCGGCCTCCGCGACTCGCACCTGCGCAGCGCCGACTTCTTCGACGTCGAGCGCTTCCCCGACATCATCTTCGAGAGCATCCGCGTCGAGGGCGCGGGGCGCCGCGCGACGGTCACCGGCCGCCTCACGATGCGCGGCGTGACGCAGGAGGTCGCCGTGCCCGTGGACCTGACGCTGTCGGAGACCGCGCTCGTGGCCACCGGTGAGCTGGTCGTGAACCGCCGCGACTTCGGCATGCACTACAACTCGTTCGTCAACCCCGTCGGCAACGAGGTGCGCGTGAGCTTCACCATCCGCGCCCGCGCTTCCTGAGGAGCCCCACGGAATTGCGCAACACCCCACGGTGGGATTCCAGGTGGCCAATGGCCGTCAACCTGTTCTTCGAGAGTTGGTGAGGAACGCCATGAACGTGCAACAGCTCGGCCTGACCCTTTCGAATCTCCTCGGCCTCACGTGCGCTCCCATCGGCATCACCTTCCGCGCGAGCGCGCCCGCCGGCGTCCCGCGCGTCGAACGGCCGGGTCCCGCCGGCTGCGCGTACTGGAAGCTCGCGGCCGAGGGGCAGGTCTTCTACACGGAGGCCGCCGATCACCACAACTGCCCGGTCGGCTCCTACACGCACGGCGTGGATCTGCCTGCCGAGCGCGCCGCCGAGCTCTCGCAGGTCGTCGGGACGATGGTGAGCCTCCAGTACATCGCGATGGAGGAAGTGCCCGCGATGCCCCGCCGTACGGAGCCGTTCGGCGTCGCCATCTACGCGCCTCTCGCCGCCGCGCCGGTCGAGCCCGACGTCGTGATCGTGCGGGGCAACGCGCGCCAGATCATGCTCGTGGCCGAGGCCGCGCGCGCGGCGGGCATCGGACACGACGGCGCCGCGATGGGCCGCCCGGCGTGCGCGATGATCCCGCAGGCGCTGAGCGCGGCGCGCGGCAACACGAGCCTCGGCTGCATCGGCAATCGCGTCTACACGGGCCTCGGCGACGCCGAGCTCTACTTCACGATTCCGGGCGCGCGCCTGCCCGACGTCGTCGCCAAGCTCGAGACGATCGCGCACGCCAATCGCGAGCTCGAGCAGTACCATCGCGGCCGGCAAGCCACCCTGGCCTGATCACCCTGCGCGAGGCCGGCGCTGCCAGGAATCCGGCCTCTGCGCGCGGCCGGCGGTGGCGGGCTCTCGCGCTGACGCTATAATCAGGCCCGATGAACGCGCCCCTCGCCGGTCTCCTCGTCGCCGATCTCACGCAGAACATCGCCGGGCCGTACTGCACGCAGATCCTCGGCGACATGGGCGCGCAGGTCGTGAAGATCGAGCGGCCGGGCCGCGGCGACGACGCGCGGGCGTGGGCGCCGCCCTTCTGGGGCGAGGAGAGCGCGACCTTCATGACCGTGAACCGCAACAAGCGGAGCCTCGCGGTCGACATGAAGGCGCGGGAGGGCCGGGCGATCCTCGAGCGACTGGTCGCGCGGGCGGACGTGCTGGTCCAGTCGCTCCGCGCGGGCGCCGTCGAGGAGCTCGGGCTCGGCTGGGACGACGCGCGCCGGCTGAATCCGCGGCTCGTGTACTGCTCCATCACCGCGTTCGGACCGGACGGCCCGATGAAGGACCGGCCGGGGTACGATCCGCTCATGCAGGCCTACAGCGGCATCATGTCCGTGAACGGCCATCGCGGACAGCCACCCGCGCGCGTCGCGATGTCGATCATCGACCTGGGCACGGGCGTGTGGGCGGTCACCGGCATTCTGGCGGCGCTTCGCGAGCGCGATCGTACGGGCCGCGGCGCGCACGTGACCACCGCGCTGTTCGACACGGAGCTCGCGACGGTCGCCATCCAGATGGGCAGCTACCTGGCCGCGCGCGAGGTGCCGGAACCGCAGGGATCGGGCACGATGATGATCGCGCCCTACGAGGCGTTCCCGACGCGCGACGCATGGGTGCTGATCGGCGCGGCGTCCGACGCGCTGTTCGTGAAGACGTGCGAGGCGCTCGCGCTGCCCGCGCTGCCGGGCGACGCGCGCTTCGCGTCCAACCCCACGCGGGTCGCCAACCGGACGGTGCTGTTCGAGGCGCTCGCCGCGGTGACACGCACGCTCGGCACCGACGAATTGCTCGACCGACTGCTCGCGGCCGGCGTGCCGGCGGCTCCGATCCTGAAGCTCGATCAGGTCGCCGCGCTGCCGCAGACCGAGGCGAGCGGCATGCTGGTGCCGGCCAAGCACCCGCGCGTCGACGACTATCGCGCCGTCGGCTTGCCGATTCGCTGGGACGGCGACCGGCCGGGCGTCGCGCGAGTGCCGCCCTTGCTCGGCGAGCACACCGCCGAGGTGCTCGTGGAGCTCGGCTACGACGAGACCGAGATCAAAGCGTTGGGAGATCGCCGTGTCGTCCAGCTATAGCACGCTGAACGTCAGCCGCTCCGCCGACGGGTACATCGTCACCGTCGAGCTCAACCGGCCCGAAGCGCTCAACGCAATGAACACCGCGATGGGCGAGGATCTCCTCCGCTGCTTCGACACCTTCACGTGGGACCAGACGGCGCGCGCGGTCGTGTTCACCGGCGCCGGCGAGAAGGCGTTCTGCGTGGGCGGCGACCTGAAGGAGCGCGAGGGCATGACCGACGACGCCTGGCGGGCGCAGCACCTCATCTTCGAGCAGGGCGCCGCGCGCGTGCTCCACTGCCCCGTGCCGGTCATCGCCGCGGTCGAGGGCTTCGCCATGGGCGGCGGCTGTGAGCTGGCCGTGCTGTCCGACATGATCGTCGCGAGCGAGACCGCGGTGTTCGCGGTGCCCGAGGTCACGCGCGGCATTTTCCCCGGCATCGGCGGGACGCAGCTCTTGCCGCGCATCATCGGCGGACCGCTCGCGAAGGAGATGATCTTCACGGGCCGGCGCGTGAGCGCGCAGGACGCCAAGGCCATCGGCCTCGTGAACCATCTCGTCCCGAAGGGGCAGGCGCGCGTCAAGGCGCTCGAGATCGCCGCGACGATCGCCGACAACGGGCCCATCGCGGTGCGCCAGGCGAAGAAGGCCATCAACTGGGGCAGCGAGACCGACCTCGAGACGGCCATGGCGCTCGCGATCGAGGCGTACAACAACACCGTCACCACCGAGGACCGGTTGGAGGGCGTGCGCGCGTTCAACGAGAAGCGCAAGCCGCAGTTCCGGGGTCGATGAGCGTCGATGGGCGCCGTGGAGCGCCCGGCCGGCCTCGTGCTGTCTGCCCCTTGGGCGTCACTCTAGTGCGCAGGGCTTATCGGGAGGGCACTTCATGGCGGACATGACGTTCACGTTGACCGAGGAACAGCGGGCGCTGAAGGCGGCGGTGTACGACCTCTGCAAGCAGTACCCGCCCGAGTACTGGCGCGACCTCGACGCCAAGCGCGAATATCCCGAGGCGTTCGTCGACGAGCTGACGAAGGCGGGGTACCTCGCGGCGCTGGTTCCGCAGGAGTACGGCGGCGCGGGGCTCGGCATCACCGAGGGCGCGCTGATCTTGGAAGAGATCAATCGTTCCGGCGGCAACGCGGGCGCGTGCCACGCGCAGATGTACATCATGGGCACCGTCTTGCGCCACGGCTCGGAGGCGCAGAAGAACGAGTACCTACCGAAGATCGCCACGGGTGAGCTGCGTCTCCAGGCGTTCGGTGTCACCGAGCCGAACGCGGGCTCGGACACGACCAAGCTGCAGACGATGGCGGTGAAGAAC
>Ga0190265_10003289_pt1 | contig 11016 bp, 9 predicted proteins | sample Popmic124T_FD_133135 | JGI IMG/M metagenome (GOLD analysis project Ga0190265, IMG submission 133135) | Populus adjacent soil microbial communities from riparian zone of Indian Creek, Utah, USA - 124 T | ecosystem: Environmental > Terrestrial > Soil > Riparian zone | place: USA: Utah | collected...
CGGATCACGTCGGAGGTGACGGTCCGGGTGGTCGTCGAGCTCTGGATGTCGACGACCGGCGCTTCGCCCGTCACGGTAATCGTCTCCTCGACCACGCCGACGCGCATCTCTGCATGGACCGGCGCCGTGAAGCTCGCCGAGATCTCGATACCTTCGCGCCTGACCGTGTTGAAGCCGGGCAGCGTAAACGTGGCGACATACGAGCCGACGGGCAGCGCGGGCACCGTGTACTGACCAGCGCCGTCCGTGACCGTCGTACGCACCTTCTCGATCAGGACCGGGCTGCTCACTTCGACGGTGACGCCCGGCAGCACGGCGCCGGATGTGTCTCTGACGACGCCCGCGATGGTGCCGAGTCCCTGTGCCCGGCCGGGCGCCGGCGCGGCGACGAGCACGAGTGCCATGACGAGGACAGTGACGAATCCTTGCATTGCTGACTCCTTGTTTCTGGTCTGGCCGGCGCGATCATCCATCCCGGTTGTCCGGCGGTCAAGCGCAAAAAGGTTGACCGGAGCGGGCCTGCACGATAAGGTCTGCCCTCATGAATCCTTCCCGCCGCGAAGTCTTGATGTCATTGGCGATCGGCACGACGGGTGTGCTCCTCGATGTGCCCCGCGTGTTCGGGCAGGGGGCCGCCGCTCCCAGGACGGCCGCAGCGCTCCGCGGCCGGGTCGATGTGCATTTCCATCTTGGTGGGAATGCCGGCTTCGGTGGAGGGGGCAACACCGCCGCGATTGCCGCCGCGGCGCGGGCGTCCGTGGAGGACCTGGATCGCGCCGGCACCGCCGCCGGCATCATCTCCGCCTCGTCGTCCGGCGCCGGCACCGGCACCGTCGAGCAGCGAAACCGCCAGGCGCGCGATTTCAACGACACGGCCGCGCGCTGGGTGTCGGATCACCCGACGCGCTTCGGTCTCTGGACGAGGCTGCCGCTGACGGACGTCGATGCCAGCCTCAAGGAAATCGAGTACGGCATGGACCAGCTCAAGGCGGATGGGATCGGCCTGGTCACCAGCTATGAAGATGCATGGCTGGGCGATCCGAAGCTCAAGCCGGTTTACCAGGAGCTGAATCGCCGCAAGGCCGTCGTCTACGTGCATCCGAACGACGCGGCGTGCTGCGGCGGCCCGAATGCACTGACCTACCAGAAACTGAATCCGCCGACCAGCGGGTCGTGGCTCGAGTACCCGATGAACACGGCGCGCACGATCTTCAGCCTGATGATGGGCGGCACCATCCGGCAGTACCCGGACGTCAAGTTCATCTTCTCCCACGGCGGCGGCGTCACGCCGCTCCTGCTGTCACGCATCGAGGGATTCGCCAACTGGAATTCCGTGGGCCCCGAGAAGCTGAAGCAGATGTTCCCCGACGGCCTTACGAACGAATTCAGGAAGCTGTACTTCGAGGTGGCGCAGGCGTTCTCGAAGGTGAACATGGATGCGCTGATGGCGCTGGTGCCCACGTCGCACATCCTCTACGGGAGTGACTATCCGGTGTTCCCGGCCGACAACAGCGCAAAAGGGCTCGAGAAGCTCGATCTGCCGGCGAACCTGCGCCGCGCGATCGACCGCGACAACCTGGCGGCGCTGCTGCCGAAGTGGAAAGCCTGAGGCGTCTGCGGCGCGGACCTTTACGGTCCGCGGAGAGGTTACGGCGTGTTCTTCGTGAAGGTGGCGGTGCCGAAATTCACGAACGGTTCTCCGCCTACCGAAATCTGCTGGCGAAGCAGGAACATGATGGGTGAGCGGGTGTCGAGCGTCCCACGCATGGCGACGTTCGCATCCTTCACCTTCATGACGGGCTCTTCCCAGAAATACGTGTAGTAGCCGCCCGGGTCGCCGCCGACGGGGCCCATCCGGATGTGCCGGAACCCGCGGCTGTCGCTTTCCACCCAGACGAGATACTTGCGGTTCACATCGTAGGTGAGCTGCAGCGCGGCAGTGTAAGCGCCGTCAGGCCCCTTCATGTCGAACGTGCCTTCGTAGTAGCAGCCCTGGACATGCTTGATGTTCAGGGTTCCTGTGACGTCGCCTTCGCGGCTGAGCGGCGACTCGGGCGCCACCCACTCCACCTGCCATGTGCCGACGAAATAATCGGGATCGAGCAGCTCCTCCTGGTCGCTTGGTGCCGCCCTTTTCGTCTGTTTCCGCGTCTCGGCGATGAACTGCTTCTGTTCAGCAGTCAGGCACTCAGCGGAAGGGCGGTCGGTCGAAAACGTGGCGACGTATTGCGCCGCTGACGACTCAACGGCGATGGCAACGGTGCACGATGCAGCGAGGCTGAGAACCCACTTGTTCATATGGATCATTCGTCTACTTAGCGCAGGCCGCGTCGAGCATCTGGAACGACATCGTGTTGATGCGCGGGTCCTTCGCATCCTTGATCAGGATCCCCCGGACCGCCATCTTGTGTCCCTGATGCGGCGCGGGATTGAAGACGGCAATGTTCATCAGCCGGAACTTCTGCGTCCCGAGCGCCTTGGCTGCCGCCGCCTTTACGGCCTCCGGCGTCGTCGTGGGCCTCCGCTGCAGCTCAGGCGCGGACGCGTTCGTCAGCATCCACATCTGATTGGGCGCCGACTGGAGGCAGCCAACGACTTCCACGATATCCACCACCGGCGGGATCTGGCCGACGCCAGGTGGCGCCTGCCGCCCCTCCCTGTTCTGCTGCGCAAGCGCGGCGGCGCTGAATGTCAGCGCGGCGATGGCTGTGATGGCAAATGTTCTGAATTGCATGGTTGGGAGCCGAGGATATCGTGCCGCCGTAGACGCGTCAATATGAGTTGACGGGTCTCCGGAGTCCTGTCATGATCGCGCGCGGGAGTGTGCGGTATGAAGAGCTTCGTAACCTCATTGGTGGCCGCTGTCCTGGTCCTCGGGGCCTATTCGCTGGCTGAAGCACAGGTGCCCACGTTCAATAAGGACGTCGCTCCAATCCTTTATTCCAAGTGCGTGAACTGCCATCGGCCGGGCGAGATTGCGCCGATGTCGCTGATGTCATACCGGGCAGCGAGGCCCTGGGCACGCGCAATCAAGGTGAAGGTCGTCGCCCGCGAGATGCCGCCCTGGTTCCTCAGTGACAATCCGCAGCACCCGGTCACAGACGCCAACGTCCTGACGCAGGCGCAGATCAACATCCTGGCCGCCTGGGCCGACGGCGGTGCGCCGGAAGGCACGGAACCGGCGCCGGAGGCGCCGAAGTTCGTCGACAACGTCAACGCCTCGATCGGCCGTGCGCCGGAGTACACGCTTTCGACGCCGACAATCGATATTCCGGCGAGCGGCCAGTTTCCGAACATCACGGTCTGGACCAAGACGCCATTCAGCGAGAACACGTTCTTCGAAGCCACCGAGATGCGGCCGACGAATCGCGCGGTGACGCATCACTCCGGAACCTTTGCGCTGGCGCTGCCGCCCGGTTCGTCCATCGGCCGCGGGCCGGCCTGGAAGGGCGGTCCGGAGATCGACGGTGTCCTCCTGAAGGCGGATGGGACGGTCGATGAGACCACTGTCGACGCTGAGTTTGCGACGACCACGATCTCGCCGGCGTACTTTGACGAGGGTCCACGCCGGGCGAGGGGCAACACCCACAACGGCATCATCGGGCACTATGCGCCGGCGGGCGGGTTCCTCAAGTACCCGTCGGACATGGTCAAGCGCGTCGGACCGGCGAACCAGTACATGAACTGGCTCCTGCACTACACCGTGACCGGCAAGCCCGAGAAGGTCCGCATGGATATGTTTCTCTGGGCGAGCGATCCCAAGAAAGCGAAGTATGAGGCCGTGGGCTCGCTCATGGACGACGTGGAAATCGTGAACGGCAGGGAACTGATCGGACGGGAACGCCGTCCGGCGATCAAGCCGCACGAGGACAAGTACACGGTTGTGAGCATGACGGCGTTCGACTCGCCGGTGACGATCCTGAATTTCTGGCCGCACATGCACCTGCGCGGCCGGCAGATGAAGTTTGTCGCCGCTTTCCCGGACGGCCACGAGGAGACGCTGCTCGACGTGGCGAGGTATCAGTTCGACTGGCAGCTGTTCTACTTCCTCGAGAAGCCGGTGAAGCTCCCGGCGGGTACGATCGTCCGCGCCGAGACCCTGTATGACAACTCGCTGAAGAACAAGGTCAACCCGGCGCCGCAGATCGAGGTGCCCTGGGGCAGCATGAGCTGGGACGAGATGCACTTCCCGTTCGTCGAGTTCGTGCTCGATAACGACGTGCAGCCGTGGAACCGCCGGCGGACCGGCACCAACTAACGTCTTCGGGGCCGACCACGGTCGGCCCCTACCGCGTCAATCGAAATCGAATTCGTAGGGGCCGAGCTTGCTCGGCCCCTTGTGTTTTTGGGGCGCGATGATACAGGTCGCCGGGATCTCCAAGCACTACGGGCCGTACGTCGCGGTGGCGGACCTGTCGTTCGAGATCCCGCGCGGCCAGATCGTCGCGATGCTGGGCCCGAACGGGGCGGGCAAGACGACGACGATGAAGATTGTGACCGGCTTCATCGCACCGACGTCGGGTTCCGTGTCGGTGGCCGGATTCGACGTCCGCACGGACCGCCTCTCGGCGGCCGCGCAGATCGGCTATCTTCCCGAGAACGGCCCGCTCTATCCCGACATGACGCCCCGGCAGCTGCTGCGGTTCTTCGGCGAAGCTCGCCGCCTTGAGAGGCACTCCCTCGACAGCCGGATTGACAGCGTCGTTGCCGAGTGCGGCCTCAGCGACGTCGCCCAGAAGCCCATCGGCAAGCTGTCCAAGGGGCTGCGGCAGAGGGTCGGGCTGGCACAGGCGCTCCTGCACGATCCGGACGTCCTGATCATGGACGAGCCGACCGCCGGCCTCGACCCGATCCAGATTCGCCAGTTTCGCGCGCACCTGCTCCGGTTCCGGCAGACCAAGACCGTCGTCGTCTCGACGCATGCACTGCATGAAGCGGAGACGATCGCGGATCGCGTCCTGCTGATTCACCGCGGACGCCTCGTGTTTGACGGAACGCCCGCCGCGATGCGGGCGGACGGTTCGCTCGAGCAGCGCTTCCACGATCTGACGGCCGGATCGGAACCGCGAGCGTAAATGGGTGGCCGCGTCTCTCCAGCGGTCATTGTGGCGCTCGGCAAGCGCGACCTCTGGCGCTACTTCAACAATCCAACCGGATACGTCTTCATCACGCTGTTCATCTTCCTGAGCGGCGTGGCGGCGTTCTGGCAGCCGCGCTTTTTCCTTCGCAACCTGGCGACGCTCGACGAGCTGAACGCCGTCTTCCCCTATTTGATCGTCCTCTTCGTGGCGGCGCTCACGATGGGCACGTGGGCGGAGGAGCGGAAGCAGGGCACCGACGAGCTGCTGCTGACGCTGCCGGCGACAGATCTCGAGATCGTGCTCGGCAAGTACGCCGCCATCCTTGGCATCTACTCCGCGTCGCTCCTGATCTCACTAAGCCACGTGGTGGTGCTCATGCGCCTCGGCAACCCCGATCCGGGGCTGCTCGCCGTGAACTATTTCGGGTATTGGCTGCTTGGCGCCGCGCTCATTCCCATCGGCATGCTGGCGTCGGCCTTCACCTCCAACGCCACGGTGGCGTTCGTGCTTGCGGCGCTGCTGTGCAGCCTGCCGGTGCTGATCGACGCCGCGGCCGGTCTCTTCGATCCGTTGTCCGGCCGCTTTCTGGCGCAGGCGGGCGTGTTCGTCCACTTCAACGAGTTCGCGCAGGGGATCGTCAGCGCCGCGGCGCTCACGTACTTTGCCGGCCTGGCGGCGCTGTGTGCCGGCCTGAACGTGGCGGTGATCCGACGCGGCAGGGTTCCACTCAGCGCGCACGTCGCCGTGCGGGCGGCGGCATTCATCGTCGCGCTGGCCGCCGCGACCGTGCTGATGTCGCGGGCGAACGTCCGCCTCGATGCGACGGCGGAACGCATTCATTCGCTTGGCGACGAGACGCGCCGGCTGGTGACGACGCTGCCGGACGATCGGGCCGTGCTGATTCAGGCGTTCGTGAGCCCTGACGTGCCGGAGGAATACGTCCAGCAGCGGGAGAGCCTGCTGGGCACGCTTCGCGACATCGAGGCGCTGGCGGGCGGCAGGGCGCAGGTCGTCGTCACCGAGACGACGCCGTATTCCGATGCGGCGCGCCTCGCGCGCGAGCGCTTCGGCATCGTGCCGCGGCTGGTGTCGCGCGCGGATGCCGTGGCGGGGGAAGACGAGGCCGTGTTCATGGCCGTGGCGTTCACGTCGGGCGCCGACGAACAGGTGCTCCCGTTCCTCGAGCACGGCCTGTCGCCGGAGTACGAGGTGACGCGCGCACTTCGCCTCGTGGCGCGGACGTCCCGCAAGCGGGTCGGCATCATCGACACCGATGCCGGCATCCTCGGCGGCCTCGATCAAGCATCGGGCCGGTGGCGGCTTCCCTGGGCCATCGTGCGCGAGCTGCGACGCCAGTACGAAGTCGTGGAGATCGACGCCTCGAGTCCGATCGCCGATCCGGTCGATGCCCTCATCGTCGTGCTGCCTTCAATGCTGCTGCAGCTCCAGATGGATAACGTGCTGGGCGCGATTCGGGGTGGCATCCCGGCGGTGGTCCTCGTGGATCCGCTGCCGGCGATGGACATGCGGCTCGCGCCCGCTGCGCCGATGGCGGCGCGCGCCAATCCGTACGCCGATCCCGCGCAGGCGTTCATGCGCAAGAACACGGGCGATTCGCAAACGTTCATGGTGGAACTCGGATTCTTGTGGCGGCCCACGCAGATCGTTTGGGACACGTACTCGCCCCATCCTGAGTTTGCCCAGTTGCCGAAGGAGGTCGTCTTCGTCGGACAGGGAAGCGGCAGCCCTGAGCCGCTGAGCGCGCAGCACCCTGCCACATCCGGCCTGGAAGAAGTGATGCTGTTCTACAGCGGGCACCTCGAGGCCGCCGAAGGCTCCGGCGCGTCCTTCACGCCGCTCCTTCGAACCGGGCCCGGGTCGGGCACGTCCGGGTACTTCGAGGTGGTGCAGCCCACGCCGACCGGCCCGATCCTGAATACGAGTCCGCCGCGAAATCCGGATGGACAGCCGCGGGTCCTCGCCGCCGAAGCGCGCGTCGAGGGCGATGCCACGCGCAAGCCGTTCCGGGTGATTGCGATCGCCGATCTCGACTTCATTTCGGACCAGGCGTTCGAGATGCGGGAGCAGGTGCCGGCGAACGTCAGCGTCGACAACATCTCCTTCTTTCTGAACTCGGTTGACGTGCTCGCGGGCGATCCGTCGTTCATCGAGCTGCGGAAGACGCGGGCCAGGTACCGTACGCTGGAGCAGGTCGCGGCGCAGACGCGAATGTTCCTGGGGCGAAGGGCGCAGGAAGAGGAGAAGGCGGCAGCGGATGCCCAGGCCGCGCTCGATGCCGCGCAGCAACGCCTCAAGAGCGCGGTCGAATCAATCGCCGGCCGTCAGGACCTTGACCCGCTCGCCAAGCAGGCGATGGCGCGGAACACTGAGGCCGTGGAAGGCCGGAGATTCGAGGTGTTGCGGACCAATATCGAGCAGGAAAAGGCGATGAAGATCCAGGCGAGCCGGGAGGCGATGGAGGCGGAAGTGCGCCGCATCCAGAGCACGATCCGCATGACCGCCGTGGCGGTTCCTCCGGTGCCGGTGATCGTCCTGGGTGTCGTGATCTTCCTGCGGCGCCGGCGGCAGGAACGCGAAGCCGCGGCGCTCGCCCAGCGCCTCACGGGTAAAGCGTGACCCAGACCCCTCGACTTCGCTCGGGGCAAGCCGAGAACCGCACCACCCTCGCCTTCGTCGGTGTGGCGGTCCTGCTGGCAATAGCGGCCTGGGCGACCTCGCCGCGAGTCGACACGCCGGCCAGCCTGCTGGACCGCGGTACAACGTTTTTTCCCGGGTTCACGGACCCTGCGAGCGCGGCGTCGCTCGAGGTGTTCGAGTTCGACGAGGCAACCTTCGTCGCGCAGCCGCTGAAGGTCGTCAACCAGAACGGGTCGTGGACGATTCCGTCGCACTACGGCTATCCCGCCGACGGTTCCGAAAAGCTCGCCACCACCGCTGCGGCGCTGATCGCGCTGACCAAAGACGACGTGGCGAGCGAGAACGCCGCCGACCATGAGCGGTGCGGCGTGATTGATCCACTCGACGAGACCGTCGCCACCTCGAAGGGGCGCGGTACGCGCGTGGTGGTTCGCGGCGCGGACGAGAGCGTTTTGGCCGACGTCATCATCGGAGCGCCGGTCGAGGGGCGCGATCAGATGCGCTACGTCCGCGTGCCGGGCCAGACGCGCACCTACGTGTCGCGCGTGGGCGGGTTGAGCGTCTCGACAGACGTCGATGACTGGATCGAGCGCGATCTGCTGCAGGTCGAACGCGACGATATCGACCGGATTGCCATTCAGCACTATGTCGTCGGCGCCGGGCGCGACAACGTGACGGACGGCGAGATGCTCCTGCTTCGCCGTCAGAATCGCGATGTCTGGACGCTGGCGGGAATCGCCGCCGGCGAGCGGATCAACACCTTCCCGATGAACCTGCTGGTGACGACGCTGGATGACCTGGCGATCGCTGACGTACGGCCGAAGCCGCCGGCGCTGGCCGCCGCGCTCTCCGGCACAGGCGGCGCGAGGATGTCGTCCGCCGACGCGGCCGACCTCGAGACGAAGGGCTTCCTGACGACGAGCGACGGCGGGCTGGTGCCGGTGGGCGGGGAAGTGTTTGTCCGCACCGACAGCGGCATCGGCTTTCAGCTTCGCTTCGGCGATATCGTCCACGGCGCCGATACGGCCGCAGAGGATCGCTACCTGATGATCTCTGCCGGATTTACTCCCGCCGCGCCGGGGGAGACGCCGACCAAAGAGGTCGAGGCCCGCCTCGCGCTGCTCCGCGCGAGATTTGCACCCTGGTATTACGTCGTGTCAGACGAGAGTTACGGACGGATCGTACTGGTCCGAAAGAATCTGCTCCAGGGATCCTAGCCTCGTGGGGGCGGCTTCAGCCGGCTCATAACTACCTTTCATACGTGGGGGCCGGCTTTAGCCGGCTCAGGAGCATCGGTCGTCGCCGTCCGTCATGCCGCGGTGCCGCCGCCGGCGAGATTGCTTCGAGGCATCGGCATGTCGCTCCGCAAAACCGGCTTGGCTGGAGGATCCCCAGCGTCCGCCGCCGCCGGCCTGGCGTCTGCGGCTTCGCCTGAAGGCGAAGCGCTGACTACGGTGTTGCTCCGGACATGCCGACGCCTCGAAGCTCGTGGGACGCTCGTGGCAGCCGGCTCAACTTCGGTCGTGGGGGCCGGCTTTAGCCGGCTCAGAAGCATCCGCCGCTCGTCCCTGATACCGTGGTACCGCCGCCGATGGCGGACCTCGTCGGCGGAAGTCTCGCTCCACCCGATTTCCAGCTTCGCGGCCCGTGGCGCTGGCGCAGGCGGCAGCACGGCGGCATGCCGGCCGGCGACGACTCAATTCCTTTCAGCGATACCAGCCGTTTCTGCCATTGCCACCGTGTTAACATCCCGCGCGTTCACCCGGCTGCGTGAATCTGGCCGATGACTTGAGCGAAGCTCGCAGTCGCCACCGAGAGGCCAAATGGGATCAACAGTCTTGTTGGCGGTTGTTCTGGTTCTGAACATCGGAGCCGGCGACGGCCCCATTGCACTCACAGGAACGGACAGCACCGCGGCTCCACAATCCACCGGCCCTCCTTCGGCGGCCCAGGAGATACCACCTCCGGACCTCCAGGGATTTCCCACAGCGCCAGCTCCCGATGAACTCGCTACTGTCGCGCTCCCCGACACCGTCAGCGCAGTCACGGCTCTGTTCGAACAACTTCCTGCTGCGGTGGCGGGTCATACGCGTCTGCCGCAGATTGATCGCGTATCTCCCGAGCGTCTCAGTGTCGGCTACGGCGAGGATCGGCGGATTTCCGGGGGAAGTACCGCCCTCCTATGGTTACTGGCGATTGATCTGACGAGGGGCGATTTCTTCCCACCCAACTGGACAGGTGGGCAGGTCGTCGCCTATATGGCGAGGCAGGCTGTTGAAGCTGGGCGGGATGGTAGCTTGTTCTGGGTGCGTAACGAGACATCTATGAATGTGCCTGGATCGGCTGAGCAATTCCTGGTCTACGGCATGCTGTGGGGCAGAGTCGACAGCTCCTGGATGTTCTCCGTCCAGGCCGACACTCGGGAAAGCCGCGATGCATTGCTGACCGCCTTTGTCGCTGCGGCCAAGTCTGCCGGTCGCTAATCGAGTTGGCTGCTACTCGCCGCGCCGCATTCAGGATCGGCGGAACGCCCTGAGCCGGCTGAAGCCGGCCCCCACGACCGAAGTGTGTAGCTGTAGGCGGAAGCGAGAACGTGGAAGGGTGAACGACGAGTTACGAACAGCTCGTCGACACCATTTTCAGAGGCTTGTTATCCAGTTCCGGGTTGTTGAGACGCGGAACAAATCGCGGTTGCGCGGCAGCGCCCTGTGCGCCGGACGCCCCCTGTGCGCCAGCCGCCGGGGCAGTGGCGGTCCCTGGTCCGGTGCCCGGCCGCACGATCGTATCGGGACTCGGCGGCACGTTGGCGGTCTGCGGTTGAATGACGCCGACGATCTCGACCTTGTGACCGACGTGCGCCTCGAGTCCTTCCTTGTGCATCAACCTGAAGACCGTCTTGCTCGGCGAAGGCGCCGGCGTGCCGACCGCGTCGGGCTTGACCCCGGGAGCGACCCACGGCCTGATTAAGACCGCTGAGTTCCGCAACTCGTAGTTGTCGCCCTCTTTCACCAGGCAGCCGATGGCGACGATCTCCTGCGAGGGATCGATCGCGGGCTTCTCGACGGGAACACCCGGCCTCGGCTGCGTGCCGGCACCCTGGGCCGCCAGCCCTGCCCCGCAGAACATCACGAACGCCAATGTCGTGAGGGTGGACCTGCCGCGCCGAGGCGGTCCGCTCGTGCGGACCGCCCCGCCGGCGCTGGCTCGTCGGGTCGCGTAGCGACCCGACCTTGTGCGAAGGCGGGTCATGTGACCTGCCATGACTACTCGCCGCCGC
>Ga0190265_10003290_pt1 | contig 11016 bp, 11 predicted proteins | sample Popmic124T_FD_133135 | JGI IMG/M metagenome (GOLD analysis project Ga0190265, IMG submission 133135) | Populus adjacent soil microbial communities from riparian zone of Indian Creek, Utah, USA - 124 T | ecosystem: Environmental > Terrestrial > Soil > Riparian zone | place: USA: Utah | collected...
AAATACAAGCGAAAATTCGAGGTCGCCATCAATCCTGGCCACGAGCAGACGGTCCCGGTGCTGGTATGGCCGTCGCAGGCGCCCTGGTACCCGGATCTCGTCCTGCAGTCGACCGACCGCGGGCGCAAGCTCCTCGGCACCGTTGAAGTCGAGACCGCCGAGTCGGTGCACAATCTCGAGGGGATGTCGCAGTGGGCGTCGTTCGCCACGCTGCGCGCCCCGTTTCACCTGTACGTCCCCGCGTCGAACATCGACACGGCGAAACGGCTCTGCGTCGACCTGCAAATCCCGGTTGCCGAGATCTGGGCGTTCAACGCACTCGGCGACCAGATGCGGTTCACGCTGGTGCAGCGATCGTCGCGATCAGCCGAGCCCAAAGCCCGCGCGGCCGCGCCGCGGACGGATCCTTCGAGCCGTGCCCGCCCGAGCCGGCCGGCGGCGCGGCCTGCCCGCGCGGCCGCCGGCGGCGCGCGCCGCAAGGCGGCCGCCAAGAAGAGCACGCCGCGCAGCGGCGACGCCCGCAAGAAGTCCTCTGGTTCGTCGCGGACGCAGAAGCGTAAGTAGGTCGTGCCGTTCCTCCGCGTGATCCGCGACAAGCGCGGGTACGAAACCACCTATCTCATGCACTGGTATCGCGAGGGCACGCGTCAGCGCTCGCGAATCCTCTACGTCTTCCGCAGTCCGGGCGGCGTGCGCGTCGGGCGCGAATCGCTGGAGCCGGAGATCCTGCGCGACATCGAAGCGAACTATCCCGATATTGCGTTCGACTGGAAGGCCGTGCTCGACAACAAGCAGATCGTCGAGACCGCGCCCGAGCTGCGCCGGCCTCGCAAACGCCGCCGCTCGGAAGAAGAGGTGGCGGCCGAGTCTGGCGCGCTCCGGCCGCAGAGCGCCGAAGGCGCCCCGAAGCCGCACCCCTCGACGTCCGCTCGGAGTGCCCTGAGCGGCGTCGAAGGGCAGAGCGGCGAAAGCGCCCCGAAGCCGCAGAGCGGCGAAGGCGGGCCGGCACGCCCGCCGATTCCGTCGGCGATTGAAGGCGCGACGCCCGACGAGCAGACCGCGTTCCTGTCTCGCTGGTATCCGATCGTCCGCGATCGGATCCCGCAGCGCACCGCCGATCCCGCGCGTCTTGAGGCGCTGCTTGCGCTGGCCGAGCGCATGAACCCGGCGGCGTGGACCGACGCGGATCAGATCGCCGCCGGCCTGCAGCAGGCGGGGGAAGCGCTCGAGCGGCTGTCACACGTGTTCGCGCGCCGCCGGCGACGATCCAGGCGCGCGAAGGGCGCGGACAAGAGTGCACCGCGCGAGGCCGCGTCTCGTACCGAGCCTGACTCGCCGCAGCCGCCGAGCGGCGAAGGCGGGCCGCCTCCGCCGGACATCCCGCCGACAAACGAGTGATGGACTGGCTGGCGCCGGTCGTCCTCAAGCTCGCCGAGCTGGGCGCATGGGGCCCGGTCCTCTTCATCCTGTTGTATATCGCCGCCGCCGTGACGCTGGCGCCCGCCTTCTTCCTGACGGTTGCCGCCGGCGCGATGTTCGGCGTCTGGCGCGGCAGCGTCATCGTCTTCATCGGCGCCTCGCTTGGCGCGTCTGCGGTCTATGCCCTGGGCCAGCCCTTGTCGCGCTCGCGGTTGATCGCGCGGGTGACGCGCGACCGCCGCGTGGCGGCGGTGCGCGAGGCGGTGGCGGGGGAGGGGGCCTGGCTGATGTTTCTCCTCAGGCTGTCGCCGCTCGTGCCGTTCAACATCCTCAACTACGCGCTGGCGCTGAGCGGCGTGCGGTACTCGGACTTTGCGATTGCGCTGCTCGGGATGATTCCCGCGATCATCATGTACACGTATTACGGAAAGGTCGTCGGGGACGTCGCGGCGCTTGCCGCCGGCGTTGCGGCGCCGCGCGGGCCCGAGTACTGGGCGCTGCTCGCCGTTGGCCTGGTCGCGGTCTTCGTGTCGACGACGATGATTACGCGGGCGGCGCGTCGTGCGATCGAGCGGCAGCGGAATCCATAAGCCATTCGACGCGGTCGCCCGCGGCGCGGAGCAATTGCGCCGGCCACCGCCTGACATCCTCCGGTCCGTCCAGGGCCGCGCTGACGGCGGCGGCCTTGCTGGCGCCCGACACGAGCACCACGATCGCGCGCGCGTCGAGCAGCGCCGGCGGCGTCAGCGTGATCCGCCAGGCGTGAAGGTGCTCCACCCACACGGCGGCCACGCGTTCGTCCTGTGGCGCGAACCCTGTCGGGTTCGCGTGGGCGAGCCTGACAAGGCTCGCCCCACTTCCGTTGGGCAGGACGCTTCCGGGAAAGATCGAGGCAATGTGGGCATCCTCTCCGAGTCCAAGCAGCAGTACGTCGAACGGCAGATGCCCGCTCAGTACCGCTGCGTATTCACGCGCGGCGTCGGCGGCGTCGGGAAGCTCGCCGCGCATCCGGTGAACCTGCGCCGACGGAATGGGCACGTGCGCAAGCAGCGCGCGGTGCGCCATGCCGAAGTTGCTTTCTGGATGATCGGGCGGCACCTGGCGCTCATCGCTCCAGAAGACGTGGACGCACGTCCAGTCAATCCTGGCGCGCCACGGTCGAGCGTTGTCGGCGAGCAGCTCGTAGAGGCGCCGCGGGGTGCGCCCGCCTGACAGGCAGAGACGCGCGGCCTGGCGCCCGGCAATCGACGCCTCGATCAGCGACGTGACGCGGTCGGCCGCGGCGGCGGCCAGTGCCTCCTGATCCTTCAGGACAATGATGATCGCCACCGCCGGCCCTCGCGCTCGAGAAGCCAATCGGCCTCGGGCGGTCCCCATGATCCCGGCTCGTAGATCGACGGCGGTGAGGCCGTGTCGCGCGCCCAGGCGTCCAGGATCGGCTGAACGATCTGCCAGCCCGTCTCGACGATGTCCATGCGGTGGAAGAGCGTCTGATCGCCCGCCATCGCGTCAAAGAGCAGCGTCTCGTAGCCGGTGCTCGGCTCGCGATGAAAGTGCGCCGCATAGCCGAAGTCCATCGTCACCGTCTCGAGCCGCTCGAGCGGCCCCGGCACCTTCGCATCGAAGGAGAGCGAGATGCCTTCCTCCGGCTGGATCCGCAGCAGGAGCACGTTGGGATTGGTGCACTCGACCGGCGTTTCACGGAACAGGGTGAAAGGGGCAGGCTTGAAGTGCACCGACACCTCGGTGGACCGGCGGGCAAGACGCTTGCCGGTGCGGAGATAAAAGGGCACGCCCGCCCATCGCCAGTTGTCGAGCATCAGCCGCAGCGCGACGTAGGTCTCCGTTCGCGAGCCGGTGGCGACGTGCGGCTCCTGGCGGTACCCGGCGTACTGGGCTCGGAGGGCGTAATTGCGGACATCGGCGTCGGCCAGGGGGGTGACGCCGTTCAGCACCTTGACCTTCTCGTCGCGCACCGCCTCGGCTTTGAACGACACCGGCGGTTCCATGCAGACGAGCGTCAGCAGCTGGAACATGTGGTTCTGCACGATGTCACGCAGCGCGCCCGCTTTCTCGTAGTAGGCGCCGCGTTTGCCGATTCCCTCGTCTTCCGCCACCTGCAGCTGGACGTGGTCGACGTAGCGCCGATTCCAGATCGGCTCGAAGATGCCGTTGGCAAACCGAAACGCGAGGATGTTCTGAACGGTCTCTTTTCCCAGGTAGTGATCGATGCGATAGATCTGCGTTTCGCGCAGGCCTTCGGTCAGCTCCGCATTCAGGCGGCGCGCGCTCTCGAGGTCATAGCCGAACGGCTTTTCGACGACGACCCGCCGCCATCCTTCGCGCTCGTCGGCGAGTCCGGCCGCCGCGAGGCGGCGGCTCACCGTGGCAAAGAGTTCAGGAGGTACTGCAAGGTAGAACAGGTAGTTCGGAGGGATCCCGTGGCGGCGCCGCACCTGGTCCAGCACGGTCTTGAGCCGGTCGTACAGCCCCGGATCGTCGAGCTCGCCGGCCGTGTAATGCAGGCGGTCGCTGATCCGCTGCCACATCGCGGCGTCCAGCGGTTCGCCTTCCTCGCCCTCGACGCTCGCGCGAACCTGCGTCCGATAGGCGTCCTCGGACATCGCCGGGCGCGCGACGCCGAGGATCGCGAAGGGCTCGGGCAGCAGGCCAGCCTCAGCGAGGTTGTGGATCGCCGGGAGGAGCTTTCGGCGCGCAAGGTCGCCCGATGCGCCAAAGATGACGAGGACGCACGAATCAGCGCGGGGGCTCGACATGGCCGCCGAACTGGGCCCGCAGCGCCGACAGCACCTTGTCTGCGAACGTATGCGCGGCCCGCGAACGGAACCGCGCGTACAGCGCGGCGGTCAACACCGTGGCCGGCACTTCCTCTTCCATCGCCGTCTCGACCGTCCATCGGCCTTCGCCTGAATCCTCGACGTGGCCGGTGAACTGATCGAGTCCCGGGTCCTTCGCGAGCGCCATTGCGGCCAGGTCGAGGAGCCACGAGCCGATCACACTGCCGCGCCGCCAGACCTCCGCGACTTGTGCGAGATCCAGATCGTACCGCTGCCCGGCGGGCAGCCCGTCATTCGACGCATGCCGCAGGATGTCGAACCCTTCGGCGTACGCCTGCATCAGCCCGTACTCAATCCCGTTGTGAACCATCTTGACGAAGTGACCGGCGCCCGCCGGCCCGCAGTGCAGGAAGCCTTCGTGCGCGGTCGTGCCGCTGCGTAGCCCTTCGGAGGGAAGCACCGCGCCTTGCCCGGGTGCGAGCGTCCGGAACAGCGGTGTCAGCCGCGTCACAGCACCCGGCGAGCCGCCGATCATCAGGCAGTAGCCGCGGCGCGCGCCCCAGACGCCGCCGCTCGTACCGACGTCCACGTAGTCGAGCCCCCTGGCCGCCAGCTCGCGCGCGCGCCGGATGTCGTCCTTGAAATAGGTGTTGCCGCCGTCAACGATCGTGTCGCCCCGATCGAGCCGCGGGGCCACGGCGGCGATTGTGTCCTCCGTGGCGGCGCCGGCCGGCACCATGATCCAGATCGTACGCGGCGGCGTGAGGCGGGCGACGAGGTCGTCGAGCGATCCGGCTGGTGCCGCGCCCTCGCGCGCGATCGCCTCGATCGCTTCCGGGCGTTGATCCCAGGCCACCACCTGGTGACCGCCGGCCGCGAGCCGCCGGGCCATGTTCCCGCCCATCTTCCCCAGGCCGATCAGCCCTACCTGCATCGGCTACTTTCGGTAACGGGCTTCCATCGCGAGAATCTTGTTCAGGCGCCGCTGGTGGCGTTCCTCACCCGAGAACGTCGCGCGCAGGAACGCCGCCGCAATCTCCTGGGCCAGCGCGGGGCCGATGACGCGGGCGCCGAGACACAGCACGTTCATGTCGTCATGCTCCACCGCCTGGTGGGCCGTGTAGGTGTCGTGGACGACCGCCGCGCGGATGCCGGGCACCTTGTTCGCCGCAATCGAGACGCCCGCGCCGCTGCCGCAGACGATGATGCCGCGATCGACGCGGCCGCCGCTCAGCGCGTCGGCCACCGACTGCGCGCAGTCCGGATAATCGACCGCTGCGGTCGAATGCGTGCCCAGGTCGAGCACGTCGTGCCCCTGTCCGCGCAGAATCTCCGCCAGATCGCGCTTCATCTCGAATCCTGCATGATCTCCGGCAATTGCGATTCGCATCGGCCACCTATTATGCCGCCTGATATAATTCATTCCATGCGAAATACCGCTAACTCTCTGGTGGCCGTGGGCTTTGCGCTCGTGGCCGTCGCCGCGTTGCTGACGTTCGGCGAAGCACGGCCGGCGGCGCAGGCTGCGCCGGCCGCTCCGCAGACGGCGTCCCAGCAGCCGACCTTCCGCGTGGCCGTCGACCTCGTCACCACCGACGTGATCGTCCGCGACCAGCGGGATCAGTTCGTCTCGGATCTGAAGCCCGAGGAATTCGAGGTGTTCGAAGACGGCGTGAAGCAGAGCATCGTGTCGCTCGTGCTCACGCACGGCGGCCGCGTGTTCAACGTGCAGGCGCCCCCGCCGGCGGCCGCGCCCGAAGGGATCATCCTGCCGCCCGCCCGGCCGACCAACGATGCAGCGGGCCGCGTATTCCTGATCTTCATCGACGACCTGCACCTGGACTTCCGGATGACGCCGCGCGCGCGCGACCTGATGCAGCGGATGCTGCGGAACCTGGTGCACGACGGCGACATGTTCGGGATCGTCTCGACTGGCACCTCGTCCATCTCCGAGCAACTGACGTACGACCGACAGGTGCTCGAAGGGGCGATCAGCCGCGTCACGGGCAGCGGGCTACGCCCGGAGGACGTCATCAAGGGAATGCAGAGCAACCAGGGGTCGGAGCTGCGCTACCGCGCGCACGTGGCGTTCAAGACCGCGTACGACCTGATGAGAAACCTGGAGAGCCTGCGCAACCGGCGGAAGGCGGTCATCTACATCAGCAGCGGCTACGACTTCAATCCGTTCGAAACGTCGCGGCTGAAGTACCAGGCGGAGCTGTACGGCCTGGACACAAACGATCAGCAGCAGTTCGATCCGTTCACCATGTCGCGGGACCAGGGAAACACGTTCGCAGAAGCCGATCTCGTGCGCGAGCTCGCCGAGTTGACGCGGGCCGCCAACCGCGCGAACGCGACGTTCTACACGATTGACCCCCGCGGCCTGATTGCCGGCCAGGATCTGGGTGACGAGCAGGTGGACGCCGCCGAGTGGCAGAACCACATCCGCGAAACGCAGGACAGCCTGCGCGTGCTGGCCGAGCAGACCGGCGGGATCGCCGTCGTCAACCAGAACGACTTCGACAAGGCGCTCAAGCGGATCGACGCCGAAACGAGCGATTACTACGTGCTCGGGTACTACTCGACGAATCCGGACCCGCTCAAGCGGACGCGCCGGATCGAGGTGAAGACAACACGCAACGGGATCAACGTGTGGTCGCGCACCTCGTACTCGCTGCGGCCGACGCCGCAACCTCAGTAATGCCGGGGCGCCCGCGCGGCTTCATCGAAGCGCGGGCGTATCTTCTCGAACACCCGGATCACTTCTGACACCGGCCGGGGCAGCCGGCTCATTTTCGGATACAGCCATCCCGTCTGCCGGCGGATGGTGTGTCCGGCGATGCGGCTGCAGAACAGCGCCTTCGCTTCCACGTCGGCGGCCGCCGCCTGCCAGGGGATGATGCTGATCCCGAGGCCGTAGCGAACCATCGCCTTGATGATCTCCACGTTCTCGGTTTCCATGACGATGTCGGGCTCGATGCGCTCGCGGGTGAAGAACTCGTCGACGAGCCGGCGCGTCACGGAGCCTGTTTCGAAGAGAATGAACGGCTGCTTGTCGAGATCGGCCGGCACGATCTGGTGCTTCTTCGCGAGCGGGTGCGCCGGGTAAGTGGTGAGCATCAACTCTTCCTGAAGCACGGGCACCGAGACCAAATCGGTGGCTTCCACCGGCAGTGTCACGAGGCCAAGATCGCCGGCGCCCGACCGCAGCAGCCCGATCGAGCGATCCGCGCTGCCGACGGTGATCTTCAGGTCGAGGTTCGGATGTGTGCGCCGCATTTCCGCCAGCAGCGCGGGGAAGACGTAGAGACATACCGTCATCCCGCCGACCAGCCGCATCGTCCCGCGCAGCGACTCCTGCGTGTCGCTGATCGCCGACACGGTGTCCTGCAGATCCTGAAACATGCGATGGCTCAACTGGAGCAGCGATTCGCCCGCGGGCGTGATGCGGATACGGCGGCCGATGCGGTGGAACACGGCCTCGCCGAGTTCCTCCTCGAGCAGCAGGATCTGACGGCTGATGGCCGACTGCGAGACGCGGAGCTTTTCACCGGCGGCGGTGAACGACCCCGTATCGGCAATCGCGCGGATGATCTCGAGCTGCCGCAGGTCCATTGCGCGCAGAATACATGCGCTCAGCGCATGGGTGCAATGGGACCCATAACCAAGCCGGGTCCGCCGGAAAGGCTCGCGCCGCAGTAGGGCGGGTTCCGCGAAGCGGACCCGCCTAGGGCAACGCCGCGCGAGTTCGGGAGACGGCTTCCTTCAGGTACCCAGTATCCATCTCGATACCCACGAAGCTGACGCCAAGCTGGGCACAGGCGACGGCCGTAGACCCAAGGCCGAGGAACGGATCGGCCACCGTGCGGATCCGATCGAGGCCATGGAGGCGCAGGCACATCTCGGGGAGTTTCGGCGGGAAAGTCGCCGGATGCGGGCGCTCTTTCTCGCGGTTCTGGATGGTCTCGTACGGAATGAACCAGGTGTTCCCGCGGCAGCGGACGCCGGACGCCGCGGACCGCCAGCGTCCGACGTTTGATTTGTCCTGGTACGGGACACCAATCGCCTGGCGGTCGAGCGGCGCCCGGCCGTCGCGCGTGAAATGGAACACAAACTCGTGGCAGTCATGCAGGAACCGCTTGCTGTTGATCGGCTTGTAGTGCCCGACGGCGAGGTCTTGGTCGAGGCGCGCCCGGCTGCCGGCCAGTGCCTTTTCGATTGCGATCGACTTGATCCAGTGAATGGTGTTCTGGAGGTGAAGGTAGGGACGCGCCGCCTGCGCCACGTCCATCGCCGTCCACGGGTCGGTCGGCTTGGCCCCCACGTTCAGGAAAAGGGATCCGGCAGGCGAGAGCGCGCCCGCGGCACGCCGCACCCATTCGCCGGTCCACGCCAGGTACCGGTCGCGCGGAATCGTGTCGTCGTAGGTGCGGTACTGGATGCCGAGGTTATAGGGGGGAGACGTGACGATCGCGTCTATCGAGCCGGCGGGCAGATGATCGAGCAGGTCAAGACAGTCGCCAAGGTAAAAACGGAGTGTCGAACGGCCGGATTTGAAAGTTGTATGAGGAGGCGGAAACCGGGGCGTCGGCGTCGGCACTGAGGGGATTGTACCGCGAGGGTACAACCCGTCTCAGGAGGCTTTGATGGCGAGCGACGCGACCGGCGCGATGCCGCGGTCGACGCTGATCGTGTGGTTGCGGCGATGGCCGTAGGCGCTGCAGTCCTGACCTTTTTCTTCCACGTAGGTCAGCTCACGACTGGTCGCCACTTCGCGGTACCGGCCGATTACGCATCCGCAATTGAGGGTCCGAAATCCCAGGAGCCGCACCAGAGACATTGCCGACCTCCATCGACGGGAGAGCAAACTCTGTACCGCTGAGTTACGCCGCTCTGACTAGATCAACGTCCATCCGCGCCACATCGAACATTAGGAATTCCTCGAAAAGTGGAGGAAGCGTCTCGCACGGAGCGACGGCGATTGTCGCTTCGCCGCCACGTGTGTGTGGCGGTCCACCGACAGCGTTGGATCTTCTTCAAGGGTTTGGATGACGACTAGCTCGCGGCGCGCTCGCGCGACTGCATCGCCTTGAAGCTTTCGAGCTCCACGGCCCGTTGACGCGACGCCGCCCTGCGTGCGCGAACGATCCGGAATCCGAATCCGGCGTGCAGGAGCGCGATCACCCCGACCTCCAGCGTGGTCGGCACCGGCACCAGCGCGGGAACCATGTTCACGATCGCTGCGCCAACGAAGACGACTGAGAACAACGGGTCGATGCCGCCGCCGGGCAACGCCGGCCCCACGGTCATCACCGCCGTCTCCCAACGGGGCCCGTCGGCGAGGGCCTCGTAGTACACCTGCAGGTACCGCCCGATCCGTTCCGCACCCACGTGCAGGGCGTGCACCGCCTCGAACCCGCCGACCAGCACCGCCAGCGTCACGATCGTGGCGACCGGCGGCCCCCCGGCCACCAGCAACACGAGTGTCAGAACCGCCCATCCCAGGAGCGTCAGCGGTACCAGCGCCATCCGTGCGGTGCCGCGGATGGCAATAGTCTGCCGTAGGACGACAAACTCGGCGGACGTCAGCGGTTCAGTCATCGGAGTCAACCTAATCTGAGAGCTCTACTGGCACTGGATTTGGAAACGCTGAGCGCGCGAGCGGCTGAGATGACGCAAATGAGTACGCAAAGAGTAACTTTTGACCCCAGGGGGCTGTCAAAATCCCTTGCACGCTACAGTTTGTTTGCTACAATGCCGACACAATCCGTAACAAGTTCAGACTCAAGGGGTTGCTCGTGATCCAGGCCCGGCTCTTCAGGACACAACTGCTCTGTGCGCTCGCCATGCTCGGCATGCCGGGGGTAATTTCTGCACAGACGGCGGCGCCCCGTGGACCCAGCCAGGCTCAGCCGCCTCTGACCCTTTCCCAGCAGACGACAACCGTCGCGCCGAAGGCTGCAGCCGCGCCGGCGAAGAAGACGGTGTCGGCGGCCGCGCGGCGCCGCGCGGCGGCTCGCGCCCGGGCGGCTGCGGCGGCGCGGGCGCAGAAGGAAGCGGAAGAACCGAGGTTCAAGCTCGATGACAAGGGCGAGCTCGTGCCGGATCTGCGCGCGGAAGCCGCGATCATTTACGACCCCATCACCGGCCACGTGCTCTGGGAGCAGAACTCGCAGAACGAGCGCTCCATCGCCAGCATCACCAAGGTGATGACCGCCGTCGTGTTCCTCGAGGACTCGCCGGACCTGACGCGTGAAGTGGTGGTGCAGCGCGCCGACGTGCGCAATGCGTCCACGACCTACATCCGCGCCGGCTACAAGCTCACGCTGACGGACCTGCTGCACCTCACGCTGATCGCCTCCGACAACGCGGCTGCGCGCGTGCTGGCTCGCGTTTCGCCCCACGGGTCCACGGGCTTCATCACGCGCATGAACGAAAAGGCCTCGGAGCTGGGGCTGGCCGCCACGCACTACGCGGATCCCTCGGGGCTGCTTTCGGCGAACGTCTCGTCGGCCTACGATATGGCGCGGCTGATTGCCTACGTGGGCGGCGACGAGCGGATCGCGGGCGTGATGCAGAAGGCGAATCACAGCATCGCCGTGGGACGCCGGACGATCAACATTCACAGCACGAACCAGCTCGTCATGAAAGGCGACGTCGACGTGCTGGGCGGAAAGACGGGATTTATCCGCGCGGCCGGCTATTGTCTGGCCACGCTCCTGCGTCTGCCGCAGGGCGGGCCGCAGGTAGCGGTTGTCGTGCTGGGTGCGCACTCGAATGCCGGACGGTTCTGGGAAAC
>Ga0190265_10003291_pt1 | contig 11015 bp, 10 predicted proteins | sample Popmic124T_FD_133135 | JGI IMG/M metagenome (GOLD analysis project Ga0190265, IMG submission 133135) | Populus adjacent soil microbial communities from riparian zone of Indian Creek, Utah, USA - 124 T | ecosystem: Environmental > Terrestrial > Soil > Riparian zone | place: USA: Utah | collected...
CGACCGTGTGCTCCTCCGCTTCGACGGGGGCGCCGAGGTGCTGGCCCACCTGCCCTCGGAGACGGCGCCCATGCCGGGCTCCAGGGTCCGCGTGGGGCTGCGCGGCCGCCAGCCGCATTTCTTGGCCGCCGAAGAATAGATTCCCCTGGCATGCCGCTTGCGGCTTCATTCCAAAGATGGAAGGCCGCCGAGGAGCGGCTTTTCGCACAGGAAAGGAGCCTCTTTAATGCAGGTACCTCTCGAAATTTCTACCCGCTGGATCGACCTGACCCCGCCGTTGGAAGCCGATCTGCGGCGCCGCGCAGCCAAGCTGGAACGCCACTTCAACCGCATCACGAGCTGCCGGATCGCCGTCGAGGTGCCAAATCAGCGCGAGAGCGGCGGGCCGTACCGGGTCCGCGTCGACGTCATCGTGCCGGGTTCCGAGCTGGTGGCCGACAAGACGGCGGACGACCTGAACCTCGCCTTGAACGCCGCCTTCCAGGCCGCCGAACGACAGGTGGAGGAGTACTCGCAACGCCGGCGCGGCGAGGTGAAGACCCAGGTCGCGCCGCCCGAGGGCCGCATCGTCCGCCTGATGGACGACTTCGGATTCCTCATGAGCGACTCCGGCCAGGAGGTCTATTTCCATCGGAACGCCGTCCTCGATCCCCCCGGTTTTGAAGCCCTCGAGGTGGATGCGCGTGTGCGCTACGCCGAGGAGCAGGGCTTCGAAGGCCCGCAGGCCAGCACCGTGAGCCTGATCGAGACGGCGGAGAAGGCCCATGGGCAGGATCCGGCGGCGGAGAACGTCGTGGAGAGAGCGGTGCCGTGAGGATCTAAAGGGCATGCATGTTGCACCCCCTTTTTGGCGGGCGGGCCGACGCGTCCCGCCCGCCCACATCTCGGTGATTCCAACTAGGGAAAGGAGTACGACATGGCTCAGCAGGAACCCAGAGAAACTCTCATTGGCTGGCTCAACGACGCCTACGCGATGGAGAAGGGCCTCGTGCAGGTCTTGGAGAACCACGCCAACGACGTGAAGGACCGCCCGGAGATGTACCGCCGGATCGCCGGCCACCTGGAGCAGACCAAACTGCACGCCGAGCGCGTGCGCGAGTGCGTGGAGCGGCTGGGTGGCAGCACCTCGTCGGTGAAGACGGCGATGGGCGCCATCTCCGGCTTCTTCCAGGGCCGTTCCACCGGTGCCTCGCCGGACGAGCTGGTCAAGAACGGTCTCTCCGACTATGCTGCCGAGCACTTCGAGATCGCCTCGTACAAGGCGCTGATCGTGGCCGCCCGGGCCCTCGGCGAGAACGATGTGGTGCAGGTCTGCGAGAACATTTTGCGCGACGAGCAGGCCATGGCGGATTGGCTGGAGCAGCAACTCCCGCTGATCGTTCAGGAATACCTGGGCCGCGAGGCCACCGTCAGCTCCGGCGGCATGGGCTCTACGGGCACCCCGGGCTCCGTCAGGTACTAGTCCCGCTCGGCCGGTCTGTTTTTTCAGCTCCCTCCTCTCCCGGTGGAGGGGAGGGAGGCGGGAGAGGAGGGCCGGGGTGGTGAGGGCCCGAGGGGAGGAGCCCCGAGGCTGCTCTACCCCGGCAGCTCCACCGTGAACACCGTTCCCCGCGGCACGTTGTCCTCCACCCGGATGGAGCCGTGGTGGTCGGCGACGATGCGGTGGACGATGGCGAGCCCCAGGCCGGTGCCGCGGCCCTTGGTGGAGTAGTAGGGAAGGAAGAGCTTCTCCTTGGACTCGGCCGGGATGCCGCGCCCGGTGTCTGAAACCCGGATCTCCAGATGGCTGTTGACCTGGTGGGCCGAGACGCTCACCTGGCCCGGTGGGTCGGTCGCCTCGACCGCGTTGTCCAGCAGGTTGATCAGCGCGCGCTTGATCTGCTCGCCGTCGATCCAGGCCGGGGCGAGGCCGCCGTCCACCTGGTGCCCGATCTCCACCCCGGGTTTCAGGTTGCGGTAGAGGTGAAGGGTCTCGCTCACCAGCTTGGAGAGGTCGACGTGGGTGGGGCGCGGGCGGGGCATGCGGGCGTAGCGCGAGAACTCGTCGACCATCTCCTGGAGGGTCACCACCTCGCGCACGATGATCTCGACCCCCTCGTCGATCGCCGTGCCGAGCGCGGGGTCCCCCTGCCGGTGTTTCATCAGCAGGCGCTCGGCAGCCAGGCGGATCGGGGTGAGCGGGTTCTTGATCTCGTGGGCGATGCGGCGAGCCGCCTCGCTCCAGGCGGCGAGCTGCTGGGCCTTGATCAGCTCGGTCAGGTCTTCGAGCACCATCACCCGTCCCTGCACCACGCCCGAGGCGTCGGCGATGGGGGTGACCTTCACCTCGAAGGTCTTCCACTCCCCGCCGAGGAGCATGTGGACCTCTCGGGCGTCGCGGCGGCCGGACTCCTCGCGCAGCAGCTCGGCGAGCCGGCCGCGCTCCCGGTCGGCCCAGGCCTCCTCGGGGCGGCGGCCCACGACTTCCGGCTCGCCCTGGCGCAGCATCTTGAGCGCGGCGCTGTTGCAGGTGAAGATGCGGCCCGAGGAGTGGATCGACACGACGCCGGCGGCCAAGTTCTCGAGCACGGCGGCGATCATCGCCCTCTCGTCCGCCAGCCGCCGGTTGCTCTCGGTCAGCTCGCGGTTGCCGCGCTCCAGCAGCTCCTTGTTGCTCTCCAGCTCCTCGGTCATGCGGTTGAACGACTGCACCAACACCCCGAGCTCGTCGTCCGCCACCACCTCCACCCGGTGGGCGAGGTCGCCACCGCTGATCCGCCGGGTCCCTTCGGCGAGCGCCTGGATGGGCACGGTCACCTGCTTGGCCAGGTAGAGCCCCACCCAGGAGGAGGCGAGGAGGATCAGCAGGGTCACCATGAGGAACAGCAGCAGGTGGCTCGCCCGCAGGTCGTCCTTCTGCACCTCGAGCTGGCGGAAGGTCTGGTACCCCTGCACCAGCTTCTGCCGTTGCTCGGCGAGCACCGGGTCGAGCAGCGTGCCGGCAACGACGACGACCGGCGGCGGGGCGTCCGGCTCCGCGCCGGCCGCGAGAGGCGTGGCGGCGGCGGCCAGCAGCAGGCTGCCGGGGATGCCCGGCCGCTCCCGGATGGAGGTCGCCCGGCCTTCGGCCGCGGCCTGATCCAGGAAGGAGTGCTCCGGCTCGGGAAGGTCGGAGAGGCCGGATTGCGAGTCGAGCACGGCCTGCACGAACTCCCTGCCCTCGTAGACCGCCAGCAGGTCGAGGTCGAGCTCGCGCTGCAGCTCCTGGAGGCGGCGGGTGAGGCGCGGGCGCGCCTGGGCGGCGTGCAGGTCGAAGCCGCCGAGCTCGGCGGAAGCCCGCCCGGCGTCGCGCAGGTTGGTGCGCTCGATCTGGTCGTAGAGCGCCTGGGCCACGGCGTTACCCTGCTCGAGCACCGGCGCCACCGGCGTGTTGAACCAGCGGTCGATCGACCCCTGCAGCAGCTCGGTCGCGATGGCGAAGAGCACCAGCACCGGGATCAGCGACAGCCCCACGTAGGTCGCGACCAGCTTGAACTTGAAGGTCGACCCGAGCACCCGGTGCCGGCGCTCGACCAGCAGCTTGAACAGGTTGCGCAGCAGGACGAAGAGGACGACCAGGATGAGGACGACGTTGACGTACCAGAGGACGAACAGCAGCACCCGGTTGGTGACCAGGAAGGCCGGCAGCTCGCGACCTCGCTGGGCCATGTAGAAGAGGCCGGTGAACAGCAGCAGCAGAAGCGCCAAGCCGCCGAGGATCAGACGGTGGTTCTTGCGGTGGCGGTCGAAGCTTTCGCGCAGGCGCATGGCTCAGGCGGGGGGGCGGGGCGGCCGGAACTTCGACGATTCCTTCCAGTCCGTGTCGATCGTCTCCGGGATGAGCGCCAGGATCGTCCGCGATCCGAGCTCCGCCCGTACCTTCAGGAGCAGCCTCCTGTCGTGAGGCAGCCCGGTCAGGGTGAAGACCGGAAGCTGGCCGACCTGGGTCATCGCACTTTCCAGCGCCTTCTTGTCGCGCACCGTCCGGCTCTCGATCAGCTTGCCGTCCAGCTTGGAGTGCACGGTGTACTCGCGGGCGACCGCATCGTACATCGCGACCACCTCCAGGGTGCTCTCCTCCAGCTTGCGGTCCCACCAGCGCTTGCGGTCGCGGTGCAGCTCGAAGCGGTAGGTGATGGCGGTGGGCAGGCCGCTGTCGATGCGCTCGGAGAGGCGGCGGTCGAAGGCGTTGCGCAGGGTGAAGGTGGCGAGCACCCGGTCGCCGTCGAGCGCGATCTTGATCTCGGAGATTCTGGCCTCTGCTCGGGCCTGGGGGGCGAACCCGAAGAGGCAGAGAAGCGCGAGCGTCGCTCTCATCAAGGAACCGAGTGTAGCACCCCGGCCGGCCGAGCCCGCCTCCCGGGCGGCGCGAACGCGATATGCTCCCCTCCATGGCGACCAAGCCCCAGAACCAGCCCCGCCCGCTGGCGAGCAACAAGAAGGCCCGCCACGACTACCACATCCTGGAGAGCCTCGAGGCCGGCATCCGCCTCTCCGGCACCGAGGTCAAGGCGGTGCGCTCGGGCAAGGTGCAGCTCAAGGACAGCTACGTCGAGTTCCGCAACGGGCAGGCGTACCTGGTGGGAGCCCACATCAGCCACTACAGCCACGGCAACCGCGAGAACCACGAGCCGGAGGCGGTCCGCAAGCTGCTGCTCAAGCGGCGGGAGATCGAGCGCCTCTTCGGCCGCACCCAGTTGAAGGGACTCACCGTGGTACCCCTCTCGATCTACCTCAAGGGCAACTGGATCAAGGTGGAGATCGCTCTCGCCCAGGGCAAGAAGCTCTACGACAAGCGGGAGACCGAGAAGACGCGCGAGCTCGACCGTGAGGTCGAGGCGGCGGTCAAGGGCGGTACCTGGTGACGTGGTGAAGCGGCTGCCGGCGGGCGACTCCCCGCCGGCTCATTCACTCCCGACCTCCTGCCGCCGGCGCCGGCCTCCGGTGTCCTGAATGCGCTCGAGGGCGGTCTGGCCGCCATAACGGGCCACGATCCGGTCGTCGTAGTCGTCCGCCACGGTCGCGACCGCGGTGATCGCCCGCAGCAGGTCGCGCGCGTCGAGGCTCCTCCCGAAGATCGAGTGGGCGAAGAAGATGTCGGTGCCCACCAGGGAGAAGTGGCCGCAGGGTATCTGGTGGTTGAGCTCCAGGAGGCCGGCCAGCAGCTCCTCCTCCACCTCCACGTCCTGCACGCAGTAGGACATGATGACGATCATCGTCTCCTCGGACCCGTAGGGCTCGACGGAGATCTCCAGCACGGTCGTGCCGTACCGCACGTAGAAGTGGTCGTTGTCGGGATCGTGGTAGGGCTCCTCGAACAGCTCCCCGAGGTACTCCTTGAGCTTTTTGTACGTCTCCTCATGGACCGCTCTTTCGAACATGTTCCGTCACCTCCAGGCGCCCTACTCTAACTCATGCCCCCCTCGCGCGAGCCCCTTCCCTTCGACGTTGACACCCCAAGGCGTTGGGACTAACGTTTAGCTGAGCCGCAAAAAGCACCCGCGGCCTGATCTTCAAGGCGCTGCAGCTTCGGGTCCTTGGCAAATCGAGCGGCGGTGAACTTATCTCATCAAAAAACGACAGGAGGAGAGTCATGGAGAGGCGAGGAGGTTTGTTATGGGGGGCCGTGGGCGTTGCCGCTCTGGGGGCCCTGGCGGCCACTCCGGTGCAGGCGGCCGGCTTCAGCATCTTCGAACAGGGCACCAAGGCGATGGGCATGGCCGGCGCGTTCACCGCGCAGGCCGACGATCCGTCGATGCTCTTCCACAACGCGGGCGGCCTCGCATTCGTCACCGAGCGCGAGTTCTCGGCCGGCGTCACCTACATCAAGGGCGCCGAGGCGGAGCTCGAGGGCGCCGACCCCTTCCCGGGCGAGGGCTACCGGGCCGAGCAGGAGCTGCTCGCCGAGTACGTCCCGCACGGCTACTGGGTGCAGCCGATCAACGACACCTGGAAGTTCGGTCTGGGGATCAACGCTCCCTTCGGCCTGACGACCGAGTGGGAAAACCCCGACACGTTCGCCGGCCGTTTCATCAGCACCAAGGCGGCGCTTCGCGCCATCGACGTCAACCCCACGATCGGCTGGCAGCTCACCCCCAACTTCGGCATCGGCTTCGGCGCCATCGCCCGCGTCTCGGACGTCGAGCTCAACCGCAACATCGGCGCGGTCAACCCGTTCACCTTCCAGGTGCAAAACGTCGGGCGCCTGGTGCTCGAGGGCGACTTCACCGAGGGCTACGGCTTCAACGCCGGCATCCTCCACAAGGTCACCAACAGCTTCGCCTGGGGCCTCTCCTACCGCAGTAAGGTCAAGATCGAGTACGAGGGGGAGGCGCACGTCTCGCAGATTTCGACCGGCAACGCGCAGCTCGACCTCGCGGTCGCCTCGCGGATCCCCTTCGGCGTCGCCCTGCCGGTCGAGACCGAGATCGAGTTCCCGGACGTCGCGAGCCTCGGCCTCGCCTTCTCGCTCAGCCCCAACGTGCTCCTCGAGACCGACTTCAACTGGACCGGCTGGAGCAGCTTCGACGAGGTGCCGATCACCTTCACCGGCGGAGCGACCAACTCGCTGCCCGACACGAGCATCCCCGAGCACTGGGAGGACGTCTACAACTACCGCGCCGGCCTGCGCTGGACGGCGAGCCCGTCGTCGCAGTGGCGCATCGGCTACGTGTTTGACGAGACGCCGCAGACCGAGGAGGGTGTCTCGCCGCTCCTGCCGGACGCCGACCGCAACGGCTTCACCCTGGGCTATGGCTACACCGGAGGCCTCAAGGCCGACTTCGCCCTCATGTACCTGCCTTTCGACGAGCGCAGCCGCGACGAGAGCTTCCCGGGCGAGGGTGACTTCTTCGGCACGTACAACACCACGGCCTATCTGTTCGGCGCCACGCTGAGCTTCTAACCGAGATTTTCATTCAAGGAGACCTGAAGATGCATCGTCTCAAGATCTTCGCGGGCATCCTGATGCTCGCGCTCGTCGCGCCGATCGGGGCAGAGGCCCAGGCGGACTTCACCCGCTACGTCGCGCTGGGAGACAGCCTGACGGCCGGTTTCTCCAGTGGTGCGCTGGTGCGTACCTTCCAGGTGAACAGCTATCCCGCCCTCATCAACCGCCAGGCGACCGGCAACGCCGGTGCCTTCGTCCAGCCGCTGGTCAGCGAGCCGGGGATCGGCGGCACTCCCGGGGCCGGCATCCTGGAGCTGCGCAGCCTCATTCCGTCCCCGGTGATCGCGCCCAGGCCGGGCCAGGGGACTCTGACGAACCCTCTCATCACTCGCCCATACAACAACCTGGGAGTTCCCGGAGCCCGGGTGCGCGACACGCTGGGCACCACGAGCGGTGGCCTCCATGACCTCGTCCTGCAGCAGTTCAGCCCCGTTCTGGCGGGCAGGAACGCGCTCCAGCAGATGGCCCAGCTCCAGCCCACCTTCGTAACCCTCTGGATCGGCAACAACGACGCTCTGGCCGCCGCTACCTCCGGCCGGGTGATCGAAGACGTGACGCTGACCAGCGTGGCTCGCTTCGAGACGGAGTACCGCGCCGTGGCCGCGGCCGTCGCGGCGACAGGCGCCGAGTTCGCCGTCGCCAACATTCCCAGCGTCACCAGCATCCCCTTCGTGACCACGCTCCCGCGGACCTTCACGGCGAACGGTCAGCAGATCCCTCTCAACGGCCCGAACGGCCCGCTCGGCGCCGGTGATTTCGTGCTGCTCACCGCCACCGCCGAGCTGTCCGTGGGCGGTGGCCGGCCCGGCCTGGCGCCGCTGTCGGATGGCGTTGTCCTCTCCGCCTCGGAGGTTGCCACCATCAACGCGCGGGTCAGCGAATACAACCGCATCATCCGCACCGTGGCCCAGGAGCGGGGCGCGGCCTTCGTGGACGCCAACGCGGTCCTGACCGAGGCTTCCACCCGCGGCATCTCGGTGGGTGGCCTCACCTTCAGCAGCGGCTTCCTGACCGGCGGCATCTTCTCCTACGATGGTGTCCACCCCAACGCCTTCGGCTACGCCTACATCGCCAACCGCTTCATCCAGGCGATCAACGACCAGTTCGACGAGGACATCCCGCCCGTCAACCTGTTCCCGTTCATCTTCGGCGGCGCGACCGGCACCTCTGTCGCCAGCTCGGCCCTCACCCAGCCGGCGACCAGCTTCGCCCAGCCGTTCGTCTTCTCGCGTGAAGCGAAGAACAGCCTGCTCAAGTCGCTCGGCGTGCCCCAGTGGGTGATCGACGGCGACCAGAAGCCGCCCACCCGCAAGCCGCGCCGCCCGCGCGGCTAGGCTCTCTCCAGGAGCGTGGGGGCTTCCCCCACGCTCCTGCCCCGGTTCTCTCCCTCCTCTAATACGGCCCCTTGCCCCTCGGCTGAGCGGCTTCGTATCTTTCCATCGTTTCCTAAAGAATTACGTAGATCCGCGGAACGGATCTTGCGTATGGACATTCTCAGCTGATTGTCACGCAATTCAGCCGGCGAGCACCTATAATGGTCTAACTTTGATGGATGCAGGTCTGAAGCACCCTTGTTGTTGGGCCTCCCGGAGGAGAGAACGGAGGCAATCGTGGAGGTCTCATGTGCGCGCGAATCGAGTCGAAGGCCCTCCTGGGCGTGCCGGCGGTATGGCTCGCCTCCGCGGTCTTGCTGGTCGCCAGCCAGATCGCCTGGGCTCAGGCTCCGGCCTCTCCGCCGGAAGCCGGACCCTCCGCAGGCTCCCTCGGCCTCAAGGCCGGTGAGGAGATCTCAGCAGGGCGGATCCAGGAGCTCTACCGCCGGATCCTCTCGGACTGGTCCGCGGGCAAGGTGGACCAGGCGCCTGACGAGCTGATCGAGCTCGAGTCCACGGTCGTCGACGACGGCGAGCCCAAGACCCGGAAGGCACTGTTCGCGGCGGAGCAGGCGGTCATCCACGAGGTGGCGGCCAACGATCTGGAAGTCCTCGTGCCCATCGCCATGCTCCATCACGAGGCCTACCGGCGGTATCTCGAACGCGGCAGCTACGAGCATCCCCAGGCCATGGTGCACACCCGCACGATGGCGCGCGACCTCGGCGTTCTCTACTGGGAGCAGTCGGGCTCCGAGGGAGCCGGGTTGGTCGCCAGCCGGCTGCTCACCAGCCTGGGCGGGATGCTGCAGCAGTTCGCGCAGCATCTTCCGGCCGCCGAGCTGTTCCAGCAGGCCGTGGAGCTCGACGCCCGCAACACCACCGCCTTCCTAGGGCTCGCCACCATCTACGAGAAGAACTCGCAGTATGAGAGCACCGTGAAGGTGCTGCGCCGGCTGCTGGAGGTCGATCCCCAGCACGCCGAGGCCCGTCTGCGGTTCGCCGTGAACCTGCGCCGCCAGCCGCATGCCGCCGAGGCCGAGGGGGCGGAGGCGCGGAAGGTCCTGGAGGAGCTGGCGGCCGGCGAAGCGTCCTGGATCGGCCCGCTCGCCGTTCAGGAGCTGGCTCGGTTGCACGGCGATGAGAAGCGGGCCTCCGAGGCGGAGAAGGTCCTCCGCGCCGGGCTCGAGCGCTTCGCCGGCGACGTCCGGCTCCACATCCAACTCGCCGCCGTCCTCGACCGCCGGGGCGCCCAGGCCGAGGCGACCGCCCTGGTCGAGAAGGCGCTCAGCGTGCCGCCCTCCCGGGAGGCCTCTTCCCGCTACCTCTACAACACAGTCCGCCGCGAGGCTTTCGACGAGGCGCGCACCGTGATCGACGAGAGCTCGCGGTCCCGGCTTTCCGTCCTGGCGCTGGCGCTCTCGGGATCGACGTCCCAGCAGCCGCAGCAGGTGGAGGTGGGGCGATGAGACGGCTTGCGATCTATCTCGCAGTCGCTTTCGGTCTCGGCATCCTGCCGGCCGCCGCCCTGGCCCAGGTCAAAGTCCAGATCGACAGCCCGACGGCGGACCAGCCGGTCTTCGGGCCGACTTCGGTGATGGTGGAGGTGCAGGGCGCCGAGCCGGTCGACCGCGTCGAGGTCTTCGTCGACAACCAGTTGAAGGGCACGGCCAAGGCCCCGCCCTTCAACTTCCAGATCGACGTCGGCGACGACAACGTCCGCCGCGAGTTCCGCGCGGTCGCCCACACCAAGACGGGCAAGACGGCGACCTCCACCGTGGTCACCGTGCCGGTCGAGATCACCGAAGTGATGAACATCAAGCTCAAGCCGCTCTTCGTCACCGTGACCCGCGGCGGGCGGCGCGACCTCTCGCTGACGCAGGAGGACTTCCAGGTCTTCGACAACGGGACGCCGCAGGACCTCGTCACCTTCGGCCGCGACGAGCTGCCGCTGACCGCCGTCCTCCTCCTGGACACCAGCGGCAGCATGGTCGGGGGCAACCGCGTGGAGGCCGTCCGCAAGGGAGCGCAGGCCTTCATCGACGGCATGAAGCCGATGGACGAGGCGATGCTCGCCCTGTTCTCCGACCGCCTCCTGCAGTTCACCCCCTTCACCGAAGACAAGTCGGTCCTCGCCCGCGACCTCGGAACGGTGGAAGCCGCCGGCGGCACCGCGGTCAACGACTTCCTCTACATGTCGTTGAAGCTCCTCGAAGGGCGCAACGGGCAGCGGGTGGTGGTGCTCTTCTCGGACGGCTCGGACGTGCACAGCGTCCTCTCCGCCTCGGACGCCCTCTGGAAGGCACGCACCGGCCAGGCGCTGATCTACTGGATCCAGCTCACCGGCGGCGAGAAGCGCAAGTCGTTCGTCTCGGCCTGGCGCGACTACAAGTCCAACGACCGCGAGTACGAGGTCCTGGAAAAGGCCGTCGTCGAGAGCGGCGGCCGCATCGAGCGCATCGACCGCATCGAAGACCTCGAAGCGGCCTTCAGAGGCATCCTGCGCGAGCTGCGCGAGCAGTATGCCGTCGGCTACTACCCGAGCAACCTCAAGGGCGACGGAAGCTGGCACAAGGTCGACGTCAGGGTGCGAGGGGGCGGTCGGGCACGGACGCGCGAAGGGTACGTGGACTACTAGGAGATCACAATTGCTGGGACCGCCGGCATCCTGCCGGCCA
>Ga0190265_10003292_pt1 | contig 11015 bp, 10 predicted proteins | sample Popmic124T_FD_133135 | JGI IMG/M metagenome (GOLD analysis project Ga0190265, IMG submission 133135) | Populus adjacent soil microbial communities from riparian zone of Indian Creek, Utah, USA - 124 T | ecosystem: Environmental > Terrestrial > Soil > Riparian zone | place: USA: Utah | collected...
CCAAGGCTGTCGAAGCCGGGGCTGCCGGGAAGCACGCGCCTAGCAGCCAGTGCCACCGACCCGCGCTGGAGAAAAACGTTGAACCGGAAGCGACCGAGGCCTGGCTCGGATACGGCGAAGTCGACCTGGCCTTTCTCCTTGAAGACATCCGCCTGGTCGTCGGTCATGATGTCGAGGGCCGCCCGCTCGCAGTCGGCGGTGGTCATCGCAGGGAAGTCGCTAACCAGAAGAGCCCCGTTTACGCGCACATAAGGGGGGCCTCCGGCCTTCATATGAAGATCGGATGCCTTCCGGTCCACCACGTATCGCATGAAGTCGTGAACGGTCGCCATTATCTACTTTCTCGCTTCCTAATATCGACTTGTCCTAGTCCCTTCGGCAGCTTCCACCCTGCAGTTGACCGCCTATTGCGTCTCGCCTCGGCCCGAGACCCTCTCCCCAGGCGGTCTCACGACTTTTTGTGTCACAACGTGCTTGTTTTCGTCGCAAAAGCGCGGGTATCCGACGAGAGACCAAGTTGGGCTCGAGAGAGCGTTCTTAGGAGTTGCCATGGCGGACCAGACCAACCGCAAGATGAGCAGGGCAGAAGCCGGTCGAAAGGGTGGGCAAACCACCAAGCAGCGATACGGCGAGGACCACTTCGGAAAGATCGGTCGAATCGGCGGCAAGAGGGGCGGCGAGACCACCAAGCAGCGCTACGGCAGCGAGTTCTACCAGAAGATCGGCCGCATCGGGGGGTCGAAGTAAGGCGACTACTAGGGCAAATAAAGGGCCTCTTCTTCTCGGAGAGGCCTTTTTCAGTTGTCGAGCTTTCCTCGAAGCCCACCCTTATGCTGGCTCGAAATGTTTCGATTTTGCTGGCGCGCGCCCATTGGGGGCCCGGCACGCCCTTTCATCGTCGTCTTTGCCCTAGCTTCTCTCGCTCTCGGGGCTCTGCCTTCGTCGCCCGTTGCGGCCCAGGAGACTGGTTCAGGAGACGTCACGATCGAGCTGGTGAAACAGCCGGTGTTCTATGACGCCGGCAGCGATCTGAACATCAAGGTTCGGGTCTCGAACGGGTCGACGGAGACGCTCGAGGGATTCGCTCTGAACCTCGGGCGCGAGAGTCGCCTCACGAGCCGATCCGATCTACAGAACTCGTTCGAATCCCCGCCCGGCCTGGCTATCGAGGCCATCACCAGAGTGATCGGGCAGGCAGTCGCGCCCGGTGAGAGCCGCGTGATAACCCTGGACGATGCGGTGACTGAGGTCCTGGCGGGCGACGAGGCAGGGATCTACCCGGCCACCATCAACCTGCTGGAAGAGGACGATGCATCACCGCTCGACTCTCTGACCACCCACCTCATGTACTACCCGGATGGTGCGGAGTCGCAATTGAACTTCGTGGTGGCGGTTCCGCTAAATGACTTGCCCGCGCGGGGGCCGGACGGTGACTTCGTGATGGAGGCGACGGATGAGCGGCCAACTCTCGAGGAGGCACTCGGAAGTCGGGGCTGGCTGACACGCACCGCGAGCGAGGTAAACCGGTTTGGAGGAAAGCTGCGACTCGGTCTCGCGCCGACGCCGCGGCTGATCGAGGAGATCGCCGACATGAGCAACGGCTATCGACGGGGAGACGAGCAGGTGAGCGAGGACTCTCCGGAGGCTCGGGCCGCAGCAAATCTGCTCGGGCAACTCCGGCAAGCACTGAGCACCGACGGGGTGCAACCTCTCCTTGTTCCCTACGCTAGTCCGGACCTCCCGTCGATGGCAGCAAACGCCGTAGATGGCGACCTGGCAACGCAAATCACGCTCGGCGAAACCATCCTTAGCGACATCCTCGAGATCGACATCGATCGCTCCTGGCTATTTCCTCCTGGCGAACGCATAGACGCCGATTCATTGGAGCAACTGAGGCTGACCAGCAACGCGGGAGAGAAGACCTTTTTCTCCGAATCGTCTCTCGTCGAGGAGGACAATCCACTGCTCGCGGGATGTCCGATCGAGGGGCTCACCGCCGCTTGCCCGGTGTCGGTATCGACTCAGGCGGGGGACACGCTGGGATATCAGGCCGATCCAGGCCTGCAAGATCGGCTGACCGCCCTGGTCCGGGATGACGAACGGCTAAACCTGCAACGCTTCTTTGCGGAGACCGCGATGATCCGCGAGGAACAACCGAGCCGGGCGGATCGCATCATCCAGGTCACACTCCCATCCCTCTGGGACCCCAGCCCAGGACTGACGCGGATTCTCTACAGAGGGCTCGCTAACGCCCCCTGGCTCCAGACCGTGACTCCCGAAGAAGGCCTCGAGCTCGACATCGACCGGATCGACCGGCGCATCGAGGATGACGCTGCGACGGTGTCTCATGAGATCAGCACACTCGACTACAGCACGATCGAGGAAGCCGAATCCACCATCGAAAGCTTCAATTCCGTCGGTCCCCCGGCGTCGATGTACCAGCGGCTTTTGCGCAACTGCCTCGTTTCCCAGAGCCGCAATTGGTGGGCAAACGAAGAACTCGTAGACCGAGGCCTCGCGTACGCACATGCTTCAGCGCAAGAGGCGCGCGCTGAGATGGACAAGGTCTCGATCGAAGTGAGCGAGCGAATAACCCTCACATCAAGAGCGGAGGACATCCCCGTGCGTGTGCTCAACGACGCGGGCTACCCGGTAAAGGTTCGCTTCCAGCTGGACTCGCCGCGGCTCAGATTTGAAGACGAGGAGATTCGAACCTTCGAAACCGGGCGGACGCCGCTGACCATTCCCGTGAAGGCCGACTCCAGCGGGTTCTTCCCGGTCACGATGGCGCTCATCACCCCCGATGGATCGGAAGTCATCGCTGAGAGCGAACCGACTGTGCGTTCGACCGAGTTCAACAACGTCGCGCTGACGATCACGATGGGTGCGCTGTTCTTCCTAATCGCGTTCTACATCCTGCGCTGGTACCACCGTCGCAACGCGCCCCCCCAAGCTGGAGCCCTTGAGCACTAACCTCGCCCGCTCAACCGCGGCCATGACGCTGGGAACGGTTCTGTCCCGAGTCACGGGATTGTTGCGCATCGCCGCCATCGCTGCAGCTCTGGGAGTGGTCGAGACAGGCGGATTGAGCGACGCGTTCAACTTCGCCAATACTGCTCCGAACATCATCTACGAACTGTTCCTCGGCGGTGTCCTTACCTCGGTATTCGTTCCGGTCTTCGTCGAGTTGTTGGAGAAGGAGGGGCGGGAGCGCGCCTGGCAAGTCGCCAGCGCCCTCATAAACGTCTCGATGGTTGGACTGATGGCCGTCACAATCATGGGAATCCTCCTGGCCCCCTGGATAGCCAAGCTCTACACGCTCAACGTCGACGGAAACACGGCCCGCATGGAAGAGGTGATGACCTTCCTGCTGCGCTTGTTCATCCCTCAGATCATCTTCTACGGACTGAGTGCCATCACGGCCGGTTTGCTCAACGCTCACAAGAGGTTCGGGCCACCGATGTTCACGCCCGTGCTCAACAATCTCGCCGTCATCGCAATCTTCCTCAGTTTCTACAAGGCCGTGGATTCGGTCACACTCGAGTCCGTCACAACAGAACAGCTTCTCGTCATCGGCGGAGGGACTACCTTCGGAGTCGCTCTCATGGCGGTGGCACAACTGCCCTTCCTGCGCGGCCTGGGGCGCTACCGGTGGACCTTCGACATCCGGCATCCGTCGGTCGTGAAGCTCGCCAAGCTGTCGATGTTCGTGATCGGATACGTCGTTACGAACCAGATCGGCTATCTCGTGGTCCAGGTACTTGCCGGTGGCGAAGTCGGTGGGTACACCGCTTACATCTGGGCCTTCACCTTCTTTCTTTTGCCCCACGGGCTCTTTTCCGTCTCAATCATCACGGCGCTGCTACCGGGAATGAGCGGGCACGCGACCAACGGCCGCTGGGATCTCTATCGGAGCCAGCTCTCGGTAGGAGTTCGGGCAACCACTCTGCTGATTCTTCCCGCGGCGGTTGGCTACTTCGTACTGGGAACTCCGATAGTGAGGGTTCTCCTCGAACACGGAGTGATGGAATCCGAATCGACCGAGCTGGTCGCCAGCGTCCTTCGGTTCTTCGTTCTTGGGCTGGTGCCGTTCGCGATCTATCAGCTTTTCCTGCGTGCCTTCTATGCCCTGCACGACGCGAAGACCCCTTTCTACATAAATGTTGGAGTGGTGGCTCTTAACACTGCTATCAACATCCCGATGTTTGCGTGGCTCGGCGTCAGGGGCCTCGCTGCCGGTCACGCTATCCACTATGTCGTGGGAGTTGTCCTGCAAGGACGGATCCTTTCGCGCCGTGTTGACGGCATCGACGAAGCTCGAATCGCGCGGAGCTCGGTCAAGATCGGGATTGCCTCACTCGGGATGGGATTGCTCGTGTGGGGCGTCTACACCATGACCAGCGGTCTCATCGAACCAAGCAGCTTTTTGAACGATCTCCTCATCGTCGTCGTGCCGGTAATCGCCGGCGCCGTCGCTTTTCTCGCCCTGTGCGCCGGTCTCCACGTGGAAGAGCTCGATTACGCCAAGGCGGTAGTTGGCCGACGATTTACCTCCCAGGGGTAAAGCTCCCCCCACCTAGCGACCGATAGAGGGATATGAACCATCACTCTCGATGAACGGGGTCCTGTGGCAGGCTGGGCTGTAAAGCTGATCATTTTCCTTGCTCTACTCGGTATCGTCATCTACGACGGTGCTGCCATCGCGGTCAATATGTTCCAGTTGGACGGCATCTCTCAGGAGGTTGCCTCCGAGGTGACCGAGGCCGCAGCCGGCGAAATCAATTCGCTCCCCCTTCTCGAGCGCAGCGCTCGAGAGATCGCACGCGCTCACGACACCCACCTGGTGTCGATCCAACTGAGCGTCGACAGGGAGGTTCTTCGAGTAACCGTCAGCCGGGACGCCAACACGGTCGTGGTTGATCGTGTCGATCAGATCTCGGACTGGGGTCAGACCGAGGCCACGGGGAAGTCCTTCACCAACTGAGGGTGAGCCCCTTCGAGGTTGGGGCCGGTCGAGGCGCTAGTAGCATCCTCCTGTGCCGTCCGAAATGATCACACTCGCCGAGCGCTACGTGCTCGAATCTGAGATCGCCCGCGGAGGCATGGCCATCGTCTACAAAGCGCGGGACGACGTTCTCGCGCGACCGGTTGCGGTCAAGGTGTTGCACTCGCATCTGGCTGACGATGCAGCATTCCTCGAACGTTTCCGCTTCGAAGCGCTCGCTGCCGCACGTCTCGCTCATCCCAACATCGTGTCCATCTACGACACGGGGGCCGAGCCGACCGACGACGACGGCCAGACGCATCACTACATCGTGATGGAGTACTGCGGGGGCGGGAGCTTGGCGGAGCATCTCGTCAAGGAAGGACCTCTGCGCCCCGAGAGGGCCGCCGTAGTTGGAAGCTCCGTGTGCGAAGCGCTCGCCTACGCTCACCGCTCGGGAGTCATCCATCGCGACATCAAGCCGGCAAACGTCCTGGTGGCCGAGGGGGGCGGGCTCAAAGTCGCCGACTTCGGAATCGCCAAGGCAGCGTTTGCCGACGGGGACGTCACCACCACCGGCTCGATCCTGGGCACTGTGACGTATCTGTCGCCGGAACAACTGAGGGGCGAGGAGCCGGACCAGCGAAGCGACATCTACTCCCTCGGAGTCACGCTCTACGAGTTGCTCGCCGGACGGGCTCCGTTCGAGGAAGAGACCCAGATGGCTATCGCCATGAAGCATCTGCGCGAAGAACCGCCTCCACTGAGATCGGTCAGGGGCGGCATCCCGCGGGCCCTCGACGGCGTGGTCTCAAAAGCAATGGCCAAGGATCCCGACCAGCGTTTTCAGAGCGCCCAGGACATGCGCACCGCGCTCGAGGGTCAGTCGGCTGCAACCGCGACGGCAGTTTTACGTCGACCCGTTCGCTCGACCGAAGGTGCCACCACGGTCGCCCCAAGGACCCGTAGACCGCAACGGAAACGCACCTCGCGTTCGATGGGCCCCTTCCTCATACTCGGGATCATCGCCGTCATCGTGGCGGCAGCTTCGATTCTGCTGCTCACCCTGATCAACGACCCGAGCGCTGAGGAGGGCAACCGCAACGGCAACGGGGGCCAGGGAAACGGTGGAGGCTCAACCGGTGGCGACGCGATCGAGATTCAGTCCGTAAGCGACTTCGACCCTCAGGGCGACGGCACCGAGCACCCCGATGAGGTCAACCTCGCGATTGACGGGGACCCGTCGACCGCTTGGACCACCGAGGACTATCAGGATCCGTTGAGCGCACTCGGCAAGGACGGCGTCGGGCTCGTACTCGATCTCGGAGAAGCCGTCGAAGTGGCGAGCCTCGAGGTTCAGGGGTGCAGTGACTGCGGACTGCAGGTCGGGCACGCATCCGAGGCCGCCTCGGAGGCCTCGGGGTTCGAGACCGTGGGTGAGTCCGAGGCCGCAGGCGACACGGAGACCTTCGAGTTCGAAGCGGTCTCGGATCGCTACTGGCTCGTCTTCGTGACCACGCTTCCAGGTGGCGGAGGGGGCTCGGCCTCGATCTCCGAGGTCACCTTCGGTGGCCCCTAGGCGAGCGGCGGATCCACGGCCGCAGAGCGATCACGACCTGCTCGAGGCGTTCCTGGGGGGAGACAACGACGCCTTCAGCGGGCTCATGGAGCGGCATGAAGACCGCATCTTCGGCCTCTGTCTCAAGATGCTCCACAACCGCTCGGACGCGCTCGAGGCCAGCCAGGAGATCTTCATCACAGCCTTCAGACGGGCAGCGTCCTTTCGGGGGGACAGCGCGTTTGGCACCTGGCTCTACCGGATCGGGATCAACCACTGCAAGGACATGCTCAGAAAGCGAAAGGACTTGTTGCTCGAGACGGACCAGCTCGAGATCGAACGCGTCGACCCCCGTCAGCGAGGGATTGACGAAGCAACCGCACTCCGGCTCGACCTGAGCAAGGCTCTGGCCGGGCTACCCGGCGACTACCGCGAGGCGGTCGTCATGCACGATCTCGGAGGCGTTCCCTACGAGGAGATCGCGGCCATCACTGGGGTTCCGGTCGGGACCGTCAAGTCTCGTATCAGCAGGGGACGACGCCAGCTCGCCCGTCTTATGGAACACGTAGAGGGCATGGATACGTCAAAGGACCAAACATGAGCTCCCAACTGACCCACGAACGCTGCTCGGAGCTGCTGGCCGCTTACCTGTCAGGAGAGCTGGACCCTGAGCAGCATCGCCTCGTCGAGGACCACCTTGAACACTGCGCGCAGTGTTCAGCCGAGCGCGCCGGTCTTGTCGCCCTCCGATCCGCCGACGACGAGGGCCTCACCGGTGACGAGCGAGCCATGCTCCGTTCGGGCGTGCTCGGGACGATCCGTGACCCTGGGACTACGTCTCCGCTCCAGGATGAGAGCGATGCTGTCGTCGTGCCACTAGGGCGGCGCGGAGCGCGCGCCGGCAGGTACCTGGGGATAGCTGCGATGCTCGCGATCCTGACCGTAGGCTCCCTGTTCGTCTTCAGGGGTGGGGGCCTCGGGATGTCGGGGTCCGACGATGGTGGGGCCGACTCGGCGGGCGGCCAGGCCGAGGACTCCGGCGAAGCGGGTGGGGGTGCAGAAGACGAACCGACCGAGGCGGCGGGAGATGAAGACGCGTTTCGACTCAATGCAGGAAAAGTGCGTCCCGACTTCCAGTCCGACAGGGGAACGATTTCCGAGAGCGACCTTGACAGCTTTGGCCAACGGGCCGCCCTGGCCTACTCGAGATCCGGTGAAGCCTCTACCTCCGACACCCAGCCTGAGAGCAAGAGCAACATGCTCTCGGATCAAGGCCTCGAAGCCCTCGAGCGGCTGATCGCCCGCGCCCCAGAGCCGCTTGCCGAAGACGTGGCCGAGTGTGGGCAGACGGCCTTGGGGGAGCTCGACCCGCCGGGTCTCGCGACATATGCGACCACCGCGACGATCGAGGGCGAGGACGTCTTAATCATCGCCTTCGTGACGGGGGATCGTAGTCCCGATCGCTACGCCGCGTTCGCCTTCCCGCGTGGGGACTGCACTACGATTCTCACGAGCACCCAAGGACCCATCGAGTAACCATCGGTCAAGTGCCTCGGAATTGTGGGCCCCATAACTACGTTTATTAAGGTGTGAACACTGTGAGTGACGAGGTTAGAGACGTAATCATCATCGGATCAGGGCCGGCCGGGCTAACCGCCGCGGTCTACAGCGGTCGCGCCGATCTGAAGCCGTTGATGATCGAAGGCTTTGAGGCGGGCGGGCAGCTCATGCTCACCACTGACGTCGAGAACTACCCCGGCTTCATCGACGGGATCATGGGTCCCGAGCTGATGGAGCGCATGCGCAAGCAGGCCTCTCGTTTCGGTACGGAATACCTGACTGAGGACGTTACCTCGGTTGATTTTTCGCAACAGCCTTTCCTCGTCAAGACGTCCAATGACACCCACAGGGCGCGTTCGGTCATCATCACGACGGGGGCCTCGGCCAAGATGTTGAACGTTCCCGGCGAAAAGGAGCTTCTCGGCCACGGTGTCTCAACCTGCGCCACATGTGACGGCTTCTTCTTCAGAGATCAAGAGCTGCTGATCGTCGGCGGGGGAGACTCCGCGATGGAGGAGGCCATCTTCTTGACCAAGTTCGCTTCCAAGGTCACCGTCGTGCACCGTCGCGACGAGTTGCGCGCAAGCAAGATCATGCAGCAACGGGCTCATGAGAATCCAAAGATCGAGTTCATGTGGAACTCGGTTATCACCGAGCTCGTCGGAGACGGCAAGCTGAAAGGTGCAAAGGTCAGGAACGTCAAGACTGGTGAGGAGTCCTTCATCGAGGCCGGCGGCGCCTTCGTCGCGATCGGCCACACTCCAAACACCTCACTCTTCGAAGACCAACTCGAGCTCGACGGTGGATACATCAAGACCGCGGGCGAGACCACAGAGACGTCGGTTCCCGGCGTCTTCGCAGCTGGCGACGTCGTCGATTACCGCTACCGCCAGGCCATCACCGCCGCGGGCATGGGCTGCGAAGCGGCTATGGACTCCGAGCGATGGCTCGAGGGGCAGCACTAAAGCGAGAACCCGCCCATTGCCTGGGCAGTCGTACTCTCGAAGACTATGCCGACTGCCTCACAGCGCCTCCTGACTCTGACTCTTGTCGCGCTGGCCCTAACGGGGCCCGGCCCGGCGCGCGCCGAGATCACCTCCGGTGGATATGTGCCACCCGAGCCAAACGCCCAGGTGTTCCCGGTCGCGCGCTCCAGGTGGTATTCGGTGATCAACTTCGGTGACGACTGGCTCGCTCCGCGAATGCGCTACGTGGATGGCCAGTGGCGTCAGGTTGGGGTCCACGAGGGCAACGACATCTTCGCCGAGGCCCGCACGCCGGTGCGGGCTGTCACAGATGGAACCGTTGAAAACACAGGGTGGCTGTTCTATTCGGGATGGCGAATCGGCATAAGGGGCGACGATGGTCGCTACTGGTTCTACGCTCATCTGGCCGAGCCGCCAAGCCTGGTGCAAGGTCAACGAGTGGAGGCGGGGCAGAACATCGGCTTGGTGGGCAATACCGGCTACGGCCAGACGCCTGGGCACAAGGACGAATTCTCCGCTCACCTTCACGTTGGGATACAGAAACCCACCGGTGAGTGGGTAAACCCCCACCCGCTGATGAAACGACTATACGAGGACGCACAGAGCCAATGAAGCGACTGATACGACAAGGAGAGCGCTCGGATCAGGTGGCCGACGTTCAGGCGCGGCTTCGCGCTCTGGGTTTCATGGTCGACGACGACCTCGGCGATTTCGGCCCCTCAACGCTTTTGTCGCTGAAGACATTTCAGCAGGAACGCGGTCTCATCGCTGACGGAATCGTCGGCCCCGACACATGGGATCAACTCGTTGAAGCCGGCTGGCGCCTGGGTGATCGCGTCCTCTACATGAAGTACCCGGCCTTCCGTGGAGACGACGTCCAAACCCTTCAAAATCGACTCAACGCTCTCGGGTTCGACGCCGGCATGGAGGATGGCATCTTCGGAATCGAGACCGACCGCGCAGTGAAGTCCTTCCAACGTGAGTACGGTGTCGCCGAAGACGGAATCGTTGGACCTCACACGACCATCGCTATGACCGGGTTACGCATCGACCGGCCAGGCACGGCCGCGGGTTTGCGGGAGGAACTGCGCCGCGTCGAACACGAGGGGATTCATCAGGCGCTCATCGCAATAGATCCAGGACACGGAGCGGATGATGTCGGCGACTCGAGCGAAGGACTTAGCGAGGCCGACCTCTGCTGGGACCTTGCGGGGCGGCTGGCAGAAAGGTTGACGCGCTTCGGAGCTCGCGTTCGTTTCACTCGTCCGGAGACTGAGAATCCCGACTCGACCACGCGTGCCAAACGCGCCAATCAGATAACCGCGGACCTTTTCATATCGCTCCACTTCAACGCGCACAGCGAACCCTCCGCCGAGGGATCGTCGACCTACTACTGGCGCACGTCGCGCGGCGGCTCGCAGCTTGCAGAGTTGATTCAAGACGAACTCTCGCGCCTCGGTTTAAAGGACTGCCGCAGTCATCCGGGATCCTTCGCAATCCTTCGAGAGACGAAAATGCCCGCAGTGCTCGTAGAGCCGGCGTACATCACGAGTCCAGACGACGCGAAGCGACTGGAGGACCCTGAGTTCCGGACGGCCATCGCGGATTCGCTTACTAACGCAATCAGACGCTACTTCGAGTCGAACTAGTGGCGGCTCAACTATCGGTGGCCGCAATCCGTTCGCGCGAAAAGGGACAAGCTCGTTGCATTTAAGCGGGGGAGCTCGTCGACGATCTTGCCCCCGGCTCATCCCCGGTGATGATCCGCAAAAGTCGTTCGAGTTCCTCGGTCGAAACGAAGTCCAGCACGATGCGGCCCTTGCGCTTGCCGACATCGACTCTCACGCGCGTCTGCAGGTACTCACTTAGCCGACGCTGAGCCTCGACAGCGACCGGAGGCCTGCTCTGCAAGCGATGATCCTTGTTC
>Ga0190265_10003293_pt1 | contig 11014 bp, 7 predicted proteins | sample Popmic124T_FD_133135 | JGI IMG/M metagenome (GOLD analysis project Ga0190265, IMG submission 133135) | Populus adjacent soil microbial communities from riparian zone of Indian Creek, Utah, USA - 124 T | ecosystem: Environmental > Terrestrial > Soil > Riparian zone | place: USA: Utah | collected...
GCGCTGCAGCGCGGCCTGCGCGCGGCCGTAGAGACCAGCGCGGACGAGCTGGCGAGCTGGGCCGCGGGTCAGTACGCGCGCCGGCTCGAAGGCTTGCTGGCTGCGGCCCACCGGACTCGCGGTGCTGCGATCGGCAGCGAACGGGTGCGCGATGCGATCGCGCAGCGCCGCGTGGAGTTGCTGGTGCTCGCGAACGACGCGGGCGAGGGGCAGCAGGATCTGCAGCAGACCGTCGAGCGACTCGGCGGCCGCTGCGCGTTGTACGGCGACAAGGCGAGCCTCGGTCGGCTCTTCGGTCGCGAGCTGGTCGCCGTGTTGGCGATCACGGATCCAGCGATTGCGGAGGCGGCGCGCGCGGCGTTGCGTTGCCTCGGCGAGCTGGGCGGAGCCGCCGGTACGGCGGTCGGCCCTTCAGATTCAAATGCCGCGGAGCTGTCGCGCCGGCTCGGACGCGCGCGGCACGACATTTCGGGCTAGCTTCGGAGGCTTCATGATCAAGACGCGGGTATACGAGGTTGCACGGGATCTGGGGCTCGACAACCGTGATGTGGTTTCGAAGCTGGCCGCGCTCGGCATCCCGGTCCGCAACCACATGAGCTCGATCGATCCGGCGGACGCCGATCGGGTCAAGCGGGCGATCGAGAAGGACAAGCAGCAGAACGTCGTCGAGGAGCGCATCCGCCCGACCGTGGTGCGCCGCCGCGCGCTGCGTCGCGACGATGGCGGCGAGCCCGAAGCCGCCGCTCCTGCGTCGCCGCTCCCGCCGCCGCCCGTCGCCACGAAGCCGCCGGCAGTCGCATCGACGCAGCCGTCCGCGCGTCCCGCCGGTCCGAGCGTGCCTGCGCGCCGGCCGCCAGCGCGCGGCTCCGAAGCCGCTCCTTCACCCGCGCCCGCGGCCTCTGCGCCCGAGCGTGCAGCAAGCGAGTCGCGCCCCAAGCCGGCCCCTGTGCCCGCGCAGCAGCCCGCGCCGACCGCCACCCCCGCTGCCGCCGCTGCGGCGCCCACGCCTGCAGCTCCCGCCGTGGCGCCCAGGCCGGCCGCGACCCCGGCTCCCGGTCGCGCATCGGAGCCGCTCGCGGCCAGCGCGCCGACCCCCGCGCCGGCGAAGGAGCGGCCCGAATCCGCGCCTTCGCGCGACGAAGAGCGGATCAGCCCGAGCCCGGCCGCAGCGCGGCGCTCGGGTCCCCTGCCGTTTGCCGAACGCCTCGGGCCGAGCGACTTGCCGCCGGGCGTGGTCGCGCGCGGCAATCAGGTCGCCGCTTCCGTCGGAACGCTCTCCGAGGCCGCGCGCTCGCGCATCGTCTCGGAGCACGCCGCTCGCGTCGCGCAGCAGGCGCCCGCGCCGCGCCGCCGCGAGTTGGTGCGCTCTGCGATCGGCCCCACCGGCCGCCAGCCGCAGCGCGGCCGACCCGGACGCGCGCGCAAGATGGCGCCGGGAAAGAAGGGCCTCAAGACCGAGGTCACCACGCCGAGCGCAGCCAAGCGCGTGATCCGGATCGAGGATCAGATCAGCTTGCAGGTGCTCGCGTCGCGCATGTCGCTCAAGGCCACCGAGGTGCTCGGCAAGCTGATGCAGATCGGCATGATGGGCGTGAACATCAACAGCAGCCTGGACGCCGACACCGCGGCGATCCTCGCCTCGGAGTTCGGCTTCGAGGTCGAGAACGTCGCCGTGACCGACGACGACATGATCAGCGAGGCGCGCGGCACGTTCGCCGAAGCCGACGGCGACCGCCTGGCTCGCCCGCCAGTCGTGACCGTGATGGGTCACGTCGACCACGGCAAGACCTCGCTGCTCGACCGCATCCGCAAGACCAACGTCGCCGCCGGTGAGTCGGGTGGCATCACGCAGCACCTCGGCGCCTATCGCGTCGAGCACAAGAAGGGACCGATCGTGTTTCTGGACACGCCCGGTCACGCTGCATTCACGGCGATGCGCGCGCGCGGCGCCGAAGCCACCGACGTGGTCATCTTGGTGGTCGCCGCCGACGACGGCGTGATGCCGCAGACGCGCGAAGCGATTCACCACGCCAAGGCGGCCGAGGTTCCGATCGTCGTCGCCGTCAACAAGATGGACAAGCCCGGCGCGCGGCCCGACGTGATCATGCGCGACCTCGCCACCGAAGGCCTGCAGTCGGAGGAGTGGGGCGGCGACACGCAGTTCCACCTGGTCTCGGCGCAGACCGGCGACGGCATCGAAGCCCTGCTCGACGGCGTGCTGCTCCAGGCCGAGATCCTGGAGCTCAAGGGCAATCTCAACGTACCGGCGATCGGCGTCGTGCTCGAGTCGTATCTCGACAAGGGCCGCGGTCCGGTGGCCAACGTGCTGGTTCAAGACGGCACGCTCGCGACCGGCACGGTGGTCGTGGCGGGCGCCGCCTACGGCAAGATTCGCGCGATCACCGATGACCGCGGCAAGCAGGTCGCGAAGGCCGGTCCGTCGACGCCGGTCGAGGTGCTCGGCCTGTCCGAGGTGCCCGATACCGGGGACACCTTCTACGCGGTGACCGACATCCGCGTGGCGCAGACCTTGGCCGAGCGGCGCAAGAAGGCCTCGCCCAAGAGCATGCTGACCCCGGGCGCGAAGACCGGCCTCGATGCGCTGATGGAGCGCATGAAGGAAGGCGAGATTCAGGAGCTCAAGTTGGTCGTCAAGGCCGACGTGCAGGGCTCGATCGAAGCGTTGGTCAAAGCGCTCGTCGAGCTGGCGACCGAGAAGGTCAAGGTCAACGTGATCCACTTCGGCGTGGGCGGGATCACCGAGAACGACGTGATGCTGGCCTCGGCCTCGAGCGCGATCATCATCGGATTCCACGTGCGACCGACCGGCAGCGCCTCGAAGATCGCGAAGGAAGAGCACGTCGAGATTCGCTCGTACAACATCATCTACGAGGCGGTCGACGCGGTGAAGGCCGCCATGGTCGGCCTGCTCAAGCCGGTGCTCAACGAGGTCACGCTCGGCCGCGCAGAGGTGCGCCAGCTGTTCCAGATTCCGAAGGGCACCATCGCCGGCTGCTTCGTGGTCGACGGCAAGATCACGCGTTCCGCCAAGGTCCGGCTGGTGCGCGATTCGGTGCAGGTCTGGTCCGGCTCGATCCGCTCATTGCGCCGTGTCAAGGATGACGTGCGCGACGTCACGGCTGGGCTCGAGTGTGGTATCGCCCTCGAAGGTTACAATGACGTCAAGGAGCATGACGTGATCGAGAGCTTCGAGGTCCAGGAGGTGACGGCTTCGCTCTGAAGCCGCGCCGCTGTAGGGGGGAGATTCGCTGGTCGTGGTCGTGGGAGTTTGTCGCATCACGTTCGGATTGCCGGGTAACGACTCGCTGAAAGGCAAGCGGCGGGTCGTGCGTCGCATCGTCGACCGCACCCGCCATCAGTTCAACACGGCGGTCGCCGAGGTCGGAAACCTCGACGATCACCGGCGGGCCGCGATCGGCTTCGCGGTGCTGTCGAACGACAGCCGTCACGCCAACTCGATGCTCGACACGATCAGCGCGTTCGCGTCGAATCAGACCGAAGCCGTGGTGCTCGACCGCAGCCTGGAGCTGTTGCACGTCGGCGGCGAAGGGCTCGAGCCGTGAGCACAGCTGGCAGACGGGCTGACCGCGTGGCCGAGCGCGTCAAGGTCGAGCTGATGGACCTGTTGCTTCGCGGCGAGCTGCGCGATCCAGAGGCGCGCGACGCGTACGTGACCGCAGTCGCGGTCAGCGACGACTTGAGCCACGCGCGTGTGTTCGTGCGCGCGCTCGGCGACGTGGAAGACGAAGCCGCCCAAAAGCGAGTGGTCGCTGCGCTCAACCGCGCGGCGGGCTTCTTGCGCCGAGCGCTGGCGACGCGGATCGTGCTCAAGCACCAGCCCGAGCTGCGTTTCTTCTGGGACGCCGGCGTGGAACGCGCAGCGCGGATCGAGGAGCTGTTGTTCGAGATCCAGCGCGAGGGGAGGTCGTGAGATGAGCGCGCCGGACATGGAGCAAGCCGTCGAGCTGATCCGCAACGGCCAGCGGTTCCTGCTGACCTGCCACGTGTTGCCCGACGCCGACGCGATCGGCTCGATGCTCGGGCTGGCCGAGATCCTGCGTTCGCTGGGCAAGGAAGTGGTGCTCTACAACCGCGATCCGATCCCCGAGTTGGTCGAGTTCCTCCCGGGCGTCGAGCACATCCGGCAGAGCGTGCCGAACGGCGTGACCTTCGACGCCACGTTCATCACCGACACGGCGGCGCGCTCGCTCTTGCCGCGCCAGATGCCGCCGCGCTCGGTGACCGGCCCGTGCGTGATCATCGACCATCACGTCGCCCACGACGACTTCGGCGACGTGGTCGTGCGGCACGTGGACGCTTGTGCGACCGCTGTCGTGGTGCTCGAGCTGGCGGATGCGCTCGGCGCGCGGCCGCTCTCTCGGGCCGCAGCGGAGCCGCTCTACACGGCGCTGGTCGCCGACACCGGCAGCTTCCGTTACAACGGCACCACACCCGCGACCTTGCGTCTGGCCGCCGAGTTGCTCGAGACCGGCGTGGACCCATGGCGGGTCGCGCAGAACGTGTTCGAGTGCTGGCCGATGGAACGCCTGCGCTTGCTCGGCTTCGCGATCAACGCGATCGAGACCGAGTTCACGGGTCGCGTCGCGATCCTGTGCGTGCCGCTCACCATGATGGAGCGCGCGGGCGCCAATGACCGCATGGTCGAAGGCATGGTCGAGTATGGCCGGATGATCAAAGGCGTCGAGATCTCGATCATGCTCTGGGAGCGCCGGCCGCGCTCCGACGAGACCGATCACGGTCAGGCGTTCTCGCGCGTGAGCCTGCGCAGCGCCGGCCGCGTGGACGTCGCACAGATGGCGGTCGCGCTCGGCGGTGGCGGCCACCGTGCGGCGGCAGGCGCCACGCTCAACTGCGACTTGCGCCAGGCCCGCGAGCAGGTCCTCGCCCAGGCGGCGCTCGCGTTGGGGATCTAGTTCCAGGGCGAAACCGCGTGTCGGGTAAGTTCCCGCACCGTTGACGGCTCGGCGGGTTCGCGCTACCAGGTGCGGCCATGTTCTGGGCCCAGGTCTCCAAGGTCGCGCTGTTGTGCTTGGCGTCGGCCTGTACGGTCCTGGGGACTGGTGATTCGGCGCGCTGAGGACGGGCGCCGACCGCCTGCAATTGATCATGGGGCCGTGACGTACACCCCAAAAAAACTTCCCCGCACTGCGCATCTCAAGGTGTTGTTCCGATGGCTCTGATCTTCGTCGCAATCCTCGTCCTCGCCTTCATCGGTGTTCCGCTGTTCGTGCTGTTCGGCGGCGGAGCCCTGGCGCTGTTCATGTCCCTGCCGGAGGGCGCCTGGGCGTCGGCCGCGATCGACGTGTTCGGCTCGAACTTCGCTGAGTCGCCCAGCCTGATGACGATCCCGCTGTTCACGTTCGCGGGCTTCATTCTGGCCGAGAGCCGCGCGCCGTTGCGCCTGATCGCGCTGTCGCGGGCCTGGCTCGGCTGGATCCCCGGCGGGCTCGCAATCGTGTGCTTGATGGTATCGACGTTCTTCGCGACGTTCACCGGCGGTAGCGGCGTGACGATCGTGGCCGTCGGCGGCCTGCTCTATCCGGCCCTGATCAAGGAGAAGTATCCCGACGACTTCTCGATCGGTTTGATCACGACTGCCGGCGCGCTCGGCGGTCTGTTTCCGCCCAGCGTGCTGCTGATCTTCTACGGCATCGTGGCCGGCTTGGACATGAACCGCATGCTGGTCGCTGGCATGGCGGCCGGCTTGCTGAGCACCGCAGGGTTGATGCTCTACGTGATGTACGCGGGCGCCAAGGCCAGGGTCCCGACCACCGGGTTCAGCGCCCGCGAGGCGCTCCGCACTGCCTGGATCGCGAAGTGGGAGCTGATCATCCCGATCGTCCTGGTCGGCGGCCTGATCACCGGCCTGTTCCGCTTCCACGAGGCTTCGGCGTTCACCGCCGTGTACGTGCTGCTGATCGAAGTGTTCGTCTACAAAGACATCGGCATCCGCAAGGACCTGCCGCGGATCGTGATCGAGTCGATGACGATGCTCGGCGCAGTGCTGATCATCCTGGCGACCGCCGTGGGCTTCACCGGCTGGATGATCCAGGCGCAGCTGCCGACCATGATCTTCGACTTCATGGATGACCACATCCATACGCGAGTCGGCTTCTTGCTCGCGTTGAACATCTTCTTGGTGTTGATCGGTATGTTCACGGACGGCGTCACGGCGATCCTGGTGATCGTGCCGCTGATCCTTCCGCTCGGGTACGCGTACAAGGTCGACCCCTACCACATGGCGGCGATCTTCCTGCTCAACCTGGAGATGGGCTTCCTGATCCCACCGGTCGGGATGAACCTCTTCATCTCCAGCATCCGGTTCGGCAAATCGGTGGGCTACGTGTGTAGAGCGGTGATACCGACGCTGATCGTGCTCGGCATCACGCTCGGCATCGTGACCTACGTTCCTGCGCTCTCGACCTGGCTACCCAACATGATCGAGGTGAAGGACGACGATGTCGTCAGCCTCGGCGGCGGCTACGTCGAGTTCAAGGACGACCCCCAGGGCGACGCGGTCGACCCGATGGCCGAGGACCTCGCGCCGATGGACGACGACGATATGGCCGCGATGTTGGCCGAGGACGGCGCGGTCGACGCTGGCGCGGACGGCGGCGACGCCGGCGTCGCGCCGTAGGTCGCGTGAGCGCGCACGGGTTCCTGCTCGTCGACAAGGCCTCAGGGCCGACCTCGCACGACGTGGTGGCGCGCGCGCGCCGGGCGCTGGCCACGCGCGAGGTCGGACACGCCGGGACGCTGGATCCTCTGGCCACCGGCGTGCTCGTGCTCGGCGTCGGCGAGGGGCTCAAGGCGCTGCGCTATCTGACGCTCGACGACAAGCGCTACGAGGCGACCCTGCAGCTCGGGGTCGAGACCGACACGCTGGACTCCGCAGGGCGACCGGTCGCGCATGCGCCCGTGCCCCTCGAGCTCGACCTGGCCGCAGTCGAGCGCGTTGCAGCAGAGTTCGTCGGCGAGCGCGATCAAACGCCGCCGGCGTTCAGCGCGCTCAAGTCCGAGGGCGTGCCCCATCACGTGCGCGCGCGGCGCGGCGAGGTGGTCGACCCTCCACCGCGCCGCGTGGTGTTGCACGCGCTCGACGTGCGCGCGGTCGCGAACGGCGCGATCGAGCTTGCGCTGCACTGCGGGACCGGCTTCTACGTGCGCTCGTTGGGCCGCGACCTGGCGCGAGCGCTCGGCAGCGTGGGCCACCTGACCGCCCTGCGCCGGACGCAGAGCGGCGCGTACCCGGCGTCCGAAGCCGTGGCCCAGAGCGTGCTCGAGGCGGGCGCGCGCGGCGACACGGGCGCGCGCGCGCAGCTGGTCGCGGCGCTGCTACCGATCCGCCGCGCGCTCTCGCACGTGCCGGGGCTGACTCTGGACGACGCCGGTGTGGCGCACGCGCGTCACGGCCGGCCGATCCCGCCGCAACACGTGGTCGCGGGCAGCGCGGACGCGCTCACGCCCGGAACGGAGCCGGTGCTCTTGCTCGCGGCGGACGGCACTCCGGTGGCGCTGGCACGCGCGGAGGCCGACGGCCTGCGGGTGGTGCGGGGGTTCCGCAGCTGAACCCGGCGTGGAAGCGGGTTGAACCCCCACGTCCGCCCGAGGAACGCTTCCGCTCCCACGTAGGGGCGGGTTTCAACCCGCCCTCTTTGTTCACTGCGGCCGCTGAGCGAGCAGCTGGCTCGGCACCGGCAGCAGCAGCGCGTGATCGACTGCGAAGCGGGCGCCGGCGACGCCGCTCGACAGCCGTACCGGTACCTGGCCGTTCGGGATGCTGCCTTCGGGCAGAGACCAGCGATGCTCGCGCCAGGCATCGTCGACGCGGATCGGGGGCAGGGCGATCGCGCCGATCTGCACGCTCACGTCGACCGCCGCGGCGGCATCGCCGCGCCGCAGGGTGAGGACCAAGACGTTGCCGGAGGGAGCGGCCGAGACGGCGGTCGGCGCTCGCAACGCGAGCGTGACGCTGTCCTTGCGCGTCGTGCAGTGGGTCCGGTGCTCGAAGTCCCAGTCGTGGAGTAACGGTCCCTCGTGGCAAGGGCCGAAGTCGTTCGCGCTGAGCTGGCTGCGCGTGCCGTCGAGACCGCCGATCTTGCCCAACTTGATCGCGTCCAGCCTGACCAGCGATTCGGCCGCCTGCTTGATCGTGGGATCGCGCACGGCCAGCGCGGCGATCGCGTCGATCGCGCGCGGGTCGCCGAGCAGCGCGAGGCCGCGCACGGCGCCATCGCGCACGTTGGCGTGCTCGTCCCAGGTCAACACGTCGGCCAGCGGCTCGTACGCGCGTTCGTCGTCGAGCATGCCGAGCGCGACGACCACGAGGTAGCGCAGCCGTTGCTGCGACAGCAGCTGAATCAGCGGCGCGAGCGCGCGTGGATCGCGGATGCGCCCGAGCCAGCGCACGGCTTCTTCGCGCTCGTAGTCGCTCTGCGCGATCCACAGCGCTTCGCTCAGCGCCGGTACTGCCAGCGGGTCGCGCAGCCTACCGAGCGAGACCGCGGCGCGCGCGCGGATGTCGGGATCTTCCGCCGACACCAGCCGGCGTAGCGCGTCGCGCGCGCGCCCGTCGTACATGCGACCGAGGGCGATCGCGGCTTCGGCCGCGACGCGAGGCGGACGTTCGGCGTTCAGGACATGCACCAGCGCGGCCGAGGCGCGCTCGTCGGCGAGGATGCCGAGCAGCTTGGCGGCCTCGACGCGCTGCGCTTCGCGGCCGCCCGGGTTCGCGACCAACCGCGCGAGCGGATCGACCGCGCGCCGGTCACGGAGCCTACCCCAATCGAGCGCGAGCTGAGTGGGATCGCTCTGCTCCGCGGCTTGCGGCGCGAGCGCGTCGAGCCACGCGTAGATCTCTCCGCGCAACGACGCGAGCAGCACACGGTCCTTGTCGGCCAGGTTGTTGCGCTCGCCTGGATCGCGCTCGAGGTCGTAGAGCTCGAACAGCCCGAAGCGAAGGTCGGCCACCAGCTTGTGCGGCCAGCGCAGGACCATCTTCTTGTGGTTCACCGCCGAGTACACCGGGCCGAGCTCGTCGTGGCCGGAGTGGATCAGATCGCGCAGATCATCGCCGCGCATCGAGCCGGGGATCGGCAGCCCGGCCAAGCCGAGCAGGGTCGGCGCGATGTCGATGCTCTCGACCGGCATCGCCACGCGGCGCGGCGCGACGCCCGGCACGTTCACGATCAAAGGCACGCGCACCTGTTCGTCGTAGAGCGAGGAGCCGTGGTACACGCCGCCGTGCTCGTGGAATTCCTCGCCGTGGTCGGCGCTGATCACGACGATGACGGGGCGCCGGAGCCGCGCGCGCACCTCGCGTATGAGCCGGTCGACCTCGCGGTCGACGTGCAGGATCTCGCTGTCGTAGCGGTCGAGATCGGACGTGCCGAAGTGGGTCGATCGATACGGCTCGTGCACGTCGAAGTAGTGAGCCCAGAGCACGCTGTTGGGCTCGCCGCGCTGCGCCGTGCGGTCGACTTCCTGCAGCACGCGCTCGGTGAGCGCCTCGGCCGTGTAGGTGACCTGATCGTGCAGCGCGAAGCCCAGCGCCTGGCGCTCGTACTGCTGCAGGCGCTCGGCTTCGGTGTGGAAGATCCCTCCGCTGTAGAAGCCGGCGGTGTGGTAGCCGGCGGCGGCGAACGCGCTCGCGAGCGTCGCTTCCGGCGCGGGATTACCCAGCGCGATCGTCTCGTGCAGGTACTCGGACGTCATCAGTGAGCACAGCGAGTAGCTCGAGTGCGGCGCCTGCGCGTACGCGCGCTCGAATAGCACCGAGCTCGCGGCCAGACGGTCCAGCGCGGGGGAGGTCGGGCGCGCGTAGCCGTAGCTGCCGAGGTGATCGGGGCGGAGCGCGTCGATCGTGATCAGCAGGACGTGGGCGTCGTCGAGCACGGGACCCGTCGGCTCACCTCCGCGCGCGGTACGCCGCCCGCGTGCGCGGCGCGCCTCGAGCTTGGCGCGCGCGATCGCAGCGCGCTGCGCGGGCTCGAGCACGACGGGAGCCAGCGCCTGCATCAGGGCGCGTGACGCCGGCGCGTTGGGGTGCATCAGCGCCACGCGCACGTTCTGATTGCCGTCGAGCCGCGCGATCGTGGCGCTGAACAGCCAGGCACCGGCGAGCAGCGCCGGCAGACCGGCGAGCTCGAGCGCTCGGCGCAGGCGCGGTCGTTCGCTGCGCGCGACCAGCACGAACGCGCCGCCCAGGAAGCACAGGAAGCTCGCGGCGACCAGCGCGCCGTGTAGATAGTCGTAGAGCTTGGGCAATACCCACTGGTTGAGCTTGCCGCAGCTGAACCCGAGCACCGCCGCGAGCGCCGCCAGCCGCAGGGCGTGCGCCGGCGTTCGGCAGCGCCGCGCCAGGGTGTGCGCGAGCCAGCCTACGCCGAACGCGCCGAGCACGAGCGCGCCGCCGGCGAGCGGACCGAGCAGCTCGCGCCCGGGCAGCCGTGACATCTTACCCCCGCTGAACAGCAGCCCGCCGACCCAGAACAGGGCCGGCGCGAGCAGCGCGCTCGAGCGCAATGCGCGCAGCGCATCACCGCGCGCGGCCGGGTTGCCCGCGCGCAGCGCGAGCCGGTCGATCGAGCTCTCGGTAGCGCCGAGCAACGCGCCGATCACGAGCCCCAGCGCAGCCCCGAGCGGGGCCTGCAGGCCGATCACGCGCAGCAGCAGCACCGCGCGGTCCGGCCAGGTGTCGAGCCACAGCCAGTGCGCGCCGAAGTCACCCAGCCCGCTCAGCACGCCTGCCACGGCCCCGAGCGCACATCCCAGCAAAGCGGCCCAGGCGGTTCGCACCATCACAGCGACTACCGCGGCTAGCGGTTACCTCCCCGAGGTCGGCTGCAGCGTCCGCAAGCTCGTGCGCCTACAGCGGAGGAGCGCCCGGCCCGCGGGAATGGCTCGGAGGTGCGGATGGGATTCGAACCCACGTATGATGGTTTTGCAAACCATTGCCTAACCGCTTGGCTAC
>Ga0190265_10003294_pt1 | contig 11012 bp, 8 predicted proteins | sample Popmic124T_FD_133135 | JGI IMG/M metagenome (GOLD analysis project Ga0190265, IMG submission 133135) | Populus adjacent soil microbial communities from riparian zone of Indian Creek, Utah, USA - 124 T | ecosystem: Environmental > Terrestrial > Soil > Riparian zone | place: USA: Utah | collected...
CCTCTGCGGTGCGGTGAAGCTGCCGGAAGCAAAGAGGACGAAAGGCAAAACGAAAGCCGCGTAAGAAATGTGCGATGAAGGATGCCCGCTCAGCAATTTACACAGGAATTGACACTACCTCCCATTGAAGCGTTCAATCGTTCTTCACGATCACACCTGGTATGGTCATATACTCAAGGGCCATCCTGACATGAAATCTGAGCGTCTCACCGCGAAGGCAGCAATCAATTTGCCGCTTTCTATTCATCACAGCACGTCGGATGTGAATTGTCGTATATACTATGGCGAGGGATCGTCTCCCGGGTACTTGGTGGCCGTAGTTGCCGACGTCATCGCCGGCTTCGTCAAGACAGCATACCGAGCAAAGAAAACTAAGGGAACGCTGGAATGGTCGCGATCACCCTAGAAGCAATCATCAAAGGATCGCTCTGGTTTCACTACGATGCCGGAGGGGATGTCCTTTACTTAAGGCTCGCGTCGAAGCGCGACGTCGATACCTTCGGCGAGGAAACCGAGGATGGCTTTATCCTGCTCCGCGACGCCCAGACGGATCAGGTCGTGGGCATCACCATCGTCAACTGGTGGAAGCGCTTCGGGCAGGGCGAACTTCCAGATTCGCTTTCCGAGCTGGAGAGGAAAATCGAACCGTGGGCCGAAAAGCTCGCTGCATGACTCGTCAGCCTTCGATGGAATCCCTTTTTTGACTTCTGACCGGTCCGTGTAATAATTATCATCAGATTCGGACCCCGCTTTCGCGAAAGGAGCAGCCATGCGAGTCGAAGACAAGCGCGCCAAGTTTGACGCTCTCACCCGGTCGGAACAGCAGAAATACAACCAGTGGTCCATGGACGTCCCCCGGGTGGGCTTCCACACCGCCAACATGAACCTCGGCGACGCCAATCCGGAGCGGATCGGCTCGACCTGGCGAATGCGTTTGAGTGGTAAGAACCGCATCTGCTGCTCGATCGACGGCGACCTCTGCAAGGTCCTCGTCGTCGGCAACCCCCGCGGCCATTAAAAGAAATCGGAAGCGTCGCAACGTCGACGAGCACCGAACCTCGAAGAGCACCCGACTTTGAAGAGCCCGGGACTTCAGTCCGAGCGGCGCCGATCGCCCCGATTGATTTGGCGCGCGAATTCTGCACGCGTTCGTCCGCATGGATGAATGTTCAGGCGATCCCCACTGCGTAGTCCTGGAGGGCCCGAACTCCCAGGGCGCCGGTGCCGCTGAAGTGTCCCGCGGCTCCGGGAGAAAGAAGCGCCGCGTGCGCCCGTAGCGCCTTGATCGCCTCCACCGCCGCCCGCGCTCCCGCCAGCGTCGTGATGAGCGGGATTCGTTTGGCAGTCGCCGCCGCCCGCCAGCGGCCTTCCTCCCAGGCCGGTCCATAATGAATCGGCGTGTTGATGAGCAGATCGAGCACGCCGTGATTGATCAGATCGAGCAGAAACGTCGCCGGCGCGCCGGCCTGCTTGGACACGACGATCGACTCAATGCCCTCCGCCTTCAGTATCTTGTGCGTGCCGATCGTCGAAAACAGCTTGAACCCCAGCTCCTTCAGCGCCCGCGCGATCGGAACAACCCGCGGCTTGTCGGGATCGTTCACACTCACGAGCGCGTTGCCGAACATGGGCAGTGACAAGCCCGTGGCAATCGCCGCCTTCGCGAACGCCAGCCCGAACGTCGCGTCGATGCCCATCACCTCGCCGGTGCTGCGCATCTCCGGCCCGAGAACCACGTCCACCCCCGGGAACTTGCTGAATGGAAATACCGGCGCCTTGATCGCCTGCATCAGCGGCCGCGGCGAGCGCCCCACGCCCATCTCCCAGAGCACGTCGCGCAGCTCGCGGCCGAGCATCACCTGGGTCGCCACCTTGGCCCACGGTACGCCGGTCGCCTTGCTCACGAACGGCACGGTGCGCGAGGCCCGCGGATTGACCTCGAGCACATAGATGGTCTCGCCCGCGATGGCGAACTGCACGTTCATCAGGCCGCACACCCCCAACCGCCTCGCCAGCATCCGCGTCTGCCGGCGCACTTCCTCGAGCAATTCAGGCGACAGACTGTGCGGCGGCAGGGCGCAGGTACTGTCGCCGCTGTGAATGCCGGCTTCCTCGATGTGCTCCATGACGCCGCAGACCACGCACTCGCCCCGCTCGTCGCCGGGATGCCGGAAATCTGACACTGAATCGACGTCGATTTCCATCGCGTCGAGGATGAACTTGTCAACCAGCACGCGCTGCGACTCGTCTGCCGCTGTCAACCGGTCGCTCGCAGCAAACGCCGCGGCCGCATAGCGCATCAAGTCGGCGTCGTTGTTGCACAGCTCCATTGCCCGCCCGCCGAGGACGTAACTCGGCCGGATCAGGACGGGATACCCCAGCTCGTTTGCAATCCGCTTCGCCTCTTCTACTGTCTCAGCGATGGCACTTGGCGGCTGGCGAAGTCCGAGTTCATTCAGAATCCGGCTGAACGCCTTCCGGTCTTCCGCCAGGTCAATCGACTCCGGCGGCGTGCCCAGAATAGGGACTCCCGCGGCCTTCAGGCCCTCGCCCAGGTTGAGCGGCGTCTGCCCCCCAAATTGAATAATGACGCCCTGCAGCGTCGTGCGCGCTTGCACGGCGCGAATCACTCGCAACACGTCCTCCAGAGTCAGCGGCTCGAAAAAGAGCAGGTCGCTCGTGTCATAATCCGTGCTGACCGTTTCGGGATTGGAGTTGATCATCACCGACTTGAAGCCCATGGCGCGTGCCGCGTCTGAGGCATGGACGCAGCAATAGTCGAACTCAATCCCCTGCCCGATGCGATTCGGCCCGCCGCCGATCACCACGACGTGCGGCTCGCTCCCGATCCGCAGCTCATCTTCCACCGCGCTCACCACGCGCCCCGCGACCACCTGTGCAAACGGCACCTCGCTCGTCGAATAGTAGTACGGCGTGGCGGCCTCGAATTCCGCTGCGCACGTATCCACCAGCTTGAAGCACGAATGATCGTGTGCCACTGCTCTGTGAACAGTGCGAGCGCGGTCGACGTGTGATTCCGGTAAAAAAGCCGTCAGATCACCAACCCTGCGTGGTGAAGCGTGCGCTAATTGTGCATCGCTGTAGCCCATCCGCTTCGCCCGGGAGAGCATCGAATCGCGCGTTGCCCTACCTGAGTCGGATTTGGATGTGATCGTCTCGTCACTCTCCAGCAACTCGTCTTCAAACTCCGCCAGCTCCTTCATCTGATCCAGAAACCACGGATCGATCCCCGTCAGCGCATTCACCCGCTCGACACTCCACCCCTGCTTGAACGCATAGCGAATGTAATACGGCCGGCCCTGCGACGGCCGCTCCAGCTTCGCCCGAAGCACGCCTTCGGCGATCGGCCAATGCGTCGCCGACGATTCCTCCGTGTCCGGCGGCGCCTCAGCCTGCCTGCTGGCGAGCGAAAGGATCGGCGTGTCATTCGGACTCGCGGAAACTACGGCGTCATCCTGAGGAATCCGGTCATCCTGAGGAGCAGCAGCGACGAAGGATCTCGCCGGAGAAGCGAACTCCTTGACTTTGGCGAACGACGCTCCGGACACAAGATTCTTCGCTTCGCTCAGAATGACGCCCCTCGCTCCGCTCGGAATGACGCGGGCTTCTTGCGATGTGACAACTGCGTCAAGGCGCTGCCGCTGCATCGCCGCCAGCCACCGATCATTCTTGTCCAGCCCATACCCGGCCCGCTGAATCTCCATGCTGCGGATGCACTTCTGAAACGCCTCCTTGAACGTTCGCCCGATGGCCATCGCCTCGCCCACGCTCTTCATGTGCGTCGTCAGCGTCTCGTCCGCGTCGGGAAACTTCTCGAACGTCCACCGCGGCATCTTCACCACGCAGTAATCGATCACCGGCTCAAAGCTGGCCGGCGTCGTGCGGGTAATATCGTTCGGAATCTCATCGAGCGTGTAACCCACCGCCAGCTTCGCAGCGACTTTCGCGATGGGGTAGCCCGTCGCCTTGCTGGCCAGGGCGCTGGACCGACTGACCCGCGGGTTCATCTCGATCACCACCTGCCGCCCGGTTTTCGGATCAACCGCGAACTGCACGTTGCTGCCGCCGGTATCCACGCCGATCTCGCGCATGATCGCCTTGGCGGAGTCGCGCATCTGCTGATATTCGCGATCGGAGAGCGTCTGCGCCGGTGCGACCGTGATCGAGTCGCCCGTATGCACGCCCATCGGATCGACGTTTTCAATCGAGCACACGATGATGACGTTATCATTGCAGTCGCGAATGACCTCCAGCTCGTATTCCTTCCAGCCGTAGAGACTTTCCTCAATCAGAATCTCGCCGATGCGCGACCGCTTCAGCCCGCGCTCGGCGATCGTCTCGAACTCCTCCATCGTCCGGCAGAAGCCCCCCCCCTCGCCGCCCAGCGTGTACGCCGGCCGAATGCAGCACGGCAGCGACACGCGCGCGCGCACCTCGCGCGCCTCGTCCATCGAATGCGCCGTGCCGCTGTTGGGAACGTCCAGCCCAATCTTGATCATCGCCTCGCGAAACTGCGACCGGTCCTCGGCCTTGGCGATGGCCTCGCGCGACGCGCCGATGAGCTTCACGCCGTACTTTTCCAGTATGCCGCGCTCGGACACTTCCATCGCGCAGTTGAGTGCCGTCTGCCCGCCCATCGTCGGCAGCAGCGCATCGACCGGCGTGCCGCGCGAACGCTCCAGCTCCAGAATCTTCTCGACGAACTCCGGCGTGATCGGCTCAATGTAAGTGCGGTCGGCCACCTGCGGATCGGTCATGATCGTGGCCGGATTCGAGTTCAGCAGGACGACGCGGAACCCCTCGGCGCGCAGCGCCTTGCACGCCTGCGTCCCGCTATAGTCGAACTCGCACCCCTGTCCGATCACGATGGGCCCGGAGCCGATCAGTAGAATGGTGTGAATGTCGGTCCGCCGGGGCATCTCTTTCCCACTCCGACCCGTCCGCGGTCGGACGCGCGAAGAAATAAATCACGCAGGCATTCTCGGGATGAAAATGACGACGGCTTCATGATAGCCGCAGCAAGGCAAAGATCGAGGGGGAAGGCGACGCTCTGTGAAAAGCTCACGGCGTTTCGAAGCCTGCCGAACGACGTTCCCTCGCACGGCGAAAAAGTAACGCGTCAGATGGAAGAAAAGCGGCGCCCCGAAGCTCAGTTGAGTCGAGTCGATCCATGACACGGGCATGGCCGCAAATGATTCCCAAAACTCCCTTAACGCCCAAAGCGCTTCACAGCCGACATCGTCACATCACCGCAAAAGCCGAACTACGACCAATGCTTGCAGGGGGTATTCAGTAAAGCCGCGCGGGCTTTTTGCGCAAGTCGCGGCGCATGGGCTGTATGGACTCCGCTTTCTATTTCCGACCACGGAAGGCCGAATGAGTGCGGTTTTCGCAAAAGCCCGCGCGGAGGAATGCCGCCGATTGAATCTTGGTGGACGATCCCGTAGTATGAAATCACTGCGTGAGCCGACCCTTAGGGGGAAGTACGTCGTTCCAAAATCTTTTTTTGAGGGTTGCACATGATCCAGGTAACACAGGCTCGGTCCTTCTTTGTCTCTTTTGCCTCGTTTTTCCTTGCTGCCGCTGCGCCGATCGTCGCCCAGCAGCCCCACGATCTCTGCGAAGATGCCATCCTCGTTGAAGATGGAGAAACTGCGGGCAGCAGCCTCTTCACCGCCGGCGAAGGATCTTCCATCTGCGGTTCCTCCTCTGGACAGCCCGATGTCTGGTACAAATACGTCGCCCCATACGACGGGATCTTGATTGTCAATAATTGCCAGTTGGCCACCTATGACTCAGTGCTCGCCATCTGGAACGGCTGTCCGGCGAATGATGGCGTCGAGCTGGCTTGCTCCGACGGCGGCTGCGGCGGGCCATTCAGCTCGTCCGTCGGCGCTCAGATTTCCGCAACGCAGACCTATTACATTCGCGTCTCGGGGTATGAGGGCGATCAGGGAAATTTCCTGCTCTCCATCTCCTCATCGCCGATCTCAACCCCGACCGGTCCCGATGTCGTGTTGTCCGAAATGACCGAGGTCGCCAACGTCGCCGTTCTGAATGACGTGCGCGCGTATATCTCCGACACCCATACGTGCAACATCGGCGACTCCAACCTCGCCTGGGGCAGCACCACCCCGTTGATGACCTGGAATGCCTATCGTCTGGCAGGAGGCCGGCTTGAACAGATCGGCCTTTCCTGGGTGAAGAACGGAGTCGCGGCAAACGAGGGCGGGGGGTGCGGCGTGCCGTGTCAGGGCGACTTGGGCCCTGGACTTGCAGCGGGATGCAAGGATGTATACGGCTCCAGCTTTAATTCCGATCAGGGCGCCCTCGGCCCCCGCTCCGAAGTCGACGCTTTTGCCGGCTTTTACACCGGACCGTCGGGCGACTGCCCGCCGGCAGACGGGATTTGCAAGTTCGTCCAGGTCGACGAGAGCGATCTCGTTCCTGACGCCCTCTATTTCTTTGAAGTCGTCTTCGTCGCCCAGGACGATGCCGCGGCCGGCAACGCCGACAATAACGCCTCCCATAAGCGCGTGAACCTGGGGCCCGATTTCGCGCTCACGCCGGTCGGGCCGATTTCCGTGGGACAGCCCGCCCTGCAGGCCTGGCGCGATCACGGCCTGGGCATCAACATGCCCGATCCGGATGTTGCGGTCGGCGTCGTCGATGTGTCGGGCGAGGGCCGCTTCCACTACGCCGCTCGGGCGCGCGACCTGGGTTTCGGCACATGGCGATATGAATATGCGGTGTTCAACCTGAATTCGCACCGCAGCGCCCGCTCATTCAACATATTTGTGCCCGAAGGCACCACCATCACCAACATCGGTTTTCACGATGTCAACTATCACTCGGGCGAGCCGTTTGACGGAACCGATTGGACCGCGGTGGTCGATTTCGACGGCATCACCTGGTCGACTCAGACCTTCGCCGAAAACCCCAACGCGAATGCCCTTCGATACGCCACGCAGTACAACTTCTGGTTCGACGCCAACGCAGCGCCCATCGACGGCACCGCCATCCTCGGTCTCTTCCGCCCCGGCGACGGCGGCGATGTGGTTGGGTTTGGGGCCGTCGCTCCCAGTTCGCCTTCCACTTCGTGCCCGTCGCTCGGCGACATGAATGGTGACACCTCGCGCGACGGTCTGGACATCCAGCACTTCATAGACTGTGCGCTTTTCGATTTTTCACCCGGCGCGAACTGCGATTGCGGCGACATGGACTTTTCCGGATTTCACGACGACAACGACACCTTCCTGTTCACCCAGGCTCTGCTGTCTGACGATTGATAGTCCCGCCCCGCGATGAGTCGTTGGAAGTCAACGCCGGCGAAAGTCGACTGGGCGGCGAATCCGTTGCATACTCAAGGCGGAAACTGCAATGTTCCATTGGCCGATCCGTCTTCGCAACGCCGCGTTCGTCTCCTGGTTCTTACCGGCCTGCGCTGCTTGCGTTCCGATTCAGCCCAGCGATGAATGCACTGACGCGCCGATCATCACGGACGGCCGTTACATCGGTTCGACGATGGAAGCCGCGGGCGATGAATTCGGAGGCTGCGGATCGTTCCCCGATCCCGACGTGTGGTATCGCTACGTCGCTCCATACGACGGGCGGCTCTCGGCAAATCTCAGCAGCGACTCGCAGGGCGACTACGTTCTGGGTATCTGGAATGCCTGCCCGTTCGATGACGGCGTCGAGCTGGACTGCAACGCTGGCGCCGGCGAAATCGGCATGCCCGCGATTGAGGTGGCCATCTCCGCAGCTCAACAGTTTTGGATTCAGGTCGCGGGTCACCCCGCCCGCGAGGGAACTTTCACGCTGACCGTCACGTCGTCCGCGACCGCCGCGCCATCCGGTCCCGACGTTGTGCCCTCCGATATCACGGAAACGCTCGCATTTCGTCCCGAGGACGGAACCCGCGCATACATCACCGACACCCACACCTGCAACGTCGGCGCCACCGATCTGACGTGGGGCGATACATCGCCGTTGATGACGTGGAACGCATATCGCCTCGCCGAAGGGCGGCTCGTGCAAATCGGAAACTCCTGGGTCAAGCACGGATTTCACGCCAATGCGAGCGACGGATGCGGGGTCGCCTGCCGCGGTGGCGGCGGAGACATTCTTGAAGCGGGGTGCAGGGATGTGTACAGCGCCGACTTCAATTCGAATCAAAACGAGATGGGACCGCGCTCCGCGGTCAATGCGTTCAGCGGCGATTACTCAGGACCGAGGGGTGACTGTCAGATTGATGTCTCCATCTGCCGATATCTTCAAATTGCCGAGGCCGACCTGGACGCCGGACAGTATCCAGGCGCGCTCTACTTTTTTGAAATTGTGCTTGTCGCCTCGGAGGATGCCGCGGCCGGCAACGCGGCCAACAACGCCTCGCATCGCCGCGTGACGCTCGACGAGAATTTCCTTTTCACACCAGCCGGACCAATGACCGTCGGCCGACCGGCGTTGTATGCGTGGCGCGAGCACGGCTTGGGCGTGAACGCGCCCGACCCCGCAATTTCATTGCAGATTATCAGCGTGCCCGGCGAAGGCCATTTTCATCTCGCGGCAAAGGCGCGCGATCTCGGAGATGGAAGTTGGCGATACGAGTATGCCCTGTTCAATCTGAACTCACATCAGAGTGCCCGATCCTTCAAGCTCGTGTTGCCGGCGGGCATCAGCGTGACCAACGTCGGTTTTGACGACGTCGATTATCACTCCGGCGAGATCTTCCTCGGCTCGGACTGGAGCACAGTCGTCGATGCCGAAAGCATTACATGGTCCACGCAAACGTTCGACGAGAATGCCGAAGCCAATGCGCTGCGCTACGGCACGCAGTATAACTTCTGGTTCGACGCCGACGCCGCCCCGGCCGAGGGCCTCGGAGAGATTGCTCTCTTCCGACCGGGCGACCCTGCGTCTGTAGGCTTTGCGACGCGCGTACCTGGAACGCCATAATCCGCTGAGGATAATGATCCCCCTGCCAACCAACTCCCTTCCCCCGATGGGAGGCCCGGTTGGAGAACGCGCCATCCTGAATGGAATTGACCGTCAAGAAAAACAATTATAGAATGCTCAGTCTATTACAACGGAGCATTCCGATGGCCCGGCCCAAGTCGTTTGAACCACCGCAAGCGCTCGAAATCGCAATGAAGACATTCTGGCGACGTGGATTTCACGCCGTTTCCATCGATGATCTCATTTCAGCGATGTCTTTGAGCAGGCAGAGTCTGTACGATACCTTTGGCGACAAGGAGACCCTTTTCGCGAAGGCCCTGAGCCAATATGAGAACGCCTATCTAACAAAGGAAGTTGACCATGTGAGTTCCCGACAGCCGGGAGATCGACTCTTTGGCACCTTCGCGGGCTGGATTCGAGCCGACGATCAAGCAGCGGCCGCTGGATGCCTTCTCACCAACTCGCTAGCTGAGTTCACCGATGACCGGCCGCGACTCCGCATGATTGTTGGTGAGATTAACGGCAATTATGAATCGAAGCTGGCCCTCTGTTGCAGGGCCGCTCAAGAGGAAGGCGCCATCCCGAATCACAAGGACTGCGCATTGCTTGCGGAGACGTTACTTTATATTCGACATGGTATTATGATTTCCAAACGCGCCGGAGGCGGCGCGAACGTACGTGCGGCACAGGCCGCGTTTGCCAAGCTCCTTCAATAATTACTGACTGATCGTTCCATAACGTCGATTGCGATTTTCTCTATGTGCCCGGCATGCGGTGAACCGCTCCTGCTCGTCGAACTCGACGCGATCGAGATCGACCTTTGTCTGGCTTGCCGGGGCATCTGGCTTGATCGCGGCGAACTGGCGATGATCGTCCAGCACGCCTACGCCAGTGCCGAGGACCTTCGCCTCCGCCTCGAAGCCTTTATACCGGGTCCGCGCTCGCAGCGCCGGTGTCCTCGCTGCCGGAAACGGCTACGCTGTTCCCGAGATAAAGGCACGCCCGATCTCGAAATCGAGGAGTGCCCCCGAGGACACGGGTACTGGCTCGACCACGGCGAGATCGAGAAACTGGTGCAAAGTCGCCAGGATGGATCGAATCGACCCATCGCTGCTTTTCTTGCCGCCGCCCTGGAGCACGAGTTAAGCCACTCAAAAAAAGGAGACTAAGACATGGGGCCGATGCTTTGGATATCTCTCGGCGTGGTCGGGATCCTCGTGATCTGGCTGATCGCGGCCTACAACCGACTCGTGAGCGGCCGTAACGAAGTGCGCAATGCCTGGTCCCAGATCGACGTGCAGCTCAAGCGCCGCCACGACCTGATTCCGAATCTGGTCGAAACCGTTAAAGGCTACGCCACCCATGAGAAGGAAACGCTCGACCGCGTCATCACGGCTCGCTCCCGCGCCGTCGGCGCCCACGGTCCGGCACAAGCGGCCGCCGCCGAAGGCGAGCTGAGCCAGGCCTTGGGCCGCCTGATGGTCGTCGCCGAGCAGTATCCGGACTTGAAAGCCAATCAAAATTTCGCGGGCCTGCAGGAGGAGTTGACCTCCACCGAGAACAAGATCGGCTTCGCCCGCCAGTTTTATAATGACTCGGTGATGACATACAACACCCGCCTCGAGTCGTTTCCGACCAACACCGTGGGCGGCATGTTCGGCTTCGAAAAAGAGGAGTTCTTCGAGCTGACCGACACCGCACAGCGTGAAACCCCGCGCGTCAGCTTCTCCTGACCATGTGGGAGATCATCCGCAAGAACAAGCGCCGCTCCTGGATGCTACTCGGCGTCATGGGCCTGCTGCTCGTCACACTCGGCTTCCTCATCGGCGCCGCTGTCCACCTCGAAACCTCATCCATCGTCGACATTCCCTACGGCATGCGCGACTACGGCCGCATGATCGAGCGCACGGCGGAGGGCTACGATCCCGGCCCGCCCCCCGGCTTCTTCAGTTGGACCCGGGCGCCCGAATTGCTTCTCAACGGCGGCGGCATGATCGGCATCGGCGTCGCGGTCCTGGTCTGGTGCCTGCTGGCCG
>Ga0190265_10003295_pt1 | contig 11012 bp, 10 predicted proteins | sample Popmic124T_FD_133135 | JGI IMG/M metagenome (GOLD analysis project Ga0190265, IMG submission 133135) | Populus adjacent soil microbial communities from riparian zone of Indian Creek, Utah, USA - 124 T | ecosystem: Environmental > Terrestrial > Soil > Riparian zone | place: USA: Utah | collected...
CGCCGAGGATCAGGGCGCCGTATTGGTCGAGACCTCCGACATCAACGACGGCGGGACGCTCGAGGCGATTCGCGCCTGCGATCCCGACTTGGTCTTCGTCGTCGGCTGGTCGCAGCTCGTGGGCTCGCCGTTCATCGCGCTCGCTCGCGAAGGCGTGTTCGGCATGCATCCGACCCTGCTGCCGCGCCACCGTGGCCGGGCGGCGATTCCCTGGGCGATCCTCTCCGGGCTCGCCCGCACCGGCGTCACGCTCTTCCAGATCGTGGACGAGACTGCGGACTCCGGCGCGATCGTGGGTCAGGCCGTCGTCGACATCGGCGCCGACGAAACAGCAGGGACTTTGTTCGAGCGAATCTCGGACGCACACGTGAAGCTGATCCGGGAATTCGTGCCGCAGCTGCTGACGCGGAGCGCTCCGCGCTCGCCCCAGGATTCCTCGCGCGCGAGCTCCTGGCCGAGGCGCACGTCCGCCGACGGGATCATCGACTGGGAGACGCGCGCTCCGTACCTCTACGACTGGGTTCGGGCGCAGACGCGTCCCTATCCCGGAGCGTTCACCTTCCATGGAGACGAGAAGGTCGTCGTCTGGCGGGCGCGGCCGGTGGAGGTCGACGAGGTCGCCCCGGCCGGGACGATCGTCGCGCGCGGGCCAGAGGGGCCGGTCGTCGCGTGTGGCGAGGGCGCGCTCCTGCTCGAAGAGGTCGAGACCGGGCGAGACCTCAGCGTCGGAACGAGGCTCGGATGACGCGCGTCCTCGTCATCGCTGCCCATCCCGATGACGAGGTCCTGGGCATGGGCGGGACCATCGCCGTCCACACCACCGCGGGCGACGAGGTCCGTGTACTCGTCGTGACCGACGGAAGCTCCACCCAGTATCCAGACGACAAAGCCACCCGTGCGCGCAAGGAAGCGGAGGCACTTCGAGCCGCAGCGGAGCTCGGAGTCGAGGACTACGTCCACCTCGACCTTCCGGACATGCAGCTCGACACGCTCTCGCATGTGGAGGTGAACCGCGTCGTCGAAGAGCACATTCGCGAGCTCGCTCCGCAGGTCGTCTACACCGTTCAGCCGGACGTCAACCGCGACCATCAGGTGCTCTTCGACTCCGTGGCGGTCGCCACCCGGCCGACACCGGGTCAGCCGGTACGTCGCCTTCTCACGTACGCGCCAACCTCGAGCACCGAGTGGACACCGGCCGCGGTCAACTGGTTCATGCCCAACTGGTACGTGGACGTCACTGCGACGCTCGAGCGGAAGATCGCCGCCTTCGCCCACTACGAGACGGAGCGGCGCGACTACCCGCACCCGCGGAGCGAGCGGGCGATCCGGGCGACCGCGGAGTTCCACGGCACGAGCTGCGGCTTCGAGCTCGCCGAGCCGTTCGTCCTGGTGCGCAGCCTCGAGTCCTCGTAGGCTGCGATGGCGCGGCTCCCGCAGCTGCTGATCGTCCTGGCCCTGCTCGGCGCGACCGCCGCCGCATTTGCGTTCACGGAGCGCGTCAAGCTCGAGCGGAGCCCGATCACCGGAACCAAGGTCGACCGCGTCTTCTCCCCGGTGTGTGAGTGCGCTCGCGACGTCGCGGTCATCTCGTTCGTGCTTCGCCGGAGGGGGACGGTGACCGTCGACATGCTCTCCGGGGACGGTCAGCGGGTTCGTCGGCTTGTCCGCGACCGAGACGAGCAACAGGGTCGTGTCTCGTACACGTGGGACGGCCGGGACGACCTCGAGCGGATCGTCGAAGAGGGCGTCTACCGGCCGCGGGTCGAGCTCGAGGAGCGCGGACGCACGATTGTGCTTCCGAATCCGATCCGCGTCGACACGACCGCACCGCGAATTCGGCTTCTCGGTGCGCGTCCGCGGGTGTTCTCGCCCGACGGGGACGGGCGCCGCGACCGCGTCACGGCGCGGTACGAGACCACCGAGCTGGCGCGAGCGATGATGCTCGTCGACGGGAGGCGCCGGGTTCTCTCGAAGTTTCGCTCGACCGAAGGCCAGCTGGTCTGGTTCGGGCGCGTGAACGGCCGGCCGGTGCGCCCGGGAACATACGAGGTCCGATTGCGCGCGTTCGACCGGGCCGGCAACCGCTCGAGCTCGCGGCGGATCATCCCGGTGGTCGTACGGTACATCGAGCTGACGCGCGAGCGCATCGAGGTCGTCGCTGGAAGGCGTTTCTCGGTTCGGGTCCTCAGCGACGCCGTCTCGTACCGGTGGCTCTTCGCCGGCGAGCGCGGGATCGGGCGGCGGCAGGTTCTCGTCCTGCGTGCGCCCGAGACGCCGGGCAGCTACAGGCTGTACGTGTCGCTTCGCGGGCGCTTCGCCGACAGTGCGGAGGTCGTCGTCACCGAGCCGCCGAGCGAGTGACCGGGCCCCTCTTCGTTCTCGGCGTCAGCCGTTCTGGGACGACGCTGCTCCGGGTCGTCGTCGACCGCTCTCCCGGGATCGCCATTCCCGATGAGTCGTTTTTCATTCCGCTCCTGGCGCGGCGGCACCGGGGGAAGGTCGATCGCGCTCGATTTCTCGACGATCTCAGCCGGCTGCAGGTGCTCACAGCGTGGGGCGTGTCGCCCGCGGATGTGGGGCCGCGCCTGCACCCTGGGATGCGCACCGGGGAGGCGATCGCCGCGATCTTCGAGGCCCAGGCAGCCAGCAAGGGCAAGCCGCGTTGGGGGGACAAGACCCCGATGTACATGCGCCACCTGCCGCTGCTCGAGCAGCTCTTTCCCGACGCGCAGTACGTCCACCTGATCCGTGACGGGCGCGACGTAGCGCTCTCGTTCCTCAAGATGCCCGAGGGGACGTTCACGCGGACGTGGGCCCATCCGGACACGTCCGCCGAGTTCGCCTGTCTGTGGCGGACGGAAGTGACCGCGGCGCGCGAGCTAGGGCGGCGGGTTGGGTCGTCTCGGTATCTGGAGGTCCGGTACGAGGATCTGATCGCCGGGATGGAGGCGGTCGTGAAGCGGATCTGCGAGTTCGCCCACCTTCCCTACGAGCCTTCGATGCTCGACTATGCCGGCGCAGTCGACGTATCCCAGAAGCCGCATCAGCAGCGACTGTTGCAGCCTCCGACGTCGGGCGTCCGTGACTGGCGGACGCAGATGACTGGAGACGACGTCGGAGCGTTCGAGACAATCGCCGGCGACCTGCTCACCGCGCTCGGCTACGAGCTCTGGGAACCGCTGACACGCTCAGGCCCGCGCAAGAAGCTCGCCCTCGCGCGCTACCGCGCCACCCTCGGCGCCTGGAGCGCAGCGGTCTCGGCTACGCAACGCTCGCCACTCTGGCGCCACCGTCATCCTCCCCTCACGATGCCCGCTGAACGTCTCGCCCGCGGATAGCCAAGAGCCGCCCGTTCAGCGAGAAGAAGTAGGTCCGCTCGGTCGCGATCCCCGGGGAGTACTTGCCGAGGGGTAGCCGCCACATGATCTTCCCGTCGGACGCGCGCACCGCATAGGTTCGCTTCTCGAGGGTCGAGACGAACACGTTCTCGCCGATCAGGACCGGCGCGCCAAGGATCCTGCCCTCGAGCTGGGTGGTCCAGAGCTCGTTCCCGCTCGTCGCCCGGAGCGCCCGGAGGCGGCCGTCGAATCCACCGACGTACACCTGTCCCCCGGATACGGCAGGAGTCGTGTAGCCAAGACCTCCGACGCGTCCGGTCCAGACGGTGCTCCCGGTCTCGGCGTCGAGCGCGACGACCTTGCCGGAGCGCGCGACCGAGTAGATGCGCTGCCCGTCCGACGACGGGCTCGCATAGAAGCTCTCGTAGCGGAAGGCGTCGCGTTTGACGTAGGTCGTCCAGAGCTCACGACCTGTCTTGCGGTCGAGGCACACGAACGAGCCGGCGTAGGTGGTCACGCAGACTCGCCCGCCGAAGACCGCCGGGCTCGCGTTGATGCGTCCGCCGGTCCGGTACGCCCACCGGACGGCTCCTGTGGTCGCGCGAACCGCGAAGAGCCGTCCGTCGTGCGAGCCGAAGTAGACTAGGCCGTCGACGGCGACCGGGGACGACTCGACCTTTCCAGCAGTTTGCACCTGCCAGACCACGCGTCCCTTCTCGCGGTCGAGCGCCGTGACCGTTCCGGCCTGGGAGCTGACGATGACTCGCGGACCGTCGATCGCGGGGCTGGAGGGCAGCGTTCCACCGACCCGGCGGCGCCACTGCACCTTGCCCGATTCCGCGTCGATCGCATAGGTCGCTCCTTCGAACGTGTTGACATAGAGATCACCTTCGCAGTACGTGGGCGGGAACTCGATGTAGCTCCGCAGCCCGCGCGACCACAACGGCTTCCGGGCCGGAAGGCCGAGGGGAGCATCCGGGCGAGCGAGCGAGCGCTGCGGATCGGCACCGAACGTGCGCCAGCAGCGGACGTCGTTGCTCGGCTCCGGAGGCTTCGGCGGAGGCTTCGGCGTCGTGGGGAGCGTCGGAACGGAAACGGTGACGTCGTCGAGCTCGGTGTCGAGCGCGCCGCGTGGCCGATCGTTCGTGAGCCCGATCGCAAGCAGGAGCCCGCCCAGCGCCATGACGAGCACGGAGAGAACGAGGAGGATCCACTTGAGCGCTCTTGGCATAAGGAGGGGGCCGCTTGCCCCGGGCCGAGACTCAGTGTGCCAGCAGCCGCGGAGCTTCTCGTGAAGTCGCGATACCCGCCGCCACCAAGCCGAAAACGCCCCACGTGAGGGGGTCTTCGAAGAATCCTGCATACAGGAGCGAGTGCACGACGAGGACGAGGAGCACCGCGGCCAGGCCCACTCCCAGGACCCGGTCTCTCCTCGTGAGGAGCCACAACGCCCAGGCTGCAGCGGCGAGCACCCACGCATAGAGCGCGAGCCCAAGCAGTCCGAGCTCCGCGAGCACTGTGAGCGGCGTCGTGTGCGAGGCGTTCCGGCTGGGGGAGCCTTTGCCCGATTCCTCCGCGCTCGCGCGGGGCTGGCCCCCGATTCCGACGCCTGCGACCGGACGGGCCTGGAAGGCGTCGAGGGTGACGTTCACCAATCGCGAGCGGCCGCTCGTCACGTCTCTCGCAGAGCGTCCGTTCACGGCATCCGCGGCGACCGCGGCTGCGGCCAAGGTGGCCACGAGCGCACAGGCGATCAGGAGGATGCGGAGCCGTCGACCCAATCCCACGAGCGCGATCGCGAACGTGACGACGAAGAGCGCGACGAAGCTCGACTGCGAGTACGAGTAGAAGAGCCCCCAGAACAGGAACGCGCCGGCGACCGTCGCGGCAACCCAGTCGACCGTCCTGCCCCGGCGCAGGAGGACGACGACCAGAAGGACGACGATCGGCACGACGAGATATCTGCCGTACAGGCTGGGATCCTTGAAGAGCGAGGTGACGCGAAAGAACGTCGTATAGGCGTTCGCGACCGCGACATCGCGCGCGAAGAAAAGCGTTCTCGTCTGCGCTTGCCAGATGCCGATCGCCGCGAAGAGCGAGCCGAGCGCTACGAGCGTGACGACGAGCGCGCGCGGAAGCCAGGAAGCGAGCGGCGCGCGTGCGACGACGGCGAGACCGGCGGTGAACGGGAAGACGAAGAACGCGAGGTAGATCGCCCCGGCGCGCTCGTCCCACGTCCAGAGGTACGAGTACGCCGAGAAGGCGACGAGTGACGCGAGTGGAAGCGCGAGCAGGAACGGTGGAGGCGTCAGGTGCTTGCCGCGAACCGTCCGGTACGCCAGCGCGAGCACCGACGCTGCGAGCACGAGGTAGAGCGGCAGGAGCAGGAACGCCTCTTCGTCACCGAGCTCGATGGGAATGCGAAACGGCGCCACGGCAAGGAGCGCGACCGGGGCGATCGCGGGATAGCGCACCAAGGGAATGGCGCCGAGGACGATCGCGAGGACTCCGACGACGACGAGCGCGATCCCCTCGCGCTCGGTGAAGAGCAGCTCGAGGTCGTCGTCGCCGACGAGGTAGCGGGCGAGGCCGGCCGTTCCGACGCCGAGCAGCACGAATCCGGCGAGAGGCAGGTAGCGGTCGCGCGGAAGCAGTACGAGCACGGCACCGAGCGCGCCGGCGACCGCGGCGATGTGTGCGGCATTCACCGCGCCGAAACTTACGCGTTGCTATTGAATAGCGCGGTGCTCGAGGGTCTCAAACGCGCGCTCGTCCTCGCGCCGCACACCGACGACGGCGAGCTCGGCTGCGGCGGAACGATGGCGAGGCTCGTCGACGGAGGATGCGAGGTGAGGTACGTCGCGTTCTCGATCGCGACCCGCTCGCTTCCACCGGGCTTCGAGCCGGACACGCTCGCGCGGGAGGTTCGCGAGGCGACGGCCGAGATCGGCATCCCCGAGGAGTGCCTGACGGTGCACGACTTCGACGTCCGGACGTTTCCCGAGCGCCGCCAGGACATCCTCGAGCTCCTCGTCGCGCTCTGGGAGGAGTGGCGGCCCGAGATCGTCTTCCAGCCATCGCATCACGACGTGCACCAGGATCACCAGACGATCGCCCAGGAAGGCCTGCGCGCGTTCAAGCGGACGACGATCCTCGGCTACGAGGTTCCCTGGAACAACTTCGACTTCTCGTATGGCGCGTACGTCGCCCTGGAGAAGCGGCACGTCGAGCGCAAGGTCGCCGCGCTCGCACGCTACGCCTCGCAGCAGCACCGGCGCTACGCCGACCCGGAGTACGTCTGGAATCTCGCTCGCGTGCACGGGGTGAACGTGAACCGCGAGTACGCAGAGTGCTTCCAGGTGTACCGGATCGTCGCCTGAACCACTACGCGCGCGTGACGCGGAGACGTGCGCCGATCGCCTTGCGCTCGGCGGGAAGGTAGAACGCGAACGGGACGAGCGCGAGCGGGTATGCGAGTGCGAGCAGAAGCGCGATCGTGAAGCCCGAGTCGAGCAGCTTGCCGGCGACTACGAGCGCTACTCCGACGAGCGCTGCGGTGAACACCCGGCGCCATTGGTACGGCACGGGGTAGATCCGCTGCGCCCACCAGGACATGCCCGCGAACATCGTCGCGAAAGCCGCGATCGTCGCGACGGCCGCGCCCATCATCCCGTAGCGCGGGATCAGGATCAGGTTGAGAGCGATGTTCACCGCGGCGGCCGCGCCGGTCACGACCCAGTTGAACTGCGTGCGGCGTGCACGTCCCACGCCGATCACCACGACGATGTACGCGCCGAAGGCGACAGCCGCGAACGCGAGCGGCCCGACGACCCGCGACGACTCGGCGAACGCCGGTGCGGCGATCCAGTCCACGATCCACGGTGAGAGGAGCGCGAGCCCAGTCGCGACCCAGGTCGTCAAGAGCACGAGGTACGTGAGCACGAAGGCGTACGTCCGGCGAGCCTCGCGCTCATCCTCGATCGAGTACGCGAACGCCGGCCAGGCGAGCCGGAACGCGGTCAGGAGCAGGACCATCGCCGACGCGATGCGGACGCCGACCGAGTACAGCCCGACCTCCTCGGTGTCGGCGAGCCGGACGAGGAAGATCCGATCGCTGAAGTTCGTGACCCAGAGGAAGAGCGCGGTCGGGATGAGCGGCACGCCGAACCGGTTCATCTCCTTGAGGAGGCTCCGGTCGAGCTGGAGCCCGAGCTGCTCGCGGCGATACCCGATCAGCGTCGCATAGACGAGCAACGTGCCTGTGAAGTTTCCGACGATGACGCCGATTGGGCCTTGATCGAAGGCGACCACGAGCAGGAGGGTCGCCCCGATCGTGAGGAGGATGTTCGCCAGGCTCGCCGAGACGAAGGCGACCGAGCGCTCCTCGACTCGGAAGAGCGACGTGAGCTGCTCGTAGTTCATCCCCGCCCAGAGCCCGACGAAGGACGCCATGACGAGCTCGGAATCGTCCGCCGAGCCGAAGAGCAGATCGGCGATCGTCGCCGAGAGGATGAGGCCGGCGACCAGGCCCGCCGTGGCCATGGCCATCGTGAACCAGAAGGACGTTCGGAGCACGAGGCGTCGGTGCTCGGGCTCGGACGAGTCGAAGTAGAAGCGGAAGAACGCAGCGTGGATCCCCATCCGCAAAACGATCCCGATGACCGTCGTGAGCGCGATCAGCGTCTCGACCTTCCCGTAGTCGGACGGGGAGAGGTAGCGCGTATACAGGGGCAGCAGGAGGACGGCGAGAATTCGCGAGACGAGCCCGCCGAGCCCGTAGATCGCCGAATGCCTGCCGAGCCGCCTGAGCTCCGCCCCGAGAGCCATCGTCAGAGGCGAGCGTAGAGCGCGAGCAGGCGGTCGGCGACGTGCTCGAGGTCGTGGACCTGCTCCACGTACGCGCGTGACGCCTTCCCGACACGGCGTCGTTCCGCTGCGTCGGACACCAGAGGCTCGAGACGCTCACGGAGATTCTCCTTTGTCGCGCTCACGATCGGCACGCGTTTCCCGAACGCCTCCTCGCTGCGTGCTATCGCCTCGTCGTGCAGGAACGTCACGACCGGCTTCCCGAGCGCCATGCACTCGATGGCGAAGAGCCCGTACCAGCCCGCGTTCAGCTGGTCGACGACGATGTCGGCCTCGCGGTAGCGCTCGAAGGCTTCGTCGTGGTGGAGGCCCTCGACAAGGACGAGGTCCGCCTCGAGCCCCTCGCACGCGGCGAGCACGTGCTCGGTTCCCTTGCGACGACGTGACGACGGCGCGTGCAGGATCACCGGTCTCGTGCGATCGGCTGCCGGGAACGCGGGCTCGATCGCTGCGACGTCGATCCCCGGCGGGATCACCTCCGCCTCGGGCACCCAGCGGATGGCGTCATAGGAGCCGACGAGCTGCGCACCCGCCTTCGTGCCGAAGGCGAGCTCGGCCGGGCTCTTGCCACGGATGTCGGACCCGAGGTAGTGCATCACCGAGTTCTTCCGGAGCGCACGCAGGATCTGGAACTGCACCGACCGCGGTACGAGCGTCAGGCCGAAGTAGAAATGGAAGACGTCGGTGGTCGGGAGGAGCTCGGAGAGCGCGCGCCACTGCGTGGCCTGACGGCGGACGAAGCCGCCGTGACGCTCGAGCGACTGATCGGCTTCCGGGTGGAGCTTGTAGCGGTTGAAGACGACGAGCCTCGCGTCGACGCCGCGGCGGCGGAGCGCCTGGACGTTCGCCCACGGAACGCCCGCGGTATTGACCGGGCAGTGGACGACTCGGACGGCGTCAGTCAAGGTCGACGTCGTCTTCGGCGAGCTGGGCGAATCGGCGAGTTTGGTCGGCTTCGAGCATCGCCCGCATCGTCTGCCCCATGGTCTCCCCGGGGTATACCCAGATCGCTGGATGGACGAGGATCTGGAGCCACGGAAACGCGCCGGCGCGCAGCTCCTCGTGTGGACAGCCCGACCGCCAGCGCTGGTTCGAGTCCGAGCGGTAAGTCTCGGGCGAGAAGTAGCGCTCCCCGTAAGTGTTGGCGACGCCGGGAATCTCGTCGGACGTGAACTCGGGCCTCGGGTTGTGCCAGGAGACGACCGGGTCGAAGCGCTTGTCGAGGGTGACATTGGGATGCACGGCGTGCAAGCCGACGGCGTGCCCGAGCTCACGGATGCGCGCGATTGCAGATACGCCTTCCGGCGACGCGAGGTTGTAGAAGACGGACTCGGTCATGAGCAGGTACGTAGCCCGCACCCCGAGCTCGGCTTCGAGCGCCGCCATCGTGACCGCCGCCTCGAGCGAGAGGTCGATGTCGTGGCGAAGGAAAAGGTCGCCGTCCTGTGGATCGGAGCCGAACTGCGCGAAGCGGTAGCCGCCGGCGTAGGCCGCCTCGAGGATCTCGCGGTAGTGCTCCATGTCGAACGAGCAGGTCATGCAGCCACCTCGACAGTGAGCAGCGCCGCCGCCGCGTCGGCCCGCTCCACGGCCTCGTCCGGAGTGTCGCCGACCGCGATGACGTAGCCCCGCCGATCGCCGTCGCGGCGTACGGGCCGGATCGTCTCTCCTACCTCGAGATAGGTGTCCGCCTGCACGACACCTTCGGCTGCGCGGACCGGTTCGAGGCTTCCTATCGATACGACTCGTCCGGTAGACAGCGGCCCCGGCTCGGCGGTGAAGAAGCGAATCGCGAGCGGTTGCGAGAACTGCGGCAGGGCGAGCTCGTCAGGCACTTCTTCGCCGAGCGCTTGCCGGAGCGCGATCTCGACGAGGTCGACGCCGACGGCATGGCGGACGAGGTCGGCCATCTGGCCGCCAGGAATGCGTGCCGCGACCTCGACGACCACTACCCGATCGTCCGGGGCTGCGATGAGTTGCGGAAACGCGATTCCGTCCCTGAGCCCGAGCGCTCGCACCGAGTCGACGGCGATGTGCTCGGCTCGCTCGAGCTGGTCGGCGGGGATCGACGGTGGGTAGACGTGCATCCAGCCAACCCCGAAGCCGACGCCAGGCGGGCGGAGCCGGTCGGAAAGCGTCAACAGCGTCGCCTTGCCTCCGCGCGCGATGACGATCCCGTTCATCTCGATGCCGTCCACGAACGCCTCCACCAGCGCCTCGCGAGTCGGCGATTCGAAGAGCGCTTCCTCGAGATCTCGCTCCAGCTCGGCGGCACTCTCGACGCGGAACACCGCGCGTTGCCCGCCGGAATCGACGGGTTTGAGAACGGCGGGGAGCCCGGACGCTTCGAGTGCCTGCGCCGCGTCTTCGGCTGAGCGGATCGCGGCGAAGGGCGGCTGCGGAACGCCCGCATCGGCGAGCGCTGCCCGCATCGCCAGCTTGTGCGTCATCCGGTGCGCGGTGTCGATCCCGATCCCGGGAAGCCCCAACGCGTCCGCAACCGTGGCCACGACCGGCACGGCGCGGTCGGCGGAGACCGTCAGCACTCCGTCGACGCGATGCCGCCGGCCGACCTCGGTCACTGCGGGCACGTCCGTGAAGTCGACCACCTCGGCGACGTCTGCCGAGGCAAGGCCCGGCGCCTCAGTGTTGCGGTCGACCGCGACGACTCGTAGGTCGCGCCCGCGCGCATGCTCGATCGCGCGGCGCTGGTGGCGACCCGCGCCGACGAAGAGGACCGTCTTCACGGCCGCCGATGCTAACTGGGGTGGCTACGAACCTATGCCGCCGGCTGGCAGCAGCCAAGGA
>Ga0190265_10003296_pt1 | contig 11011 bp, 8 predicted proteins | sample Popmic124T_FD_133135 | JGI IMG/M metagenome (GOLD analysis project Ga0190265, IMG submission 133135) | Populus adjacent soil microbial communities from riparian zone of Indian Creek, Utah, USA - 124 T | ecosystem: Environmental > Terrestrial > Soil > Riparian zone | place: USA: Utah | collected...
ACGACTGAAGCGCAAGCTGCGCAAGAAGCTGCAGCTCACGGCCGGTCTCCGTGGCGAGCGCAACCGCTTCGCCGGCATCGACTCCCGAGCCCTGGCCGACGTGAGCCTGCAGTGGCCGCTCGCAGAGGCCGCCGCCTGGAAGCTCGGAGTGCTGACCGGCCTCTCCTTCAGCCGCGAAGGGCCGCGCGGGGAGCGTCCGACGACGGAAGCCTTCGGCGGCCTGGTCCAGTTGAGCGGCGACGGCAAGCTCTCCGAGACCGCCACCTGGGACGGCCAGCTCACCTTCTTCCCCAGCTTCGACGACCTCGAGGACTACCGGGTGAACGGCCGCCTGGGCCTGCAGGCCACCCTCAACCGGCACTTCGGAGTGCGCTTGGGCTACGACCTCAAGTTCGACAACGAGCCGGTTCCCGGTTTCGATACTACGGACACGACCACCACCGCTTCGCTGGTCCTCCAACTCGGCCGCAAGAAGTAGCGGCGCCTTAAGCCTTCTTTTGAACTTCACGGCTGGCGGGAAGGACTCACCGTCGAGCCGAAGATCTCGTTTGGCCACCATTTTGCATTACAGTGAAACCGCTGTTGTCCCCATTTTGCGCGCCGCCTCGGGCGGTGCAGGAGGAGAAAAGAGATGAGAAAGACGAGCATGATGCTGTCTCTCGCGTTGGCTCTCGCGGCTGTTCCGGCCTTTGCCCAGAATGAATCGTGGGCCACCACCATCCGCAGCCTGCAAGAGGTTCCGGCGCTCGACACGCCGGCCGGAGGCACCTTCGTCGCCACCCTCAACGAGGCGGGGACGGAGATCTCCTGGGAGCTCAAGTACGTCCGGTTCGCCGGCGACGTGACGCAGGCTCACATCCACTTCGCGCAGCAGGGGGTCAACGGCGGGATCATGGTCTTCTTCTGCTCGAACCTGGGCAACGGCCCGGCGGGCACCCAGGCCTGCCCGCCCAGCCCCGGCGTCGTCCGGGGCACCTGGCAGGCGGACGACGTGGTCGCCGGCGCCGCGGCTCAGGGCATCCCGGCGGGTGACTTCAGGGGGTTGCTGCGGAGCCTGCGCACCGGCATCTCCTACGTCAACGTCCACACGACCCTGTTCCCCGGCGGCGAAGCCCGCGGCCAGGTTGCACAGCGGCTCACCAACTAGGACCGCTGCAATGTAGGGGCGGGGCTTGTCCCCGCCCGGGTGGGGCTCGGCGCCGAAGCTCCCCCGCCCGGGTGGGGACGAGCCCCACCCCTACGTCAACCACTTCGATTCCAGGTTAACGGCCAGGGGGCCGGGGGCTCAACGTCGGCGGGGGAGAGGGAACGCCTGGGTTTTCGAGAGGTCGAAGATCGGGTGGCTGACCACCATCACCGTGCGGTCGTCGTCCGGCAGCGCGCCCTGGCTGAACTCCTCGACGCTCTTGAAGATGGCCTCGACCACCTCGCGGGCCGACTCGCCCTGGTGCGAGCGGGCGACCTCGAGCATGCGCTCGGTGCCGTACTCGCCGAGCTGCTGGCCGTCGGCGTCCCGCCCCAGCGTCTCGCAGATGCCGTCCGTATAGAAAACCAGCAGGTCGCCCGGCTTCATGATCACGAAGCCGCGCTCGTAGTTGGCGTCGGGCAGCGGCCCGAGCACCGGCCCCCCTTCCTCGAGGGGCCGCACCGTGCCGTCGACCGCGAGGTGGTAGGGCGGCGGATGGCCGGCGTTGACGTAGATGAAGACGCCGTTCAATTCGAGCTCGCCGTAGAACATCGACACGAAGCGGCTGGTGAGAGTGCTCTGGTGGATGATGTTGTTCATCCGCTCGACCGTGCGCACGATCTTGAAGTCGCGCGCGAGGCCCATGCGCAGCCCCATGTAGATGTCGCGCACCTGGAGGGCGGCGGGCAGGCCGTGGCCCGAGACGTCGGCGATGGCGAGCCCGAGGATCTTGTTGGTCACCGGGATGAAGTCGTAGAAGTCGCCCCCCACGGCTTCCATCGGCACCGAGTGGCCGTAGATGTCGAAGTCGCCGTACTCCGGGGAGCGCCGCGGCAGGATCGAGGCCTGGATCTTCCGCGCCTCCTCGAAGATCCCCTCCATACGCTCGCGCCGGAGCTTCTGGTTGACGCTGTGGCGCAGGATGCCGAGCGAGAAGAGGATGTCGTCGCGGTGGTGCCCGGCGTCGACGTTGAAGGCCAGGATGTACCCCTCCTCTCCCACCTCGATCGCGGCGAAGCTCTCCACTCCCAGCTTGCTCTCGATTCCGCTGTCGAAGTCCGGATCGTCGGCGTCCATGTAGACGGCGCCGTCCTCGAGGACGCGCTGGATCGGCGGGTAGGAGATCGGCACCTTGAAGCCGTGCGGCACCTCCTTGGCGTTGCCGAACGTCGCGTCGAGCACGTAGTAGGCGTCCCGGCGCTCGTAGAGGCGGCCGCCGTAGATGCCGAGCTCGTCGTGGAACTTCTCGGTGATGCTCTCGAGCAGCGTGTGGATCGTCTCGCCGGTGTCCTCGGCGCGCGCCACGGCGGCAACCACCTGCTCCACCTTCTTCATCAGGCCGCGGTAGTTGACCGGGCGGGCTTCGGACGTCATCAGCGTCAAGGCGATCTCCTCACTGTCCTACCCGTTATCTTCTTAGCCATTGTCGATCAAAGCCATGACGATGCGGTCCTGCGCCCCCCGGGCGTCGCCGCGGGCCTTGTTGATCAGGATCGAGAAGGCGTAGGACTTACCCGAGACCCCCTTGGCGTAGCCCGAGAGCGCCGAGACGTCCGAGAGCGTCCCGGTCTTGGCGAAGACGTTGCCGCGGTAGGGTGGGGCCGCCATGCGCCGCTTCCACGAGCCCATGTCCTCACCCGAGTAGGGGAGCGAGCGCAGGAACTCGGCCGAGAGCGGGTGGAAGAACATGTGCCGCAGGAGCGTCGTCAGGTGGCGAGGGGTGAAGCGGTTCCCCCGGCTCATCCCCGAGCCGTCCGCCATCTTGAACGAGCCGCGGGGCACGCCGATCGACTCGACGAACTCCATGATCGCGCGCACCCCTTCGTGCCAACTCCCCTCGTCGCAGCGCCGGGCACCGATCTTCTTGGCCAGGGCTTCGGCGTAGAAGTTCTGGCTGCGCTTGTTGGTCGTGCGGATGGCGGTGAGCAGGTCGCTCCGGTGGACCGCCACCCGCTCCCACACCGCTCCGGGCAGTTGCCGCACCGGCCGCAGTTGGCCCGTCACCGTCACCCCCTCCTCGGCGAGGGCGGCCTTCAACCCCGAACCGAAGTAGAGCACCGGGTCGGGCACCGTCACCCACGTCTCGAAGGCGCCGGAGGTCGGCGCGATCGAGCCGCTCACGACGAGCGAGCTTCCGATGCGCCGGATGACCAGGCCGGGCCACCGCTTCTTGGACTTCGTGGCCGAGCGGGTGACGGCGCTGTTGCTCACCGTGAACAGCGGCACCGCCGGCACGGTGTCCACCCGCGCCGGCTTGCCCGGGGCACCCGGCGAGATCCGCACCAGGATGCAGTTGTCGCTGAACGACAGGGCGTCGACCGGCGCCTCGTACCACTCGGTGAGCTGGTCGCGCGGCCAGTCGGGGTGCACCTGCGGCCCCTCGAAGAGGCCATGGGCGAGATAGATGTCGCCCTTCACCTTGTGGATGCCCCGCTCCCTGAGAGCCTGGGCCCAGGGCCGGAAGGCGCCGTAGGGATCGCCCCCGAACTCGCGGCCCGAGATCTGCGGGTCTCCCGACCCGACCACGCCGAGGTCTCCGTCGAGCACCCCCGCCTGAACGGAGCCGCGTTGCACCAGCCGCGTCTCATAGAGGTAACCGGGGCCGAACGTGTCGAGCGCCGCCGCCGTCGTGAACAGCTTGGTGTTCGACGCGATGATCCGCTGCTCGTCCGGGTTGTAGGAGTAGACCGTCTCCCCGCTGTCCACCTCGACGATGTTGACCCCGAGGGCCGCGGTATCGCGGAGAGCCCGGCTCACCTCGACGCTGACCGCCCGTTCAAGGGCCGTCGTCTCCGCCGGAGCCGCTCCCGGGCTCAGCAGGAGCAGGGGGATGATGAGAGCAAGAATTTTCTGCGGACTAATTTTGAAGACCAGCAACGACTCCTCCAGCGTAACGCGCCCGGATTGGGACAACCCCTCAACTATAGAGGATAGAAGCCCTTCGATGCATCCCGGGGCCGCTCGCCTTCAAGCCCCGAGGCCGTCTTCTATGCACTTTACACGCTCCAGCGCCCCGCTCTTCGAAGGCCCTCCCCCTCGTCCCTCCTTCCGCTGGACGCTGAGAGCGCCGGCATCCCTGCCGGCCGACTAACCCCAAAACAGGCAGCGTCAGTCCCCAGGAGTCAACCGGCGCCGCATAGTCCCACCGAGCCGGCACGCGGCAGCCTTGCGGCGATCTTCAGCAAGCTTACCGTGGCTCGCTACAAGTTTGAATTTTCTCGGAAGCTCGTTGCCCCTGACAAGAGGTGGCAAGAGACGCCACCCTTGCAGCAAACGGTGGCCACGGCAACATCGCCCGGTCCACGCCTATCCCAGGGAATAAACATAGCCCTGTCTCGCTGGGAGCGCACGTATAAGCCGCTGGAGCAATGCTATATGGGCACGATAAGGATTCCAGATCAGAGAGGACGTTCCGGTATTCTGAAGGAGTTGCGGCGTTTGATGCCGGCAGTCTATACGTGGGGTTCTGCATAGAGAAGATTCCTTATCCAGCCTTGGCATCTTATCGTCGTTCAACAAGATAACCTCCGCTTTCCGTCCTTGAGCTGTTCCATTACGTGGGCATGTCTTGGCGTTGCCGAGGCTAAAAGTCCATCAAATTAGACGGTTCGCAGGATGAGGGCACGAAAAAACGTCGGCTCGTCCGTCTGATCAGAGGTAGGTTCATTTATGGCTGAGCGGCGAGACAAGCGCTCGTGAAATTTCGGTGGAGCTCGCGTAGATGACTGAATGAGGCAGCGGGTGCGAGAGTCGCGCTGGGGGAATTATTACCAATCCTATCTTCGTCAGCGGTAAATGCGCCTCGCGCTTGTCGCCCGGTGAACTTCCAAGGCGATAGCGAGCATAGACATTGCGGCTACTTGCCCATGCCGTCTCAGGAGTTAGATTGAGATGACGGAAGTCGCTCAAGTAGCGATATATGGACTAACCAATAGCAGGCAGTAGGTGGGACTAACCATACGGAGGTAAGTTATGGACAACACGCCGAGATACGATGCACAGGAGCCGGATACAGACGAGCGCGGGTTACTCGCGCTGAGTCCCGGGGAGGAACTCGTCCGCATTACGGAACCTCAAGTTCATCTGCTGGGAAGAGGAGTGATCTGTGCGACCGACTACCGCGCACGCAAAAGGTCTCCGTTTGAGATCGTCCTTGATGCCACCGAGGGATTCATCCCGCTTTGGGCGGAGAATCTGGTTCTCCGATGGAGATTCAATTCGGCTTCGCTGAGTGTCTTCCAGCAATCCGAATCACTTAAATCGAGGATTAGAGCCTTGCTGGGTGAAGCCATTACAGCGTGGGGAGACGCGGCTCCGATCCGCTTCACAGAAAATTCCGACAACTCCGACTTCGAGATCGTTGTGGAACAACACGAAAGCTGCACCCCTCAAGGATGCACCCTCGCTCAGGCCTTTTTCCCCGATGCGGGACGGCATCAACTCTTCATCTTCCCAACGATGTTCGGACAGAGCAAGCAGGAGCAGGTAGACACGATGGCGCACGAGATTGGTCACGTATTCGGCCTCCGGCACTTCTTTGCTCCAGAAAATGAGACCTCATGGCCGAGTGTAATTTTTGGAGAACACAAGCCGTTCTCTATTATGAACTACGGCAATAATAGCGAGCTCACCCCGGCCGACCAACGGGATCTGAAGTTGCTGTACGAAAGCGCCTGGAGTGGACAATTGAAAAATATTAATGGAACCCCAATCAAGCTGGTGCGACCCTATCACTATCTCCACACATGATCTTCATCACGAGGGGCCGCTGAATCGGCCTATGGGCACGGCGCGGTCGAGGTCGTAGACATGGGAGACGTTTGTGCTGGCCCGGGCGGCCGCCGATCAACAGATATGCGCCCGAATAGGATGCCAGGTGATTCGCAGGAAGAATCGTCAAGAATTCGCCTGCTTCTCCCTTGAGGCCTGACTCCTCGAGGAGCCGGGCAGGAAATCTGCCGGCTCCTCCCCGATTTCGCTTCTCCCGTGCTCCGGGGCTTCTGGTCTTGCGGGGCATTCGAGGCAGAATCGGAGCAGCCGTCGAAGAGGAGATGTATGCAAATCGAAACGTAGCGGCGCGGTCGGCCAACCCCTGTGGGTGAGCGGACGGAAACCGCAAACAACGCGGTTCCGCCGCTCACGTTCTGCGCCGATCGCTGCAAGTAAATATGTTCCCGCATTTAAAACAATTTGTAATGGCAGGCAGGGAGGAGACAATGCGAGTAGAGATCAAGGGTTCTTCAGAAGAGTACATGAAGCTGAATTCTAAAGAGCGTGTCTTCCGGCTGAAGTGGTGGTTCATTCTGCTGGTTATTGCAGGGCTTATCGCAGCAGTCGTTGTGCTCACGCGTGAAACAATCCAGATTCAGAGTCTGTCGCAGGTTGGGACGCAGTTGCAAAGCCCTTCTCTGGTAGCTTTCCTGCCAATAGCCTTCTTGCAGGCGGCTGATGCGGGAGAAGCTGCGGGAACTACAGACAACAATAAGCCTAGAAGCCGCCAAGATGAACTTATGCGATCATATATTATGGTTGGTATATTTCTTATGATTGGTATCATAACGCTTGTGGCCCTGCTTGCGGTACTCTTCGGTACAAGCGAGAAGACTGTCGCGGTCGCGAGCGACCTTTTGAAGACATGTGTAGGCTTCTTTATTGGAGTTGCAACGGGTTGGCTTTAGAGTTCTTAGCTCTACTTTGTCAGATTCGCTTGGCCCTTTTGTCGGCGGTAGGCTGAGTCAATGGCAGCCTGTCGTTGCCGATGACGTTCTTGAATTTGGCGCATGATCTCTTCGGGGTCTTGGTCGCAGCGTGGCAGAGTTCGGGCTAGGAGAATCTTGATGTCTCCTGCGCTCAACAGAGGCAGTGTTTCCCTCTGAATTTGCCGCTCGCGGAGAAGAAACAGCAGGGCTATCATGACCAGGGCCATGCGAGTGCTTGGCGGTGACGAAGAAGAGAATACCGCCGGGTACGCATATCAGATTAATTGATAACTAAATAGGGAGGGGCGCCCCGAGGATCGATCGAGAAGGTTCCCTGAGGGGTTCCATCGCTGCGTATGAACCCCGGCATGAAGGGCGGGTAGGTACCGAGGGCGTACGTATCGAGAAAGGCCAGGGAGCCGACTCTTGCCGTTTGGGCCACGATGGCGTTGGCAAGAGAGAGCTCCTGCATGGGGCCGACCGAACCCTGGGCCGCAACTGCGGCTGGGAGCAGGTCGAGACAGAGGGGGAGGAGGACTACCAGTAAAGTTACCGTCCTTGCGTTCATGCAAAAGTATTCGAATGAGCCGGAAGGAACGTTTGGGGTGCGGTACAATGCAGAAACGAATCGTTGTGGGAGGGCCGGAGAAGGAACCAAATGGGGACCGATCAAATCCGCTTCGAGGACGGGGCTGCCTACGAACGATACATGGGGAAGTGGAGCCAGCTTGCGGGTGAAACCTTCCTCGAGTGGCTTGCTCCGGAACCAGGTTTGCGATGGCTCGACGTGGGCTGCGGTAACGGTGCCTTTACCGAGATGCTCGTCGAGCGGTGTTCTCCCGTTTCAGTGCAGGGGATAGATCCTTCTCAAGAGCAGCTCGCCTTTGCTCGCATGCGACCCGCGGCGCGTGTGGCACAGTTTCATCAGGGCGATGCAATGGCACTGCCTTTCCCTGACAATACGTTCGACGCGGCTGTCATGCCGCTGGTGATTTTCTTCGTTCCGGATCCAGCCCAGGGTGTTTTCGAAATGGCACGCGCGGTCTGCCCGGGCGGGACCGTCGCAGCCTATGCGTGGGACATGGCTGGCGGTGATTTTCCCTATGAGGCGTTGCAGGTTGAAATGCGTGGGATGGGGATTGCCGTTCCGGCACCGCCGAGCCCAGGTGCCTCTCGAATGGACGCGATGCGGGAGTTATGGAATGGTGCGGGTCTGGAGGCCGTCGAAACACGGGAGATCGCCGTCGAACGGACGTTCGCCGATTTCGACGACTACTGGACGACGGTCCTCCTGGGGCCGAGCGTCGGTCCATCGCTCGCGGCGATGGCATCCGAAGAGATCGCGCTTCTCAAAGCGCGGATGCGCGCGCGCCTGCCGGCAGACTCCACGGGCCGTATCACCTACAGTGCCCGGGCTAACGCAGTCAAGGGCCGCGCACCCAAGTAAAGGGCGAGTAGGTCCGGGGCCGGAGAAGCGAGAAGGCGGAGCGTTGTGAGGCAATCTTTGTGTTGCATCACAAACGCCTCGTTGTGATGCAACACAAAGCTCAGGCCGCCGCGGCCTCGTACGGCAGCATCCCCTACCGCCTGAATCCCAGCCGGTCGAAGAGCCCGTCGAGCCGGGAGCTGCCGGCTGGTTGGGCGTTCAATGGGTAGTAGCGGACCGTCCCGGTCGTCTTCTGCTGGATCCACACCTCCAGCGGGGAGGGGGTGAAGCGGGCCAGATGCGGCCAGTAGTATCCGTTGGGCCGGGGCCCGGTCACGCGGACGAGCAGCTCGGTCACTCCAGGGAGCGCACCGCTCAGGCAGAAGGTCTCGGGGATACAGGCTTCCTTGCTCAGGATCCGGCTCTGCCCTCCGGACGTGAGGCGCGCCTGGATGCGGAATCCGGGGATCTCCTGGGAGTCGATCCAAGGGCCCGGCGGCGGCGGATCAATCTTGTCGGTGCCGGCTCCCTCGGCGGCAAGCTCCGGCCCGGCAGCCGCGGACTGGGTGGGCGGACCAAAGCCGTCGCGGTCGAGGATGCCCGGCAGAGTGGAGCCGGATTCGGAACCCTCCAGCCGGTAGTGGCGGAGATGGCCGGTTGCGGTCTGCAAGACCCAGACGTCGGCCGCGGAGGCGGTGAGCTTGATCAGGGCCGGCCAGAGGCGTCCATTGGGCCTGGGGCCGGAGATTCGCAGGAAGACCTCCGATCGGCCCGGCAGCGCTCCGCTCACGCACAGGGTGCGCGCCAGGCAGGCCGACTCCTGACGGCCCGTGATCCCTCCGTCGATCTGCACCTTGAAGCGGAATCCCGGCAAGCCGGCCGACTCCAGCCAAGCGCCCGGAGGCGGAACTGGAGCCGTCACCGGCAGCGACGCGAAGGACCAACCCAGGGGCCCCCCTTGCGCAGACTGAAAGGGCATGTAGAAGAGGAGCTTGTCCGGGAGGGGGACCGAGACGAGCCTGGGATCGACGGTCCCGACGCTCCAGGCGCCATCCGGAGTGCCGTCGGTGATCCAGGCACCACCCTCGAACTTAAGCACCAGCCAGCCGTTGATCTCTTGAGCGAAGGCGAAGGCGCCGCACTCTCCAGGGCAAAGGTCGGCGAGCCGCCAGGTGCCGGCGGCCGTGCCATCCGTCAGCCAGAGCTCGGTCCCGGAGACGCCGTCGTCCAGTCGGAGCACGGCGCGGTCGCCGTAGGTCCCGGCAAAGCTGATCAACGAGCTGCAGGAACCCGGACAGATGTCGGCGATGAGATGGGTGCCTTCGGGCGTGCCGTCGGACCACCAGGGCTCGCGCCCGTGATCGTCTTCCAGGGAGAAGACCAGGTTATCTCCGATGCCAAGCATCTGGATCGCCAGGGCTGTCTCGACCTCCAGGACCCGGACAGCCTGGCTCGTGCCGCTGACCGCCCACATCTCGTTGTTCTGGGCCGTGTCCCGGGTCACAAGGAAGAGATGCCGGCCCGCGGGCCTGTAGCTGTAGAGCGGTTGCGGGAGATCGAGCACCCGTTCGGTCCCGGCCTCCGTTCCATCGCTGCGCCAGACCTCCACCCCCGACACCGTGCCCTGAAGGACGAAGAGCGCGCCGTCGGTTTGTACCAGGTTGAGGGTGTCGGGGGCGTTCGCGGGGAAATCATGAACCCGCACCGTCCCTGCCGGGGTGCCGTCGCTGCGCCAGAGCTGCCGGCCCTCAGATGTGTCGGCGAAGAAGAAGAGCCGGCCGCCGAACGCGATCATCTGGCGTGGGTTCGAAGAGCCCGCCGGGTTCACGTCCTTGACGAGTCGCGTGCCCCCAAGAGTGCCGTCCGTTGCCCAGAGTTCGAAATTGGGGCCTCCCGACCGCGGGCTCGCCGAGAAGAACAGCAGGCTCCTCTCTGGGACCGACCGGGGAGCGGAAGTCGGGATGCCGATGTCCAACGCAATATCCAGTCCCTGCGTGACGGGGAACGTGCCGACGCTGGTTCCGTCGGTCCGCCAGAGCGCGCGGTCCTCGAGGGCCGAGTGCCTTGCGGTGGTGAAGAAGAGGAGATTGCCGAGGCTGTCCGCGAGCTGGATGGGGGCCTGGCCCTGGGTGGCGTGGCCTCGCGGATCGATCGAAAAGCTCCCCTGAGCGGTGCCGTCGCTGCGCGAGAACTCCAGGGAGAAGTTCGGGTAGGTGGGAGCGAACCTGACGAAAAACGCCAGGGAGCCGGCTCTGGCCGTGGCCTGCACGGTAGCGCCGCCTGTAGAGAACTGCTGCATGGGGCCGACCGAGCCCTGGGCCGCAGCTGCGGCTGGGAACAGGCCGAGACAGATCGGGACGAGTGCCAGCAAGGTTGCCGTCTTTGCGTTCATGCAAAAGTATACGGATCACCCGGCAGGACCGTTGGGGGTATCCGAGCGCCTCCTGGGAGCGCCGGCGTCCTCGCCGGCCCAACCAACCAAAGCACGGTACCCTGCTTTCTGCGCGACGCCGTAATCTCCTACGCGGCGTCGTAAGATTCTTACGTGACGCCCCAAGATCATTAGCGGCGTCGCAATCTTCTGCGCGACGTCCCAATCTTCTACGCGGCGCCGTAAGATACTGTGCGACGCCCCAAGATCATTAGCGGCGTCGCAATCTTCTGCGCGACGTCCCAATCTTCTACGCGGCGCCGTAAGAT
>Ga0190265_10003297_pt1 | contig 11010 bp, 12 predicted proteins | sample Popmic124T_FD_133135 | JGI IMG/M metagenome (GOLD analysis project Ga0190265, IMG submission 133135) | Populus adjacent soil microbial communities from riparian zone of Indian Creek, Utah, USA - 124 T | ecosystem: Environmental > Terrestrial > Soil > Riparian zone | place: USA: Utah | collected...
CCGCCGGATCGGCGACAATCCCAATTTCTTCGAGCGGGCGCTCGGTATGTTCGGCGCCGGCGTCGGCTGGTTCGTGGCGTTGATGATGGTGCTCCAGTCGCTTGCTTTTCTGGCCGGAGCCTGGGCCGCCTGGAACTTCTTCAGCGCGTCGGACCCGGTCACGCAATTGCGCTGGGGTCTGCCGGCGGCCGTCCTGCTGATCATGTCGCTGATGATCAAGATGGGTGTGGCTCCCGCGATCCACGCCAATCGAATCATGTGCGAGCTGAAGCGGATCGAGCTTCAGATCGCGCGGGCTAGGTGATGGCTCGCACGACTGCCATGCCGACGAAAAGCGCGGCGATTGAAAGCAGCACCGAGCCGATGACGTAGGTCCCGAGCGCTGCATAATCGCTGCGCTGCCACATAAGCGCCGCTTCGAGGCTGAATGCGGAAAAGGTGGTGAAACCGCCCAGAATGCCGGTGGTCAGGAACAGCCGGAACTCCTGGCTGCCGCCTCCTTTCACGAGGAAGGTTTCGGCGAGCACCCCCATCAGGAGGCCGCCCGCGATGTTGACGAAGAAGGTGCCGTAAGGAAATCCGGTGCCCAGCCAGGCCATTGCGGCACGGTTGACGCCGTGCCGCAGAGCCGCGCCGATTCCGCCACCTATGAAAACGACGAGATAGTGCATGGCATGAAGCTAGCGGCTTTTGGGGGCAGGAAGAAGGTGGAGTTGACTCTGCCACGGCGCCAGCATATTTCGAGAACAATCGAAAGGTCGCGAAATGGATTCGATCGCCGCCGTCACCGCTCTTGGCGCTTTGGCGCAGGACCATCGCCTGGCTCTGTTCCGCCTGCTTGTGCAGGCCGGCGAGGAAGGCATGCCTGCCGGCGCGATCGCCCAGGCCCTCGGCGTTCCCAATTCTTCATTGTCGTTCCACCTGGCCCAGCTCAACCGGGCGGGCCTGATCAACCAGGAGCGGCGCAGCCGCTCGCTCATCTACAGTGCCGACTATGCGGCCATGACCGCATTGGTCGGCTACCTCATGGAGAATTGCTGCGGCGGCGCGTCCTGCGCGCCTCAGGCAGCCGGCGGCGCCGGGGCCGCACCCGTCCAGCAAAGGAAATCAGCATGAAGCGTTTGCATGTTCACGTCGGCGTCAGCGACCTCACGCAGTCGATCGGCTTCTATTCGACTCTGTTCGGCGCCGAGCCGAGCGTCGTCAAATCCGACTATGCCAAATGGATGCTCGACGATCCCCGGGTCAATTTCGCAATCTCGGCGGGGCAGCATGCGGCCAGGGGTATCGAGCATCTCGGCATCCAGGTCGAGGACGCCGGCGAGCTCGCGCAAGTCTACGGACGGCTGAAGGCCGCCGATCGGCCGGTGCTCGACGAGGGCGCGACGACCTGCTGCTACGCGAAGTCCGAAAAGAGCTGGATCGCCGACCCGGACGGCGTGGTCTGGGAAGCGTTCCTGACCAATGGCGAGGCGACCGTTTACGGCGACAGCCCTGCCCTGGGCGCGCTTTCCGGCAATGCCGCAGAGACCGTTTGCTGCGCGCCGGCGATGGCGGCGCCCACGGCCTCCACGCCCGCCTGTTGCGGCTGAGCCCTTGGCAGCGCATTTCCCGGTCTCCGGCGATCGCCCGCCGCTCGTTCGCAGGCTGGCGGCGGAGGGAATTGGCTCGTTCTTCCTGTTCGCCACGGTGATCGGCTCGGGCATCATGGCCGAGAACCTCTCGCGCGGAAACGACGCGGTCGCGCTGCTCGGCAACACGATCGCGACCGGCGCGATCCTGTTCGTCCTCATCGCCATGCTGGGGCCGATCTCGGGCGCGCATATGAACCCGGCGGTGAGCCTGGTCATGGCTTCGCGCCGGGAGCTGAGCTGGCCCGATACCGCTTTCTATATCCTGACCCAGCTCGCATTCGGGATATTTGGCGCATGGGCCGCCCATCTGATGTTCGATCTCCCGACGCTCCAGTTCTCGGTGAAGGCGCGAACCGGCCTCGGGCAATGGACGGGCGAGGCGATCGCGACCTTCGGCCTGATCCTCACCATCCTGGGGACATTGCGCCATCGTCCGGCGCTGGTGCCGGCCAGCGTGGCGCTCTACATCACCGCCGCCTATTGGTTCACATCCTCGACCAGCTTCGCCAATCCCGCGATCACGGTCGCCCGGAGCCTTTCGGACAGCTTCGCCGGGATCGCGCCCGCCAATGTGCCCCTGTTCATTGTGGCGCAGCTCCTGGGAGCGAGCCTGGCGGCGGTTCTGGCCCGGACGCTTTTCGAGCGGGCTAAAGCCGGCTGACATCGCCTTCCGCGGAGATTTCGCTCTCCTGAGCCTCTTGCTCGACCGCATGAATTTTCGTCAAAGGCGCGAAGCGCAGGATCAGATAACCGGCGAGCGCCGAGCAGAACGAGCCCAGGAGAACGCCTAACTTCGCTTCCTCGATCAACGCCGGGGACATCGGGAAAGCCAGCGCCCCGATGAACAGGCTCATCGTGAAGCCAATCCCGCAAAGCAATGAGACGCCGTAGATCTGAAGCCAGGAGGCGCCGCGCAGGCGGGTTGCGATCCCGAGCCTGGCCGAGAGCCACACCGCCCCGAAAATGCCGATCTGCTTGCCGAAGAGCAGACCGGCCGCGATTCCGGCCGGCAGCGGGGCGAAGACCTGCGCCAGGCCAATGCCGGCGAGCGATACGCCCGCATTGGCGAAGCCGAACAGCGGCACGATCAAATACGCGACGATTGGCGATATCGCATGTTCGAGCCGGTGGAGCGGCGAGTTCGCCGCGTCCGGGGCGCCTCGCACTTTGACGACCGGGATCACGCCCGCGGCCAGGACGCCCGCGATGGTCGCATGCACGCACGACAGAAGAACCGCATACCACAGGCCGAGCGCCAACAGCAGATAGAGCCAAAGCGCGGTCACGCCGCTCTTGTTGAACACATACATCACGAACAGGATCGCCGCCGCGATGCCCAACGCAAGCGTGTCGATCGAGGCGGTGTAGGCAAGCGCGATGATGGCGACCGCTCCCATGTCGTCGACGATCGCCACGGTGGTCAGGAACAGCTTGAGCGACGTCGGCGCTCGCTTGCCGAGCAGCGCGAGCACTCCGATCGCGAAGGCGATGTCGGTCGCGGCCGGGATGGCCCAGCCGCCGGCGAGGCCCGCCTGTCCGAAGGTCACGGCCAGGTAGATGGCCGCCGGAACGACCATGCCCGAGGCGGCGGCGATGAACGGGAGGCGCCGCTGGCTCCAGGTCGCGAGCCGGCCATCGACCAGCTCGCGCTTGATCTCGAGACCGACGAGCAGGAAGAAAATCGCCATCAGCCCGTCGTTGATCCACAGGTGGGCCGTCATCGGCCCGATCGCCGGCGCCAAAGCGGGGCCGATCGGATCATGCAGCGCATGGTGGTAAAGCTCTTGGAGCGGACTGTTCGCCACGAGCAAGGCGAGCGCCGCCGCGCCCATCAGCAGAATGCCGCCGGCCGCTTCGCTGCGCAGAAACTCGCGCAGGGCCGACCTTGTGGCGGTTGGCGGTCGTTGGGGCATCTCCACTCCTGTGCGTCTTTGCCCTCGATCATCGCCTGCTCGGCTTGGGCCGTGTCCAGGGCAGACCGTCTCTATGGCCTTTCGGCTGCACGCGAAACCTGTCGCCTTCAGCGGCGGTGGATTGAACGATCAATCTGAGCAGAGCAAGCCGCGCACCGTTTTACCAAGGACGAGGGCTCCCGCTTGACGCCCGCGCGAAATCGGTAAACGCAGACGCGGTGAAACCCGTCGACGTCGTGACCGAGGAACTGGCGGCCAGGGAGCCGGTTTTCGCCCGCGAGGCGCATCTGCGCTCGATTCTCGAGACCATCCCCGACGCGATGATCGTCATCGACGAGCGCGGGCACATCCGCTCCTTCAGCGCGGCGGCCGAGAAGATGTTCGGATTCCGCGAGGCGGAGGTGCTGGGCGAGAACGTCAGCGCGCTGATGCCCTCTCCGGACCGCGAACGGCACGATTCCTATCTCGAACATTATCTCTCGACGGGCGAGCGCAAGATCATCGGCATCGGCCGCGTCACCACGGCCCGCCACCGCGACGGCAGCACCTTTCCGATCGACCTCCACATCGGCGAGGCGCGGATCGGCGACGAGCGCTTGTTCACCGGCTTCATTCGCGACCTGACCGAGCGGCAGCAGGCGGAGCTCAGGCTGCACGATCTGCAGTCGGAGCTCGCTCACGTCTCGCGCGTGACGGCGATGGGGACGTTGGCGACTTCGATCGCGCACGAACTCAATCAACCGCTCACCGCCATCGCCAATTATGTCGAAACTGCCAGCGACCTCTTGCTCGAGAACACCGACAGGGTAACGATCGGGATCGTGCGCGAAGCGCTCGCCGAGTGCGCTGCTCAGTCGGTGCGGGCCGGCCAGATCGTGCGCCGGCTGCGCGACTTCATCTCCCGCGGCGAAAGCGAACGGCGAATCGAGAGCCTCGCTCGGGTCGTCAATGAAGCGAGCGCGATGGCGCTGATCGGTGCCGGCGAGCGCGGCGTCGAAGTGCAGGTCAAGCTCGATCCCCTGGCCGACAAGGTCCTCGTCGATCGCATCCAGGTCCAGCAGGTGATCCTGAACCTGGTGCGCAACGCAATCGAGGCGATGGCGCAGAGCCCGGTGCGGCGGATTCGGCTGAGCTCGAGAGCCGTCGTCGGAGGACAGGTCGAGGTCATGATTGAGGACAGCGGCCCCGGCCTCGCCACCGAGGTCGCGGAACGGCTGTTCCAGCCCTTCGTCAGCACCAAATCGGAGGGGATGGGGCTCGGCCTCTCCATCTGCCACACCATCGTCCACGGCCATGACGGACGCATCTGGGCGGATGCCTCGATGTTGGGCGGAACGGCGTTTCACTTCACCCTTATCGATGCTTCGGGGGATCATGATGGCTGAGGAAGGCCGCCTTGTGCACCTGGTCGACGACGACGAGGCGATCCGCCGGTCGGCGAGCTTCATGCTTCGCACGTCGCGTTATCTGGTGAAGACCTATGCGTCGGGCGTGGAGCTGATGAAGGTGGCGAAAGAGCTCGACCCGGGCTGCATCCTGCTCGACGTGCGCATGCCCGGCATGGACGGCCTCGAAGTCCAGCAGGCGCTAAAGGAGAAGGGCGTCCTCCTGCCCGTGATCGTCATGACCGGTCATGGCGACGTCAACGTCGCGGTCCAGGCCATGAAGGCCGGCGCCGTCGATTTCATCGAGAAGCCGTTCGAAAAAGCGGTGCTGCTGAGCGCGATCGAGGAAGGATTCGCGCGGATCGAACATGCCGGACGCGGGAAAGCGCGCGCCGATGTGGCCAGGGTGCGGCTCGAGGCGCTGACGCCGCGCGAGCACGACGTCCTCCAGGACCTGGTCCGCGGCCATCCGAACAAGACCATCGCCTACGATCTCGGCATCAGCCCGCGGACGGTGGAAATCCATCGCGCCAATGTGATGACCAAGCTTGGCGTCGTGAGCCTGTCGGAAGCGCTGAGGATCGCCTTTGCCGCCGGCCTCGGCGACGAGGAGGAGGTCTAGGCTGTATCGACATTTCCGTTGGAAAGGCCCGGGGTAAAAGCCCCCTCTCCCCGGTGGGGAGAGGGCTGGGGTGAGGGGGAGCGAGCGGCAGCGAGCGCGGGCCCTGGCGAATAACCTCCCAGGCCGAACCCCCTCACCCAACCCTCTCCCCCCAGGGGAGAGGGCCTTTCACGTCAATCTCGCTGAATGTCGATACAGCCTAGTTCGGCCGTTCGATACTGGCGACCCGAAAGGGAAGCTGGCGCCCGTCGGGCTCGGTGAGGGTAAGATATTCTCCCAGCCGGATCGGGTGGTTTTCGAGATGGAAGATCGCCTCGTCGTCATCCTCGCCAGGTTCGTAGGAAAAGGCCCATCCCTTTGGCGTGCGCATGACATAGCCCGCCATGTCGGGCTCGTTGGGCCAGAAACGGCGTACCGTGGCTTGCGCGGGCGCCTTGCGAAGGACGGCCTCGTCGATCAGGCCGCTCTCCTCCAGGGGCAATCTGAGCAAATAGGCGCGGCTGGCCGATCCCTGAGGATAGTCCTTGGTTCGGGCCAGTTCGAGACGGATCGATTTCCAGTTCATACCTTCCATTTGGGCGGCCGCGCGCCGGTTCGTAATAAGGATTCATACGGATGCGCGCCGCCCTCCGGGAATCTCCCTAATTACCGCCCTCGAATGCAGGCGTAGGCCGTGGGTAAGGGCGCGACGCCCGCCATGGAGGGACTGGGAGATGAAATCCGTGCTGCTCTACGCAACCCAGGATTCGGGGATGGAAAGCCGGCTGCAGGCCGCGCTCGAAATGGTCCGCCTGTTCGAGGGCCATCTCACCTGCCTGCAGGTGACGCCGTTCGACAGCTTCATCATGGGCGATCCGTTCGGCGGCGTCTACGCGATGCCGACGATCGTGGAGGCGGTCGGCAAGGCCGACGAGGCGCATCGCGCCGGGCTCGAAGGGCGGCTGGCGCGCGAAGGCGTATCGTGGAACTGGCTGCGCTATGACGGCACTCCGGCCCAGTTCGTGGTCGATCGCTCGCGCCTCTCGGATTTGATCGTGACCAGCCTCCCCAGCGAAGGCAAAGGCTATGACGGCCCGCTTTCGATGACGGCCGACGTCGCCGTCAGCGCCCGCTCGCCGGTCCTGGCCGTGCCGCCCGACAGCTCCGGCCTCGATTGCCTGGGGCCTGCGGTGGTGGCGTGGAACGGCGCGCCGGAGGCGGCGCACGCGCTGCGGCTCACCCTGTCGATGCTGAGCAAGGCCTCGGCGGTTCATGTCGTCACCGTGTCCGACGACACGACCCAATTCCCGGCCACCGACGCCTCGGAGTATCTGGCCCGCCACGGGATCGCATCCGAACTGCACGAATGGCCGCGGAGCGGGCGGAGCAACGCCGAGGCGCTGATCGACGCGGCGTCGGTGCTCGGTGCGGGCTATGTGGTGATGGGCGCCTACGGCTATTCGCGCATGCGCGAAGGCCTGCTGGGCGGGACGACCCGCGACATGCTCCACCTCAGCCCGGTGCCGCTGCTGCTCGCGCACTAGCCAGAAGCGCGGATGGTCCGACTCAAGAGCTAGGCGCGGGCCTTCGCCCGCCGCCCGGTGCGATCACGCGCTCACGGCCTCGCGCTCCGGCACGACGAGCACATCGTGCGGGCACCAGAACAAGGCGTCCACGGCATGGCTGCCGAGAAAGGTCGCGCGGCGGCGTGTACCCATGGCGAGGAGGTCGGGCGCGAGTGCCTCGGTCTCGTCCATGATCACCCGCATCGCCTCACCGGTTTCGACGATGGCGTGCTGCTCGGCGGAACGCATCGGCGCGCCATTCCCGGCCCCCACCGCGGCCAGGATCTTCTCGAGTTCGAGCTCCTGGCGGGTTTCCTCCCGATCGAGCGCGTCCAATCCGCCCAGGGTCTCGGCGAGCGAAGGGTAGAAAGCGTGGACCGCGAACACCTCCGATGCCGGCGCGACGGCGAGCGTGGAGGCGAGAATGGCGGGCGCCGAGCGGGCGTCGTCGATCGCGACCAGCACTTTCGAATAGGGCCGGGAGGCATCGTTCTGCACGACGAGGACCGGCCGCTCGCTGTGGCGCACGACATGCGTGCCGATGGTCCCGAAGACCACCTCGCGAAAGAGGGGCTCGCCATGGGCGCCGAGCACGATCAAGTCCGCATCGAACGCCTCCGCTTCGCGCAGGATCGCCTCCGCGGGGCTGGCGGAGCTGATGCACCCCGAGATGTCGAGGGGGCGGTCGGTCAGCTCCTCCGCCATGATCCGGGCCTCGGTGAGCATTCTGCGGTGCGTCGATGGGAAGCCTTCGGGGTCCCCGGACTCCACGGCCGCATGGACGATGCGGATCGCCGCCCCGTCCTTCGCGGCGATTCGGATCGCGCGGGCCAGCGCGTTGGCGGAACCGGGCGCCAGATCGCTGGCGAGAAGGATATGTTTCATGGCGTGGCTCCATGGATGGCCGTGCCGGGCCCGCCCGATGGCGAAGCGGAAACCTGGGCGGTGCCGAGAATGAGGAGGATCGCCGCGAGGATCGCCGAGCCCAGTTTGGCGCGAGAAGCCCTGCGGGGCGGGCACAGGATTTTCAGGGTCATGATCGCTCTCCCTCCCGAGAGAATTGCCGCACGGCGGCCCGGGATTGGATACGCAATGATCCTTAGGCAAGCGCGAGGGCGATCGGGATGAGCAGCGCGGCGGCCACTGCCGCGAGCGCTGCCGCGCCGGGAAGCGCGCGACGCCAGCCGGCGATGGCGACGAACAGGCCGAGCTTGAACAAGGTGTTGAACAGGGTCGGCGCCGCGAGCGCGAGCGCCGCTATCCGGACCTCGAGCGTGCCGGGCGGGAGCGCGCCGACGGCGGCAATGGCCGCGTCGATGTCGGCGAGGCCGCCGATCGCGATCAGGATCGCGCCGCTTTCCCCGCCCCAGCGCGCCTGCGCCCAGGCCGATCCGACCGACAGCACCGCCACCGTCGCCGCGAACAGAAGGGCCAGCCCGAGGCCGGGAGGCCGCAAGCTGCCGGTTTCCACCTCGGCCTGCGCGGCACGGCCGAGGTAGAGCAAAAGTGCCGAGGCCAGCGCCGAAGCCAGCAGTCCAGGCAGGACCAGCACCGCGAACGGAGCGAAAGCGAACGGAGCGACCAGGCTCACCAGGAGCAGCGAGCGAAGCAGCATGACCGAGGAGGCAATGGCGACCGTCGCCTGCGCGCCGAAGCCCGACGCACCGTCGCGAACCCGGCGAGCCGCATCGACGGTCACCGCGGTCGACGACACCAGCGAGCCGACGGCGGCGGCGACCAGCGCCCCGCGCCGCTCCCCCAGCCAACGGATCAGAATGTAGCCGATGAAGGAGATCGAGCCGGTGATGACGACGACGGTCCAAAGCCGGCTCGGGTTGAGCGCGCCGAACGGACCCATGGCGCGATCGGGAAGCAACGGCAGGATGATGAAGACGACGAGGACAAGGCGGAGCAGCGCCTTGAGGTCGCTCTCGCTGGTCGCCTGGATGGCGCGATGCAGCGGCTCGCGCAACGCGAGCAGGATGACCGCGGCCCCCGCCCCGAGCGAAGCCAGCGCCATGCTGCCGCTCGTCGCCGTCGCGCCGAGCGCCAGCGTCAGGACCCCGGCGAGGGTCGAAGTGGCGCTGACATTGTCGTCGCGCCGCATGTCGCCGGCATAGCCGAGCAGCAGCGCGGCGATCGCGCCAACGACGAGAACGATGACGAGAACGCGCGCATCGCCGGCTAACCCGATTCCGGCGAGCCCGCCGAGCAATCCCAGCAAGGCAAAGGTGCGGATGCCCGCGACCCGCCGTCCCGCCTCTTCGTCGCGCATCCGCCAGCCGCGCTCGACGCCGAGCAGGAGGCCGATGGCCAGCGCGAGCGCGAGGCCCTGGACGTGCGGTGACAATGAAGCACTCATTCATCCGGCCCTGGCAGCCATCCCTTTCCTTGCCAAATCGCCCCCGGCTACGCCGCCCGGCAACCGCCCGCATTACGGAACAATGCGTAAAGCGCTGCCGCATAGGCCGGTTTGGCGATCGATGAAATCGAACGGAGATCCAGTCGCGCGATTCCCTGCCCGCCAGGCGAAGGCGGCGATGTCGCGCTCGGCGAGCCGCTTGACGAAGGAGTATGCCGCGCAGAAGGAGCACGGCTATGGCCGAGACAATCGACAAAGCGGGGCTCAAGGTCGCCGCGACGCTGGCGCGCTTTCTGGAGGAGAAGGCGCTGCCCGGAACGGGAATCGAGGCGGACGCCTTCTGGCGCGGCATGGCCGACATCCTTGCCCGTTTCGTGCCCGTCAACCGGGCGCTGCTGGCGGTGCGCGACGCGCTGCAGGGGAAGATCGACGCCTGGCACGACGCGCATCCCGGCCAGCCCTCTCCCGACGCCTATCACGCGTTCCTGCGCGAAATCTCCTATCTGGTCGACGAGCCCGAGCCCTTCACGATCGGGCCGGACAATGTGGACGACGAGGTCGCGCGCCTCGCCGGCCCGCAGCTGGTCGTGCCGGTGCTCAACGCGCGCTTCGTGCTCAACGCCGCCAACGCGCGCTGGGGCAGCCTCTACGACGCGCTCTACGGCACCGACGCCATAGAAGGGCCCGCGGCGGGCAAGGGCTACGATCCCGCGCGGGGCGCGCTGGTCATCGCCAGGGGCAGGGCCTTTCTCGACGGCGCGGTGCCGCTCGCCTCGGGGTCCTGGGCCGATTTTTCGGGCGGCGATCCAATGCTCGCCGATCCCGCCCGGCTGGTCGGCCGGCGCGGGGCCAATCTGCTCTTCCGCAGCAACGGCCTGCACATCGAGCTCGTCATCGACCGCGACCACGCCGTCGGCCGCGACGATCCGGCCGGGATCGCCGACATATTGCTGGAGGCGGCGCTGACCACGATCGTCGACCTCGAGGATTCGATCGCGGCGGTCGACGCCGAGGACAAGGTCGCGGCCTATGCCAACTGGCTCGGGCTGATGCGGGGCGATCTGGAGGCCAGCTTCGACAAAGGCGGCCGCGCCATGACCCGGTCGCTGGCGGACGACCGCGTCTATGAAGCGGCCGACGGCTCGGAGCTGGTGCTGCCCGGCCGCAGCCTGCTCTTCTGCCGCAACGTCGGGCATTTGATGACGACGCCCGCAATCCTGCTTCCCGACGGAAGCGAGGCGCCCGAAGGGATTCTCGACGCGATCGTCACCACCCTCATCGCGCTGCACGACCTCAAAGGCCTCAGCCGCTTCCGCAACAGCCGCGCGGGCTCGGTCTATATCGTCAAGCCCAAGATGCACGGGCCCGACGAGGCCGCCTTCACCAACGCCCTGTTCGACGCGGTCGAGGACATGCTCGGCCTTTCACGCCACACGCTCAAGGTCGGCGTGATGGACGAGGAGCGGCGGACGTCGGCCAATCTCGCCGCCTGCATCCATGCGGTGAAGGACCGGGTGGTGTTCATCAACACCGGCTTCCTCGACCGGACC
>Ga0190265_10003298_pt1 | contig 11009 bp, 12 predicted proteins | sample Popmic124T_FD_133135 | JGI IMG/M metagenome (GOLD analysis project Ga0190265, IMG submission 133135) | Populus adjacent soil microbial communities from riparian zone of Indian Creek, Utah, USA - 124 T | ecosystem: Environmental > Terrestrial > Soil > Riparian zone | place: USA: Utah | collected...
AGTGCACGATCAGCGTGACCGTCACGGAGCGGGAGGTGGAGCTGCTCGTGGTCAACGACGGCACGGAGGCGACGGACGCCCGCTGGGGCAACGGCCTCACCGGACTGGCCGAGCGGCTGGCCACGGTCGACGGGCGTCTCCGCGCCGGTGCCGACGGCGACCGGTTCGTCCTGGCGGCCACGCTGTCCCGGGCGCCCGCGTGATCCGCGTCCTGCTCGCCGACGACGAGAACCTGATCCGCTCGGCGCTGGCCGCTCTGCTCGCGCTGGAGGACGACCTGGAGGTCGTGGCCGAGGCCGCCTCCGCGGCCGAGGCGCTGGCCATGGCCCGAGCGCACTCCCCCGACGTCGCCGTGCTGGACCTGCAGCTCCCGGACCGGGACGGCATCTCGCTGGCCGCCGACCTGGCCGCCGCGGTCCCCGGCTGCGGATCGGTCATCGTCACCGGCCACGGCCGCCCCGGTCACCTCAAGCGGGCACTGGAGGCGGGGGTGCGCGGGTTCCTGCCGAAGACGGTGAACTCGGCGGTGCTCACGGCCGTGGTCCGGACCGTGCACCGGGGAGGCCGGTACGTCGACCCGGAGCTGGCCGCGGAGGCGATCAGCGCCGGCGACAGCCCGCTCACCCCGCGGGAGGCCGACATCCTGGAACTCGCCGCCGGCGGCGCGCCGGTGGAGGAGATCGCCGCCCGCGCGCACCTCTCCCCGGGGACGGTCCGCAACCACCTCTCCGCGGCGGCGGCGAAGCTCGGGGCACCCAACCGGCACGTCGCCGTCGCGGAGGCCCGACGGCACGGCTGGATCTGACCCGGCGCGTCCGGCTGCGGTAGCGTCCGGTCCGGCGAACCCCACGCCGCACCCTCTGACCGGTTGCCCACGCCACCGGCCGCGCGAGGGCAGAGGGGATCAGGTCCTCGGGGTGCTCCGGCCGGTGGACACGTCTTCTTCGTCGCGGCGGGGTCCGGCGACGCGTGGGGTCGGGACCCGCAGCCGCCGGAGGAGTCCCCCATGACCAGCCAGAAGCACCTGAAGGCCGCCGTCCGGGCCCGCATGGCCCGCACCGGCGAGCGCTACACCACCGCCCGCCGCCACCTGACCGGCGAGCACCCGTCGCACGCCGGTGTCGTGCCCGGCTACCGGACGTTCGGCGGCGGCCGGCACCACGACAGCGCCCTGCTCACCCACGTGCTGGAGGCCGCCGGCGTGACGGCGGCGCACGACGGCCTGCCGCTCGACGAGCCGATGGTCGCCGGGCTGGCCGGCGGCGTGGGCTTCATGTACTTCTCGTTCACCTACGCCGGCGCCCCGTCGACCATGACGATCGTGCCGCGGATCCACCCGCGGCCGTTCCTCCCCGGCGCCCTCGAGCGCGCCGGCATCCCGCACCGGCTCGAGCAGACCACCAGCGCGGCGAAGGCCGCCCGCGGGCTCGACGCGGCCCTGGCCGCGGGACGTCCCGCGATCTGCACCCTCGTCCGGTCGGCGCTCGGCAGCCCGGGGTGCGTCGACCCGTTCGCCGGCGCCGATCCGTACGAGGTCGGGGTCGTGGGCCGCCGCGGGGACGCCGTCCTGCTCGACGACGAGCGCCTCGAGCCCGACCCGGTGCCGGTGGAGCTGTTCGCGGCGGCCCGCGCCGCGCACCGGAAGAGCCGGCACCGGATGCTCGTCGTCGACCCGGGCGGCGCACCGGTGGACCTGGCGGCCGCGGTCCGCGCGGCCCTCGCGGTCACCGTGCACGACCTCACCGAGGACGTGATGCCGAACAACTTCGCCGGCAACTTCGGTCTCCGCGGGATGGCGAAGTGGGCCGACGCGGTCGCCGACCGCCGGTCGAGGACCGGGTGGTGGCGCACCTTCGACACCCCCGCGGCCCACGCGTCGGCGATGCACCGGCTCTACGACTGCCTGACCACCGAGTACTCCTCCCCCGGCGCCATGCGACCGCTCTACGCCGACTTCCTGGACCGGGCGGCGGACCTCCTCGGCGACGACGCGGCCCGCCAGGCGGCCGCCGGCTACGCCCGGGCCGGCGAGCTGTGGGCCGCGGTCGCCGACCGCGCGACCGCCGGGCCGATGGCGCCCTACCGCCGGCTGGTGGAACGCCGCCTCGAGCTGCTGCTCGACGGCGGCCTCGCGGCGACGGCCGGGCTGACCGCCCTCGCCGACGAGCAGCGGGCGTTCCTGGCCGCCGTCGACGTGTCCGACGGCGACCGCGCCGCCCAGCTCGACGCCGTCGCCGAGCTGGCGGCCGAGGTCCTGGCCGTCGAGCGGGAGGCGTGCGCAGCGCTGGCCGCGGCGGCCGGGGCCGACGTCAGCACGGCGCCGTGAGACTCAGGCGGGTCCGCCACTGGGTCCGAAGCGCTCGACCCGGACCTGGGGCGGGGGGAAGCCCATGCCGACGAGCAGCTGGCTGGCCGCCTCGGCGAAGGACGCCGAACCGCAGACGTAGCCGGTCTGGCCCGGCTCCCACAGCGGCAGCAGGTCGGTGGCGGTCAGCCGGCCCGCCGGCCGGATGCCGTGCGGCTCCCGGGTGAGGACGACGAGCGCACCGGCGTCCATGAGGTCCTCGGCGTAGGGCAGCTCGGCGAGCGTGCGGCTGGACACCGCCACCCGGAGCAGGTCCAGCCGCCCGAGCTCGCGGGCGTGCCGGATCATCGCGACGAAGGGCACCACGCCGTAGCCGCCGGCCACCAGCAGCGCGGGCGTCTCGCCGTCCCAGACGAACCAGCCCCCGATCGGGCCCCGGACCTCGAGCTCGTCCCCCGGCTCGACGACGTCGGCCAGGTAGGTGGAGACCTCGCCGTCGTCCAGCCGCTCGATGAACAGCTCGACCAGCGGGTCGCTCGGCGCCGACGCGATCGAGTAGGACCGCTGGGCGGTGTAGCCGTCCTCCGCGGTCAGCCGGACGACGTAGTGCTGCCCGGCCATGTGGTCGATGCGGTCGAGGACGTCGAGACGCAGCTCGACCGACCGCTGCAGGGGGCGGCGCACCCGCGAGACGGTCGCGGTGCGCCAGCCGCCGCGGGGCGCGTCGGGGCGACCAGCCCCCAGGCCGTCAGTCACCCTGGTACCGCTGCTGGCGCCAGGGGTCACCGAGGTCGTGGTAGCCGTTCTGCTCCCAGAAGCCCGGCTGGTCGCGCGCCAGCAGGGAGAGCTTGCTGACCCACTTCGCGCTCTTCCAGAAGTAGAGGTGCGGCACCAGCAGCCGGACGGGACCGCCGTGCTCGATGGGCAGCGGCTTGCCGTCGAACTCCCACACCACCCACGCCTTGCCGCCGGTGACGTGCTCGAGCGGCAGGTTGGTCGTGTAGCCGGTCTTCGACGTCGCCATGACGAAGTGCGCCTCGGCGGTGGGCCGGGCGGCCTCCAGGAGGGTGTCGACGCTGACGCCGGCGAACTGGGTGTCGAACTTCGACCAGGTCGTGACGCAGTGGATGTCGCCGCGGTACTCCGACGGCGGCAGCCGGTGCGCCTCGTCCCACGTCCAGGTGGTCGGGTCCTCGACCATGCCGTCGACGGTGATGCTCCACGTCTCGGGGGCGATCCGCGGCGTCGGCTCGGCCGTCAGCACCGGCCAGTCGCGGCCGACGTCGTACTGCCCGGGTGGCAGCCGTGGGTCGCGCGCGCGGCGGCCGAGAAATCCTCTGGTCGGTCCGGGCATTCCGGTCACTCCCCCACTGCGGTCGTCCGGCGTGACATCGCTCCGGCAGCCCTCTCCACGGCTGCCACCGTGTCCCGCACCTCGCGTTCGCCCGTGCGCCACGAGCTCACCGAGAAGCGGATCACGGTGCGACCGTGCCAGATGCTGGCCGACGGCATAACCGTCCCCTCCGCGAGCAGTCGCCGGAACACCTCGCGGGTGCGCTCGTCGGACTCGAAGGCGACGCTCACCTGCGTGTAGACGACGTCGTTGAGCACCACGGCCCCCGGGATCCCGGCGATGCCGTCCGCGAGCCCGCGGGCCGCCGCCACCAGACCCTCGACGAGGTCCCGCACCCCGTCCGCGCCGAGCGAGGCGAGCGCCGCCCAGACCGGGACGCCGCGTGCCCTGCGGGACATCTCCGGGACCAGTTCCAGCGGATCGACCGTCGACGCCTGCAGCAGGTAGCTGGCGTGCACTCCCATGGCCCGGCGCAGGGCGCCGGAGTCCGCCACGATCGCGATGCCGCCGTCGTAGGGGGTGTTCAGCGTCTTGTGGGCGTCCGTCGCCCAGGAATCGGCGAGGCCCAGGCCGTCGGTCAGCGCGGCGAGGGCCGGCGAGACCGCCGCCCAGAGACCGAAGGCGCCGTCCACGTGCACCCAGGCGCCGGCGGCGTGGGCGATCTCCACCGCGGCGCGCACCGGGTCGAAGGCGCCCGAGTGGATGTTGCCCGCCTGCAGGCAGACGACGACGGGTCCCGGCGCCCCCGCCAGCCGCAGGCGCAGGTCCTCCGGGTCGAGCCGCCCCTCCCCGTCGACCGCGACCCGCTCCGGGGCGCCCAGCCCCAGGTAGCGCAGCGCCAGGTCGACCGAGCCGTGGCCCTCCTCCCCCACCAGCACCCGCACCCGGGGGCTCCCGGAGAGCCCGTCGACCGGCGCGTCCCAGCCCGCGCGTCGGAGCACCTCGTCCCGGGCCGCGGCGAGGCAGGTGACGTTGGCCATGGTGGCCCCGGTCGTGAAGCCCACGGCCGCGTCGGACGGCAGCGCGAGGAGCTGCAGCAGCCACCTCGCGGCCACCTCCTCGACGCCGACCACGCCGGGCGTGGCGTCGCGCATGCCCGCGTTCTGGTCCCAGGCGGAGACGAGCCAGTCGGCGGCCAGGGCCGTCGGCAGCGAGGACCCCATCACCCAGCCGAAGAACCGCCCGGACGCGTTGGCCATGAGCGCCGGCTCCACGGCCGCGGCCAGCCGGTCGATGACCTCCGCGGGCGGCCACCCCCGCGCGGGGAGCTCGGTGCCGAGGCGCGCCGCGCTGTCGTCGGCGGTTCCCGCGGCGGGCACCCGACGGGAAGCGACCGACCCGAGCCAGCGGTGCGCGTGGGCCGCCGCCAGGTCGAGGACCGCGTCGTCGTCCGAGGGTCGTCCCATGGCCGTCCGGACTGTCCTCGCGCCGGTCCCGGCTCGTCAACGACCGTCGGCGCGATCGCCCGACCTGCCAGGCCGGACCCGCGGTGAGGGCAGCCTTACATGAGCTGAGTCACCTCGTGTTTACCTCGCCGCAAAGACTCCGGCGGCCTAACTTGGTCGTTGTGGTGACAGTGACGCACGCGGGGCGCCGGACCCCGAAGGTTGCGAAGACCAATTCGGTGGTCAAGAAGGTCGTGATGGCCGTCAGCGGCATCATCATGCTGCTGTACCTGGTCGCCCACGTGGTCGGGAACCTCAAGGTCTTCGCCGGCCGCGAGTCCTTCAACTCGTACTCCGAGTGGATCCGGACCGTCGGTGAGCCGGCCGTACCGCACCAGACCGTTCTCACGATCGTGCGGATCGTCCTCGTCGTCGCCGTCGTCGCGCACTTCTGGGCCGCGGTCTCCCTGTGGCGCCAGGCCAAGCGCGCGCGGCCGCAGGCGTACGTCACCAAGAAGTCGGTGGCCCAGAGCTACGCCTCGCGGACCATGCGCTGGGGCGGCGTCATCGTGCTGCTGTTCATCATCTGGCACATCCTCGACCTGACGGTCGGTGCGGTGAACCCCGACGGCGCGGACTCGACGCCCTACGACCGGCTCGTGGCCAGCTTCCAGAACCCGTTCATCACGGCGTTCTACGTGCTCGCCCTGATCCTGCTCGGCATGCACCTGCGGCACGGCATCTGGAGCGTCACGCAGACCCTGGGCCAGAGCAACCGGCGCCGGGAGCGCACGGTCAACGCCTTCGCCCTCGTCTTCTCGACGGTGCTGATCGCCGGCTTCCTGATCGTGCCCTTCAGCGTCCTCTTCGGGCTCGTGGACTAAGGAGCGCCCCCAGCGATGCCACTCGAACTCTTCACCACCGGCGAGCCGATCGTCGACACCAAGGCCCCCGCCGACGTCCCGATCGGCGAGCGCTGGAGCCAGCGCCGGTTCCGCGGGCGCCTGGTCAACCCGGCCAACCGTCGCAAGATGACGATCATCGTCGTCGGCACCGGCCTGGCCGGCGGCTCGGCCGCCGCCACGCTCGGCGAGGCCGGCTACAAGGTCAAGTCCTTCTGGTACCAGGACAGCCCGCGCCGCGCGCACAGCGTCGCCGCGCAGGGCGGGATCAACGCCGCGAAGAACTACCGCAACGACGGCGACAGCGTGTACCGGCTGTTCTACGACACGATCAAGGGCGGCGACTTCCGCTCCCGCGAGAACAACGTGCACCGCCTGGCCGAGGTCAGCGTCAACATCATCGACCAGTGCGTCGCGCAGGGCGTGCCCTTCGCCCGCGAGTACGGCGGCCTGCTCGACAACCGCTCCTTCGGTGGCACGCAGGTGTCCCGCACCTTCTACGCGCGCGGCCAGACGGGTCAGCAGCTCCTCTACGGCGCCTACCAGGCGCTCGAGCGGCAGATCGCGGCCGGCAACGTCGAGCAGAACGCCCGCACCGAGATGCTCGACCTGATCGTGGTCGACGGCCGCGCCCGCGGCATCGTGGCCCGCGACCTGGTCACCGGCGAGATCAGCACGCACTTCGCCGACGCCGTCGTGCTGGCGACCGGCGGGTACGGCAACGTCTTCTACCTGTCCACCAACGCCATGGGCTCCAACGCCACGGCGATCTGGCGGGCGCACAAGAAGGGCGCGTACTTCGCCAACCCCTGCTACACGCAGATCCACCCGACGTGCATCCCGGTCAAGGGCGACTACCAGTCCAAGCTCACGCTGATGAGCGAGTCGCTGCGCAACGACGGCCGCGTCTGGGTGCCCAAGGAGCGCGGTGACACCCGCGACGCGCGGGAGATCCCCGAGGCCGAGCGCGACTACTACCTCGAGCGCATCTACCCCTCGTTCGGCAACCTGGTGCCGCGTGACATCGCCTCGCGCGCGGCCAAGAACGTCTGCGACGAGGGCCGCGGCGTCGGCCCGGGCGGGCTCGGCGTCTACCTGGACTTCGCCGACGCGATCGAGCGCCTGGGCCGCCCGGCGGTCGAGGCCAAGTACGGCAACCTCTTCGACATGTACGCCCAGATCACGGGCGAGGACCCCTATGCGGTGCCGATGCGGATCTACCCCGCCGTGCACTACACGATGGGTGGCCTGTGGGTGGACTACGACCTGCAGTCGTCGATCCCCGGCATGTTCGTGATCGGCGAGGCCAACTTCTCCGACCACGGCGCGAACCGGCTCGGCGCCAGCGCCCTGATGCAGGGTCTCGCCGACGGCTACTTCGTGCTGCCGGCGACCATCACCGAGTACCTGGCCGACGCGCCGTTCGACAAGGTCGACGACTCCCACCCGGCCGCCGTCGAGGCGCTGCAGGGCGTCCAGGCTCAGGTGCAGAAGCTGCTCAACGTCAACGGCACCCGCACCCCCGCGTCCTTCCACCGGGAGCTGGGCAAGCTGATGTGGGACCTCTGCGGCATGGAGCGCTCCGAGGAGAGCCTGCGCAAGGCGCTGGACCGGATCCCCGAGATCCGCCAGGAGTTCTGGACCAACGTCAAGGTGTCCGGCGACTGGCACTCGTTCAACCAGACCCTGGAGATGGCCGGCCGGGTCGCCGACTTCATCGAGCTCGCCGAGCTGATGTGCGTCGACGCCCTGCACCGCAACGAGAGCTGCGGTGGCCACTTCCGCGCGGAGAGCCAGACCCCGGACGGCGAGGCGCTGCGCGACGACGAGAACTACGCCTACGTGGCGGCCTGGGAGTGGACGCCCGAGGGCCAGCCGCCGGTGCTGCACAGGGAAGCCCTCGAGTACGAGTACGTCCACCTCGCCCAGCGGAGCTACAAGTGACGATCACCCAGGACGGCCCGCACTCCACCTCCGCGGGCGAGAAGCGCGGCATGAACCTGACGCTGCGGGTCTGGCGGCAGAAGGACCCGTCGGTCAAGGGGAAGATGGTGACCTACAAGGTCACCGACATCTCCCCCGACATGTCCTTCCTCGAGATGCTCGACGTGCTCAACGAGCAGCTGATCATGCAGGGCGACGACCCGGTCGCCTTCGACCACGACTGCCGCGAGGGCATCTGCGGCATGTGCGGCCTCATGATCAACGGCGAGGCGCACGGCCCGCAGCAGACGACCACGTGCCAGCTGCACATGCGGTCGTTCAAGGACGGCGACAAGATCGACATCGAGCCGTGGCGGGCCAGCCCCTTCCCGGTGATCAAGGACCTCGCCGTCGACCGGCGGGCGTTCGACCGGATCATCCAGGCCGGTGGCTACATCTCCGTCCCGACCGGCACCGCCCCCGAGGCGCACGCCACGCCGGTGCCGAAGAAGGACTCGGACGCCGCCTTCGACGCCGCGACCTGCATCGGCTGCGGTGCGTGCGTGGCCGCGTGCCCGAACGCGTCGTCGATGCTGTTCACCGCCGCCAAGGTCACCCACCTCGGACTGATGCCCCAGGGTCAGCCCGAGCGCGACGACCGGGTGGTCAACATGGTCGCCCAGCAGGACCGCGAGGGCTTCGGTGGCTGCACCAACATCGGTGAGTGCTCGCACGCCTGCCCGAAGGGCATCTCGATGGAGACGATCTCCCGGCTGAACCACGACCTGCTGGGCGCACTCCGGGCCGGGGCGCGACCGAAGAGCTGAAGCCGGGCCGCACGACGACCGCCGACGGGGCGGGGACCTCCTGAGGTCCCCGCCCCGTCGGCATTCGGACACCCCCGGGCTTCCCCAGTTGGGTTCGATATGTGAACCTAGACCCATGACGGCTGAGCTGACGACCGAGTCCACCCCCGACAGCTGGGGCCCGGCCCGCTCCCGCACGGTGGAGTGGCACGACCCGATGATCACCGCGGCCGGCGCGCTGCAGCGCTCGGGGCTCGCGACCATGGAGGCCATCCGCGACGGCGAGCTGCCCCCGCCCCCGATCGCGATGCTGATGCAGATGGGCGTCACAGCGCTGGAGGAGGGCCGGGTGGAGTTCACCTGCGAGCTCGACGAGTCGGTCTACAACCCCATCGGCGTCGTCCACGGCGGGCTGGTCTGCACCCTGCTCGACACCGTCGCCGGGTGCGCCGTCCACACGACCCTGCCGGCCGGCGTCGGCTACACGTCCATCGAGCTCAAGGTGAACTACCTGCGCGCGGTGCACACGACCAGCGGGCCCCTCACCGCCGTCGGCCGGGTCGTGAAGCCGGGACGGCGGGTGGCGTTCGCCGAGGGCGAGGTCCGCGACGCCGCCGGCCGGACGGTGGCCACGGCGTCCAGCTCCCTGCTGGTGTTCCCCGTCCCGGCGGCCTGAGCCCGGCGGGCGGACCACGGCGCCCGGGAAGTCCGTATCGTGCGCCCGTGGCCGACTGGGACGACGTGGCGCGGATCGCGCTGGCGCTGCCCGCCACCACGGAGGCCGTCTCGGCGAGCGGCCGCCGCCGGTGGCTGGTGCGCGGGCGGACCTTCCTGCGGGAGCGGCCGCTGCACCGCAGGGACCTCGACGAGCTCGGTCCGGACGCCCCGACGGGCCCGGTCATGGTCGTCTCGGTGCCCGACGAGAGCGCGAAGGCCGCACTGCTCGCGGCCGAGCCGGACGTCTGCTTCACGACGTCGCACTTCGACGGCTGGGCCGCGGTCCTCTGCCGGCTCGACCGGCTCGACGAGACGACCCTGACCGAACTCGCGGGTGAGGCGTGGGCCGCCCGGGCGCCCCGGCGCCTGGTCGCCGACCACCCCCTGCGGACGGGAGCCTGACATGGCGAGCTGGGACGACGTCGCACGCACCTGCCTGGCGCTGCCGGCCACCAGCGAGGGCACCACGCGCGGCTGGCGGCAGTGGCTCGTGCAGGACAAGGGCTTCGTCTGGGAGCGCCCGCTCGGGAAGAAGGACACCGCCGAGCTCGGGGACGACGCCCCCACGGGACCGGTCGTCGCCGCCTACGTGCCCGACGAGGGGGCCAAGCACGCGCTGGTCGCCGCGGAGCCCGGCGTGTACTTCACGACGTCGCACTTCGCCGGGTACCCGATCGTCCTGTGCCGGCTGGAGGAGCTCGACCAGCAGGCGCTCACCGAGCTGGCCGCGGAGGCGTGGGCCTGCCGGGCGCCGCGCAAGGTCCTGGCCGAGCACCCGCCCCCGACGGCCTGACTCAGGGGCGCGCCGGAGGCCTACCCGGCCCCGCCCGGCGGGGCACACCCGGGCGGGATCAGTCGTCGTCCTCGCTGCCCTCGTCCTCCTCGACGTCGTTCTCGGTGTCGTTCTCGACGGTGTCCTCCGCAGTGTCGGAGCCGCAGGCGGTCAGCGTCGCGGTCCCGCCGGAGAAGAGCGCCGTGACGGTGAACAGGGTCGCGATGGAACGTCGGAGTCGCATCCGTCGACCGTAGGTGCGCAGGCGCGGACCCGCCGTCCGAGAGCCCCGCCGGCCGCTAGGCCGGGAAGCCCTCCAGGGCCTCGGCGAGGAGGGTGACCGAGCGCAGCCGGGCCTCGGTGGTCGGCGCCTGGTGGGCGACGATCAGCTCGTCGGCGTCGGCCGTCTTGAGGAACCGGTCCAGGTGCTCCCCCACCTCGGCGCGGGTGCCGACGGCGGTGTGGGTGAGCATCGAGGTGACGTGCATGCCCGCGCCCTGGGCCAGCAGCTGGTCGGCCTGCTCGTCGCTGAGCTTCTGCCCCCGGCCGAAGAGCCCGATGGCGAGGTTGCGCTTCACCGCCTCGAGGTTGGCGCGGGCCTCCTCCGCCGTGTCGGCGGCGACCACGTTGACGCCCGCGATCACGTACGGCTCGGCCAGCTGCGCCGAGGGCGTGAACTCGCGGCGGTAGGCGGCGACGGCCGGCTCGAGCATCTGCGGCGCGAAGTGCGAGGCGAAGGCGTAGGGCAGTCCGAGGGCCGCGGCCAGGGTCGCGCCGAACATCGACGAGCCGAGGACGTAGAGCGGGACGGCCGAGCCCTTGCCGGGGATCGCGTCGACGCCGGG
>Ga0190265_10003299_pt1 | contig 11006 bp, 10 predicted proteins | sample Popmic124T_FD_133135 | JGI IMG/M metagenome (GOLD analysis project Ga0190265, IMG submission 133135) | Populus adjacent soil microbial communities from riparian zone of Indian Creek, Utah, USA - 124 T | ecosystem: Environmental > Terrestrial > Soil > Riparian zone | place: USA: Utah | collected...
GAATGTCCGCGGTTCGGAAGACCTCGATCATCTCCACCTGCTGTTTGGAGCGGCCTCCCCCGTAGAACCGGCCCACGGCCACGATCCATGGCCGCTTCTCCCGCGGCGCGATCGGGAATACCGGCGGGTGGAGCACCCTCGCCGGCCGGCCCCATCGCCGCTCGATCCAGCGCGCAGTGAAGGCAGAGTTGGCCACCACCGAGCGGAACAGGGCCAGACGCAGCCGCGATCCCGGCCCCAGCCGGCGCTGAAAGGGGAACTCGCAGAGCAGGTGAGCGTTGCGCAGCCCCCGCAGACGCGGCACTTCCGTGGCCTGGACGATCACTCTTCGGTGCCACGCCGCCAAGTCCGCGATCTCCCGCAGGAGCGACGAAGGCCGGAGATCGGACTCCAGGCTGAGCCCGTCCAGCGGCACGGGGAAGAGCTGGCGTGCCAGATCGAGGCGCAGGGCCGCGGGGAAAAGCACCCGCACCTGCCCTGATCCTGCCAGTGCTGCGGCGATGGCCAGGATGTACGGCAGCCCGCCTCCCTGCCGCGGGTCGGATACGTTGGAGCACACTACCGTGGTCACGGCGCCTTGACGGCCTGCAGGCGGAAGTAGATGTTCCGGATCTGGTACCAGTAGAGGAACCGCCGCTCGAAGACATCCTTGTGCCGGTTCGCCAGACCCAGCAGGATGCGGTCGTACCACTTCGGCCGGTAGACCCACATCCAATCCTCGTACTTCTCGTAGGTCGTCTCCAGGGGGTCGAAGCGCGCCCGGGTGTAAGAGAACTGCTCGTCCGCGAACCGGCCGGAGAAGTACTGAAAGGAGCGGGACAGGAACGCCCGGCGGTGCGTGGGATCGGTCCACAGGTGATGGCTGGAGGCGAACGGCGCCAGAATCACCACCTCCGCGCCGGGTCGGCAGACCCGGTGCACCTCCTCCATCGTGGCCACCACGTCCTCCAGGTGCTCCAGGACGTTCACCAGGTAGACCTTGCCGAATACGCCATCAGGAAGCGGCCAGGGCCTGCGGTCCAGATCCCAGGTCAGATCCGCGGCGGTGGCTTGCCCGACGTCCACACCGAACGAGCCGGGGTACTTCCTCTTGCCGCAGCCGAGATGGAGCACTTCAGGGTAGCTCATCCCGCCCCCAGCCCGGCGGCGGCGAGCAGGTTGCCTGCCAGACGCTCCGACGCGCGGCCGTCGAACGGGTGGCACCAGAGCTCGACGATCCGGCGCCGCCCTTCGCGGTCGAGCGCGGGCTCCTCCAGGTAGGTGCGAATCCGGGCATGGAGCTCCTCATCCGAGGTTGCCAGGCGCGCCGCCCCGGCTTCGACCACGGTGCGGAAATGATCGTACAGATGGTAAAACCGGCGGGCGAGGCGCTGCAGGTCCTCGCCCGGACGCGGATCGTAGGCCAGGTTGACGACCGGGCGGTCCAGCAGGGCTGCCTCCAGCGTGATGGTCGACGCCAGGTTTACCACCACGTCCGCGTGCGCGACCGAGCTCACCAGCTCACGGTTGTCTTCCGGCGTGGGACAGTAGGCCGCCAGCCGGCCGCCGCCGGGCGCGCCGGGCACGTGCAGACGCACCGACTTGCTCCGGGGCAGGTCGAGGAAGCGCCCACCGGCGTCTCCCGGGTGGAGGCGGATCAGGAGCTGCGGCCGGTTCGGGAGGCGGCCGGCCTCGACCTCGCCGGCCAAGCGGCGGGCGATCTGATGCTCGGCCGGGGCGAGATGTGGTGTGGCCGCGGCATGGAGGATCAACGGCCGAGCCGTATCCAGTCCGAGACGCGCGAAGAGCTCCTCGCGGCTCCACCGCATCTCCGGCCGCCGGTACCAGTCGAAATGGGGCACCCCGGTTGCCACCACCGGACAGCCCCCGGCCTCGGGGTAGTAACGGAGCACTTCTTCCCTCATGCGCTCAGACCAGACCAGGTACCGGTCGTACTCGCTGTAGTAGGCGGGCTTCGAGGTCAGATTGTCCCAGGAGTTGATCCAGGCCGCCACGGGAATGCCCCTGCGCCTGGCCACCAGGACCGGCGGCGCCTCAGCCGGTTCGTGCGGGACGGTCGAAACCACCAGCGCGACGCCGAGCCGGGCGAAAAGCTGCTCGTAGACATCGACGTGCGGGTACTCGCGGAAGAAGAGCGATCGTTCCCGCTCCGCCAAGCGGGCCATGGCCGCAGGGCTCGCGAAGAGGGATGCCTCCATCTTCAGACGCTGGAACCGGAGCCGGTCCCGCCACCGCCACCGCAGGGCCTTCCTGTGCTCCCTCTCCCGGAAGCGGCGGGTGCCCGTTGCGCTCAGGCGCTCAAAGTAGGCGTTGCGCCGCTCATAGACTCTCCCTTGGGCGCCCTGCCGCGGATCGAAGGGCAGGAGCGGCTCCACGGCGATGGCATTGCCGAGCTGGCGGCGCAAAGGCTCCACGAGAAGCGGGCTCGCGAGCACCAGCACCCGTGCCCGGACGAGCAGGCGGGGCAGCACCTCGGTCTGGAGGAAGCTGCGGACTCCCCAGCCCGAGCTGACCAGCAGGACGATGGTCGGCATCGAATCCGTCATCGGACGGCGAACCCTGCGGCATCACCTGGATCCGTCGAGCCCTCCACGTCGAACCGGCGAGCGAAGATGGAAGCGGGGGTCACGTAGGACCAGGTGGCAAGCACCCGCGCCTGCTCCGTGGCGAGGCCGCCGCGGTGAAAGCCGTAGGTGTCACAGAAGACGAGGGTGCCGGCGGCACCTGTGGCGAGGACCCGGTCCGCGGCCGGGATGCGCAACTCGATCTCACCCTTGGGTGGATAGCTCGCCGTCCCCGGATCGGGATTGGGAAAGAGGCCCGCCCAGCGCCCGTCTCCGTGGCTCCCGCGGACGTACTCCAGCGGTCCCGAGGCTGCGCCCACGTCCGACAGGTAAAGGAACACCTTGACCAGCCGTTCGTCCTCCGGATCGCGGTGCCAGCGCTGCGAGGCCTGCGCCTGGCGCTCGACCGGCGACGGAATCGTGTACCAGAGGTCCACGTAGTTCAGCTTCGGCCAGAGCCCGAGGTAGGAGCTCACCGTATCGAGGAGCGCCGAGGACAGGCCGATCCGCAGCCAGGGATCGCTCGCGGGCAGGGACGGTCGCGACTCGTGGAGCTTGACGATGTAGTCCTTGCCGCGGGCTTTCCCCTCCTGCGGGCGGTAGGCCTCGATCCCGCGCCGCACTCGTTCGCTCGCGATGAAGGCGCGGCCTACCTCAGCCGCCTCAGGCCAGAGGTCCGCAACCAACTCGCGCACGTCCGCCAGGGCGAAGCCGTCGCGCCGCAGGTCTGCGACCACTCGTGCCTGGGCCTCGCCCAGGGTGGGCCTCAGCGCCTCGAACCGGCGGCGGCTCGCGCGGTTGAGCCAGCCCTGACCGTAGCCGCGATACTTGATTCCGCGCCAGGCGCGGCGGAGCGGAGCAGGTATAGCCATCAACTTCTCCTCAGCAGCCACCAAGTGGATTCGACGCGCCGGTTGAGCCAGAGCCGCGAGCCCTGCCGCTCGAAAAGACCGGACGCCAGCCTGTGCCCCCAGTGGCTGACCTTGCCGGCCAGCCGACCGAACGGGCCAGTCCCGGGCCACGCCAGGCCAGCCGGGCCGCCGGCCGTGAAGTGGGTCATGACCTCACAGCGGAAACCCGCCCGCGCCCCGCGGTAAAGCACGAAGTCCAGGCTCTCCTCCGTGCAGAAATACCAGCGATGGGCGTCGCGGTGGCGCTCGGGCGAGAGGCCGTAGTTCTTGTAGAGCGGGATGCCGGCGCGGTAGGCCAGCCACCCCGCCGTCCAGCAGTTGGGCAGGCCGATCAGCACCCACTGCCGCGAGATCCGGAACAGCTCGTCGCAGTAGAAGTGGGGCTCGTAGAGGTGCTCCAGCACGTCGGTGCAGACCACGAAGTCCGCCGACCGGTCGCGCAGGGGGAGCGGCCGGCCCGACAGGAGATCGACCCGCACGTCCGGGTCCCCGAACAGATCCAGGCCAACGTAGCGGGCGCCGCGGCCGGGGACCAGCGAGCGCAGGGCGGCGCGGTCGCAGCCCACGTCGACGACACGGCCCGCCATGCGCTCGGCGTTCGCTTCGAAGACGTGGCGCTGCCGCCGCTCCCGTCCGGCGATCAGCTCGCCGCCACGGATCTCGACCCGCATCCCGGGATGGTGAGCCGCATGGTCGAGCAGCTCCCACTCGACGCCGCGTTCGAATCCCCCCGAGTTGGAGCCTTGCCTGCGGATGCGCTCGACCGAGGCCGGCTCGGCGGCCATCAGGGCTCCCCTCCGACCTCGAACGAGTGCGGTACCAGGAACGGACCCGAGTCCGCGGGCCAGGCCACGCCGGTACCGAAGAAGTCGCCGCCCGCCACGGTGAGCTCCAGGGCATCCGAGATCCGGTCCTCGAGGTCGCGGCCCGACTTGATCCAGGCGCTCAGGCGATAGGTGCCGTGGTGCAGCGGCAGCCTCGGAATCACGGCGCGGACCGTGCCGGCAGGGCCGGGCAGCCTGGAGATGCCGTTGCCTGAGCCATCGTTACCATCGTTGACGAGGATGAACAGCGTGTCGCCCAGCAGGTTCGTCCAGGCCACGCGGATGCGCGCCCCCTCCACCTCGGCACCGTCCGCGATCTCATAGTCGAACAGGAGCTCGACGCGGGAGCCCGAGGTGAGATGGATCGCCGGCCTGCCGTCGCACAGGGCTCGCACGCGGGTGAAGCGGGCTCTCCCGCGGCCGGGCCGGCGCGCTGCTTCGACCAGAAGCCCCTGGGCTGTGGAGCCCGTCTGCAGGTAGCGCTCGATGGCATCCGCGGTCGAGCCGTGGAACGCGACGCGGCCATGGTCCAGGAGCAGCGCCTGGTCGCAGAGGCGCTCCACCGCGGAGAGGTTGTGGCTGACGAAGATGACGGTGCGCCCCTCCTCCGCCACCTCGCCGATCTTGCCAAGGCAGCGCTTCTGGAAGGCGGTGTCCCCCACCGCCAGCACTTCGTCAACCAGCAGGATCTCGGGCTCCAGGTGGGCAGCGACCGCGAAGGCCAGGCGCAGGTACATGCCCGACGAGTAGTGCTTGACCGGCGTGTCCACGAACTGCTCGACCTCGGCGAAAGCCACGATACGGTCGAACTGGCGGACGATCTCGGAGCGCTTCATGCCGAGGATGGCCCCATTCAGGAAGATGTTCTCCCGGCCGCTCAGCTCACCGTGGAATCCCGTTCCCACCTCTAGCAGGCTCCCCACGCGGCCGCGGAGGACGGCGCGTCCCCCGGTGGGCTCGGTGATCCGCGAGAGGATCTTGAGCAGCGTGCTCTTGCCCGCGCCGTTGTGGCCGATTAGCCCCAGCACCCGACCCTGGCCGAGCTCGAATGAGATGTCGCGCAGCGCCCAGAAGGTACCGGCGGGCTCCGCGGCCGCGCGCGGCCGCCAGAGTCCGGCCAAGCTGTCGCGAAGCGTGCGATAGGTCCGGCGGCGGGCGCCCAGGCGATAGCGCTTGGAGAGCGCCTCCACGGCGATGACCGGCTCAGCCATTCAGAAGCCCCAGGCTGATCCACTGCCAGACGAAGAAGCTGTTGTCACCCTCCCCCGCGCAATAGGACCGCCATTCGCACCGAACTGCTTCCGCGTCGAGCCAGCCGCTGCCGAGCGCGCGCTCGATCTGTGCCTCGGCCCAGCCGCGAAGCGGACCGCGAAGCCACTCCCTCTGCGGCGTCTGGAGAGGCCGCTTGGGCGCCTCGACCACGCCTTTCGGCAACAGCTCGCCGAGCAGGGAGCGCAGCATCCATTTCTGCTGGCCGTCGCGGATCTTGCGCAGCGGCGGCTGGCGCAGGGCAAGCTCCACGAGACGATGGTCGAGGAACGGCTCGCGCAGCTCGGTCGAAGACCGCATGGAGACCCGGTCGTTGAAGCGCAGGGCGCGGGGGATCTTGGTGAAGCAGATGTCGCGGTATTGAAGATTGCGCAAGCTGTCCGGGAAGGGAGCCGGCGGCTGCCAGGCCAGGGCGCGCAGCTCGGGCACCAGGCACCCAGGCCTCACGGGGCTCTGCTGCAACCCCTGGATCAAGGGGGCCGACCCGTTCACGGCCGTGCGGTAATAATCGTAGCCCGCCCACTGCTCGTCCATGCCCTGGCCGTCCAGGAGGACGACCACTCCGGCCTCACGCGCGCGCTCGAAGAGGCGGGCATAGGCCAGGGTGGGCAGGCCGCCAAAGGGCTCGTCCTCGGACCGGGCGACCGACTCGGCCAGCTCCGGCACCTCGCCGGGAGAGAGCAGACAGACGATCAGAGGGTGGCGGGTGCGGGCCAGCATCTGCTCGACCCAGGGGAGCTCGTCGTAGGCCGGATCGCCCGTCACGAACGTGAACGCGTAGATGTCGCTCTCCGATCCCTGGACCTGCTGCACTAGCCCGAGCAGAGTCGAAGAGTCGAGCCCGCCGCTCAGATTGATTCCCACCGGCACGTCCGAGCGGAAGCGCAGGCACACGCTCTCCTCCAGCAGCGACCGGTACTCCTCCCGCACCTCGGCGTCCGTCCGAGGGTCCGGCTCGGTCCCGACGCGGCCCGCCAGGTCATACCAGCGGGAAATGGAGGTCTTCCCGTCCTTCCAGGTCAGGAAATGGCCTGGAAGGAGCGAGCGCACCGATTCCCAGAAGGTCTTCTCGGAATGATCTTGAAGGCCGTGCGCCAGGTAGGAAGCCCACGACGCAACGTCCGGCCGCGCTGCCACGCCGGCGGCGTGCAGCGCCTTGATCTCGCTGGCCAGCCGAAGCGCGCCGTCCGCTTCGTGGTAGTAGAGCGGCTTGACTCCGAATCGGTCGCGGGCTGCGAACAGCCGCCGCTCCCGGGCATCCCAGACCAGGAAGGCGAACATCCCCAGCAGCCGGTCCAGGCAGCCCGCCCCCCAGACCGCGCAGGCCGCGAGCAGCACCTCGGTGTCCGTGCGGGTGCGGAATTCCCAGGAGCCGGCCAGCTCGGCGCGCAGCTCGAGGTAGTTGTAGATCTCGCCGTTGAAGACGACCCACCAGCGGCCCGACGGGTCGGACATGGGCTGCAGCCCGTCGTCCGAAAGGTCGATGATGCTCAGGCGCGTGTGGCCCAGGGCGGCATCGGCGCCGTCGAGATGAACCCCGCGACCGTCCGGCCCACGATGTCCGAGAGCCGCCACCATGGCCTCCAGCCCCGAAGCGTCCCGTCCAAAAATCCCCGCGATGCCGCACATGTCAGCGCACCTCCGCGAGGAGTCCCTCGGCTCTGTCCCAGTCGGCCGGCGTGTCCAGGTTCACGTTGCGCGTTTCGATCATATAGCCGCCCAGCCGCCGGCCATAGAGGCTGTTGCCCTCCATCAGCACGTCGCGGCGAGTCACGTAGACGGACCCCTCGCGATGGAAGGCTGCCGGCAGCTCCTGGCGCCGGGGGATCGGCTGCTCCTCTCCCATGGCGAGCCCCAAAAGGCCCTCGCCGTCGCGGAAGTAGACCCAATGAGGGTTGTGCTCCGGCGGCACCGGCAGCACGGAGACCACCGCGTCCAGGCCGGCCGACTCCAGCAGTCCGATGCAGCCGTCGATGTCCTCCGGCCGCCGGAAGGGGCTCGTGGGCTGGAGCAGGCAGACCCCGTCGAAGCGGTCACCCGCTCGCTCCAGCTCGGCCACCGCATGCCGGATCACCGGCAGGGTCGGAGTATCGTCCCGGGCCAGGTCGACTGGCCGCAGGAAAGGGACCTCCAGCCCGCACTCGCGGCCGACTTCAGCAATCCGCTCGTCGTCGGTGGTCAGCACGACGCGGGAGAGCCGCCGCGCCGCGAGCGCGGCCTCGGCAGTCCAGGCGAGGAGAGGCTTGCCGCCCAGCAGCCGCACATTCTTGCCGGGAATCCCTTTGGACCCCCCGCGTGCCGTGACCACGCCCAGGACCCTCACGCCGCCGGCACCTCCACGATGGGATATGCCGCGCGCCGCTGCCCGACGAGATCCAGGTACTCGGCCATCATCCCCGTATCGAAATGCTCCCACATCTCGCGCACCGCGTCCGCATGGAAGTCGCGATTGCGGAAGACCTGCCCGCGCGCGAGATCCTGCGCCACCGGCTCCAGCTCCCCTCCGGCATAGAGCCGCAACACTCCGGGGAGATCGGCAAGGCCGCGCATCAGGGTCCTGGTGCCCAGCTCGTGGCAACGGTCGGACTTCTGCGCAGCGGGCCGCACCTGCGCCAGGACCGGGCCGGCGTCCACCTCGCGCACGGCGAGATGGATCGTCGCACCCACGCACTCCGGCTGCCGGCGGACCAGAGGCCAGAAGTTCGTGCCGCTCCCGCGGTAGTAGGGAGAAAGCCCCAGATGGAGGTTCACGATCCGTCCAGGCCAGGCCGCAAGCAGCGGGTCCTTGACGATGCGCGTCCCGTAGAGCACCAGCAGGCTCGGCCGACGCTCCGAAACCCAGCGGAAGACCGCGTCCCCGTTGATCTCGCCCGCGGGCACCTCCAGGCGCTCGACGGAGGGGAACGTCGGCTCGCCCAGCAGCCGCGACTCCACCTCGTCGCGCTCGCGGAAGTGCCGGCGCACGATCTCCGCTTCCTCGCCGGCCAGTTCCGGCGCCGGGGCGCCAGCCGAAGTGGGTTTCGGCTCGCACACGATACCCGCGAGATCGAGGCTCTGCGCAAGGCTCCAGGCGGCGTACCGGTGCCGTCTCTGGTCGCTGGTCAAGAGGACGATCCTCACTTCAGCTCATCTCCGGCCAGACGGCTGCGGGGACCCGCTCGAAGAGCGTGTCGATCTCGAAGAGCGGCCGGGAGCCTCCCGGCAGGTCGTTGCTGTCGAACCGGCCCAGGTGATGCGGTCGCGTGAGGTCCGGGTTGCCGGCGCGCTCCATGGTCAACGCGAAGTCGACTCCCATCTTGGCGGCGACCGCGGCCAGGGCGGCCGGGCATGACGCCGGGCCACCATAGGGATAGCTCAGGGCGAAGGGACGCCGGCCGGTCCAGGCCTCCAGGTGCTCCACGGAGATGCGGATGAGCTCCTCGGCCCGCCCGAGGGGCAGTTGGCCGAGGGGCAAATGCTCGTGGGCATGGGTGCCGAGGAGGCCCTGGCTCCCCAGCGTTCGGAGCTGGTCGGGCCCCATGTAGAGGCCGCGGCTGATCTCCGCCTCCTGCCCGGGAAACATTTCGCCGAAGCAGGCTTGCACGAGCCGGCCGCGGCTATCCACAGGTAGGAGGAAATTCAGAAGGTACTTGAGCCGCGACACCTCGGGAGGATCATAGCGGTACTGGTGCAGAGCATCTCCCCCCTCCTCCGCCAGATCCAGCTCCAAGCCCTGCGCGGAGGCGTGCCGGTCGAGCCACGCGGAAAACTCCTGCGGTGGCAGGGAGGAGCGCAGCAGGTGGATCTGGTGCACCACCGAGACCCGTCCCTCGGCCAGCGGCACCGTGTTGACCAGGAACAGGGCCGGAATGCCCAGCGCCTGCAACACGGGTAGGGCATGGTCGACCTGTTCCCGCAGACCGTCGTCAAAGGTCACCAGGATCGAACGCTCCGGCAGCGGCGCACCGCCCCGCACCGCCTCCCGCAGCTGCTCCGGGCTGACGAAGGTCCCGGCACGGCCGAGCATCTCGAGCTGCGACTTCAGCCGCGCCGGAGTGATGCCGTGAATCCCCGGGTAAGGGGAGCTGAACGATGGCCGCACATAATGAAAGTTGACGGCGATCAGCATCAGTAGGTCAACCTCTTCTCGATCCCTAGCGGCTGCTCCGCCAGCAGATCCGCGATGCGCTCGCCGGCCTTGCCATGACCATAGATCGGATCACTTTTACAGCGGCCGTTGCCCAGATGCCTTCGAATGGCCTCGGCGATCTCCTCGCGGTCGTAGCCCACGTCGAGCACGTTGCAACCGCGGTCGCGCCCCGACTGACGCGTGCCGATGTTCACCGTCGGCACTCCCAGGTAGGCACACTCGCGGATGCCCACGCTGGAGTTCCCTATTAGGCACCGGGAGGAGTACAAAAGCCGCAGGAAATCCGTGGGCTGCATGTTCTTGAAAAAGTGGATGTTCTCCGGGGAGTACAGCTCGCGAAAGGAGCGGATCGCACCGGAGGTGCCGTCCGATCCTGCGTCCACGTTGGGCCAGAACCAGAGCGTCGGCAGCCCGATCTCCGTGACAGAATGAAGGGTCTCGACCGCCTGCTGCCGCGACAGCTCGTACTCCGTGGTCACCGGGTGCTGCATCACAACCAAATAGCCACCCGAGAGATCGACCGACGCGCCCACGCCGCCGTACTTTCCGAAAGGATCGAAGTCCAGCTCCGGCCGCTCCATCACCTCGAATGCCAAGTCGATCGAAGGGCAGCCGGTGACGAACACCTTGGCCGGCTCCTCCCCCATTCGCACCACACGCTCCGCGGCTTTTTCTGTGGAGACGAAGTGCAGGTCCGCGAGCTTGGTGACGGCATGGCGCACCTTCTCGTCGATCGATCCAGTGACCTCCCCGCCCTGCACGTGCGCGACGGGGATGTTCATGTAAGAGGCTGCCACCGCGGTGGCCAGCGTCTCGTAACGATCGGCGACCGTGACCACCACGTCCGGTTTCAGGTTGTCGAAGACCGTGGCCAGCTCGAGCAGCCCGAGACCGGTGGTCTTCGCCATGGTTGCAAGGTTTTCGCCCTCCAGCACCATGTAGACCCGGGCCGCGATGTCGAAGCCGTCATCCTCGATCGTGCGCACCGCCGTACCGTAGCGGTCGAGCAGGGCGGACGCGGCCACCACGAGCTGCAGCTCCAGGTCCGGATGGCTCCGAATGGCCTCCAGCGCCGTCTTGATCCGGCTGTAGCTCGGCCGGGCGGTGACCACGACGCAGACCTTTCTCTTCATAGATCCTCGAACCTCAGCGGCTCATCCGCTCTCACCGTTCGGCGCAGACGCAGGCCGATCAGGTCGGTCATCCGCGACGCCGGAATCCCTCCGCCGGGCTTCTTCACGGTCAGGTGCTGTTCGGAAAGAATCGTGCCCTCGGGCAGATCCTCGCGGGCGACCACGCTCTTGGTGAA
>Ga0190265_10003300_pt1 | contig 11006 bp, 10 predicted proteins | sample Popmic124T_FD_133135 | JGI IMG/M metagenome (GOLD analysis project Ga0190265, IMG submission 133135) | Populus adjacent soil microbial communities from riparian zone of Indian Creek, Utah, USA - 124 T | ecosystem: Environmental > Terrestrial > Soil > Riparian zone | place: USA: Utah | collected...
CTCTTCAGCGCCTCGACCGCGTCGCGGACGCGCTGGCTCTGCTTGCGGGGCACGACCAGGATCGCATCGTCGGTGGCGACGATGATCAGATCCTCGACCCCGATCGCCGCGACCAGGGGCCCTTCGCTCCGGATCATGCAGCCGCGCGCGTCGATCGCGACGCCGGGCCCGACCAGGACATTGCCGTCGCCGTCCTTGTCCGAAATGTCGAGCAGGGCCTCGAAGCTGCCGATGTCCGACCAGCCGACCGAGACCGGCACCACCGCGACCTTGTCCGCTTTCTCCATCACCGCATAGTCGATCGACTGGGCCGGCGAAGCGGCGAAGGCGGCGGCGTCGGGATGGACGCGCGCGCCGTCGGTCGTCTGGCCGCGCATCGCCGCGCCGGCCGCCTCCCGCATCGCCGGGGCATGGACCGAAAGCGCGTCGAGGACGGTGCCGGCGCGCATCAGGAAAATGCCGCCGTTCCAGTCGTGCCGGCCGCCGGCGACAAAGGCGGCCGCGGTCGCGGCGTCCGGCTTCTCGACGAAGCGGGCGGCGCGGAACACGCCGTCGCCCAGCGCCTCGCCGCGCTCGACATAGCCGTAGCCGGTCTCCGCGCGGTCGGGCTTCATCCCGAAGGTGACGATCCAGCCGTCGCGCGCGAACGGGGCGGCGCGGGCCACCGCCTCGCCGAACGCCGCCTCGTCGCGGATCAGGTGGTCGCTCGGCAGGATCAGCAGCAGATCGTCCGGCTCGGCGGTCAGCGCGGCGAGCGCGATCGCCGGCGCGGTGTTGCGCGCCGCCGGCTCGAGGATCAGCGCGCCGAGCCCCGGCACCGCCCGCTCGATCGCCTCGGCCTGGGCGGCGCCGGCGACGATCCTCGGGGCGTGGAACAAGGCGGCATCGGCGACCCGCTTCGCGGTCATCGCCAGCATCGATCCGGCGCCGGTCAGGTCGAGCATCTGCTTTGGCCGGGCGGCGCGCGACAGCGGCCACAGCCGCGTCCCCGAGCCGCCCGAGAGGATGACCGGGATGATGCGCTGCTGGTCTTCGCCGCTCATGATTTCGTCCTAGCCGCCCTTGGCCACGATGAGGAAGCCCCAATGCCGCGCGGTGCCGCCGTCAATCTTTCCTGCACCTGTGTCCTGTATTGGCACGCGTCCAAAACAGGGCGCGCGAAGCGTGCGGAGCGAAGCTATGCGACGCTCTGGGGAGCCTCATCCCGAGTGGAGCGAGCATGGCGTCGAAGGTGAATCGAGCGAGACGGAGCGCCAGCTCCCGCCGGGTGACGCCGCAATGGGCGTTGCTGGCCCTGCTCGTGCCGACCGGTTCCTGCGTCCCCGCCGCCGCTTTCCAGGCCGCCGCGATCGAGACCCAGCCGTCCGCGCCCCGCCTCTACGCGATGGCGATGCCGCAGGGCGAGATCCCGCTCACCGGCGCGCCGGGCGTCCCGATCGACGGCGGGCTCGCCGGCGCCTCGCCCTTCGCCTTTCGCGCGTCGACGCCGATCGACCAGATGCGCTCGCTCGATTGCCTCGCCCAGGCGGTCTATTACGAGGCCCGCTCGGAGAGCGAGGACGGGCAGCGCGCCGTCGCCCAGGTGGTGATCAACCGCGTCCGCCACCCGGCCTGGCCGAACAGCGTCTGCGGCGTCGTCTACCAGGGGCCGATGCGGGCCGGCGGCGGCTGCCAGTTCACCTTCACCTGCGATGGCTCGCTCGCCTATCGGCCGCAGGGGCCCGGCTGGGATCGGGCGCGGCGGATCGCCGCCGAGGCGCTGGCCGGCGTCACCTTCCCGGGAGTCGGCCTCTCCACGCACTATCACACCAACTACGTCTCGCCGTCCTGGGCGCCGCGGCTGCTGCGGACCGCCGTGATCGGCGCGCACATCTTCTATCAGCTGCCCGGCCGCGCCGGCCTCTCCAGCGCGTTCAACGCGCCTTATACCGGCAGCGAGCCGGTGCCGCGCCCGGCGGCCTATCTGCCCTTCCACCGCGCCACGCCGGCGGGCCCCGCCGCGTTCGCGCCGACCGGCGCGGCGGAGACCCGCGCCGCGGTCGCGCTGCCGTCGGACATCCCGCAGGAGCAGCGCTGGGTTCCCGAAAATCTGCCCGACTCCACGATCCGCGAGGAATATCGCCAGTCGGGCCAGTGGCGCGAGGATGCGCCCGGCTCGATGACCGGCCGCTAGCGCCTCGTGTCCCGGCGAAAGGGCCCCATCAAAGCAGTACTTTGATGGGACCCAAGGCCGGGACCCAGTTTTTCTTCGGTGCTGCTGGACCCCGGCCTTCGCCGGGGAACATTTACGAGATCCGGGTCAACCGGGCCGCGGCCCTGGCCAGGCCCGGCACCGCCGCCAGTTTCATCATCGCCCGCCGCCGCAGCGGCGCTTCCGCCATGTGGCGCAGCGTCTCGGCGATCGCGAGGGGGCGCTTCGCCCGCAGCGCGAAGGCGCGCTGATAGGCCTGTGCCCCGTCGCCGTGCAGGCAGGCATGGGCCGCCGCCGCGGCGCTCGCCAGCGCGACCGCGATGCCGTCGCCGGCGAGGCTGGCGATCACCGCCGCCTGGTCGCCGACCCGGTAGCAGCCGGGCTCCGTCGCCGCCGCCCGCCAGCCATAGGGGACGCCCGCCACCGCTTCCCACTGGTCCGGCGCGCCGCCGCCGATCCGCTCGCCGAGCATGGGCGCCTCCCGTGCCAGCGCGGCGAGCAGCGCCTCTGGGCCGTCCGCCATCCGCTCGCGCGCGACGGTCAGGCAGAGATTGGTGGACCCGTCCTCCTGGGTCAGCAGCCCGGCATAGCCGCCGTCGTAGAGATGGAGTTCGATCATCCCGGCAAGGTCGGCGACAGGCGGCAGCTGGGCGCGGAGGCCCACCGAGACCGGACGGTCGCCGATCGTGCGGGCGGCGCCGCGCAGCTCGTGCTTGCCGGTGGCGAGGATGAGGGCATCGGCGCGCATCTCCTCGCCGTCGTCGAGCCGGACCGTGCCTCCGTCCACGGCCCGCGCCGTCCGTCCGCGCAGCACCGCCGCGCCCGCATCCTCGGCCATGCGGAGCAAGGTCGCATCGAGCCGCCGGCGCGAAAGCCCGGCGGCGGGAAAGGGCAGCGCCGCCTCGACGATCCGCCGTCCGGCGACCAGCCGGAGCCGGTGGATCGGCCGGGCGCCGAGCGAAGCGGGATCGAGGCCGAGCTTCTTCAGCGCCTGGATCGCGTCCCAGCCGAGGAAGCCGCCGCAGACGAGGTCGCGCTCGCTCTGGCTTCTGTCGATCAGCACCGGCATCGCCCCGCCGCGGGCGAGCGCGATCGCGGCCGAGGCGCCCGCCGGCCCGCCGCCGACGATCAGAACAGACGTTCGACGCACAATTTGAACGGGAAATGGCGGACGATCCTGGGCGCCGCGGGGTCGATCCCCGATCCCTCGATCAGGGCCCGCCATTCGTCCTCGCGAAAGCCCCGCGCGATCGAAAGCTGGCCGTCCTCGCGCACCATCCTGTGCCAGCCCATCACCCGGCAGAGCAGCGGAAAGCCGTAATAGGCGAAGGCGGCGCGGCGGATGTCGTTGATGAACCAGCCGCCCGTCGCCCGCTTTTCCATGAAGCGCAGGAAGGCGTGGATTTGCTCGTCGCTCATATGGTGGGTGACCGCGCTCGAAACGACGAAATCGATCGGCCCGGCGACCTCCTCATAGTCGCCGGTGCGAAATTCGATCGGCCAGTGGATCGGCGTCGCGGCGCGGGCGATCTGCGCGCTCTTCGGGTTGAGATCGACCCCGATCAGGTCGACGGCGATGTCCCTTTTCTTCGCCCAGCGCGCGATCCGGCGCAGCATGTCGCCATGGCCGAAGCCGACGTCGAGCAGGCGGAAGGCCGGCATGCCCGCCGCGCCCCGGGCGAGGAAATCGAGCGTCGGCCGGCCGGCGAAGGTCCAGGCGTTGACCCGGCTCAGGTCGTGCAGCACCGCCGCATAGATTTGAGGGTCGAGCCCCGGATCGTCCATTTGCTCGTCGCGGCGGCTGCGCGCGGCGAGCGAGGTCACGGAGCCCGCTCGAAGTGAAAGCCCTCGGCGGCGAGCCCCGGCCCGAAGGCGATCGCGACGCCCTTGCCCACGTCCGGGCGGGAAATCAGCTCCGAGAGCGTGAACATCAGGGTCGAGGAGGACATGTTGCCGTAGCGGGCGAGGACGTCGCGCGAGGCGGCGAGCGCGCCCTGCGGCAGTTCGAGCCCGCGTTCAGCGGCGTCGAGGATCGAGCGGCCCCCGGCGTGGATCGCCCAGGTGTCGATCTCGCCGGGGCTCCAGCCGTTATAGACGGTGGCGCGGACCTCCTCTTTCTCGAGCGCATGCTGGATCCGCCCGGGCACTTCGCCGGACAGCGTCATTTCGAAGCCGGTGTCGCCGATCTTCCACTGGATCAGCTCGGCCGAATCCTCGAGCGCGCAGGAGAAGAGATGGCTGAGCTCGACCCCGCCGGGCCGCGAGGTCACCAAAGCGGCGGCGGCGCCGTCGCTGAACTGGAGCATGGCGAGCAATTGCTCGATCCCCTGCGTCTCCTGTAGATGCAGGGTGCAGAGCTCGACCGTCACCGCCAGCACTCGCGCGTCGGGCTCGGAGCGGGCGATATGGTAAGCGGCGCGCAGCGCCGAGACGGCAGCGTAGCAGCCCATGAAGCCGACCAGGGTCCGCTCGACATTGTCGAGGCCGAGGTTGCGGGCGATAATCTGGTCGATCCCCGGCGCGACGAAGCCGGTGCAGCTCGCCACGACCAGATGGGTGATGCCGCCGAGCTCCACCTGCCCGCGCAATTTCTCGATCGCGGCCAGAGCCAGCTTCGGCGCCTCTTCGGCATAGCAGGCCATGCGGGTCGCGGTGGTCGGCGAGGGGCCGTGATAGAAGCCGCCGGGCAAATTGTGCGGCTGGCCGCCCGGCGGCGCCAGCACCGACCAGCGATGCTCGATCCCAGACCGCTCGGCCATGCGCATGAACAATCTGCGCATCCTCGGATCCTCGACCTGGCCCTCGGCCCAGCCGATGAACAATTGATGCACGTCATGCTCTGGAACGACGCCCGCCACGGCGTTCAGATAGGCGCGCCTCTCACTCACCCGGAATCCTTTCGGTTCGGCGGCCCCCGATACTTAACGGCTACGCCCCTATTAGGCTCCGTAGCAAGAGACTTAACCTGCGCCGCCCAATCCGACCGCGAGCTCGTAAATATGCTCGAGGCCCGCATAGAAGCTGGCGACCGGGATGCGCTCGTTGAGGCCGTGCGCGAACATCTCGTCGGGGCGGATGAACACGCCCGAGCTCGCCCAGGTCGGGATTCCGGCCTGGCGGTAGATGACGCCGTCGGTCCCGCCCGATTCCAGATAGGGGGTGATGGCGACGCCGGGATAGCGGCTGTGGATCGAGCGGGCGATCGCCGCGTCGACGTCGGCGCGCGGCTCGGAGACCGGGCCGATCTGCGGATTTCCCATCGTTTCGATCCGGATCGCCTCGTTGCCGATCACGGCGACCAGCGCCGTGCGCACGGTCTCGACCGCGACGCCGGGGAAGATCCGGCAATTGACCACGGCCGAGGCGCGCTGCGGCAGCGCGTTCTGGGCGTGGCCGGCGTCGAGCATGGTGGCGATGCAGGTGGTGCGGGTGGTGCCGACGAATTCGGGCGAGCGGCGCAGCGCCTCGGCCGCTTCCGCATCCTCCGGATTGGCGGCGAAGCGGGTGAGCATCTGGCCGGCGGGCCCGGGGACGATCCGGCCCAATGTGCCGAGATAGGAGCGGGTCAGCGCATTGGCGGTGACCGGGAAGCGATGGGCCTCGATCCGAAGCAAGGCGCGGGACAGGTCGTAGATCGCATTGTCGTCGCGCGGCCGGCTCGAATGGCCGCCGGGATTGGTGATCGTGAGGCGGAAGCTGGCGAAGGTCTTCTCGGCGCCCTGGACGAGATAGACGAGCGGCCGGCCGTCGGGCCCGAGCATGCCGCCGCCGGCGTCGGTGTTGATCGCATATTCGGCATTGCGGACCCAGTCGTGCGCGGCGACCAGCCTGGTCGTGCCGAAAGTCGTCTCCTCGTCGCCGATGAAGGCGAAGACCAGGGTCCGGCGCGGTCTCTGGTTGGCGGCGCGCATCCGCAGGATCGTGGAGACCAGGGCCGTGACCCCGGTCTTGTTGTCGAGCACGCCTCGGCCGAAGAAGGTGCCATTCTCCTCGACCAGGGTGAACGGGCTGCGCTCCCAATCCTCCGGGCGGGCGTCGACCACGTCCATATGGGCCGAAAAGAGGATCGGGCGGGCGGCCGCGTCGGTGCCGCGCACCCGCACGATCAGGGCCGCGGTCTCCTCGTGCGGGATGATCATGATATCCTCGGCCGGCACACCGGCGGCGCGCAGCGTCTCGACGATATATTGGACCATCCCAGGCACCTGACCGTGCCCCTGGGCGGTCCGGAACGAGATCAGCCGTTCGAATATCTGCCGAGCCTGACGCTGGTGCGGGGCGCCATAAGCGTCGGTCTGGGCGGCGGCGGGCGCGGTCAGCAGGATCGAGGCGAGACAGATCCACAGGAAACGACGCAGCATAAGCACCCCCTCGTCATTCCAGCAAACGCTGGAATCTCGTTTCTTCCGGGCGCAGGCTATGCCGAAAAGGAAAGAGAGACTCCAGCTTTCGCTGGAGCGACGGACTGATTTTCGGAAGCAGACGACAAAATGGCGGGCGGCCTGCACGCCGCCCGCCACTCCCTAGACTCCCCCTGAGGGACGGTTCAGTCGGTCTCGCCGCGGCGCATCCGCTCGGCCGCTACGCGCATCTCGCGTGCGCCCTCGCGCATCCCCTCGGCGCCTTCGCGCAGGCCGTCGGCGGCCTCGATCAGCTCCTCGTGGGTCACGGTCCGGCCGCGCGCGCGCTGGCGGGCGATCTCGCGCTCGCGATAGGCGGGGTCGCGCAGCCTTTGCGCTTCCTGCTCCATCCGCGCCGCGCCGCGCTCCATGCCGGCGGCGCCGGCCAGCATGCCGTTCGCGCCGTGCATCATGTTGACCTGAATCGCCCGGGGCGCGTGGGGCGCCCTGGGGGGACGGGGTGCGCGCGGAGGCCGAGGTGCATGGCGCATGGCGAGCGCGATCTGCGGGCGGGCGGCCGCAACGGCGCGCTGCGCCTCGCGGGCCTCGACCTGGGCCTGGGCGATCGCGGTGCGGACCTCGCGGCGGACGCGGGCGCGTTCTTGCGGGTTCATGTGCGGCCGCGCCTCGCGCAGCGCCTCTTCGGTGGCGCGCTCGATCTCCTCAGGGTCGATCCCGGCCATCGCCGAGGCGATGATCGCGGGGATTTGCGGCAGCACCTCGGCCAGCACCTCGTCGACGATCGGCGCGACGTCGGGAATCTCCGGCGCGTCGGGCGCCTCGGGCGCCATCGCCAGCGCGGCGGGCGCGCCGGGCGCTTCGGGGGCAATCGGCGCGGCGGCCGCGGCGAGCGCTCCCGGAGCCTCGGGCGCCTCGGGAGCGCTGGCCTGGACCAGCTTCATCGCGGCGACCGGCGCGGCGATGACGATGCAGAGCAGGACCGCGATCCGGGTCAGCGGCGAGCCCGAAGGCCGTTCGCGCATCCGCCGGTCGAGGATCGCGCGGACCCGGCGGCCGAGCGCGCTGCCCTTGGGCGCGATGCTGTTGGCCGGCAGCGCGCGCCGCGCGACCTGGGCCCAGCTCAGCAGGGTCTGGGCGTAGCGGGCGGGCTCGACGCAGCGGGCCGCTTCGCGGTCGGCCGCTTCCTCGGCCTGCTGGACGATCTCGCGCTCGAGCAGCCAGACCAGGGGATTGAACCAGAACAGAGCGGCGGCGATCCGGGTCAGCATCAACGCCAGCCAGTCGCGCCGGGCGACGTGCGCCACTTCGTGGGCGAGAATGGCGTCGGCCTCCTGCGGTTCGGCCAAAGTGTCGGGATCGATCAGGATGACCGGCCGGAGCCAGCCCCAGCTCAAAGGCGAGGGCACGGTGTCGGAAGCGAGCAGCCGGAGCGCGTCGCCGTCGGCCGCCCCGTGCCGGGTGCGCTCGAACGCGGCCAGCCATTCGGGACAGGTCACCGGCCGCGCATCGCGGGTCCAGCGGCGCAGCAGGATGAGCCCTGCCAGCAGCCGGCCGCCGACCATCAGCAGCCCGCCCAGATAGGCGAGGAGGACGAGCGGCGTGGGATCGTCCCAGATGGTCGATGCGGCCGGCTGCATCCCCGCGCCCGAAGCCTGCGGAAGCTGGAGTTCGGGCCCGGGGAGGGCGGCGAGCGCGGCGGGCGCGGCCGCTTCGGGCGCGGCCCAGGCCTCGATCGGCAGCGCCGGCAGCGCCAGCGCGATCAGCGGCAGCAGCAACAGCATGGCGACACCGATCCTCAGCACCAAGGCACGGTCGGCGGCGGCGCGCGAGCGCAACACCGAGGCCAGGATCAGGGCGGCGCCCGCGATCAAGGCGGATTTCCAGGCCATTTCGGCAAAAAAGGACACGTCCATCACTCACGCTCCTTGGCTTCGTCGATCGCCCGCTGCAGGGCGTCGATCTCGTCGCGGGACAGGCTCTTGGTGAGCCCCAGCAAGGCGGTGGCGGCGCTCGCCGCGGAACCGTCGAAGAAGGTCCGCACCATCTGGTTCATCGCCGATTCGCGGACCTTGGCGGGCTGCGGCACGCTCTTGTAGACATAGGCCTGGTCGACCGTGCGATGCCGGATCACGCCGCGCGCCTCGAGCCGGGCGAGCAATGTCCGCACCGCCGAGTAAGAGGGGGGATCCTTCATCGCCGCGCGGATCTCGGCGGCGGTCGCCTCGCCGGCGCTGCACAGCAGTTCGAAGATTTCGCGTTCGCGTCTGGGAAGGGAATCGATCATGGGGCTCAAAGACCTCGCTGCTACACCTGTAGCATGCCACATTCGTAGCAGGATGCAAGCACTATTCAGCCCGTTAAGCCTTCGTTTCGCCTCCGATAGCTGAAGCGCGGATGAACCGCGGCGCTGGCTCAGGCCCCGTCCGGATATTTCTCGCGCAAATAATCGAGCGACTCGACGATCAGCGTCTCGAGCACCGCTTCGTCCACGTCGGAGAGCCGCTTGATGTAGAGGCAGGCCTTGCTGGTCTTGTACTTGCCCAGGCGGTCCATCAGCGCCTGGTACCCGGGGTAGCCGCTCGACAGATAGAGCACCAGCTCCCGCGCCCGGGGCGAGAAGCCGATCCGGGGCATGTCGCCCTCGTGGCCGCTGTCATATTTATAGTGACACTGCCCGAAGCCGATGATGCTCGGCCCCCACATGGTGGCCGGCTCGCTGGATAGGCGCTCCATCATCGCACGCACCGTCTTCCCGTCAGCGCGCCGCTGCGGATCGGGCACCGCGTCGAGGAAATCGTCGACCGCGACGCCGGTCGGCTTGTTCTTCAGCTCGGCCATTTTTCCTCCCTACCGGCGATGAAAGCTCCAGCGCATCGCGTTCGATCCGTCGATCAGGGAGATCGTCGCGGTCATCGTGTCGCCGTCGCGGGCGTACACGATTCGCTGCGGGAAATCATGGCCCGGATTGTCGAAAGTCGCGCTCGCCGCGCCGCGCGCGGTGAGGCGGAAGGCGACCGGCGGCCGCCCGCCGGGCTGGGCGAAATAGACGGGGACGCCGTCCTCGCCCGCCTGGATGCGGAGGAATTCGAATTCGCGAACGGAATCGCCGCGGCCCGAGCGCGAGACGCCGAGCATCACCCCGCCGCGCGGTGGGGTCCAGCGCTCCTCGGTCCAGCCGCCGCCGTCGCTTTCCGCCGCCCAGCTGCCGGCCATCCAGCCGAGGTCGTCCACATTCGCCGGCGCCGCCGCCTGGCCCATCATCAGCAGCGCCAGCGCCGCGCCCAAAATCCGTTTCATCCCCGCCTCCCTCGTTGCGCCGCTGATGCCCGCTTCGCCCGCGCGGGTCTTGAACCGATGCGACAATGCGCGCCAGACTGCGCGGATGGACTATCGCGAGCTGCCGCCGCCGCCGCATCAGGAAGGCCTGATCAAGGTCCGCTGGACCCTGGCCGGGACCGGCCCGGCGGAGGAATGGCGCGAGCAGCAGGCGGTGCCCGACGGCTGCGTCGAGATCATCCGCCGCATCGCCGGCCGTTCGCGCTGGGACGGCGAGCAGCCGGCGCGGTTCGCGGTCGGACTGATCGAGCGGCCGGAACCGTTCAGCATCAGCGGCGATTCCGCCTTCGAGGGGATCAGGCTCTGGCCCTGGGCCTGGCATCTGGTCAGCGCCGTTCCACTCGCGGCGATGCGCGGGCGCTGGCTGGCCTATGACGGGCCGGACGAGGCCGCCATCGACGCGCCCGCTCTGGCCGCGCTCGGCAAGGCGATCCTCGCGGCGTCGTCGGTGGCTGAGATGGGCCGCGCCACAGGGATGAGCCCGCGCACGCTGCAGCGCTGGTTCGCCCATCATGTCGGGATGCCGCCGCGCCGCTATTTGCGGTTGCTGCGCTTCCACAAGGCGTTCGAGGGCGTGCCGGGCAGCGGGACTCTCGCCGGCCACGCCGCCGAGCAGGGCTTCGCCGACCAGGCCCATATGGCCCGCGAATTCCGCGAGATGGCCGGCGTCCCCGCGAAGACCGCCAGGCGGTCCGCGCGGGGGCCGTTCCTGACCTAAGCCGCTAGCGGCGCGGCCGGCGGAAGCGATAGACGAAGCGGTCGGTGCGGCCGCGCACGCTTTCGTCGAACACGTTCTTGCTGCGGTCGTCCTGCGGGTTGCGCAACACATCGGACTCGCCGTCGAAGACGAAGCCGGCGCGCTCGAAATCGGCGCGGACGGTGGCCGGCACGATCCGGTGGGTCGCTTCCGCCTCGGCGCGGGTGTCGCGGCCCGGATTGGCGACATGGTCGATCACCAGCACGGTGCCACCGGGCTTCACCGCCTGGAAGAGTGTGCGCAGGAAGGCTTCCGGATCCATGCGCGGAAAGCGGAAGCGGTCGCTCTGCCAATAAGTGTCGTGATAATTGAGGTTGATCATCACGAAGTCGAAGGCGCTGGCGGGCAGAGCGAGCGCGTC
>Ga0190265_10003301_pt1 | contig 11004 bp, 10 predicted proteins | sample Popmic124T_FD_133135 | JGI IMG/M metagenome (GOLD analysis project Ga0190265, IMG submission 133135) | Populus adjacent soil microbial communities from riparian zone of Indian Creek, Utah, USA - 124 T | ecosystem: Environmental > Terrestrial > Soil > Riparian zone | place: USA: Utah | collected...
CGGTGCGCGCAAGAGCCTCGAGCGCTTCCGCGGCTTGCTGGTCGCGCTGCGCGAGCTGGCGTCCGAAGGCGCAGGCCCGGCGGTGCTCGGCCGCACCGTGCTCGACCAAACCGGCTACGTGCAGACGCTGCGCGCCGAGGACAACGCCGAGGCCGATGCGCGGATCGAGAACCTGGAAGAGGTGCTCGGCTCGATGGTGGAATTCGAGCGCGAGGCCGAGGAGCCCACGGTCGCGCGCTTTCTCGAGCTGGTCACCTTGCAGACCGATGCGGATCGCGGGAGCGACGAAAAGGACAGCATCACCTTGATGACCGTGCACGCGGCCAAGGGCCTCGAGTTTCCGGTGGTCATGGTCGCCGGGCTCGAGGAGGAGACCTTCCCGCACAAGGGGCTCGCGGAAGACGACGAGCCCGAGGACCTCGAGGAGGAGCGCCGGCTCGCATACGTCGCGTTCACGCGCGCGCGCCAGCGGCTGTTCTTGAGCTACGCGGAAGCGCGGCGCGTGTACGGAGAGCTGCGCTATCGGCGTCGCTCGCGCTTCCTCGACGAGATCCCCTCCGCCGAGCTCGAGCTGGTGGGCGATCCGCGCGCCGCCCGAGCTGCGGTCGCCGCGACGCGGCCGCGCCCGAACGGGAGCTGGTCTGCCGGGCGGGAACGGGGCGCGGGCAGCTGGCCACCCGTCGCGCGCCCGCGGGCGGCCGGTGCGGGCGCGTCACGCCCGCCCGCGGGCGGCGCGTCGCACGAGCCGCGCGTCGACCGCTCCGAGGCCCATGACGACTCCGAGGCGGCCGAGCTGCGCCTGGGCATGGGCGTGCGGCACGCGAAGTTCGGGATCGGCCAGGTGGTGGAGCTGCGCCCCGGCATGCCGCCGAAGGTCACCGTCCGCTTCCCCGGCTGGGGCGAGAAGCTGGTCGTGACCAGCTATCTGGAGCCCGTTTGAGCCGCGCTCAGTCCGAGGACGACGCGGCAGGCGGAGGGCTATCCGACGAAGGCGTGGACGGCTTGGTCTCGGTGCTGGTGCTGTCTTTGCTCGAGCCCCCCGACTTGGCACCGCCGTAGCCGTCCGAGTACCAGCCGCCGCCCTTCAAGATGAAGTTGCCGCTCGAAATCATGCGGCGGACTTTGAGCTTCCCGCACTTGGGGCACTTGCGGATCGGGTCCTCGCTGATCCGCTGCTCTTTGTCGAACTCGGTCTGGCAGGCATCGCAAAGGTAGCTGTACGTCGGCATGGGCTTCTCTCTCGACCGCAAACTAAGACGCTTGCCTCACCTGTCAACTCGGGGGATTGGCTGAACGTACACCCAGTAGCGGCTCATCCGCGGATCAATCGAACTCGCCCGTGCCTTCACCGTCTTCGCCGGCCGGATCGGCCAGCTTGCGCGTCCAAAGGATCGCATCGCTGCGCTTTCCTTCGCACAGCACGCCGCGCGCGAGCAGGCCGGTCTTGCGGAAACCGCACGCCAGGAACACCGCGCCGAGCTCGGGGTCGTCGATCGGGGCAAACGCGAACGCCGAGACGATTTCCTTGGCTTTGAGCTCTTCGTCCAGCCCGCGCAGGCCGGCGACCGCGGCGCCTATCTCGGCCTCGCCCTTGGGCCGGCGCAGGATCTCGATCAGCGCGTGTCCGAAGCAGTCCTGGTACTCGGCCGACAGGTAGTTGGGCTTGGTCTTCTTGGACGTAACCTCGAGGAACAGCCGGGCTGCGTCCCGCCCGAACGCATCGAAGCAGCCGTAGGTCTGGTCCTGCTTCTTCCACACGACGTCGCGGGCCGCGAGCGCGACCTTGGGCGTGACCTGCTTGACCGCATAGCCCTTGCCCGGTTGCTCGTATTCCGTGGCCAGCTTTTTCGCGGCGGTGATGGTGCGGTCCGCGAGCCGCTGTGCCGCTTCGCCCGCCTCCACCGACGCGGTGCGATCACCGATCACGCAGCCCACCAGGTGGCCGTCGCTGCGCTTGTAAAAGCCGGGGACCGTGCCTTCGCGCACGAAGCCGACGCGGGTCCACGACGAGACCTCGTCCTTCTCGACCAGCAGGATCACCTTGTCCACGCCTTCGCGCTGGGCGACCGACTGGATGAACAGGCGCTTGGCGGGGAGGGCGCCGGCGCGGAAATCGATCACGCGGATCTGCTTGATCCGGCGGTTCAGGAGCAGACACAGGAAGGCGTTGTCGCTGCGAAAGTGCCGTTCTTCCACGATCGGCAGTTGGGGTTCTTCCACGACTGCGCGCGCCTTGGCCATTCCCATAGTTCTCCTGTTGCGATGCTGGAGTCGACGACCGGCCGATGACGAGCCGGTGACCCGGGCTCATATGCCGCGGCCCCTAGCCTGTCAAACCGGAGCCCGCGCGCCAACTTTGTTTCCGCGCGGTGGGTACGCGCCCAGAAAAGAAAACGGGGACCCCGTCTCCGAGGTCCCCGCGTGGAGCACTGATACTAACCGGCAAGGATCGCGTGAGCGAAGCGAACCTCGCGTGGGGAGGGTCCCCGACGGCTTTGCCGGCGGGGAGGGGCGGCGCGTGCCGCCCCCTCTCGCCGGCTACTTGCCGGCGAGAGCAGCATCAATAGCCGTCTTGAACTGCGGGAAGGGCTGGGCGCCCTGCAGCAGCTTGCCGTTGATGAAGAACGACGGCGTGCCGATGCGCGCGCCGGACTTGGCGATCGCGTCGACGTCGGCCTGCACGCGCGCCTTGTGCTTGTCGCTGTCGAGCGCGCTCTTGAGCTTGGCGGTGTTGATGCCGCCGAGCGTCTCCGCGTGCTTGATCAGGTCCTCGGGGGTGAGCGCCTGCTGATTGGCGAACAGGATGTCGTGGTAGGCCCAGAACTTCTCCGAGCCGCCCTGCTCGAACACCTCGACGGTCGCCTCGGAAGCCTTGAAGGCCTTGTCGTGGAAGGGCAGCGGGTAGTGGCGCCAGACGAGCTGCACCTTGTCGCCGTACTCTTCCTCGACCTGCTTCATCGTCGGCAACACGCGGTTGCAGAACGGGCACTGGAAGTCGCTGAACACCTGGATCGTGACCTTGGCCTTCTTCGGGCCCTTGCTCGGCGATCCGCTCGCCACCGGGATGTCGTAGACCTTGTCGGCATCGGGAGCCGCCGCCGCCTGCGGTGAGGGGCCACCGCCGTCGACGAACTTGGGCGCGGTCGCGCCGTTCTCGGTGATCTTGGCGTAGAGCTGCGACTTCGGCGTGCCCTTGGCCACCATGTCCTTGGCCTTCTGCAGCTCTTCGTCGATCACGGCCTTGAACGCGTCGAACGGCTGCGCGCCGCGCAGGCTGCGACCGTTGATGAAGAACGACGGCGTACCGCTGGCGCCGAGCGAACGAGCCAAGGCCTGATCGGCTTCGATCTGGGCCTTGAACTTGTCGGACTCGAACGCGGCCTTCCACTTGGGCATGTTGAGGCCCAGGTCCTTGGCGTACTGCTCGAGGTTCTCGTTGGCGAGCGCGGTCTGATTCTCGAACAGCTTGCCGTGATACTCCCAGAACTTGCCCTGCTCGCCGGCGGCCAGCGCAGCCTTCGCGGCCGGGACGGCCTTGTCGTGGAACGGCAGCGGGTTGTCGCGCCACAGCACGCGCACGTCCTTGCCGTACGTCTTCATGATCTCGTCGACCGTGGGCTCGACGCGCTTGCAGAACGGGCACTGGTAGTCGCTGAACTCGACGATCGTGATCAGCGCGTCCGCGGGGCCCTTGGACGGCTGCTTGTCGGCGGGCACCTTGTACACGGCCTTGGGGTCGGGCTGGCGCGGCTTGGGGGCGTCGGCGGCGGCGGCCGCGGGCTTGGCAGCCGTCAGGCCGTTCTTGGTCAGCGCGATGTAGACCTTGTCCTTGGCGACGCCGCTCTTGATCAGCTTGTCGGCGCGCTTGAGCTCGTCGTCGATCACTTCCTTGTAGCGATCGATCGGCTGCGCGCCCGACAGGAATCGACCGTTGATGAAGAACGCGGGCGCGCCGCCGGCGCCGCGCATCTGCGCCAGCGCCTGGTGGGCCTTGATGCTCGCGTCGTACTTGTTCTTGTCGAGCGCTTCTTTGACCTTCGCGACGTTCAGCCCGAGCTCACCTGCGTACTTCTCCAGGTCCGCGCGACCGAGCGCGCGCTGGTTCTCGAACAGCTTCTTGTGCGCCGCCCAGAACTTGGCGGCACCGCCCTGCGCGTTGGCTTCCATCGCCAGCGTCGCGGCCGGGCCGGCGTCCTTGTGGAACGGCAGTGGATTGTTGCGCCACACGATGCGCACCTTCTTGCCGTAGTCCTTCATGATCTGGTCCATGGTCGGCTCGACCCGGGTGCAGAACGGGCACTGAAAGTCGCTCCACTCCACGATCGTGACGAGCGCGTCGGCCGGGCCCTTGCTCGGCTGTGCGCTGGTGACGGGGACCTTGAAGCGGTCGGGCCCGTCTTTCTCTTCCACGCCCTTGACGTTCTCGTCGCCTTCTTCGGCGGCGCCCGTCTCGGCCGTGGCTTCGGTGGGGGCGGTGGGACCGGCCATGATGTTGCCGATCAGCATTCCCGCCATGAATGAGAACAATATGGCTACCAGTGCTGAACCTTTACTCACGATGAATCTCCATGGAGGCGACGGCCGAGAGAGCTCGGCGCGCGCCGGTTGAGGTTGAACGGATCGCGGGCGAGCGCGGGCTGCGGAAAGCTCGAGGCTTCGCGTCGTGCGCGTGACGCGGTGCAGCTCGCGCGGAGGCTGGGTGGGTCGGTCGCTTTGCGCTCGGAGCTACCGAGCGCGGAGCTACCGACGAGGCAGGCGCGGCGGTCGCTCGAGCTTGTTGCGCACGCCGCTCGCGGGCAGAAGCCCGCAGGCGGGGAACGGCTGGGGCGCGCCTGCGGTCCAGCGCGCCGGGAGCTCCAGAGCGATGCTGGAGACGACGAAGTGTCCGAGCGCGAGCTGGTTCGGCGCCGACTGCCCGGGCAAAGGCGAGCAGCGCGGATCCTCCGGGCTCACGCACCACGGCAGCTCGCTCTCGTCGTCACCGCCGAGCGGCAACGGTGCGGCGGGCGCGAGTCCATCAGCCGTGCGCGCAGCGGGCGCGAGTCCATCAGCCACGAGCGCGGCGCTCTGATCGGACCGCTCGCCGCGCGTGTCTTGCGGACTGCTGAGCAGGGGCTCGGTGCACTCCGCGCTCAACGCGCGAGCTTGCTGCGTGCTGCCGAGCACGCACACGAACAAGCCGATCAAGGTTCCGAACCGCCCCATTGCAACCGCGCGCAGTCTACTTGCGTGCCGATAGGGGGCAAGTCCCTTACCGGCGCACGTGTTCCGAAACGCCCAACACGGGCCGCGCGCGGCTTGTTCCCTGTCTCGCAGCCGGTTCGGTTCAGATGTGGGAGCGAGGCACACCCAGCGCGTCGGGAAAGCCCGGCAACGCGCGGGCGATCCGCTCGATCAGCTCCTCACGACCCAGCCAGCGGAGAGCGCGCCCTGCGTAAACCACGCTCTGCGGGTAGTGCGGCAAGAAATCCGGGTTCCGGCGCACACGGTCGATGAACACGAAGCGGCCGGCGTCCTTGAGCTTGCGCTGTACCGCGACGGTCCAGAACGCGCGCTCGAATCCGGGCAGCTCGCTCGCGGGCCAGCCGCGAGCGTGGACGTAGCGCTCGATCAGGCTGCGTTGCAGCTCGAGATCGAGCGCCATGTAGGAGTCACACAGCAGGGCGACCAGGTCGTAGGGTCGCGGACCCTGCAGCGCATCCTGGAAGTCGATCACCACCAGGCCGCGCGCTGCCCACATCAGGTTGCGCGATTGATAGTCGCGGTGCGCGAACCCCGTCGGCAGCGCGACCAGCTCGTCGGTCAGCGCGTCGAACGCGAGGTCGAGCGCGGCGCGGTCGGCTGGCGCAAGCGCAGAGGTCAGCGCTTCGAGTCCCCACTCGCGAAAGTGGTCGAGCTCCCAGCGCAGCAGCTCGCGCTCGAAGCGGCGGCGAAAGGCCAGGCCTTGTTCGGGCAAGCCGCCCTCGCAAGCGGCGTGCATGCGCGCGAGCAAATCGATCGCCTGGCCGTACAGCTCAGGCCACGCGCTGCGCGGGCTGCGCGCGAGCCGATCGCCGAAGGTCTCGTCGCCGAGGTCCTCGAGCAGCAGCACACGCCCGGCGGTGTCGTCGACCAGGATCTCGGGGACCGGAACGCCGCGCGCCGCCAGGGTGCGCTGCACCTCGATGAACGGCAGCTCGCTCGGCCGATCGTTGCCCGCGGCCTCGTCGCTGTGCAGCGCGTCCTCGGGCAGGCGCATGGCCACGATGCTGCGCGGGCCGCTCGCGCTGGCGTTCTGGTTCAGCGCGAATCGGTAATAGCTGCGACTCGAGGCGTCGCCCTTGAGCTTGGTGAGCGTGGCGGCGAGCGGCGCGCTGCCGTACAGGCGGCGCAGCGCGGGTCCGAGATCAACGCCGTCGGCATCCATGCCCGGCTGCATAGCGAAGCTTGGCGGCGCGGTCCAGATCGCACAGCACTCCGTGTTAGAAGCGGGGGGTGTCCGGGTTCGATGCGCGCCGCGGCGAAGAGGCGATCGAGCGGATCGCGGCCGCGCTGGGGGCGGAGCTCGGCGCGGACGCGCGGCAGGCGCTGCTCGCGTACGTGCAGCTGATCGCGGGCTGGAACCAGCGCACGAACCTGACGGCAGCGCGCGGTGAACCCGCGCTGTGCGAGGTGCTTCTGGTCGATGCGATCGTGGTCGCGCGCGGTGACCTGATCGAGCGGGACGCGTCCCTGCTCGACGTCGGCACCGGTGCCGGGGCGCCGGTCATGCCGCTCTTGCTGCTGCGGCCCGACCTGCGTGCGACCTGCGTCGAGCCCTTGCACAAACGCGCCGCGCTCTTGCGCACTGCCAGCGTGCGCTTGGGATTGCACGCCAGGATGCAGGTTAGCGAGCAACCCATCGATCCCGCGGCGCCCGTGCTCGCCGGGAGCTTCTCGCTCGCGCTGTCGCGCGCGACCTTCGAACCGGCTGTCTGGCTGGAAGTCGGCCTCGCGCTCGCGCCTAACGTGCTGGTGTTCCTCGCTGGTGACGCGCCGACGCCCGCAGCGCCGGCCAGAGCCTGGGTGCGGACCGAGCAGGCGTACAGCCTGCCGCTGTCGGGCGCGCGGCGCCGTGTGGCGCGCTACGAGCGGCGCGAGTGACGCTCGCGCTGCTGCGAGCGAGCTGGAATGATGCGCACCCGCCGCTCCGAGCCCTGGCCATCCGAGCGGGTGCTCACGCCGGGGAACTTGGCGAGCGAAAGGTGGATCACGCGGCGGTCGCGCGGCGACATCGGCTCGAGCGTGATGATGCGGCCCTGCGCCACTGCGCGCTTGGCTTCACGGCGGGCCATCGACGCCAGGCCATCCTCGCGGCGCTGACGGTAGTCGCCGGAGTCGAGCAGGATGTGCCGGCGCCCTTCCGGGAAGCGGTTCACGATCTTGTTGATCACGAACTGCAGCGCGTCGAGGGTCTGGCCCTTCTTGCCAATCGCGCGACCCGCGTCCTCGCCGCTCAGGTCGAGCACGACTTCCTCGCCGTCTTCGCGGATCTCGATCCCGATCTTGAGACCCATGCGGGTCACGATCTCGGAGACCATCTCCGCGGCGAGCTCGGCCTTGCCGTCCTCTTCTTGGGGCTCGACCGAGTCTGCCGGCTTGCCTTCTTCTTCTTCTTGCGGCTCGTCGCCTTCGATGACGAGCGCGCCGTCCATATCCGAGGGCTGTTTATCTCTTGCCACGGCGCCACCTCCGTTCTGCCTTGGAAGGCCGGGCGCTGCGTTCTGGCCGGGCCGTGAGAGTGTCAGGGGGTTGTGAGGATTGGGGTTGCTGCGGGGCGGATTCGGGCTCGGCTGGCGCTGCCGAGGCCTTTTGGATGCGCGCTTCGATCGCGCGCTGTTGAGCAATACCTAGCGCAGAGTTGGTCAGCATGTACAGACATAAGCCGGCCGGCAAGAAAAGCATGAAGCTCGTGATCATCGTCGGCATCATGTAGAGCATCATCTTCTGCTGCAGCGGATCCATGCCCGCCGCCGGGGTCATCTTCTGCTGCACGAACATGAGCACGCCGACGCCGAGCGGCAGGATGAAGAACGGATCGGGTGAGGACAGGTCGTTCCACCACAGCGCGAACGGCGCGTGGAACAGCTCGACGTTGCTCGACAGCGACGCGTACAGCGAGAACCAGATCGGCATCTGGACCAGCACGGGGAAGCAGCCCGCGAGCGGGTTGACCCCGCGCTTGCGGTACAGCTCCATGATCGCCGCGCCCTTCTTCTCGCGGTCGTCGCCGTACAGCTCGTTGATGCGGTCGAGCTCGGGCTTGAGCGCCTTCATCCGCGCCATCGACTGCATCTGGCGATAGGTCAGCGGGAAGAGCACGAGCTTCACCACGAAGGTGAGCAAGATGATCGCGACGCCCCAGTTGCTGACCAGGTCGTAGATCGCGCGCAGCAACCAGGTCAGCCAATCGGCCAGCGTCGTGAACCAGCCGGACTGGATCGCTTGCTTGAGCGAGTGCCCGGCCACCGCGAGCTCGTTCGGGCTCTTGGGGCCGAGATAGGCGAGCGTGTGGAAGCTGACGCCGGTGCCCGGCGCGAGCACGGCCGCGCGGTGGTCGAGCTCGGCGCTGAACAGCGTACCGACGTGCTCGTCCGCGACGTAGCGGTTGCTGGCCGTGATCACGCAGCGGTCGACGTCTTTCTTTTCCGGCGCGACCGCGGTCAGGAAGTAGACGTTCTCGACGCCCACGAACTCGATCGGCGCGCTGAACCCGAGCGGCGCGTCCTCGGCGAGCGTGCTGCCGTCGTGACGCTCGAGCTCGTCGCTGTGGTGGCACAGACCGCTGCTGAACGCGGACGAGCGTACCGGCAAGAGGGGGATGTTGCTGCCCTCCGCCTCGCGCGTGACGTAGTGATGTGTCTTCAGCCGCAGCTGAACCGTGCGCGGCGCGCTGCCGGTGTTCTCGACGTGCGTGGTCACCCACAGCTGAAACGGACCGCGGCCGGCTTCCAGCTTGCGCGAGACCTTGAGCCCGTCCTGTTCGAGCGAGAGCAGCAGCTCGCGCGGCGAGCGCGGGCTGAGCGCGTAGCTCGAGTCCGGGCTGGGCCAGCCCTCGACCTCGACCGCGAGCGGCAGGTACGCCTCCTTGTCGGTCGAGACCAGGTCGAGGGGCTTGCCGTCGACCTCGAAGTGCTTGCCCTTGAGCGCGAAGCTGGTCAGGCCGCCGTTCAGGTTGCTGACCTGCGCGACGTACGAATCGGTCTCGATGCGCCCGAGCACTCGGCTCGCCTCACGGGCGGCCTGCTCGCTCGCGCTGAGCTGGCGCGCAGGCGCGGCTGGCGGGGTGGCTTCGGGCGCGGGGCTCGCGCTCTTGGCGGGTGCGGCCGACTGGCCCGCAGGCGCGCCTCCCTTCGGCTTCGCGGTCGGCTCCGGCGGGAGCAGAAGCGGAAGACCCAGCGCGACGGCACTGACCGCCAACAGAACCCAGATGCGTTTTTTCGGATCCATGAGACTAGTGCGAGGGCGCGCGCGGCGGCGGTTGATGGCCGGCTGACGGCGGCGGCGGATCAAAGCCGCCGGGGTTGAACGGATGGCAGCGCGCGATGCGACGCGCGCCGAGCCACAACCCACGGAAGGCGCCGAAGCGTTCCACGCATTGCGCGGTGTAGCGCGAACAGCTCGGCTCGAAGCGACAGACCGGACCGATCAGCGGGGAGAGCAGGGCGCGATAAACGGCGATCAATCCGAGCAGCACCCGGGCCAGCGGCCCAACCCGCACCGGCGCGCCCCCTGATGGGGACGCCACGGTCGGCGAGAGGGCAGGCGAGGTGCGGGTCATGACGGCGTCTTCTCGCGGGTGCCTGCCGAGCTGAGGCCAGCCGCGCGGGCCAGGCCGGCGCGTGCCGCAGTCAGCTCCGCTTGCAGGGTGGCGTAATCTAGCTGGTCGGCGCCGGCCCGAGCCAGCAGCACGAGCTCGCAGCCGGCGGGAAACAGCGCGCGGTTGCGCCGGAAGACCTCGCGGGCCAGGCGGCGAATGCGATTGCGGCCGACTGCGCCGGCCGTCTTGCGCGTCACCGTGATCCCGAGCCGCTGGCGCCCTTCGCAGCGCACCATGATCAAGAAATGGCGCGTGTGCACGCGCCGACCGTCGCGCTGAGTGCGCAGGAAATCGGCGCGGCTGAGGATGCGGTCGGCGCGCGGGAAACGCTCGCCCGGCCCGCGGTCCGCGTCCGCGTTCACTTCACGCCGCTCACTTCGCGTAGACGCTGGTCGCCAGGCGGCGACGTCCCTTGCGGCGGCGGTTCTTGATCACCTGCCGGCCAGCAGCGGTCTTCATCCGGGCCCGGAAACCGTGGTTGCGCAGGCGGCGCTTGCGATGAGGCTGAAAGGTCCGTTTCACGGGCTGTCTCGCGCGGCCGCTATCGGCCGTTTTTGGGAGGCGGGAGAAAAGCACGCACCCCCGGGGCTGTCAAGGCACGGGGGCCAAGGCCCCCCGTCGGTCTCGGGCTCTAGCGGAGCCCGAGACGCTCGCCTCTTCACGCGCGCTTGCAGCGCGCGCTGCGAGTGCGCCCCCCTTCGGCGCTGCGCGCCGGGCTCGCGTTGCTCGCGGGTGCTGCTGGATAGGAAAAGCTGGGCTGAACGAGGTGCTGCTTGGCAGGTGGGAGCTGGGCTGGACGAGGTGCTGGACTGTGCGGCCTCGGGCTGGCGGCCGCCGGCGGTGGCTGCCGCGCGCGCGCAACTGCGGAGCCTAAGCGCGCGATCTGTGGCCGCGGCGCGTCCGGTGCGGCGTGTGCAACGGACGCGGCCATGTCCGAGCCGATGCCCAATCCGATCAAAACCAGCGGTCCGCGCGAGCAGCTGATGTTGCGTGGGGAAGCCGCCCTGAGCGACGCAGAGCTGCTCGCTGTCCTGCTGGGAACCGGAACGGCAACCGAGCCCGTCGCCGTGGTCGCGCAGAAGCTGCTCGTGCAGGGCGGGGGTCTGCGTGGTCTCGCACGCGCTGGAATCGGTGCGCTGAGCGAATGTGCTGGAGTGGGCCCGACC
>Ga0190265_10003302_pt1 | contig 11002 bp, 16 predicted proteins | sample Popmic124T_FD_133135 | JGI IMG/M metagenome (GOLD analysis project Ga0190265, IMG submission 133135) | Populus adjacent soil microbial communities from riparian zone of Indian Creek, Utah, USA - 124 T | ecosystem: Environmental > Terrestrial > Soil > Riparian zone | place: USA: Utah | collected...
AGGTGACGCTCGAGTCGCCGCTGCCCGCCGAGTTCAAGGGCTTCCTGGCGAAGGCGCTGCCGTGAAATACCGCCTGCTGGTGTTCGACTGGGACGGCACGATCATCGACTCGGCGGCGACGATCGTCGAATGCATCCGCGACGCGAGCCGCGCGCTCGGCCTCGAGGTCCCCGACCCGGAGCGCGCCAGCCACGTGATCGGGCTCGGGCTGCACGATGCGATGCGCATCGCCGTGCCGGGGCTGTCGGCGCAACGCTATCCCGAGTTCGTCGCGAGCTATCGCGAGCATTTCCTCGCGCGCAAGGATTCGATGCAGCTGTTTGACGGCATGCGGCAGCTCCTGGAAGGTCTTTCCAAGACACGCCTTCTTGCCATTGCGACCGGCAAGAGCCGCCGCGGGCTCGACCGCGACCTCGACTTCCACAACCTGAAGCCGCTGTTTGCGGCCTCACGCTGCGCCGACGAGACCAATCCGAAACCGCATCCGGCCATGCTGATGGAGCTAATGCAGGAGCTTGCGGTCGAAAATGATTCGTCCTTGATGATCGGAGACACGTCCCACGACCTGGAGATGGCGCGCGCCGCGGGCGTCGACGCGCTCGCCGTGACCTACGGCGCGCATCCGGAGGACAGCTTGCGCGCCTGCGGGCCGCGCGGCTGCATTTCAACCGTAATCGAGATGCAGCAATGGCTGACGGCGAACGCCTGATCTGCGAATCGAGCGCGCTGCGCGACGCCGGGCTCGGAATCCGCTTCGAAGTCGAGTACTTCGGCGAGGACGCGCCCGCCTTTGTGGTGCGGCACCGCGGGCGCGTCCATGGTTACTTGAATCGATGCGCGCATGTCGCGATGGAACTCGACTGGCAGGAAGGAGTATTTTTCGATAGCGAGGGACGCGATTTGCTATGCTCGACGCACGGCGCCACCTACGACGCGGCCAGCGGCCGCTGCCTCGGCGGACCGTGCAACGGCAGCCCGCTGGTGAAGCTGCGCCTCGAGGAACGCAATGGCCTGGTCTACTTCATAGGATTCGACGATGACTGAGAACAGTGGTCAGTGGGAACGCGAGCTGGTCACCAAGCTCGCCACCGCGGCGCTCAAGGAGCAGCGGCGCGCGCGGCTGTGGGGAATCTTCTTCAAGCTCCTGACCTTCGCCTACGTCACCCTGTTCCTGATCATGGCGATCGACTGGAAGAGCGCCGATGTCGCCGGCGGCAAGAAGTACACCGCGATGGTCGAAGTGAACGGCATCATCGCGCCCGGCACCGATGCGAGCGCCGAGAAGGTCACCACCGCGCTGCAGGCCGCGTTCAGGGACAAGAGCACCCAGGGCGTGGTGGTGCGCATCAACTCGCCGGGCGGCAGCCCGGTGCAGGCGCAGACCATCTACGACGAGATGAAGCGCCTGCGCAAGAAGTATCCGGAGATTCCGCTCTACGCGGTGGTCGAGGACGTGTGCGCGTCGGGCGGCTACTTCGTCGCCGTCGGCGCGGACCGCATCTACGTCGGCCAGGCGAGCATCGTGGGCTCGATCGGCGTGCTGATGAACGGCTTCGGCTTTACCGGGCTGATGGACAAGCTCGGCGTCGAGCGGCGCCTGATCACCGCCGGCGACAACAAGGGCATGCTCGATCCGTTCTCGCCGCTCGACGAGAAGGACAAGGAGCACATCAAGACGCTGATGGGCGACATCCACCAGCAGTTCATCGGCGTGGTGAAGGAGGGCCGCGGCAAGCGCTTGAAGGAGTCGCCCGAGATCTTCAGCGGGCTGATCTGGACCGGACAGCGCAGCGTCGACCTCGGCCTCGCCGACGGCTTCGGCAGCCTGGAGTACGTCGCGCGCGAGGTGATCAAGGCCGAGGAGATCCGCGACTTCACCATCAGCGAAGGCATCGCCGAGAAGTTCGCGCGCCGCTTCGGCGCCGCCGCGGCGAGCACGTTCGTCGAGTCGCTGTTCCGCGCCTCAATCCGCTAACAGGAGAAACACCGCCGGGCGGCGGCCGATCGTCGCCTTGGCCCGGCGCCATTCGGCGATTGTCTTCGTCGTCACGCTTTCCGCGGGAAGCGTGAGATCGGCCGCGACGCAGAGCTTCGTCTTCTGCTTGCACGCCTCGAGGAGAGCAGCGAGGAGTACCTCGTTGCGGTAAGGCGTCTCGATGAAGATCTCGGTCTCTTTCTCCCGGCGCGAGCGTTGTTCGAGCTCGCGGATCTTCTGGTTGCGGGCGGGGGCTTCGCGCGGCAAGTAACCACAAAAGGCGAAGCGTTGCCCTTCGAGGCCCGAAGCCATCAGCGCGAGCACGATCGACGACGGGCCAACCAGCGGCACGACGCGAAAGCCTTCCTGACGCGCGGCCTCGACCAGCGCCGCGCCGGGATCGGCGATCGCCGGACATCCGGCCTCCGATACGAGGCCGATCGACCGGTTCTCGCGCAGCGGCCTCAGCAGCTCGGCCGAGCGCTCGCCGATTTCAACGATCTCGATCTCCTGCAACGGCCGAGGCATGCCGACGGCGGAAAGGAACGCGCGCGCGGACTTTGCGTTCTCGGCGACGAAATGCTCGAGCGAGCGGACGATCTCGAGGGCCGAAGCAGGTAGCGCATCCTTCGGCGCTGCGCCGAGCGGCGTCGGGATCGCATAGAGGACCGGCGAATTCGGCGTGGTCTGTCCCTGTCCTAGAGCACGGGCAGCCCGGCGCGCTCGAGCATTTCGCTAAGCGCGATGAGCGGCAGGCCGATGAGCGAGCTCGGGTCCTGCGTGTCGATGCGCGCGATGAGGGCGATGCCCAGGCCCTCGGCCTTCGCGGCGGCCGAGCAGTCGTACGGCTTCTCGCGTTCCAGATAGGTCTGGATGCGCCGCTCGTCCAGCGTCCTGAACTTGACGCGGCAGGGCACCACGCGCGACTGAACCTGGTTTGTCGATGAAACAAGAAGCGAAACGGCGGTGTGGAAGTCGACCGTCTTGCCGGAAAGTTCGCGCAGCTGCCGCGCGGCGTTGTCATGATTGCCGGGCTTGCCGTAGCGCCGCTCGCCGCTCGCGGCGACCTGATCGGAGCCGATGATGAGATCGCCGAGGTGCGAACCTGCTTTTGCTTTGAGAACCGAGAGGCGCAGGGCGGTGTCCGCCGGCGATTCGCCGCCGATTGGCGTCTCGTCGACGTCGGGCGAGAACACTTCGAAGGGCAATCGCAGGCGCTCGAGCAGCGCTTTCCGGTAGCGCGAGCCGGACGCGAGCACGAGTCGCCGAGGTTGAGGCATCACTTTGTTTTGACGGGGCTTTTACGTCGATGATATCATTCGCGCTTTATGTCGCACCAGCCGGCGCACCAACCGGTTATCGACGGGTTCGAGTTCGCGTCGGCCGGCGCAACGCAGCAGGGGGTCTGGCCGCTGAGCGACTTTCCGCGCCTGCGCGACGTGCTCGCAGCGGGTGCCGGCGAAGTGGCGTACGAGATCAGCGGGGTGCGCGACGAGCGCGGGCGGCCGGGCCTGCGGCTCAAGGTGCGCGGTACGCTGCGCCTGCGCTGCCAGCGCTGCCTGGAACCGATGCCGTTCGAAGTGCAAACGGACGAGACTCTGGTGCTGGCGGCGACGCTGGCCGAGATTCATGCCGAGCCCGCGGATGCGCATGCGCCCGACCGCGTCGTCGCGGGGAAGGAGATGGCGCTGCGCGATCTGATCGAGGACGAGCTGATCCTTGCGGTGCCGTATGCGCCGCGGCACGAGAGCTGTAGCGCGGCGAGCGCGCGCGACGATGCGGAGAAGGTTTCGCCGTTTGCCGGGTTGCGCGGCCTGATGCGTCAGAAACATTGACTAGAGAGGAGTTCAAAGACATGGCAGTGCACCAGAACAAGAAGTCGCCGTCCCGGCGCAATATGCGCCGCTCGCATGATCACCTGAGCGCGCCCGCGATCGCGGTCGAGCCGACCAGCGGCGAGACGCACCTGCGCCACCACGTCAGCCCGACCGGCTTCTATCGCGGCAAGAAGGTCGTAAAAACGCGCGAAGAGTAGGCGCGTTGATCACCGTTGCGGTCGATTGCATGGGCGGCGATCACGGCCCCCATGTAACGGTCCCGGCCGCGCTCGAATTCCTGGCGAGGCAGCCCGACGTCGAGATCGTGCTCGTGGGCTTGCGCGACGCCATTCAACGTGAGCTTGCCGCCAAGGGGGAGAGTCGCGCGCGCGTGCGCATTCATCCCGCGAGTGAAGTCGTTGCCATGGACGAGCCGCCGGCGCAGGCGCTGCGCTACAAGAAGGACTCGTCGATGCGCGTCGCGGTCAACCTGGTGAAGGACGGCGAGGCGCACGCCTGCGTGAGCGCCGGCAACACCGGCGCGCTGATGGCGATCTCGCGCTTCGTGCTGAAGACCCTGCCCGGCATCGACCGTCCGGCGATCGCCAGCGTACTGCCCAACATGCTGCGCACCAATACCTACGTGCTCGACCTCGGCGCGAACGTGGACTGCACCGCGGAGCACCTGCTGCAGTTCGGCATCATGGGCGCGATGCTGGTCGCGGCGGTGGAGCACAAGGAGCGGCCGTCGGTCGGCCTGCTCAACATCGGCGTCGAGGACATCAAGGGCAACGAGGCGGTGAAGCAGGCGGCGGCGCTGCTGCGCGAGAGCGGCCTCAATTTCGTCGGCAACGTCGAGGGCAACGACATCTACAAGGGAACGGTCGACGTAGTGGTGTGCGACGGCTTCGTCGGCAACGTCGCGCTCAAGGCTTCCGAGGGCGTGGCCGTGATGCTGACCACCACCATGCGCGAGGAGTTTTCCCGCAATCCCTTTACCAAGCTCGCGGCGCTGATCGCGATGCCGGTGCTGCGCGCGTTCCGCGACCGGCTCGACCATCGGCGCTACAACGGCGCCAGCCTGCTCGGGCTCAAGGGCATCGTGATCAAGAGCCATGGCTCGGCCGACCTGTTCGCCTTCGGCCAGGCCCTCGAACGCGCCGTCGACGAAGTGCGCAACAACGTGCCGCAGCGCATCGAGGCGCGCATGGCCCAGTTGCACCCGCCGAGCGTGCAACCGGTGCAATGATCTATTCGCGCATCGCCGGCACCGGCAGCTACTTGCCGCCGCGGGTCATGACCAACGCCGAGTTCGCGGCGCGGCTCGACACGACCGACGCCTGGATCCGCGAGCGCACCGGCATCGTGCAGCGTCACATTGCCGAGAGCACGCAGGCCTCGAGCGACCTCGCGCTGGAAGCGAGCAAATGCGCGCTCGCGGCAGCGGGCCTGAAGCCCGATGAGATCGACCTGATCGTGGTGGCGACCTCCACGCCCGACTACGTATTCCCCAGCACCGCGTGCCTCCTGCAGGCGAAGCTCGGCGTCAAGGGCAGCGCGGCGTTCGACGTGCAGGCCGTGTGCAGCGGGTTCGTCTATGGACTCGCCACCGCGGACAGCTTTATTCGTTCAAAGCAATATCGAACCGCACTGGTCGTGGGCGCGGAAGTGTTTTCGCGCATCCTCGATTGGAACGATCGCGGAACCTGCGTGCTGTTCGGCGATGGCGCCGGGGCAGTCGTTTTGGTTTCTTCTGAAAAACCTGGAATCCATGCGAGTGTGCTGCGCGCCGACGGCAGCCATGCCAGCATGCTCTCGGTGCCGGGCAACATCTGCGGCGGCGCGGTGGTCGGCTCGCCGTTTCTGCAGATGAACGGGCAGGCGGTGTTCAAGTTCGCGGTGAAAGTACTGGAAGAGTCCGCGCGCGAGACTGTCGCCGCCGCCGGGATGCGGCTCGCCGACGTCGACTGGCTGATTCCGCACCAGGCGAACGTGCGCATCCTCGACGCCACCGCGCGCAAGCTCGGCCTGCCGCCGGAGAAGCTCGTCGTCACGGTCGACCACCACGGCAACACTTCCGCCGCTTCGGTGCCGCTCGCGCTGGACGAGTTCGTGCGCGCCGGCAGGATCCGGCCGGGTCAGCGCCTCCTGCTGCAAGGCGTGGGCGGCGGCTTCACCTGGGGCTCGAGCTTGGTGACACTGTGATGCGCACCCTATGAAGCTCGCGATGGTATTCCCGGGCCAGGGCTCGCAATCGGTAGGGATGATGCGCGCGTACGCGGGCTTGCCTGAAATTGACGCGGTTATTGAAGAAGCGAGAACCGCGCTGGGCGACGATTTCGTGAAGCTGCTGGACCAAGGACCGGCGGAGAAGCTCACGCTGACGGTGAATACGCAGCCCGCGATGGTGACCGCCGGCACCGCCGGGTTCCGCGCCTGGCGCGCGCTCGGCGGCCCGATGCCCGAAATGGTCGCCGGCCACAGCCTCGGCGAGTACACGGCCTTGGTCTGTGCCCAGGCAATTTCTTTTGCGAGCTGCCTGCCGCTGGTGCGATTTCGCGCGCAAAGCATGCAGGAGGCGGTGCCGGAAGGGCAGGGCGCGATGGCCGCGGTCCTGATGCTCGACGACGACGCGGTGCGCGGCGCCTGCGTGCAAGCGGGGGGCGTGGTCCAGGCAGTGAACTTCAACGCGCCGGGACAGGTGGTCATCGCGGGCGAGAAGGCCGCGGTCGAGCGCGCGATGCAGCTGTGCAAGGAGAAGGGCGCGAAGCGCGTCATGCTGCTGCCCGTGAGCGCGCCTTTTCATTCGACGCTGATGCGGCCCGCGGCCGACAAGCTGAAGACTTACCTCGACAAGGTTCAGCTCGCGGCGCCGAAGGTTTCGGTGGTGAACAACGTGGACGTCGCGGTCGAAAGCGAGCTCGAGAAGATCAAGCAGGCCCTGGTGCGGCAAGCCGCCTCGCCGGTGCGCTGGGTCGAAACCATCCGCCGAATGGTCGACTCGGGTGTCACGCACATCGTCGAGTGCGGACCGGGCAAGGTATTGGCGGGCATGACCAAGCGCATCGCGCCCGGGGTCAAGTCGTTCGCGGCGGCGGATCGCGCTTCGCTCGAAGAGGCTCTCAAATGTTAGAAGGCAAGGTCGCGCTGGTCACGGGCGCGTCTCGTGGCATCGGCCACGCGATCGCGGACGAGCTGCGCAAGCACGGTGCCAGGGTGGTCGGCACGTCGACCACCGAGGAAGGCGCACGAAGGGTAGGCGCCGCGATCGACGGCCGCGTGCTCGACGTGCGCAACCCAGAGCAGTGCGATGCTCTGATCAAGGAACTCGGCGATATCGCCATCCTGGTCAACAACGCCGGCATCACGCGCGACAACCTGGCGCTGCGCATGAAGGACGCGGAATTCGACGAGGTGATCGAAACCAACTTGCGCGCGGTGTTCCGCCTGTCGCGCGCGGTGATGCGCGGCATGATGAAGGCGCGCTGGGGGCGCATCATCAACATTACCTCGGTGGTCGGCGCTTCGGGCAATCCGGGGCAGGCGAACTACGCGGCGGCAAAGGCGGGCGTGGTGGGCATGACCAAATCGCTCGCGCGCGAGCTCGGCAGTCGCAACATTACGGTGAACTGCGTGGCGCCGGGGTTCATCGACACCGACATGACGCGCGCGCTGTCGGACGAGCAGCGAAAGGGCCTGCTCGAGCATATTCCGCTCGGCCGGCTCGGTACCCCGCAGGACGTCGCGGCCGCGGTGGCCTACCTCGCCTCGCCCGGCGGCGGCTACGTCACCGGAAGCGTGCTGCACGTCAACGGCGGCATGTACATGTCGTAAAATACGCCCCCCTTCGGGAAGGAGCAGTGATGGAAAACGTCGAACAAAGAGTGAGAAAGATCATTGCCGAGCAGCTCGGCGTGAACGAGGGCGAGATCAAGAACGAGTCATCGTTCGTGGACGACCTCGGCGCCGACTCGCTTGACACCGTGGAGCTGGTGATGGCGCTCGAGGAGGAGTTCGAGACCGAGATCCCGGACGAGGAGGCGGAGAAGATCACCACCGTGCAACAGGCCGTGGATTACATCAAGGCCCACGCAAAGACGTAAGTGACGCGCCGCAGAGTCGTGGTCACCGGGCTGGGAATCATCAGCCCGATCGGCAACACCGTCGCTGAAGCCTGGGAAAACGCCCTCGCGGGCAAGTCCGGCATCACCCGCATCACGCGCTTCGACCCTTCGCGCCTGGCGAGCCAGATCGCCGGCGAGGTGAAGGGCTTCGACGTCGCGCGGTACATGTCGCCGAAGGAAGCGCGCCGCATGGATGTCTTCATCCACTACGGCATGGCGTCTGCGCTGCAGGCCTGGCGCGACGCGGGGATCCAGGCGACGCCGCAGAACGCCGAGCGCATCGGCATCAACTACGGCTCGGGCATTGGCGGCCTGCCGCTGATCGAGGCGCAGCACCATGAGCTCGAGGAGAAGGGACCGCGCCGCATCTCGCCGTTCTTCATCCCGGGCACGATCATCAACATGACCGCGGGCCTGCTTTCGATCGAGATCGGCGCCAAGGGCCCGAACCTCGCCATGGTCACCGCCTGCACCACCTCGACGCACTGCATCGGCGAGGCGATGAAGTCGATCCGCTACGGCGAGGCCGACGTGATGGTCGCCGGCGGCTCGGAGGCGGTGGTGACCGAGCTTGCCATCGGCGGCTTCGCTTCGGCACGCGCGCTATCTACCCGCAACGACGATCCGGCCAGCGCGAGCCGGCCGTGGGACAAGGAGCGCGACGGCTTCGTTCTCGGCGAGGGCGCCGGCGCGGTGGTGCTCGAGGAATACGAGCACGCCAAGGCGCGCGGCGCGCGCATCTACTGCGAGGTCGTCGGCTACGGCCTGTCCGCAGACGCCTATCACATGACCGCGCCAGCCGAGGACGGCGACGGCGCGTTCCGCTGCATGCGCAACGCGGTCAAGGACGCGGCGCTCGAGCCCGCCGACATCCAGTACATCAACGCCCACGGCACCTCCACGCCGCTCGGCGACATCGCCGAGACCAAGGCGGTGAAGCGCCTGCTGGGCGCTCAGGCCGGCAAGGTCGCGGTGAATTCCACCAAATCGATGACCGGGCACCTGCTCGGCGCCGCCGGCGCGGTCGAGGCCGTGTTTACCGCGCTTGCCATCCGCGACCAGGTTTCGCCGCCCACCATCAACCTGCGCACGCCCGACCCGGAGTGCGACCTTGACTACGTGCCGAACACCGCGCGCAAGATGCCGATCCGCGTCGCACTCTCCAACTCGTTCGGCTTCGGCGGCACCAACGGGACTTTGGTCCTGGCGCGCGCTTGACCGGCACGCGTCTCGCGCTTTCGCCCTCCTGGAGCTTCGCCGGCGCGATCCTCGCGCTGCACGGCGCGGCGGCGGCATCAGTGCTCGCCGTGATGCCCGGGTTGACCGGCCTGGCGCTCTCGGCCGCGCTCCTGGCGCTGGGGAGCGCCGCGGCCTGGGCGCGCGCGCTCCATGGCTCGGGGGCCTCCGTACGGGCGCTCGAACTGTCAGGAAATGAAATTGTTTTGGAGCTGAAGGACGGGCGCCGCGTCCCGGCCGAGCTCGGCGCAAGCCGGCATGTCAGCCGTTTCATGGTGACGCTGCCGGTGCGCCGTCCCATGCGGCGCACCATTCTCGTCGCGCGCGACATGCTGACGGGCGAAGAGTTCAGGCGGCTGCGGCTCTGGGCGCTCTGGGGCCGGCTGCCTCGCGTGGCGCCGGAACAACTAAAGTCTTGAGCTTCGCTCCAGGGAAGGGCCGAACTATTTCCAAGTGCGTGTGTCTGTGGCACATAGGCGTAGGAAACCGGATGTGAGTCCGGGGGTGGGGAGCCCTCAGCCGCGCGTCGCTGGTGCCGTCGCTGCCGATGCTGAAGCGGTCGAATGACTGACCGCGACATCGATCGTCAGCTGGTTGCAAGGGCGCAGCGCGGCGACAAGCAGGCCTTCGAGCTGCTTGTCGAGAAATACCAGCGCAAGCTGGCGCGCCTGCTGTCACGCTTCATCCGCGACCCGGCCGAGGTCGAGGACGTGACGCAGGAGGCGTTCATCAAGGCCTACAGGGCCCTCCCCGCGTTCCGTGGCGACTCCGCGTTCTATACGTGGCTGTACCGGATTGGAATTAATACGGCCAAGAACTATCTCATGGCCATGGGTCGGCGGGCGCCGACCTCTACCGAGGTAGAGGCCGAGGAGGCGGAAGGCTTCGAGGAAGGCGAGCAGTTGCGCGACATCAACACGCCCGAGAGCCTGTTGCTGTCGAGCGAGATCGCGAAGACGGTGAACGCGACGATCGAAGGCTTGCCGGAGGAGCTGCGCACCGCGATTCAGATGCGGGAGATTGAGGGGATGAGTTACGAGGACATCGCGAAAGCGATGGACTGCCCGATCGGAACCGTGCGTTCACGGATCTTCCGGGCGCGTGAGGCGATTGCCGAGCAGCTCAGGCCGTTGCTGGACACTGGCAAAGATAGAAGGTGGTAGGGGTATGAAAGACAGGCTTTCGGCATTGATGGACGGCGAGCTGGACGACAAGTCCGCTGCCGAGGTGATCCAGGCGCTGGGCAGCGACCGCGAAGCGGTCCGCGCCTGGGGCACTTACCAGCTGATCAGCGACGCGATGCGCCAGAGCCGCGTGCTCTCGGAGGGCTTCACGGCGCGCGTCGCCGAGCGGCTTGCGGCCGAGCCCACGGTGTTCGCCCCGCGCTCGCGCATGCCGGGCTTCCAGGGCGAATCGCGCAACTGGTTCGCGCTCTCCGCGGCGGCGAGCGTCGCCGCGGTGGCGCTGGTCGGTTGGCTGGCATTTGCGCCTCAACCCCCGGTTGCGCCGGTGGCGCAAGCCCCGGTGGAAGCCAAGCCGAACATCGTCCCGTTGCCGACCGCCGCGAACGACTATCTGCTTGCGCACCAGGGCTTCTCGCCCCGGGTCTCGCTGCAGGGGATGGCGCCCTATGTGCGCACCGTCGCCGAGCACCCGGTGGAACCGCGCAAGTGAGTTTGAAGGGCATCCTGCTGGCCGGGTTGTGCGCCGGATCGTGCACCCTGGTTCCGGCGGCGGCCCATGCGCAGTCCGCCGAGACCCTGGGATGGCTGCGCAAGATGCACGACGCCACGCAGAAGCTCTCCTACACCGGCACTTTCGTCTACCAGAACGGCGGCCGCAGCGAGACC
>Ga0190265_10003303_pt1 | contig 11001 bp, 7 predicted proteins | sample Popmic124T_FD_133135 | JGI IMG/M metagenome (GOLD analysis project Ga0190265, IMG submission 133135) | Populus adjacent soil microbial communities from riparian zone of Indian Creek, Utah, USA - 124 T | ecosystem: Environmental > Terrestrial > Soil > Riparian zone | place: USA: Utah | collected...
AAGCTCGGCAAGCAGGGCTCCACCCTGGCTGGCGTGATGGACGCATTCTCGATTGCGATCTCCATCTCCCTGCAGTACGGCGTCCCGCTGGAGACGTTCATCTCGAAATTCACGAACATGAAGTTCGAGCCCGCCGGCCTCACGGACGACCCCGATGTCCGGATGTCGCAGTCGGTCATGGACTACGTCTTCCGCCGCCTGGCGCTGGACTACCTCGACTTCGACACCCGCGCGGCGTTGGGCATCTACACCGCCGACGAGCGCCAGCGCTACCTCGACACCGGCAGCCACCAGCCCATCAGCGGCGGCACGACGGCAGCTGAGCTCATCGAGGAACAGGCCGAAGTGGTCGAGCCCGAGCTCGGCGACAACCCGGCGGTCGAGTCCGAAGGGACCCTCGGTGGTCGAGTAGCCCCGAGGAACGAGGGGCGTATCGAGGCCACGTCGACGGAAGAGGTTATCGAGGCGACCGCCAAGCCCGCCCCGGCCGAAGCCCACACCTCAGCCGAGCTCCTGGAGGAGATCACCGGCGGCGCCATCGACAGCCCGCTCTGCATGACCTGCGGGACAAAGATGCGCCCCGCCGGCTCCTGCCATGTCTGCGAAGGCTGCGGCAGCACCAGCGGCTGCAGCTGAGGATTGGAGCTTGTTGGCCCGACGGTCGTCGGGCATGTCCCTTTGAATTAGCTCGCTGCGGTGAAGTCTTCGAATCGGGCTGAGAGGCGCTCGCGGTCAGGATGATCGGCGTTGCGCCAAGGAAGATGTAGGTCGCGCCCGTTCATTTCCTGAAGCCCGTGCTGAAGCATCGGTCCGTCAACCTCTTCAAGCAGCTCGCGATTGATGTGCACGATGCAGTCGGGCGAAATGCCGAGGAAGTTCGAATCGTACGCAGCATGATGGATCTTGCAGAGCGTGAGCCCATTTGTGACCTCAGGGTCGCCGCCTTCGAGTGTGTCGCCGATGATGTGGGCGGCATCGAGAAGTCGACCATGTTTGAGAAGGCACACCGCGCACCTAGTGTCATACGCGAGCAACACCTTGGCGCGGAACTCGGGTTGATGAAGTCGTTGTTTCGTCAGCCGGGATATGTACCGGCGCTCTGCTGGCGACGGGTCGGCCGGATCTGTGAGCAGACGCACGCTCTCGTCGAGCGCTAAGAGGAAGTGTCGCTGCTCAATGTTGTCGGCCACGACGTAGACGGGAAACACCGGCATGAAATCGCGGTCGTTGACCTTCCTCAGCAGAATGATTGGGAGCCCGAGTTCGTACGCACGGCGGAGTTTGGTGTTGTCCCCTGCCGTAGAGCCAGCCCTGTAGTCATATCGATAGAGCGATCCTTCGAGCGCCTCGTCCTCGTACGGCCCAGACGGCGACGACAGTACAGACAGCGTCGCTTGAAGATCCTTCGGATTCCAGATGCCGCGTGATTGATCGATAACCCGTCTCGTTTCCAATCCGAGATCGATTGCTGATAGCTGCTCGCGAGTGAGGGTGCCTGCTTCTGAGACGGTCCTGGTCAGGGAATCCATGATCAGTCGACGAAGTTCCAGTTCCCCGAGCGATTCATTCACAGGAGTACATTCGCACGCATTTGACTGGCCAGGTGCGAATAGATACCGAAACACGGGAGGTTCCATGGCACGTTCGATACCCGAGAAGACGTTTGAACACTGGGCGAGCATGTACGTTGCTCATCGATTTCCGCTGGGCGGTCTCTGGTGGCCATCGACTGGCGAGGACATCCACGTAAGGGACTTGGGCACTGTCCCGGGCAAGTCGTTGCTGCTCGAAGCCAAGGTACCTGAGCAACAACCCAACGGTTCTCACAAGATCATCATTGATGTCCTGCAGCTGACCAAGTACCTCGCATCTCCGGTTCCGGTCTACTACGTCTTTCCCACGCCGCCATGGATCGGGGATCTAGCCACTTCGGCATGGCTCGGCTTCGAACGACGCGCAGACTTGGCGTACCGACGAGCCAGTCATCGCTGGTTTGGGGAGTGGACAAAGGTTTGCACCGCAGCCGACCTCCACGCCCACCTTGCTGCGACGACTGGCGCCAAGTCATCCACACTCAAGGGACTCCCTTCCATTCATTGGACTTGGAGAGAGTTTTGGCGGGAGTTCAGGAATTGCGGGTCAGCGGCACTTCCAAGTGCGTACATCGTCGACGGGCCCTTGGCGAGCCCCTCACGAGATGCATTGCGCGGCCGGCTGGAGGCACTGCGGCGTCGCCGGAGCCGAGTGCGCGAGAGCCAACGTGATCACTTCCTTGAGTCGCTACGTGACACAACGCGGTACGTGTACGTCCCCGAACGCTCATCGAAGGGCCCGGAGCAGTATCACCTCGCGAGCGAAGACGAGCTGAGTGTCAGCCTTGCTGCCCTGCTGGAGATCGAGACGGCGCCCGGCCTTGAAACTGTGGCAAACAACCTCTCTGTGTGCCACGTCCCATTCACGGTCTTGAATTAGGACGATCGCGGCGGAATGACGCGTGCGATCGACGAGGACGGCGCGGCGCGCGCGATTTGTTGGCTCTCGACGTCGGCAGTGCAACCCAAGAACGACCTTTCGGGTCGATAAGCCTCCCAATCCAACGCGCCGGGAAGGATCACCGGCAACTGGATGGAGACCGCCTCGTCGATCATTGTGAACAATCTGCGCTGCCGGTGCTTGAGCAAACTGCTCGAGCAAGCACAACTCCATTTACAGACCGACCGGCCGCACGGGTGGCGATCATGGAGCCAGCGAATCCGTCCCCGTGGATCAGATGCTCCACTTGTTTGATACGCGCAATCTTCCGTTGCCAGCTTCGTTGAAGTTGACAATCGGCCACGTACCGCGCATTCGCTCGAGCATTGCCCTGACCGCTTGTGAGTTGGGTACTGCAGGTCGTCGGAAACTCTTCGCCAGGTGCGAGTACGGGGCACCGAGCGACGCCGTGAGTTCATCCACCTCCTCGACCGACCAGCGAACGGAAGAGGTCGCCAAGAGTAGGAAAAGCGCGTGCTTCTCACCGCTCATGTCTGCCAAGACGCGAAACGCATCTGGAGTCACCATTCGACCGGTGCGAACCGCCCAGCGGACGGCTGATCTGGTCCCATTTCCGTTTGGACGAGCGAGCGTGCTGATGCGTTCAAAGTAGACGGCCTTCAGCGCCGACGGGATGCGCCTACTCCCGAAAAGCAGGGCCAACTCCCTGTCGGTGACTAGGTCAGGTTCGACGTAGTCCGCGAAGGTCTTCGTGTGGGCTATGGCGCGTTCCGTAACGTCCCAGTTCGCGCGAGCGAGGTGTCGAAAGAGTTCCGGTCCTTCCTGGATCAATTTCGCGTCTAGGAGACCGCCGATCAGTGGTGCCGAGTCAATCGGGATGCGCTCGAGATCAAGCGGGGTTTCCGGGCGCGCGCGACGAGCGATCGTCACTCGACGGGATGCACCGCCTCGAAGGCTGTTATTGGTAGCGAGAACCTGATGGGCAAAGGATCGCCGAACTTCTGGATCCACGTCGAGTGACGCGACCTTCGTCGGCGCGGATCGACTCATGAACTCGGCCAGGCTTTCATCCCAACCCATATGTTCGAAGTATCGAAGGCAGTTCGCGATGTCGCATACGGCACGTCCGGTCTCGAGGAGGGCAGGCCAAACGGCGCTAGGGACCTGGTCGAGACGTTCGATGGCGAAGTTGTCTGGTACCAGCCTGATGATGCGGCGCGCGCCGTCAGAGTGGGGCGCGATGTCACTAAGTACTTCGGCAAATTTGGCGCGGTCACGAATGGGTTCGAGCTTGCCATGTTGCGCTGATGCGTAGTCTGCGTACGCGTTCAGGTCATTCACGACGCCTTGATACACAGCACCGTTTTCGGCCTTGATCACGTCCAAAGAGAGGACAGATTCGGGTAAGGCCAAGGTGAGGTTCTCACCCGTGATCTTGAATCGTGCGGCCGCCACGAACGCTGGCAACGCAGTTTGCGAAAGTGCAGCGAGGCTGACCGCAGCAACTCCGATGTCCTCCAACACCTCAATTGCTGGCTCTATCGAAGCTGGCTGGCCGGTCGCGAACGGCTCCAAATGAGGCAGAGCGGACTCAAGGAAGGCGGCCGTATCGGACGATGCTGTGTAGTCGCTGCTGGGTTCGGCGTGTGTCAGGAAAGAACCTAGAAGTTCAAGACGAAGCGGTTCGGGGAGGGAATCGGATGCGCATAGCGTGTCGAACCCGTGCGCCCAACTGGGAGCCATGAGGGCGACAAGCGCACTCACCTGGGTGCCATTCGCGAGATAGGCAGTCAAGAACTCAGTTGTGGCGTCGGTTTCGTCGATCAGTCGGGAAACGAGCACCTGATGGAACTGTGGCGATTGCGCCAGGATGTAGTCAACGATCGCAATATTGAGAAGCGAGTTGGCAATCGGATCATCCGAATCCTGTCGGGCGAGTACCGCGGCGACATCCTTCTGCTTGAGCGGAACGTAGGGGCTATACAGATCTCGCTTGACGTTCTGGATCAGGTAGCGCTTAGCCTCTTTGCTGACGCGTGCATCCTCATACTTCGACACGTACAGCGGGAAATCGTCGTTCACGAATCCTTGAGTCAACAGTTCGAGCGCGTGGGGAGAATCCAGCTTTCGTGCGCAGTAGTCTGCGAAAGACACTTCTTCTTGCTCGTCTGCCTCGCCATGCATCAGGTGGGCACCGCCGTCGGCCACCAGGGCCGCCATACCGCCGGTCGAGATCCTTGACCTTCGCGCCATCAGTTCGACTCGATCATCCTGTGACAACTCGGTTGCTTCGGTGCTCCATGCATTGGGGCTGATATCTCGGCCGACGATTTCTCGCAAGTCGTCTAGGGAGAGGTGTAGCGACTCCTCATGACCTTCCATCTCAACGAGGAGCGTCCCAGAATCCGACGACAATTTCGTCCAGAAGGTTGGCGTCGCGAATTCAGCGGTATCGACCTCCTCCTCACCAAGGCTGAAGGTGATCCGATCGGATGCTTCGGCACCTAGACGCCTGAACGTGGTGGTCGCGTAGGTAACGAGTCTGTCGCGTGCCTCGCGCGCGCGTTGCTCTACGCGTGGCTGCACACGGTCACGCGCAAGGTCTCGATCGATCTCGGAAATGACGGTCGTCGCGACGAGTTGACTCATCCTGTACAACTCGTCGAGTTTGCTCTCGCCGCGTTGAATCTTCTCGTAGTCGGCGAGGTGCAGATTCTTGTAGATGATCATGGCGAAGAGTCCCTCGCCCGACAGTGATTTGATCGCAGTGGGGCCGTCGAGCACAATCTTGCGCGTCATCAGGAACTCATTGCGTACGTTCTTGATGAGGCGCATGTCGACTATGGCCTCTGCCGCGATGTCGACAAGTGCGTCAGGGATGTCGGGCACTAGCTGTTGCGCGACTGTCCAGAGGTGGGTATCGGCGGACTCGGGTGTGATGAATGGGGATACTGGAACGATCAGGTCGAAGAACTTTGCCCGGTCGGCAGCCGCAGAGATCGAATCCACGCCCTCGTCGGCGTCAACAAAAACGCTATCGCGGATGGCGTAGATAAACTGAACACGGGGCTGCTTGCGGAACCACCGGCGTCTTGTGATCTGTTGGGCACTATTCAGGACACTGTTCAGATCGCGGAGGTCGTCAAGAATGCCTGCGTTCTCGAATCTGTCGAGATCTTCGAAGATGACTAACTTGGTCCGACTGACTTCGAACACGTAGATGATCTCGTCCAGCCAATCATCGAAGTAGCTTTCGGATTGATCCTTCAGGTCGAGAATCGCGGGGCCTGCCTTGAGTTGCCCAACGCGGACACGGTGAGTGACGAACAAGCCAATCGCATGCATAGTCAGGAGCGCCAAACCGGCGGCCAGGGTGAGCAGCGGCACCTTCGCCTTCCACAGGGGCAGCTTCTCGAAGTCATCGAGTGGACTGATTCGCAGCACGGCGCCTGCAATGAGACCTATCAGCACCAGGACTGCCAGGCCATCTTCGAACAGTCGAGCCAGCGATCGTTTGCTTGGCCGACGGAATCGGGACGCCGGGAGGCGCCGCGGGGGCACGCGGTAAAGGATCTGTTTGAGAATCTCCTTTTGGATCACCGGTGTCTGAACATCACCATCAGCACCCAATGAGGCCAACGAAACTGTGAGAACGTTGCGTGACTTTCTGTCCGCAACCTCTGTGAGGATGCTGCTCTTTCCGCTGCCATATGTGCCAGACAATGCGATGTTGCGAAGCAGCTCGTGTTCTCGATCGGTCGCACGAATCAGGGCGTCAACGTAGTCCCCGTGCTCAGCCTCTTGGAACTGGGGAGTAAGGCCGACCAGATCGAAGCTCTTGGGCCGGGTCGGCTTCACCTGTTTCCTAGACATCCTGTTCCTGGTCAGCGTTATCCACGTAGTGAGCCTATTTGCATTCTGAGTGGGTGATGTGCAGCTAGGTGCACGCGTCTTCGCGGGTCTGGCCGCAGCCGTTGTTCGGATGTCGGTCCGGACAGGTTGAGCATTCACCCCTAGGAGCGCGGTTCACAAGCACCACCGAAGGTCGCAGGACAGATCAAGCAAGCTTTCCGCAACTCCGTTCGATTCGCAGAAATATCGGGTGGATGCAGACCGCTTCCCTTTTGATCGCGACGACCCGGAATCCCTCGAGAGCGCATGCTGACGGACGACTCGACGTACATGAGCTGCGACGAGACATCAGTGGGCGCGGCGGCGAACCACAAATGAACCCGGCTGCTTCACTGGCTGAGCGCTGGGCGCTATGTGCAGGATGCATCTTCAGGCGTAACGCTCCGGGTGTTTTCGGATATGCGCGTTTGTAGCGATCGGGTGCCGGCTATCACCACTGACCGCGAGCGATGTCACTCGCTTCGCGAAGCCGTTTACGAGCATCCCGATGCATCGTGATCGGCGTCGAGTCGATGAGCCGGCGAACCATCAGTTCAAAGAAGTGCCCGGGTTGGAGATCCGTGGGAACTTTATCTTGCATGAGATCGACCGGAGGCAGGCCGGCCAAGGCTTGCTCAACTTCGTCAGCCTCTACTTCCTCCTTGGTTGGTTGGGTTTCGGCCTCGGGCTCCAGCCCTACCTCGACGAGAGTGTTCTCCCCGTCGCCGGGATCATCACTACTGGAGTCGACGGCAAAGTCGTCGCTGTAGTTGATGATGACTAGTGAAACGGCGTGGTAGGCATCATCTTCACGGCCGAGTTTCTGAAGGAGGTCGATGAGCCACTCTGCCTTGTCGGGCTCCTGGTCGAAGATTGTCGAGCGAAGTCCATAGACGAACCCGAGAGCGGCGAGCGGATGCCTGAGGCGGAGGTTCTTGGCGTCACCGTAGGACTCTTCGACACGATTTGCCGCGTTCTTGCCAAAGCTCGAATCCATGCGCTTGGTACTGACCAACAGTTCGGGGCCCGTGATCCAATTCGACATCACAACGTCGACCTGTTTCAGGTAGTTCTTGCCGAGGATGTTGGCCGAGCTCGCCGCGGCGCCCGCCGGTGGGGTTTTTGCCTTGAGTCGCTTCCACAGCAACTCCCGCTCAGACATCGTGACTCTCTCCAACAGACTCACGATCGGCCCGGGAAGGACGCGCGGTGGTTCGGGACGAGGCCAGACAGAGTCGGGATCGAAGCCTGCTCGGCGCAACTCGTACGAGAGCCATACGTCGAGGGCGAGCGCTGGCACTCCAGTCGTCGTTGCAGCCTTCAGATGCAGCGGGACCCCGAGAAGCCTTCGCAGTGTTTCTAGATCCGCCTGGTAGGCGGGCAGGCCTGACTCATCGATGATCCACGGATTGGTGTGATCGCCATCGAGCGCTGCCTCGGCGACAATTGAATCAAACAGGGCCCACGCCTTTGCCTTGATCGACTCTTCAGCGGCCACTTCGTCCCCTGGTCATACGGCGCGCGGTCATGGCTCGGTGTGCTGCCCGAACTTGCTCGAGCTCACGTGTTTTGACGAGACGCCCGAAAAGGACTTCGTCCACCACTCCGATGGCGTCCATGAGTCGACCTTCTCGCAGCAGGCGAGAGACTCGAGACTTGAGACTACGAAGACTGGTCTCCCGATGCGCGACCAATTCGGGAGACGGTAGGGCCCACACGTCAGCCTCGCGGGGCTCGATCTTCAAGATCCCTCCGCCGTACGAGCGCCCGACCATCTCGGCGTTCAGCAAGGTAACCGAGTTCAGCGAAGCAATAGGGAGCAGATCTCTACCCAGTTCGCGGACGTCCTGATTCAGGTAGACGCCATGAACCGAGTTCAGATGGCGAACCTTGGCGTCATTCGTGGTCAGCCGCGGCGTGTCAGCATTCATGCACGTCAGCAGTAGGTCCGCTGGCCGGACGAGCGGTACCCGGTACCAAGGCTTGCGGACCCGACACTTGTACGCCTGATCGACTCCCGCTGTTTCTCCGGTTTCGACGTACTGTCGCGCCGATTCGGACAGCTCGTCCTGCGGATAAAACAACCAAGTTTGCCGGCCCTCTTCACCCAGTCTCTTGACCGCTTCTCGCGACAGCCGCAGGCCGCGGAGGTGTGAACTTCCGGGCGGCGAAAGCTTAAGAAGGTCCGCATTGTCCAAGCCAAGCTCGGCCACGCGTTGCGGACTCAGCGTGAAATAGCCATTGTTCCCAGTCACCATCCCGAGAGTTGTATCGCCCCAGTCGCCGAGGTGCCCGAAGTGTCTGCGTTCAATAAGCGAGCGCAATGGCTCAATCGCTTCGGGATCCACCAGTAGTCCCGTCCACTTTCCACCGGGATCCGGGGGAGTCCAGACAAGCGGATCATCGAGTGATTCGAGCGAGTCGGCGGTCTGCGACTGCTGGACCTCCGCGTGTCCTGTTGGACCTGCGCCAAAGCCTTCGGCGAGCAGCAGAACTACGTCAGCTTCTGCGTCGGGAAATACCTGCCGTTCAAACAGCACCAGCCTGACTCGTGAGAAGCGCTCCAGGAGGAATCGCCTCACCGGGGCTGCATAGTTCACGCTAAGCAGCTCGGCCGGCAGGACCAGCCCTAGCCTGCCCTCCGGACGGAGGAACAGCGAAGCGTGAATCGTGAACGCCGCCCAGCTCGATGCCAACGCAGTCAGAGATACACCGGCCCTGAGCGCCGACTCCCGAGAGCGAGTTCGTGGCTCGCCCGTGAAGTCTTGATAGCGAATGTAGGGAGGATTCCCGATCACTGCGTCGAAGAGAGGCTTTGGATCGACCGTGAAGAAGTCCGCTACTTCCATCTCGCAGGTGCCACCGGCCAACTCGACGGCTTGGGTCGCCATCCGTGCGCTCGGACCGTGGATCTCGACGCCCGCAACGATTGGGCGCGCCACTCCCAGCGAGTTGAGTCGAGCGACTGCTTTAGTCAGGAACGCGGCTTCGCCTGCCGAAGGCTCCAGGACGAGGTCCTCCGGGTTGCGAATGGCCCAGTCCGCGATGTAGCGACTGATCGAATCGGGGGTGAAAAAGGCTCCACGGGATTTCCGCAGCTGCGACGAATCGATTGGTTCGATCAACTCGCCAGCGCGCATGAGCCCATTCTGAAGTACGAGTGTGACAAGACCTGTGAGGCTCGCCCTTGAACTGTGCGGCGAGCTAGACGTCCTAGCCTGGTCGGCATGCAGCTTGTGGTCGGCGCGGTCATCGTCGACTCCCTTGCCATGCCGCGCCGTGTGCTCGCATCTCGGCGTACGCGGCCGGCAGTGTTAGAGGGGCGATGGGAGTTCCCCGGAGGCAAGGTCGAGCCAGGGGAGGCGGCCGAGGCTGCGCTGGTCCGTGAGGTCCAGGAGGAGCTGGACGTGACCCTCATGTTGGGCGAGGAGCTCACCGCGACGGGCAGGGGTTGGCCGATCTCGGAACGTCTCACGCTTCGAATCTTCTGGGCCGAGATCTTCATCGGAACGCCGACACCGAGTGAATCGCACGACCAGATCGCCTGGCTTGCGGCGGATGAGTTAGACAGCGTCGAGTGGCTCGATGCCGACCGCGCGGCGCTCCCGGCAGTCAGGGCCGAGCTGACGTCGTAGCCTGAGCCAGTGAGCCCTGAGGAGATCGCGCGTCGCAGCGCCGATGCGATGTGGGCAGGCGATCGGGCGAGTCGGTGGCTCGGGATGGAGCTTGTCGACGTCGGGCCAGGGACGGCGACGCTGCAGCTCAAGCTCACCGACGAGATGGTCAACGGGCACGACATCGGGCACGGGGGAATCACGTTCACGCTGGCCGACTCGGCGTTCGCGTTCGCGTGCAACTCGCACAATCGCATCACCGTGGCGGCGAGTGCGGAGATCAGGTTCCGTAGGCCCACGAAGCTCGGGGACGTCCTCGTCGCCAAGGCAGTCGAGCGCGATCGTGACAAACGGGGCGGACTGTGCGACGTGACCGTCACCGTCGGCGACGACGTGGTGGCCGAGTTCGTCGGACACAGCCGGGAGATCGGCGGGAAGCTCTTCTAGCGCCCGCCCCACACCCGCCAGGCGATCACGGCGACGATGATGATGGCGATCACGGAGATGACCCACTGCGCTTCCATGCTGCCACCGTCTCTCGCGCGACTGCCACGTTCAACCCACGCATCAGTGGCACCATCGTTCTCATGCGCCACGACATCGTGATCGTCAGCCATGGCGTGCACCTGTCGGCGTGGCACTACGAGGCTGAGACGGACGACCTCACCACGCCGCGCGGTCGGCCGTGCGTGGTCATGGCACACGGGCTGGGTGGCACCAAGGACTCCGGGCTTGAGCCATACGCCGAGCGGTTCGCCCAGGCAGGGGCGGATGTCGTCCTGTTCGACTACCGCGGGTTCGGCTTGTCCGAGGGCCATCCGCGCCAGGTCGTCGATCATCGGCGGCACCGCGAGGACTACCACGCCGCCGTCGCCCATGCGCGGGCGCTGCCCGGCGTCGATCCCGACCGTATCGTGCTGTGGGGCACGTCCAACTCGGGCGGGCATGTCATCGCGGTCGCGGCCGAGGACCCGCTGATCGCCGGCGTCATGTCCCAGGGCGC
>Ga0190265_10003304_pt1 | contig 11001 bp, 10 predicted proteins | sample Popmic124T_FD_133135 | JGI IMG/M metagenome (GOLD analysis project Ga0190265, IMG submission 133135) | Populus adjacent soil microbial communities from riparian zone of Indian Creek, Utah, USA - 124 T | ecosystem: Environmental > Terrestrial > Soil > Riparian zone | place: USA: Utah | collected...
ACGCGCGTGCCGTTCCTCGACAACGATCTGGTCGACTTCGCCCAGCGCCTGCCGGTCAGCCTGAAGCTCCGCGATCTCGACAGCGTGGTGCGCCTGAACGAGAACGAGCCCGGGCCGAAGAGCCAGCGCTTCTACGAGCGCTCCAACGACGGCAAGCTGCTGCTGCGCCGGGTGCTGCGCCGCCATGTGCCGGAGCGCACCGCCACCGCCGAGAAACAGGGCTTCTCCGGGCCCGACGCGAGCTGGTTCCGCGGCGAGAGCATCGACTACGTGCGCGAGCGGCTGATGGGCCGAGACGCGCGGATCTTCGACGTGCTCGACCGCGACGCCGTCCAGCGCCTGGTCGGCTCGCACCTCGAGGGACGCGAGAACCGCCGGCTGCTGATCTGGTCGCTGCTCTGCCTCGAGCAGTGGTGCGAGTGCTTTCTCGACGGGAGCGCGCCAGACCCGTCGATACGCTAGCTCGCGTCGATGTGCGGGATCTGCGGTGTATATGACCTGAGGGACAGGCCCGTCCCCGGCCTCGAGCGTCGGCTCGAGGTGATGAACGACCTGCTCGCCCATCGCGGGCCGGACGCCGCCGGGGTCTGGGTGCACGAGCGCGGCCACGTCGGCCTCGGCAACCGGCGGCTGAGCATCATCGAGCCCGATTCCGGCCACCAGCCGATGTCGGACGCCGCCGGCCGCTGGATCGCCTACAACGGCGAGGTCTACAACTACCCCGAGCTGCGCACGACGCTGGGCGGGTCGTTCTCGAAGGGCGCGGACACGGAGGTGGTGCTGCGCGCCTACGAGCAGTGGGGCGCCGAGAGCCTCGACCACCTGCGCGGCATGTATGCGTTCGCGATCTGGGACGAGGCCGAGCAGGCGCTGTTCCTGGCGCGCGACCGCTTCGGCATCAAGCCCCTGTACTACGCGATCGTCGACGACGTCCTGCACTTCGCGAGCGAGGCCAAGGCGCTGCTGCCGTTCCTGCCCGCGATCGAGACCGACATCGAGGGGTTCCGCGACTACCTGACGTTCCAGTTCTGCCTGGCCGGCAAGACGCTGTTCAAGGACGTCAACGAGCTGCTGCCGGGCCACTACCTCCGAGCCACGGGCGGCTCCGCGAGCCCGCGCCGCTACTGGGAGGTCTTCTATGAGAACGACTGGGACCACACCGCGACGTACTTCGAGAACCGCCTGGAGGAGCTGATCGCCGAGTCGGTCGAGCTGCACCTGCGCTCGGACGTGCCGGTCTCCGCGTATGTCTCGGGCGGCGTGGACTCGAGCGCGGTCGCCGCCCTGGCGGCGGGCATGACCGGCGAGCGGATGGCCGCCTACACGGGCCGCTTCCCCGAGGACCCCGCCTTCGACGAGAGCGCCTACGCGCGCGCGCTCGCCGAGTCCGCGAACCTCGACCTGCACGTCGTCGACATCGGCGTCGACGACTTCCTCGAGAGCATCGGCGACGTCGTCTACCACCTCGACTTCCCGACCGCCGGGCCGGGCTCGTTCCCCCAGTACGTGGTCGCGCGCGCCGCGGGGCGCGACCGGAAGGTCATCCTCGGAGGCCAGGGCGGCGACGAGATCTTCGGCGGCTACGCGCGCTACCTGATCGCCTACTTCGAGCAGTGCATCAAGGCCGCCATCGACGGCACGCTGCGCGACGGGAACTTCGTCGTCAGCTACGAATCGATCATCCCCAACCTCGTCGCCCTGAAGGGCTACGAGCCGCTGCTGCAGCGGTTCTGGAGCGAGGGCCTGTTCGAGCCGATGGACGCCCGCTACTTCCGCCTCATCAACCGGATGCCGGAGCGCGACGCGGCCATCGACCACGAGGCGCTCGGCGACTACTCGCCGTTCGAGACGTTCCAGGCCATCTTCAACGGCGAGAACGTCGGTCACGAGGCCTACTTCGACAAGATGACCCACTTCGACTTCAAGACGCTCCTGCCGGCCCTGCTGCACGTCGAGGACCGCATGGCGATGGCGCACGGGCTGGAGTCGCGCGTCCCGCTGCTCGACCACCGGCTCGTCGAGTTCGCGGCCACGATCCCGGCCGACGTCAAGTTCCGCGACGGCACGATGAAGCACCTCTTCAAGCGCGCTGTGGCGCCGGTGCTGCCGAAGGAGATCACGGCGCGGACGGACAAGATGGGCTTCCCGGTGCCGCTGACGGAGTGGATGCGCGGCCCTGCCCGCGACTTCCTCCACGATACGCTGACCTCCCAGGCTGCCTGCGACCGCGGGCTCGTCGACAACCGCAAGGTCCTCGACGGCGCCGTCTCGGAGGGCCGGTTCGGGCGCAGGACCTGGGGCTTGCTGTCCCTGGAGCTCTGGCAGCAGGCCTTCCACGATCGCGAGCGCGACTTCAAACGACTGATGGAAGGTGACACGGTTGAAAGTGCTGATAACGGGCGGAGCCGGCTTCATCGGCTCCCATCTGGCGGACCGGCTCACAGCGGCTGACCACCAGGTCGTCGTCGTCGACAACTTCGCCACCGGCCGCCGCGACAACGTCGAGGAGGGGCAGGGTCTCGTCCTGATCGAGGCCGACATCGCCGACGCTGCGGCGCTCGACCGTGCCTTCGAGGCGCTCGGCGCGCCGGACGTCGTCGTCCACGCGGCCGCCTCGTACAAGGACCCGCAGGACTGGGCGCAGGACGTCCGGACCAACGCGCTCGGCACAGCCAACGTGGTCAAGGCCACCCTGGCGGCGGGCTGCGAGCGCCTGCTCTACTTCCAGACCGCGCTCTGCTACGGCACGCAGCCGGTAGAGCAGCCGATCTCGCTGTCGCACCCGATCCGGCCAGACTCGAGCTACGCGATCTCCAAGACCGCGGGCGAGCAGTACATCGAGCTCTCGGGCCTCGACTGGGTCTCGCTGCGCCTGGCCAACGCGTACGGCCCCCGCAACATCTCCGGGCCGCTGCCGACGTTCTTCCAGCGACTCACGACCGGCAAGCCCGTGTTCGTGATGGACACCCGCCGCGACTTCGTGTTCGTCGACGACCTGATCGACCTCGTGTGGCAGGCCGTCGTCGAGGGCCGCGGACATGGCGTCTACCACGCATCCTCAGGCTCGGACTACGCGATCAAGGAGCTCCTCGACGCCACCCTGGCGGCGCTCGACATCCAGCTCGACGAAGACGTCGAGGTGCGCCCCCGCGCCGCCGACGACGCCTACACGATCCTGCTCGATCCGACCCGGGTCCAGGGGGAGTTCGGCTGGACGCCGAAGACCCCGCTCGCCGACGGCGTCGCGCAGGCGATCGCCTATTACCGCGACCATGGGGTCACGGAGACGTTCACGCATCTGAAGGTGCCCGCGCAGTGAGCTCCCCACCGGAACACGTGCTCGTCGTCGGCGGCGCCGGGTTCGTCGGATCGAACCTCGTGCGCGCGCTGCTCGCGCGCGGCTGCCGCCGGATCCTCGTGATCGACAACCTGCTGTCGGCCGAGCGCGAGAACCTCCCCGGCGATCCCGCGGTCGACTTCGTCGAGGGCTCGATCACCGACGATCGCATCCTCGACACGCTGCCCGGCGACCTCGATGCCGTCTACCACCTCGCCACCTACCACGGCAACCAGAGCTCGCTCGCCGACCCGCTGGCCGACCACGAGCACAACCTGCTCTCCACCGTCAAGCTGTTCGAGCGCCTGCGGCACATCGGCGGGCTGCGCCGGGTCGTCTACGCCTCGGCGGGCTGCACGGTGGCGGAGAAGACGTTCGACGGCGCCGAGGCCACGAGCGAGGACGCGCCGGTCTCGCTGTGGCACGACACGCCGTACCAGATCTCGAAGATCGCCGGCGAGCTCTACGGCAACTTCTACTTCTCCCGCCACGGCCTCCCGGTCGTCAAGGCGCGCTTCCAGAACGTCTACGGGCCCGGCGAGCTGCTCGGGGCCGGGCGCTGGCGCGGCACCGTCCACACGATCTGGCGCAACGTCACGCCCACGTTCGTCTACAAGGCGCTGACCGGCCAGGCGCTCCAGATCGACAACGGCGGCGTCGCGACGCGCGACTTCATCTACGTCGACGACATCGTCCGCGGGCTGATGGCCTGTGAGGCGAACGGCGAGCCGGGCGAGGTCTACAACCTCGCGAGCGGGGTGGAGACGTCGATCCGCGACCTGGCCGAGCTCGTCAACGAGCTCGCACGCAACGCGACGCCGGTCGAGATCGCGCCTCCGCGTGACTGGGACCGCTCGGGGCAGCGCTACGGCTCGCCGGCCAAGGCGAGCGCGCAGCTCGGCTTCGAGGCCGAGGTCTCGCTGCGCGACGGCCTCGAGCGGACGATCGAGTGGACCCGCGCCAACCTCGAGCTGATCGAGCGGTGCATGGAGCGCCACGCCGAGCACGTGGCCGCGCTCCAGCCCACCGCGGCATAGGTACGTGGCGGCGTCAGCGACACCCGAGGCCGAGCTGGTCACCGTCGTCGAGCCCGAGCGCCGGCTCACCCTGCCGAGCCTGCGCGAGGTCTGGGAATACCGCGACCTGCTCGCGATGCTCGTGCGCCGCGATGTCTCCGTGCGCTACAAGCAGACGGCGGTCGGCGCGCTGTGGGCGGTGCTCCAGCCGGTGGCGCTGGCGACGGTGTTCAGCGTCTTCCTCGGCGCGCTCGCCGATGTGCCGTCGCGCAGCGGTGTGCCGTACGCGATCTACGCCTACTCGGGGATGATCATGTGGCTGGCCTTCAGCAAGGCCATGCAGGCGTGTGCCGACAGCACCGTGGCCTCCGCGGACCTGCTCTCGAAGGTCTGGTTCCCGCGGCTGGTCATCCCGCTGGCCGCAGTTCTGCCGCCGCTCGTGGACTTCGCGGTCGGCTTCGCCGTCCTGCTCGTCGCGCTGCCGATCTCCGGCGTCGGGATCGAGCCCACGATCGTCCTCGTCCCGCTCGCGGCGCTGCTGGCCACCGCCGTGGCGCTCGCCGGCGGGCTGTGGTTCGCCGCCTGGCACGTGCGCTACCGCGACGTCCAGCACCTCGTGCCGTTCCTGCTGCTGGTCGGCCTGTTCGTGACGCCGATCGTCTACCCGTTCAGCCTCGTCCCCGAGTACGCGCAGGCGTTCTACGCGCTGAACCCGATGGTGGGCGTGCTCGAGCTCTACCGTTGGATGCTGTTCGGCGACCTCGCGGCGCCCTGGTACGCCGTGCTGGTGCCGTTCGTGGTCAGCGCCGTCGCGCTCACCGGTGGCGCGCTGTACTTCCGCGCCGCGGAGCGCACGTTCGCGGACGTGATCTGACATGGCCGAGCGCGATCTGGCCATCGACGTCGAGAACGTCGCGAAGCGCTATCGGCTCGGCACGGGCGCGGGCACGCTCGCCGAGCGCCTGGGCGACGCCCTGCGGCTGCGGCTGCGGCGGCCGCCGGGCGAGGAGTTCTGGGCGCTGCGCGACGTGTCGATGCACGTCTTGCGCGGCGAGGTCGTCGGGGTCATCGGCCAGAACGGGGCGGGCAAGAGCACGCTGCTCAAGCTGCTCTCGCACATCACGCTCCCCACCGAGGGACGGATCACGCTGCGCGGCCGGGTCGGGTCGCTGCTGGAGGTCGGCACCGGGTTCCACCCTGAGCTGACCGGCCGCGAGAACGTCTTCCTGAACGGGTCGATCCTCGGCATGCGCCGGCACGAGATCGCGGAGCGCTTCGACGAGATCGTCGAGTTCTCGGGGATCGAGCGCTTCATCGACACCCCGGTCAAGCGCTACTCGAGCGGCATGTACGTCCGCCTCGCGTTCGCCGTCGCGGCGCACCTGGACCCGGAGATCCTGCTCGTCGACGAGGTGCTCGCGGTCGGCGACATCGACTTCCAGCGCAAGTGCCTGGGCCGGCTCCAGTCGGTCGCCGGCGGCGGCCGGACCGTCGTGTTCGTCAGTCACAACCTCTCGGCCGTCAAGCAGCTCTGCAACCGCGCCTACCTGCTCGAGTCCGGCCGCGTGATCGCGGAGGGCTCGAGCGACACGGTCGTCGCGCGCTACCTGCAATCGGCAGGGGCGGTGCAGCACGCGGGCGTCGCGACCGTGGGTGAAGGAGTCGAGCGGCTGGGCGGCGAGGACGCGCGGCTGCTGCGCGTCTCGTTGCTGGACGCCGCAGGCGATCCCAGCGACCGGCTGCACCTCGGCGAGCGCTTCACCGTCGCCGTCGAGCTCGACGTCCGCCGCGAGTTCCCCGACACCGTCGTCGAGCTCGGCTTCACCGCGGCCGACGGGATGCGCGTGGCCAGCGCGTTCACGAGCGACGGGGGCGCCGGCGTGCTCGCTCTGGCCCCGGGCCGCCACGAGATCCGCGCCGCGGTCGACGCCGCGCTGCTGCCGGGCGAGTTCACGCTCGACGTCGGGCTCCACCGGCTGACCGGCGCGACACTCGACATGGTGAACGGCGTGCTCGCCTTCACCGTCCTGCGCAGCTCCCAGGACGGCGGGGACGTGTACCCGTGGGGGCAGGTCCGCGGCAGCGTCCGCCCGCGCACCGTCTGGACGGTCGGCGAGCCCAGCGCGGTGGTGCCGGAGTGAGCGTGCAGGCCTCCGGCCGGCGCGGAGCGATCCTGTTCGCCGGCCAGGCCTACTACTACTCCTGGTACCTCTCGCGCGCGCTTCGCGAGCTCGGCTGGCAGGCCGACGTCCTCAACTGGGACCCGAACCCCGCCAACGACCTCTACTACCACGGCGAGGACATCAGGCTGCAGCCAGGCGGGCGGTTCGCGCTGGCGCGGCACCTCGCGTTCCTGCAGTCGGCGCTGCGGACCTACGACATCGTGCACTTCAGCAACATGCACGGCATGAAGTTCTCGCCCCTGCTCGAGGACTTCTTCGCGCGGCGCTTCTCGCCGGGCGCCGAGCTTCGGCTGGCCAAGCGGCTGGGCAAGAAGCTGGTCTACACGAACAACGGCTGCCACGACGGCGTGGCGCAGTCCTCGTTCGCGGCGTGGGGCGACCGGCCCGTGTGCGACGACTGCATCTGGCGCGACGTGCCGAGCGTCTGCAGCGACGAGCGCAACCTCGCCTGGGGCGCGTTCCGCAACGAGCTTGCCGACTACCAGATCCTCCTCGGCGGCAACCGGGTCGACTACAACGTCGACCCGCGCGTGCACGAGGTCCCGGGGTTCTTCTGCCTCGACGAGACGTTCTGGGATCCCGACCTGCTCGTCCCGACGAACCACCGCCTGCCGCTCGCGGACTCGACCGTGAAGGTCTACCACGCGGTCGGCAACATGAAGACGCGTACCGACGCCAGCGGGCGCAACATCAAGTCGACGCACATCTGGAAGCCGCTGATCGACGACCTGCGGGCCGAGGGCCACGACGTCGAGCTCGTGTTCTTCTTCGACGTCCCCAACACCGAGTTGCGCTACTACCAGGCGCAGGCCGACATCGTCGTCGACATGCTCACCTACGGCTGGTTCGGCGCGACCACGCGCGAGGCGCTCATGCTCGGCAAGCCCGTGATCTGCAACCTGCGCGGGGAGTGGCTGGACCAGATGCGGCGCGAGATCCCCGAGTACGTCGACGAGCTGCCGGTCGTCCACGCCACGCCCGAGACGGCGCGGGAGGTGCTGCTCGACCTCGTCCAGCATCCGGAGAAGCGCGCGGAGATCGGCCGCCGCAGCCGCGAGTTCGCGGTCAAGTGGCACTCTGCGCGCGCCGGTGCGGCGCAGCTCGACCCGATCTATCGCGAGCTGCTGGTCAGCTGAGCCGCAGGCTGAGGCTGCTGAGCAGGTCGCGCACGGCCGCCGGCGCCGGCTCGCCGTCGACCTCGGCCTCGAGCACGGCGATCGCGCCCTCGCCGCAGGTGACGACGACGCGGTCGGCGTGGCGCTCGGCGACCGCGCCGGGAGGTCCGAGGTAGCTCCGCGCGTCGACCGCCGTTCGCCACAGCCGCAGCACGCGGCCGTCGGGCAGGCGCGTGAACGCGCCCGGGTAGGGGCGGGTCTGCGCCCGCACGAAGTCGTGCACGCGCTGCGCCGGCGCCCTCCAGTCGATCAGGCCGTCGGCGGGCGTGCGCTGCGAGCAGTACGACGCCAGCGTGCCGTCCTGCTCGCGCAGCTCGGCGTCGCCGCTCATCAGCGCTCCTGCGTGCTCGGCGAGCAGGGCAGGAGCACAGGCCTCGACCCAGGCCAGGGCGTCGGCGATCGTGTCGTCGGGCCCGAGCGGCCGCTGCGCCTGGGCGACGATCCGCCCCTCGTCGAGGCCCGCCGTGAGCTCGAAGAACGACAGGCCGAGCGAGGGCTCGCCGTTGATGATCTGCCAGGGCAGCGGCGCGCCGCCGCGGTAGCGCGGCAGCGGCGACGCATGGAACCCGAAGAACGCGATCGAGGGATGCCGCTCGACGGGGATGCGCTGGTACCAGCCGCAGACGATCACGAGCGCCGGCCGCCAGGCCTCGAGGCAGGCTTCGAGATCCGCGGCCCGGTTGACGACGGCCAGCGGGACGCTGTGCCGCGCGGCCGATTCGTCGAACGCGGCGAGCCGAGAGCGGTCGTCGGCGCGGTCGTCCGGGCACGCGATGCCGACGATGTCCGCATAGGGCACGTCGACCAGCGCCGCGAGCACGCGCAGGCCCGCGTCCTTGCTGCCGAGAAAGGCGATCCGGCTGCTCACGCGCCGAGCATCGTAGGGGGGCCGCGCCTAGACTGGCGCCTCGCATGCTCGACGGGGTCGCGATCACGCTCGACGTCGACTGGGCGCCCGACTTCATGATCGACGACGCCGCGCGGGTCCTCGTCGAGCGGGGCGTCCGCGCGACGTGGTTCGTCACGCACCGGAGCCCCGCCGTCGAGCGGCTGGCCGAGACACCGCTGTTCGAGCTAGGCCTCCATCCGAACTTCCTCGCCGGGTCGACGCACGGCGACTCGTGGGAGGCGGTGCTGGCCCACTGCGCCGAGCTCGTGCCCGATGCGGTCTCGATGCGCACGCACGCGCTCGTGCAGTCGACGCCGCTGCTGGACTTCGTGGCCTCCGAGACGGGCGTTCGCATCGATGTCTCGCTGTACCTGCCGCACGCTCCCGGGCTGCAGCCCGTGGAGCACGCGTCCGCCCGCGGCAGCCTCGTGCGCGTCCCCTACGTCTGGGAGGACGACCTGGAGATGACCCGGGCGAGCCCGGTGTGGTCGATCGGCGCCATGAGCCGCGCCGCCGGCCTCAAGGTGCTCGACTTCCACCCGGTCCACGTGTACCTGAACTCGGCCCGCCTGGCGGGGTACGAGGAGCTGAAGAGACAGGGCTCGTTCAGCGATCTGGACGCGGGCGCCGCGCAGCCGTATGTCAACCGGACGGAGCCCGGGACGCGCGACATGTTCGTCGAGGCCGCTGACCATCTCGCCGCGCACGGCGGCGGCCGGACGATCTCCGAGGTCGTGTCGTGAGGTTCGCCGCGCTCGGCCGCACGAAGATGTTCCTCGACGCCGTGGTCGCCTGCGCCGGCGCAGGGCACGAGCCCGTGCTCATCGGCACGTGCGCCGCGGCACCCGAGTACGGCGTCGACGAGTCCGCCTTCCAGCGGCTCGCGGAGCGCTTCGGCTGCCCGTTCTTCGCCGATGCCGACGCGAACCGCCCAGAGATCCTCGACCTCGCCGCGCGGGCGCAGGCCGGAGTCGCGATCAGCATGAACTGGCTGACGCTGCTCGGGCCTGACCTGCGTGCGCGGTTCGCGCACGGGGTCGTCAACGCGCACGCGGGCGACCTTCCGCGCTACCGCGGCAACGCGGTGCCGAACTGGGCGATCCTCAACGGCGAGCCCGAGGTCGTGCTCACGCTGCACGAGATGAGCGACGAGCTCGACGCGGGACCCGTGCTCCTCAAGCGCAGCTTCGCGCTGGGGGCCGACACGTACATCGGCGACGTGTACGACTTCCTCGCCAGCGCGGTGCCCGAGGCGTTCGCCGACGTCCTCGACGGGCTCGATCGGGGAAGCCTTCGGCCCACGCCGCAGCCGGACGACCCCGCGCTCGCGCTGCGCTGCCACCCACGGCGCCCCGAGGACGGGCGCCTCGACTGGGAGCAGCCCGCCGAGGCGCTGGCGCGCCTCGTGCGCGCGAGCGCCGAGCCGTTCGCAGGAGCGTTCACCCACCTGGACGGCCGCCGGCTCACGGTCTGGCGGGCCCGGTCGGCGACGCCGCCGACGCCGGTGCTCGGCGTTCCCGGACAGGTCGTCGCGATCGACAGGTCCGCGGGAGCCGTCGAGGTGCTCACCGGCCAGGGGACGCTCGTCATCGCCGAGGTCGAGGCGGACGGGATGCGCGGACCGGCCAGCGCGGCCGTCTCGTCACTGCGCACGCGCCTCGGCTTCGACGCCGAGCGCGAGCTGCGGCGGCTCGCGGAGCGCGTCGCCGAGCTCGAGGCTCAGCTCGGTCGCAGCACCTGAAGGCCGAGCAGGCGGCGAACGCCGTCGAAGCCGACCTGCATCAGCGCGTCGACGACCGACAGCCCGGCGACGTGCTCGCCGCTGCCCTGCTCGTAGTGCGGCGGCGCGAAGTCCTGGCGCACCAGCTCGATCCCCGCCGCGGCGAACTTCTCGTCCTCCTGGTAGCCCTCCGCGCCGCCGCCCGCGAGGTAGGCGTCGCCCCCCGCGGCGCGGACGAGCGCCACCAGCAGGTCGGTGCCGGCCCCGTCGGCGTCGAGGTCCGAGGCACGCACGAGCGGGGTGTCGAGCCCGAGCAGCTCGCACAGCCGCCGGATCGCGCGCTCGTTGTAGCCGGCCAGGTCGTCGCCGGGGGCGCGCAGCAGCTCCTCCAGCTCCGGGAACACGGCGTCGAAGCACGGCGTGCGGCCGTAGGCGCTGCGCAACGTCTTGAGCGCGGTCTCGCGCCAGCGGCCGTCATCGTCGCGCAGGCGCATCTCGCGGATCGCCCGCGTGCCGTGGTAGGCGCGGTCGATCGGGACGGTCAGCCAGGTCGGCTCGCCGTTGACGAGGATGCGCACGCGGTTGGTCCAGGTCCCGCCCTTCTTCGGGAACTGCACCGAATCGAGCAGGACGAACGCGTCGGCCCGGGCGATCTTGTCGAAGTAGCCGAGCCAGGGGAGG
>Ga0190265_10003305_pt1 | contig 10999 bp, 10 predicted proteins | sample Popmic124T_FD_133135 | JGI IMG/M metagenome (GOLD analysis project Ga0190265, IMG submission 133135) | Populus adjacent soil microbial communities from riparian zone of Indian Creek, Utah, USA - 124 T | ecosystem: Environmental > Terrestrial > Soil > Riparian zone | place: USA: Utah | collected...
ACGACCCCGGATGGGCAGCGCCGCCCGGCCGGCTTCAAGACCGGGACGACGAACGACTTCGTCGACGTTTCCGGCTTCGGATACGTGCCCGGTAGCCTGACGACTGGCGTCTGGATGGGGAACAACAACTCGGAGCCGATGTCGAACGAGATCTCCGGCGGCCTCTTCAGCGCCGATGGACCGCTCTTCCTGTGGCACGAGTTCATGGACCTGGCGCTCAACAACCCTTGGGACTGGAACGACCAGACACCGGTCGGCCAGACGAGCTTCGAGCAGCCCGCGGGAATCGTCAGCGCCCAGGTATGCCGATGGTCAGGCCTGGCTGCGACGAACGCGTGCGGGCGCACGATCACGCTGCCGTTCCTCGAGGGCACGGTTCCGTTCCTCGACAACGTGCACACCGGCGGCTGCCTGGACCTCGAGAAGTACATCGGGCAGGCCGAGCCGAACCGCCCGGAGAACTGGGTGGCCGCGGCGGACACCTGGGCCGACCGGGTCGTCAACGGCCAGACCGGCGCTCGCGGGGACCCCGCCGACTACCAGGAGAACCTCAACGTCCGGTTCGCGATCGGGCCGATCTACGGCGAGTCCGGGTTCCCCTCGGTCTGCGGTGAGCGTGTCGCCCGCCCGAGGGAATCGCCCGATCCCAGCGCGGAACCGGGCGAGAGCGGGGAGCCAGGGCCCAGCGGCGATCCCCCGAAGCCAGGCCCGAGCGACGGCGGAGGCGGAGGCGGAGGCGACGACTGAGCGGGGAACGCTGCGGCGCGCCTAGAATCGCGGCGTGTCGGCATCGGTCCTGACCCTGGTGCTCGCCGGTGGCGAGGGTGAGCGCCTGAGCATCCTCTCCCAGGTGCGGGCCAAGCCGGGTGTGCCATTTGGCGGGAAGTACCGGATCATCGACTTCGCGCTGTCGAACGCGGTGAACTCCGGCCTGACGGACGTCGGGATCCTGACCCAGTACGCGCCGCGCTCGCTGATCGATCACATCGGCGTCGGGCGTCCCTGGGATCTCGACCGGAGTCGCGGTGGGGCCGCGCTGCTCCAGCCCTTCATCGGGCGCGGGCGCGCTCGCGACTGGTACCAGGGGACGGCCGATGCGGTGCTCCAGAACCTCGATTTCATCGACGATCGAGACCCGGAGCTGGTGCTCGTCCTGGCGGGCGACCACGTCTACAAGATGGATTACCGACCGTTCATCGCCCGACATCGCGAGACGGAGGCCGACGTCACGTGCGCCGTGCGCACGGTGCCGATCAGCGAAGCGCATCGGTTCGGCATCCTCGACGTCAACGACGAGGGCCGCGTGACCGCCTTCATCGAGAAGCCGGAAGACCCGCCCTCCAATCTCGTGAGCATGGGCGTCTATGTCTTCAGTTGGCCGCTCCTGCGCGACCTGCTGCGTCCCGATCGCGTCGACTTCGGGCGGGATGTGCTGCCGTGGATGGTCGAGAAGGGCCGCCGCGTCTTCGCGTACGAGTTCGGCGGCTACTGGCAGGACGTGGGCACCGTCGAGAGCTACTGGCAGACGAGCCTCGACCTGCTGAGCGAGGATCCGGGCATCGAGCTGAACGACCTCGGCTGGCTCATCTATACGAAGAGCGAGGAGCGGCCCCCGGCTCGCGTCGGCCGCGGGGCGGTCGTCAGCCGCTCGATGATCAGCCATGGCTGTGTGATCGATGGCACGGTCGAGCACAGCGTCCTCTCGCCCGGGGTCCGTGTGGCGCCCGGGGCGACCGTTCGCGACTCGATCGTCATGTTCGACGCCGTTATCGGCGAGGGCGCGGTGGTTGATCGATCGATCGTCGACAAAGAGGCACGAATCGGCGCTGAAGCGTCCGTCGGCTCCGGCGACGACCTGCGGCCGAACTCGGAAGAGCCGGAACGCCTGTACGCCGGGATCACGATCGTCGGCAAGCGTGCGCGCGTGCCGCGCGGGGTCGTGATCGGCCGCAACTGCCGGATCGATCCCGGTGTCATCGAGCGTGACTTCGGCGACAGCACGCAGGTAGCCTCCGGCCAGACGGTCTTCGCCGCATCCGCCGCGACATGACCGAGGAATCGCCGCCGATCGACCGACTGCTCGCCGAGCTCGACGTCGAGGTCGTGGGCGCGGCCGACGGCCCGGGCGGCACGACGCTCAGCCGTGACGTCATCCTCGACGGCCGGCGGCGGTTCGATCTGCGCGTCACGATCGCCTGGGTGGCCGGGGTCGGTTGCTCGCTCTGGGGCTACTATGGCCTCGAGGACATGGAGATCCCGAAGCGCGTCTACGCGCGAATGCTCCGAGCCAACTTCGACTACCCATTCGTGAAGTTCGCCATGACCGAGGACGACCGACCGATGCTGATGACTGAGCTGCCGAGTGCAGCGCTCGACCGCGACGAGCTCGGTCGTGCGCTCGTCCGGTTGGCCGTCGTGGCGGATCGGCTGCTCGAGGAGACGGCGCCGGCGGTCGCCGACCGCGCGGTCCTGCCCGACTGGTCCGGGCGGACAAGCCGCAACGTGGCGCTGCTCGACGCCTATGGCCCGGAGGTCGAGGCCGTCATGCCGGCCTGGGAGCCTCCGCAGCCGCGCCGCAGACGTCGTGGCCTGATCGCCCGCATCCTGGGGCGCGCATGAGGTTCCGCCGCGGCGTCAACCTCATCGTGGCCATTGGTCTCGCCGTTGCCCTCGTCACCGCGTTCGGACCGGCTCCGCCCGTCCGGGCGGCCGAGTACACCCTGGAGAGCGCCGCGGTCTACGAGGTTCGTCCGGATGACCGCGAGGTGCGGGTTCGGGTGGACCTTGCATTCACGAACACGACGCCCGACCCCGAAGGCCAGTTCAGCCTGTTCGACGAGCTCCGGCTGGCCATCCACGATCGCGCGGAGGCCGTTGCGGCGACCGACGCGGACGGCGACCTGGACGTCACCGTGGACGACGAGGACGGCGTCAGGGTGGCGACGATCGCGCTACGCGAGGGCCTTCGCTTCGAGGACTCGATCGACATCGAGCTCCGGTATCGCCTCGCCGATGGCGACGACCCCGAGGTTCGCATCGGACCGTCGCTGGTCGTCTTCCCGGCCTGGGGCTTCGGCACCGCGAGCGAGGTGACGGTCGCGACCCCCGATGCCTACGAGGTCCGCGTGGATGGCGACCCGTTGACGCTCGAGGGCGGCCAGCTCACGAGCGGCCCGATCGAGGACCCGAACGCGTGGCTCGCGCGGGTGACCGCGGTCGGGCCGGCAGATTTCGTCCCGTTCCAGGCGACGGTGCCGCTCGAGGGCGGCACCGCCGATCTGCTCGTGCGCGCCTTCGGCGACGATCCCGGTTGGGGCGAGGCGACCCGCGACCTCGTGGTCGAGGCGCTCCCGTTGCTTGAACGCGAATTCGGGCTGCCGTACCCGCTGCTCGGGCAGCTCATTCTCACGGAGAGCGTTCCTGCCGACGCCTCCGGCTTCGGCGAGCCCGACGCGCGTCGAGCCGAGATCGAGGTCGCGTACGACCAGCCCGGTTTCACGGTCATCCACCAGCTTGCTCACCTCTGGCTCGATCCACTCGTCGAAGCGCGATGGGTTGGGGAGGGCATCGCCAGCGACCTCGCGGCCACGGTCGCCATCGAGCTCGACGTGGACCTGCCATACGACCCCACGACCGAGGCAGAGCGCAAGGGCGCCGGCGCGATTCCACTCGACGCCTGGCGTGCCGGCAGCGATCCAGCCGCGAGCGCGTACGCGTATCCGGCATCGTGGGCACTCGTGGCCGCGATCCGCGAGGAGGTCGGAGGCGATGCGCTGCGGACGATCCTGGCGCGGACAGCGGCCTCAATCGGCGCATACGACGAGACGGAGGTCGATGCCTTGCCCGCGGGGTCGGTCGCCTCGCGGACGCCGCTGACGAGCCGGTCGCTGCTCGACCAGGTCGCTTCGGTCTCCGGCGTCGACGTGGCCGATCGGTTCGAGGCGGAGGTCTTCACCGAGGGCGACGCCGGCCGTCTGCCGGACCGCGAGGCCGCTCGGACCGCGTTCGCGGCCCTCGTCGTCGCCGCCGACGGCTGGGGAGCGCCGGACCCGATCCGCGCAGCGATGACCGACTGGTCGTTTCCCGACGCGACGGCCCTCATCGGGGCGGCCGAGTCGTGGCTCGCCGGCCGCGATGCCCTGCTCGTCGACATCGAGCACGTCGGCCTGTCGCGTCCGGAGCGCCTGCCCCAGGTGTTCCGGTCGTACGGCGGTGGCGCCGAGGCGATCGACGAGCTCGCCGCGGAGCGGACGGTCGTCGACGCCTACGCGGCCGCAGCCGATCGCGTGAACACGCCTCGCTCCCTCCTGGCGCGCCTTGGGCTGGTTGGCGGTGCCGACCCCTCCGTCCAGCTCGGACTCGCCCACGGCAGATTCGCCGATGGGGACCTGCCCGGGGCCCTCGACAGCATCGGCCAGGCGGTTCGCGTGCTGGACTCGGCCGAGACGACTGGGCTCGTTCGCGTCGTGAGCCTCGTGCTGGTCATCATCGGCCTGGCGGCGGTCGCGGTGACGGTCTTCCGTCGACGCGCGGCGTACACTGCTGCGCGATGACGGCTGATCGGCCGACGCCCCGCTTCCCAACGGCCGCCGACGTGCTGTCGGGCGAGACCGCGGACGTCTATTTCGACCGTGCTCGCACGATCCTCGCGGCGGAGGGCCTGGACCCGGTCGTGACGATGGAGATCTTCTCTCGCGGCGAGGGCATCCTGTGCGGCGCGGACGAGGCGATCGCCTACCTGCGCGAGGTCTTCGGAGAGGTCAACGGCCGCGATGATCCGCTCGTCGAGTCCCTCCACGACGGCGATCCGTTCGGGACGAAGGAGGTCGTCATGCGGATCCGTGCCCGCTACTCGTCATTCGGACTGTACGAGACGGCGATCCTCGGGATCATGGCCTCCGGCTCCGGCTGGGCGACCGCTGCGCGACGGATCGTCGACGCGGCGGCGCCGGTCCCGGTCATCGGCTTTGGAGCCAGGCACGTACACCCGAGCGTCGCCGACCAGATGGACTACGCGAGCGTCGTCGGCGGCTGCATCGGCGCCTCGACGCCGGCGGGGGCGCGACTGGCCGGCCTCGCGCCCACCGGGACGATGCCGCACGCGCTCGTCCTCATCTTCGGTGACACGGTGCGAGCCGCCGAGGCCTTCGACCGGCACATCGATCCGGAGGTGCCGCGCATCATCCTGGTCGACACGTTCAAGGACGAGGCCGAGGAGTCGCTCCGCGTGGCCGAGGCGCTCGGCGACCGGCTGTGGGGAGTCCGGCTCGATACGCCATCGGAGCGTGGACGGGTGACCCCGGACCTCGTCAAGGAAGTTCGCGCCCGTCTGGACCTGGCCGGCCACTCGCACGTGAAGATCGTCGTCTCCGGTGGTGTCGACGTGGACCGCATCGGCGTCTTCCGCGAGGCCGGCGCCCCGATCGACTCGTACGCCGTGGGCAGCTACATCAGCAAGGCGAGCCCGATCGACTTTACGGGCGACCTCAAGGAGATCGACGGGCACCCGGTCGCCAAGCGCGGACGCATCCCGGGTCTCAGCCAGACGGACCGGTTGGAGCGAATCGACCTCCGCCGCTAGGCTGGACGGATGCCGTCGCCGCGCGAGACCGCCTACGACCTGTTTCGGCGCGGGTCCCAGATGCTCGCCGAGGAGCACTTCGGGGCATCTGCCGTGCTGCTCGAGCGGGCGCTGACCCTCGAGCCCGGCAAGGCATCGATCCTCGAGGCCCTGGGCCGGGCGTACTACAACCAGGGGCAGCTGGGACTGGCCGCCGAACGCTTCGGCGCGATCGTCGAGTCCGATCCCACCGCGCACTACGCGCACTTCGGGCTGGGCCTGGCGCGGGCGCGTCTCGGGGACGCGCGATCCGCTCGCCGGCACCTGCGGCTCGCGGTCCGGATGCAACCGGAGAACGATGCGTACCGCCAAGCGCTGGCGAGGGTCGACGCCGCAGCCTGAGCAGGCTCACGCCGCCCGGCGCCTGCCTCGTCGTTCGCGCGCCAATCGGGCCTGGAGCAGGGCGAGCACGGCGGCCTCGTCTGCCCGTAACGCATGCGTCCCGCGGCCGACTCCACTGGCGCGACGGGCCAGGGCATCGACGATCGTCCCGTCGAGATATCGGTCGATGACCTCGGGATGGACATAGCACGCGCGGCACACCGACGGCGTGTTGCCCAGCTGCTCGGCCACCTGCTCGATCGCCCGGACCACGGCCTTCTTGCGCCCGGCGTCGTCGTCGATCTCGAGGAACTCCTGGAGCGCCATCGCGGCGGCCACCGTCCCAGCCCAGGTGCGGAAGTCCTTGGCGGTGAAATCGGCACCGGTGATCTCGCGCAGGTAGTCGTTCACGTCGGTCGACGAGACGTCGACGCGTTCACCCTCCTCGTCCCGATACTGAAACAGCTCCTGGCCGGGAAGCTCCTGGCATTGCTTCACGATCCCGGCCATCCGCCGGTCGCGGACGTCGATCTCGTGCTCCTTGCCGGACTTGCCACGGAACGAAAAGCGAATCGACTCGCCGCGCACCGAAACATGCCGATTGCGCATCGTCGACAGGCCATAGCTGCGGTTGTCGCGGGCATACTCCTCGTTACCGACCCGGATGAGCGTCTCCTCGAGCAGGCGCACGACGAGCGCCAGCACCTTCTCCCGCGGGAGGCCGCGCCTGCGGAGGTCGCGCCTCGTCCTGCGGCGAATCCGGGGCAGGGCGCGGGCGAAGTCAACGAGACGGGCGTACTTTGCATCGTCGCGGACGTCGCGCCAGCGAGGGTGGTAGCGGTACACCTTTCGGCCGCGCGCATCGCGTCCGGTGGCCTGCAGGTGGCCGCGCCTGATCGGGCTGATCCAGACGTCGGTCCAGGCTGGGGGGATGGCGAGTGCGTCGAACCATTCGACGCGGTCCGGGTCCCTGATCGGCTTGCCGTCGGGGCCGACGTAGCGGAACCCCTTCCCGGATCGCCGTCGCCGAATCCCCGGCACGGTGTCCGTGACGTACCTGAGGCCAGCCTCCTCAGCCGATGCCTTCGGGTCGTCGAGCTCGAGCGTCATCGGTCGCGTCCAATGGCAACCGGCGTGCCAGCCAGCCGATCGCCGCGATTGTCTTGGCGTCCATGATCCGGCCGTCGTCGCAGGCGGCAAGCGCATCGGCGAAGTCGAGCCAGTCCGCCTCGAGCACCTCGTCCGCGTCGGCTTCGGCAGTCGCGTCGCTCAGGCCGGTGGCCAGGAACAGGTGCATCAGCTCGGTGCAGAAGCCGGGGGCGGTGAAGAAGCGCGGGCCGGTCTCCCAGTCGGCGGCGGCCAGGCCGACTTCTTCGGCGAGCTCGCGGCGGGCGGTCGCCATCGGTTCCTCGTCCGGTTCGAGGGTGCCGGCGGGGATCTCGTGCAGGACGCGGCCGGTGGCGTGGCGCCACTGGCGGACCATCGCGATCCGCGCGCCGTCCCACGCCAGGATCGCGACCGCGCCGGGGTGCTCGACGACCTCGCGGCTCGTCCGGTGGCCGTCCGAGCGTTCGACCTCGTCGACCCTCACGGCGATCCGACGGCCCTTCCAGGGATGGGTCGTGGCGACGGTGCGTTCGTCCATGTGGGGTCAGATGCTAGCCCCGATGGAGCGGGGCCTGCGGCTGCCGGAGCGCGTTCGGATCGGCGCCGCTAGGATCGGCCGACGACATGAGCGAAGCGATCGGCAACATCTGGCGCCGTCCGTTGCGGACGGCGCTCACCATCGGCGGCATCGTCATCGGCGTCTTCGCGCTCACGGTGATGGGAGCGTTGGCGGAGAAGCTGAACGTCCTCGTCGACGGTGGCGACGAGTATTTCCGCACCCGGATCTTCGTCTTCGACCAGGGTGCCGCGTCCGGCTTCCAGGCCAGCTCGCGCCCGATCACCCGCGAGATCGTCGAGCAGATCAACGAGATCGACGGGGTCGACCGTGCGACGCCCGTGCTCCAGACCCTGCTCGATCCGGAGCAGGTCGGCGGGTTCGACATCCCGGAGCTGCTGACGGGCATCGAGCCGGAGACGTGGTACCACCCGTCGGTCGAGCTGCGCGTCGACGCCGGGCGCCTGCTCGAGGCGGGGGAGCGGGGCGTGACCGTCATCGGCGCCGACCTCGCCGAACGCTACGGCCTGCGCGTCGGCGACACCTTCACGATGCGCGAGCGCGACTTCGAGATCATCGGCGTCCTCGAGCGCACCCTGACGTTCCCCGACAAGATCGCGTATGTGCCGCTCCGCGACGCGCAGGAGATCTACGTCGAGTCCGTCCCCGAGGCATTCCAGGAACGGACCGATGAGCTCGCCACCCAGATCGAGGTCTTCCCCGATGACCTCGCGGATGCAGGTTCGATCGCCGCCGCGATCACCGACCAGGTCGATCGCGTCCGGGCGGTCACGCCCGAGGAGGTGGGGGAGCAGATCGGCCAGGCGACGATCGTCTTCAACCTGATCATCGTCGGGGCGAGCGTCATCGCCGTGATCGTCGGCGGGCTGTCGGTGGTGAACACGATGGTCATGAGCGTGACCGAGCGCGTTCGTGAGATCGGCATCAAGAAGGCGGTCGGCGCGCCGACCGGGGCGATCCTGCGCGAGTTTCTCGTCGAGGCGACCCTGCTCGGTGCGATCGGCGGGGTGATCGGGATCGGCGCCGGTGCCGCGCTCGTCATCGTCCTCAACGCGCAGACCGCCGGATCGGGCACGACCGTCTTCCTCCTCACGCCGATCCTGCTCGTGCGCTCGTTCCTGTTCGCCACGATCCTCGGTGCGCTGGCAGGCATCTACCCGGCCCTGCGGGCGGCGCGGCTCGACCCGGTCACCGCCCTGAGGAGCACCTGATGGCCGAGCCGATCCTGGTGGCGCGTGATCTGACGAAGATCTACCGCCGCGGCGCCTCCGAGGTCAGGGCGGTCGACGGCATCAGCCTCGCGATCGCCGTCGGCGAGCTGATGGCGATCATGGGCCGATCCGGCAGCGGCAAGACGACCCTGCTCGACCTCCTCGGCTGCCTGCTCCGGCCGACCTCCGGCGCGCTCGAGGTCGACGGTCGCAGCGTGATCGGGGCGTCGGACGCGGAGCTGGCCGCCATCCGTCGCGAACGGATCGGCTTCGTCTTCCAGGAGTTCAACCTGATCCCGACGCTGACGGCGGTCGAGAACGTGGTCCTTCCACTCCGATACGGTCCGCGTCGCCCCGACGCGCGCGAGCGGGGAATCGACCTCCTCGGCCAGGTCGGCCTGGCGGAGCGCGCGACGCATCGGCCCAGCGAGCTCTCCGGAGGTGAGCAGCAGCGAGTCGCGATCGCCCGCGCGCTCGTCAACGAGCCGGCCGTCATCCTGGCCGATGAGCCGACCGGAGAGCTCGACTCGACCACGAGCGACCAGCTGATGGAGATGCTGCGCGCGCTGAATCGCGAACGTGGGATGACGATCGTGATCGTGACCCACGACCCGGGGATCGCCGAGCGCACGGATCGGGTCGTCCGCCTCAGCGACGGCCGCGTGGTCGCCGATGACCGGAGCGCCGCCGCGGTCGGGTAGTCTCACAGTGTGAAATGGGCGGGACTCCTCTCCGAGTCGCGATAGGCGGGCTACGGGGGAGCCTTTCCCTTGATCGCGTGCCGGCGAAACTGTCACCGGATATATCACAAACGACATAATCGGTGACAGCGGGTCAACGCGACCGACGAAGAGCTGCCCGCAACTGCCCTCGCCGGCGCGACGAGCCATCGAAGGTACCGGGGCGGACCGCGAGCCAGATCGCTAGCATTCCCGGCGCACCCATGATCGAAGTCGGTGGACTCGCCAAGCGCTTCCGGTCGTTGACCGCTGTCCACGACCTCAGCTTCACCGTGGGCGACGGTGAAATCTTCGGCATCCTCGGGCCGAACGGGGCGGGCAAGACGACGACCGTCCGCATGCTCGCCGGCCTGATCGCGCCGAGCGCTGGGCGTGCGCGGATCAACGGGCACGAGCTCGGGATCGACTCACAGCGCATCCGGGCGATCACCGGCATCCTCACCGAGTCGCCGGGCCTCCACGACAAGCTCACCGCCCGCCAGAACCTCAGCTACTACGGACGGCTGTACGGCCTCAGGGGCGGGGCGCTTCGGAAGGCCGTCGATCGCTACCTGGGCGTCGTGGACATGACCGATGCCGCCGATCGCCGGGTCGGCGGTTTCAGCAAGGGGATGCGGCAGAAGGTCGCGATCGCGCGCGCGCTCATTCACGAGCCCGAGGTCCTCTACCTCGACGAGCCCACGAGCGCGCTCGATCCGAGCGCGGCGAAGTCGATCCGCGACTTCGTGGCCACGCTCCGTGACGAGGGACGGTCGATCGTCGTGTGCACCCACAACCTCGACGAGGCGGAACGGCTGTGCGATCGGATCGGGATCATGCGCGGGACGCTGCTCGAGGTTGATACGCCAGCGCGCCTGCGACGCCGCAGCGGCACCGCGAGCGTCCGGATCGAGCTCGTCGGCGCTCGCCGGCCGGAGTCGTTCATCGACCTGATGGCGGCACTGCCGTTCGTGTCCGGGGCACGCGCGAACGACGGGGTCCTCCAGGTCGAGGTCAACGACCCGCGCGGCGACAACCCGGAGCTCGTGCGGACCCTGGTCGAGGCGGGTGCCCGGATCGTCGCCGTCCAGGAGGAGGCGGCGACCCTCGAGCAGGTGTACCTCGATCTCGTCGGCGAAGTCGGCGAACGTGACCTGCGGAGCGTGGCCTGATGCGACCCGGCTACATCGGGGCCGTCATCGGCAAGGAGCTCCGCGACCTGCTCACGAACCGGCTCCTGATCGGCGCGGTCGCCTTCCCGGCGCTCATCTTCGCGGCCATCCCGACCGGGATGGTGGCGTTCAACCAGGTCAACGCCCTGGATCCGGCGCAGATGGGCCAGATCCAGGACTACATCAGCATGTTCCCCGACCTGCCGCCGAAGCTGGCGGCGCAGGGGTTCATCGTCATGAACTTCATGGCCTACTTCCTGCTCATCCCAGCC